>ERZ794946.871-NODE-871-length-10914-cov-4.048255_pt1 | contig 10914 bp, 11 predicted proteins | sample MGYA00433072_ERZ794946 | MGnify/ENA primary metagenome ERZ794946 (study PRJEB30137, sample SAMN04331413) | food metagenome | isolation source: Y3 must sample point D1 replicate A | place: Australia: South Australia | collected 2014 ...
TGTCTACTTTCAACATTGATGACGACTACTGCGTCTTCCTCTGAAGGGCACAAGCTACACGGAGATTTCTGCTCGAGTCACAGCATGATATCAATCTCGAAAAAGAACATGAGACGGGCGTGAACTAACGTGACAGGCTACGAGTCTAGAAGAATATAAGTACATCTATATCGCCCGCTCATATGACTGTACTTTCGAACTCTTCTCATCCGGTTGAAGTCCATTCTCTCTCGACCCGCTGCATGTCCCGTTGGCCCAGTCGAACCACGGGTAAGCAGTTCGCAGCTGGACAACCCAAACCTCTGCTGATACGCTGCATCGGTAGTCGTCACCTGAACTGGTTTCCAGCGTGGAAGGCGCACGCACGCGATCCCTCGAAGACGTTGAACATGGCAGAGGATCCACCAACCACAAAAGCTGCCAACCAGGTAGCTGGTGACGGTACAGGTCCCCAAAGTCAGAATGGTGGGCTCACAGTGGAGCTCATGCAATAGCAGACATCGTGGCTTCTCGCCACGCAGAAGGTGTGCAGAAAACTTTGAACTGAATTCCAGTAGAAGGCGTGGTAGAAGGATCTTTGCGGAGTATCATGCACAGAAGCTGAGCTGGATGCAGCCTCGTGCAGTAGCCACCACAGAACACGAAGACGTCTGATAGACGCTATTCTGACTCGTGAAGTCAACCCCCTCCACAATCGAAAAGGACCTGATCCTACTACACAGCAGAGACAGAAACAGTCCGATACTGTAACGCCTGTGACGGGCATCAGGCGAGCGGCTTGCTCCCCAAGGCCACAACCCAGTTCCAACCTACCGTCGACACCGACATCATGAGTGATGCAATCGTATGCATCTCTAAGGAGAAGACCGACTCGTTGTTTCGAAATGGAACCAATCCAGAGGTCACCATAGCCTATGCCTCAGGCCTCCCATCTTGTCGATGCATTACTGCCCACCAAGATGAACTCTATTCCGGATCTCCGGCCGGTCCAACACAAATGACGGTGGTAGGGCGATATGGGAGAAACCTGCTAATGCAATGCAGGTGAGGAGGCACGACCAGAATGTGCAATATATTAATGGGCTGATGGTCAGTGCTATGCTCACATGGTACTCGTGTTCCTCCTTTGGGAATTGTGCAATTAGCATGAGGCTGACATGTCTGTTTCAGATAATGGAAAGGGTTGTCTCTAGAGGTGCTTTCGTGGTACGAAGGTCGATGGTTAGATCGAAAAGCCTAGGGTACCTAACTACCTGATAGTGAGATGCTTTTTGTTAAGGCACGATCCCAGACTTCCGAAAACAGGGCGTCGCAACGAATTGTGGTGTCGGTGTGAGGTGTCCCTGCTCTATATTGAACATCGTATATCTCCTTTTGATTGTGACACATGGTCGATGCATCTACATTAACCAGTAATTCTGCGGATTCGTCACTATCATTGAGCAAACACATGGCCAATTGTGGACAGATCGATTCGCATTCTACTGTACTGTACGAGAGGCGCGGTATGTGAATGCGACAGAGAATCGTTGACGGGATGCTGCTGTTCCGAACCGGGATCTCGGTTGGTGTTCGAAGAATTGACTCTGGTTGATGCATCATGCAAGTAAATGCAAGAGGCTCGTTGTGGAAGTCGGTTACGTGATCGGCTATATACGTCGCCAAGTCAGCGGCAATCTGCAGCTTCAAATCTGATAGATTGAGGTCAATCTTTTCGCAAGACGGGCAATCTGTAGTACGTGCGTATGATATTCGAATAGATACCGCGATTGCTCTTCAGATATTACTAGCACCCCAGGATGGAAGATAGTGCCAGAGCAGGCTCGATGAGGCCGCGCGACCTCGTCCGTGAATAGCTTCCTGACTCTTTTCGTCAGTGGTTTTGAAATTCGACAATCCGCGGTGTCGTTGATGACTAGCGCGTGCTCTCTCATAAAAGATCAATGTGAGATGATCGATTTGGCTGCCAGGTTCTTCTCTCGGCCGAATGAATGCTCGTGTTCATAATACACGAATCTTAGATATGATTCGAGCGCTGTGAGATTGCCATTCAGCACTAATGACATCCGCATAGATTGGCTCCTTGGGCTATCCAGAGCGGTATATGCAAACCCTACATGACGCCGGTGGAGTACCAGCTCAGTCCTCACTCGGGCGGGCGATGGTCGCCGTTGGTCTTTGCTCCCCGAAACCTTATAAAGGCCTCAGCCTTGCGTACTGCGTGCAGGGTGCTATCCTCCGAGTGCATGATCGCTCCCGTGGCAGGAGCTCGCGGTTTCTTGTTGAGCGATGCATGCATGGAAGATTTGGAAAAACAGACCCAGCTGGTCGAGACAAGTCGTTTGGCCGGCAATCTCAAAGGCCCAGATGGAAATATATCCACATGGTCTTTTGCGGTCTTGTCTAACATGACTCTGTCAAGTCAATAGCGGATGATTTTCCCCTGGAAAGGTCCACTAAAAAGAACAGACACTGACTACGACCCGCAGTTGATGCACGTTGGCAGAGCATGGCGGCGGGGAACACACGGACAGAATACTTAGCTCATGGCACGATCGCCGACGTCGACAAGCAAATCCAGGTTGCTGGGACCTCAAGAGACGAGTCCAAACGCACCGACACCTGCCACCTCTCTGGCCGTCCCATCTGGCAGTCCCGCTGTCAATGCACGTATTTTCTCCTTGCGCCATCGCTTGACAGCAAATGGCGTCACCAAACCCGGACAATCGAATAATATTGAAGTGTGAGCGCGGTCACTTTCTGATCAGAGATCGCCGCGCCGAAGAGGTCATTGCACCACTTCACCTGCTTGTCCGCACCCGACGTGTGAGGTCCGCGATTCGACGATATTTGATCAAGTCCTCGGCCAAAGTGCCTCTCGGCGGATAGATCGGGTGAGCACTGAGCAGATGGCCTCTGTGCTGCCCGCCTGACGCAACCGGAACATTGCCGTGATCGCAGGCCTCGTTGGCTGTGATAAAGGACACACACACAACAAATGAGAAGGAGCTGCCGGTGGTCGAGCGTGCATGATATTGAGAAACCACGAGTGTGGTAACCTGCAGAGATGCATCTTCGTGCATTCTCGCGGGTGTTTCAGAATGGTTCCTAAGTCGTGAGTAGAGGTTCTCGCCCAGCAACGGTGTGCACCACAAAAGTACACGAGGGCGGCCGTTTGTGGTGATGGCTGTTGCCCGCTTCCGCATAAAAGTATGACTGTGTATCAGGCCTCTATGTGCTCCTGAACCACACAGCATCCGAACCCTTGAGCCGTTTAGATACGCTCTGGTAATGGCAGTTGCTCAGAGTTCTGTCCCTGAGGCACAAGACTTGAGTGCGCACAGTGCTTGTCGAGTTCTTTTGGTTTGTATCGTTGACCGGATCTGCCAGGGCAGGGCTGGTCCGTCCCGCCGTCGCCAAAGCTTGCCTAGCACAGATGATTTGCAAAAAGGGAAATCTTTCATGCAGGTGTGCACACTTTGCAGCCACCAACTTACCAAGCCTCTGGGTTGGTGGCGGAACTGACTTGTCCCAAGTTGCGTACGCTTGCTGCAAGCATCACCATTCTGTCAACTTCCTGAGGGTCGTAGAAGAGCATCGACCACTACACGATCCTCTGGCTGGTTGAAAAGCTGCTAAGCTTGCTAGTGAACAGGTCGGCGCACTGATCTGAGAGTAGACGGCGTGGAGGATGTTGGAACATGATTCGACCGTCTCTGCCACGGCCCTCAGATCTGGGCCATTTTGAGATTGACAATGCGCTCATCAGACCCGTATCTAAGTGAGATTGATGGAGCAGCGGGTGCGGAGCATACATGCTTATTTCGAATCCGCCTGAATACTGGTCAACAGGGGGACGCTTAGATCAAGATGCAGTAGTAGAATATGGCAATGACCAGCTTGGAGCCCTCTCTTTCATCATGGTAGCAGGTGCCGCCGTTCTTGGTTACTTTTACCCGCCCGTCACCCATAACTTGACTACGTCCTGTGCATCCTCTGGATCCTTTTCTTCTACATCTTCGAAGTGTGGCCCGCATAACACCATCTGTACCACCTTGACGAGCTGTATGACGGCCGATACGAACGGGACACTCAGGCCAACCACACTGCAAAACAAACCACAAATTTCTACAAACCTCAACTACCTGATAACCGCAACACCGTTGCAGACCAGATACGCTACATCCACCGGCAGATCATCTACATCTTCCCTTGGACGACCACCATCAGCAAGTTTTGTTGTATACCGAGAAGTAAGGCGCACCCAAGGAAGAACCAAGTAAAGTTCTCATCTGACAAGACGTCAACCCCACAGACTTGTGCCGTGAAGGTCCGAGAGTGACCCAATCCACACGGAGAGAGATACGAGAACCCTGGAAGGAGAAGAAGACCGACAGCCACCACAGTTGGAACCGTACGAAAAGAGAAAACACGAAACCAGCTCCCGCAAAGTCCCGGACACGTCTGCGAGATTACGAATCAAACCAACTTTGGAAATCGGAAACCTGGAACCAAGCAGGAAGGACTAAGTAATTCATTTCGGTCGGAGGCCTCGAAACACCGCCCAGAAATTCGGTGCAGGACACCCGTGGCTGGTTGAGAAGTGAAACGTTCTCTCGACCTTCTCGAAGACCGTGAAAGACCCGGTGACGTTGTCAGCGTTTCGAAAATAGCACGGAAAGGAGTGAAGACAAGGCGGCGCAGAGCAAAGTGCCGACTGCAAAGAACCTGACACGAAGCAATTTCCTCACAGGCAGCACACCAGGACTGTAATTCGAGCAGAATAGCAGCAGCAGGGAGAGAGAGACACGAAAATCACTCGAAGATACTTCGAGCTACTGTTTGGCGCGATACCAGCTTGGGAGACTAAGCCACAGAGTTGTCTTGGCGCAGCTTCTGCGTCTCTGCCATTAATCACCGGGCGCACGCTGGCTCGTCCTTTCCCTTCCACCATCCTGCATCTTCGACCACCAGAACATCAAATCAAAAGAGTATTCTCTTCTGATTCTTCTCCTATCGAGGCTATTGTCGTTGCTTTCGCGAATTAGGTACGTGTTATTGTCCATTGTCTCTCCTTCCCGCTCATCGCCTCCTGTCCTTGCCTCCGTCGGAGTTCTTGTTTTTTTTCTTCCCATCGACACGCGTGCTGCCTTCACCCGTCACTACATACACGCATCGTACCCGTCCCCTCTCAAGCACTGTGTTTTTCCTCTGTGCCGCCGCAACCAACGCGCATCAGCCGCACGCACGCACGCCCTGACCCTTGGTCGGTCCATCCCTTCATCCATCCATCCACGTTCTTTATCGTTCGCACTCGACCCTAGACCGTTTCAATGCCCAGCAACTAACATGACCGGATTCCAGTCCTGACCGCTTTTCTCGACCACACCTCTCCACCGCCTATACCATCCACGATTGGTTTTCATCCTCGACGCGTGTGTCTCATCACTATCTGCTCTCTGCTCGTCTGTCCTCGTCCGCGCATTCCACAATAACGCGCGCCTGGTAAAAAAAACTTGCCTATCAGTCAGTAGTCCCACACACACGCCGTGTGCCGAAAGTCTTCTTGCACAAGACATTTTCTATCATACGCCCATATGTTGCTCCCTCGGATCGATTCGCTGTTGTGGCCCAGCACGAGGAGGGACAGCGGCATCGTCGGCAGAATGAAGTTGAATAGCATCTTGAATACTAACAAGTTTCCATCAGACACTTCCGACAGAGTCATGCAGTACGAAGTCCCTCACTACCCCCCTGCCGCACACCACGACATGTCGTCGTCGGCACCCGCACCGCAGTACCCCCAGAACCTCTACGTGCCTAATGGCAGAATCAAGTCCGAGAACGGTTCCGAGCGTGGTGTCTCACCTCACCCCTCGGACCCTTCGTCGCGTTACTCATCTCAAGCTCCTCCCGCCATCCATCCCGCCGCCTATCCTCCTCAAGGCATGAACAGCCTCGCTCCTGGCATGCGCTATCCTTCGCCCTCGCAGCTGCACCAGCAGATGCCTCTGATTCAACACAGCTACCACCCCGCGTCGAACGACCCGGCATACGCCCAACCACCAATGAACACAGCCCCTCCACCAGTTCAAGATACACAGCCTCAGCAGGAGGGCACCCAGCGTAGCACCGGTAGCGGCTTGCCCAAGGCCTTTGCGTGCTCTACTTGTGGCAAGGGGTTTGCTCGCAGGAGCGATCTCGCCAGACACGGTAAGTTGTTAGTCTGTTATCGGTAGCTTCACAACTGACGGACATGCAGAGCGCATTCACAGCGGAGTTCGTCCTCACGTTTGCGACTACCCAGGCTGTGGAAAGCAGTTCATCCAGCGTTCGGCCCTCACTGTACACTCTCGTGTTCACACCGGAGAGAAGCCTCATATGTGTGAGCGCTGCGGCAAGGTTTGTTCGACGCGTTTTTGTCCATCCTCGCGTCGGTTGACTAACTGTTCTTGTATAGCCCTTTAGTGACTCTTCGTCCCTCGCACGTCACCGCAGAATTCATTCTGGCAAGAGACCTTACAAGTGCCCATACGCCGACTGCCAGAAGACTTTCACGCGTCGTACCACCCTCACGCGTCACCAAAACCACCACACCGGTACTATTGAGGAGTCAGCCGCTGCTACTGCCGCCGCTCTGGCTTCGCGTGCCTCTATGCAGACGCGTGGATCGCGTTCGGACGGAGAAGAATACTCGGAGAACAAGTCGCCGCTGCCTACCCCCTCCCCTCATGACCGTCCTGTCTCGGTCTCACCTGCTGGTGGCATGAACGGCGTTGCTGCTCTTCAGCGTTCGACGTCCGACTACTACATGAACGCTATCAACGGCGGTATGACAATGCCTCCTCATATGCGCAACGAGATGGCCACCCATAGCCCGAGATCCGCCTCCCCAGCCAACTCTCACTACTCGATGCCCAGCTCGGCCAGCCAAGCTCGCCAGCCACTGACTTCTCACCCTGGTGCATACCCCCTTCCTTCAACTTTGGAGCCGCCCACTACCAACACCCCAAGCCAGAATGGCAGCGTTGGTGGCAGCCCCCACATGGGTGGTTCCGGCTGGCAGTCGCCCGCCCATCAATCAATCGGGGGTGCACAGCAGGCAGACTATTCGTACCCTGATCCCAACACCCAGCAGTACGTTCAAAACGCACAGAACCTGTATTATCAGAACCAGAACATGCGTCGCCCTCAGAGCACAGATCCCATGGACCCTTACCATGCCCAGCGCATTGGCCACGTGGGTCAGGAGCTCTGGGCCCAGCACCCGCAATAAGTGTACAAGAAAAACAACAATAAGGAAAGAGCAACTAGAAGGAAGGGGAGTTTTGGCAGACAGGCGCACACGGTGTCAGAGTAGGAGTGGGTTTGTTTTCGATGGTGTTCTCGCATTTTTCCCTTTGCTTTGCACACATACGGTATACCTGCAGTACTCTTTACGAGGACTTGCATGGGCGGCGTTCTGACAAGATTGATTCAACAGTCTTTTTTCCAGCTCTGGCTTTGGCGACTCGAGGGTGTTATGGTGGGACAGGCGCAGCATTTGCTCTTCTTTGTCTTTCAGCGGCATGTGCAGGGCAAGATTGCGTCGGAGGCTGATAATGACTTGACGTTCGTGTAACCATATTATAGAGACTGCGGAAGCAGTAAAAAGGCATACATTGTTGCACACTGCAAAACACTGAATGTTGCTCGAGTATGCATGTGCACTTGTTCCTTATTCCAATGCTTGATGGTCAAAGCAACCGCAAATCAGCGTGACAGGGTTTGACAAGGGCCAAGAGGTTTCTCCTTGGGGCATGTATTGAGCACGGGCCGATGACGAAGACGTGCCAACCTCTCCACGCCTCGTCGTCGCATGCACGCCCAAGCCCATGGACTTTCTGCCTCGCTCGTAGCAATCAATCTCAACCTCGCCGCCGCCCGTCCGATCGCTGCTTCTGTCTGCTTGCATTGACACGCGCACCGCGACTCTTCACCCCTCACCCTTCGCTACCATACCGCGCTCGCATAGAGCCTCGCTCGACCACACACCATGTCGCAAATGCTGAGGAGCGTCAAGAATGTCACCAAGGGATACTCGTCAGTCCAGGTCAAAGTCAGAAATGGTCAGTCTCACATAACTCCGCAATCTGCCGCCACTGACAAGATGCACAGCGACCAGCAACGATCCCTGGGGCCCAACAGGCACCGACATGGCCGACATCGCCAAGATCACCTACAACAGGTCTGCCCCCTCCAACACGCTCCGATTGCGAGCAGCACTGACAGACCGCTTTCAGTTCGACGGACTTCTATGAAGTTATGGATATGCTTGACAAGCGTCTCAACGACAAGGGCAAGAACTGGCGTCACGTCCTCAAATCGCTCAAAGTCCTGGACTACTGTCTTCACGAGGGCTCCGAGCTGTGCGTCACTTGGGCTCGCAAGAACATTTACATCATCCGCACCCTCCGCGAGTTCATCTACCTTGACGAGGAGGGACGCGACGTGGGCCAGAACAGTACGTATCTCAATCGTCTCGCCTAGGCCCCAAGCTAACACGCCTTCAGTTCGCGTTTCTGCCAAAGAATTGACATCCCTCATCATGGACGAAGAGCGCCTGCGCGCCGAGCGTCAAAACAGACACTCATGGAAGTCAAGAGTCACCGGTCTTGAAGACATGTCGGGTGGAGGAGGCTATGAGAGCGAGACACATTCGACTCCCAGAAAACCGCGCGAGCGTACCAACAGAGTGCGCACCGATGATGAAGATCTCGAATACCGACTCGCCCTCGAGGCAAGCAAGAACGAGGCCGAGGAAGATGCCAGACGACGTGCCCAGAAGAGCAGGGGCGGTGAGGAAGACGACGATCTGGCCAAGGCTCTCAGACTGAGCAAGGAAGAGGAAGAAGCACGCAAGCGCGAATTCGACGACGCAAATGCTAGTTCGCTGTTTGATGATACACCGGCCCAGACACAGCAGCCCACAGGCTTCAACCAGGGCTACCAGCAACAGACAGCCGTCGACTGGTTCGGCAATCCTATGGCACAGCAGCAACCTCAGTCCACCGGTTATCTGAACAACGCCTACAACCAACAGCCGCTTCAAGCTCAGCAAACCGCCTTCCCTTCGCAAGATTATTCAGGCTACTACCAGCAGCCTCAGCCCACCGGCTTCGACCAGTCCTTCCAGCAACAACAGCAGCCGCAACAACAGTTTCTGCAGCCTCAGGCCACTGGCTACAATCCATGGGCCACTCAAATGCAGCCTCAGCAAACCCAGCCTCAGCAGCCACAGATGACAGCCCAGCCCGGCTCCAACAATCCATGGGCTCTTTCTTCCCCTGCATCACAAGAAGCCCTGCGTCCCCAAGCGACTGGCTCCAACAACCCCTTCGCCTCGTCGTTCAATCGCCCCCAACAAACTCAACAGAGAGCACCCACTTTGTCTGCTTTGCAAGAACAAAAGACGGCAACTCAGTTCACTCAGCCCGCCTACAACCCTATCACCAGCTACCAGGCCCCTCCACCCGCAGCTGCTCCCTTCCAACAACCCGCACAGACTGCTCAGCCCATGGACCCCCACCGTGCACAGCTGAACGCCCTCCTTTCTTCCGGCGAAGGTCAAGACACGTTTGGCAACGTTGGCAATATGCGTATTCCTGCCCAACACACTGCTCCAGGCACTTTCGTCAACAGTGCCGGTCAAGGTCTGACCAAGCTCGAAGCCTCGCGCACTGGCAACAACCCATTCCTGCAAACTCAATTTACCGGCATGCCTCAACAGCAGTTCCCTGCGCAAACTGGTCCTGCTAATGGCTATGCATCATCCAATCCTTTTGGCCAAAAACAGCAAGGTCCTCAGCAATCTGGCAGTCTGATCGACCTGTGATTTGCTTTGTCGACATTTTCCTATGCCCTTTCCCTCTATCTTGTACTGTTTTTTCTCTCTGCCAAATTACCCCCTTGTCTCCCTTGTTATCTTTTTCTCTCCAGCCGTCTCGAATCATCTGTGTCATAGACTTTTTTGGAGCGGCGTGTTCCTCTTTTCTCTCTCTGCCTTTCCACACTTGAGATACCGCTAATCGTTGATTATATCTTGTACCCCTCTAAAGAAAAGAATGTTTCTTCAATAATATGACGTCCCTTTAATCGAATGTGTCTTCTTGTCTTTGAAACGTGCGGTCGTCGAAATACCGGTAGGTAGAGAAATCGCAATCGAAGCCAAACTTCCTCCTTGGGTCTGTAGATTAACCTTCCACACGTTACCACCGCGACGTTTTACGCACCCTCGAAATACAAGTATGAATTCAATACAATAAACGCTTCCACTGAAAGTCCCCGCCTCGTATCAGAGAAACATTTCTCTTGATGGCAGACTCCATTAGAACGCCAAAATCTATTACCTAAGCCACTATGAGACATAGGCTTTTCCAAAGATATCTCAAGAACACGAATCAGCAGCATGATATACTTGTCAGAATGCAAGAATGGATTCAGGATGTTGAGTGCCCCCACTGAGATGGTCCTCTTTGACAGCTCTCACTAGAGGCTTCCGATACATCAGAATGATTCTGCTTTTTGATAGCCAATGCGGGACGCAGCCGGAAGGCTAGAATTCCAGTTGTTTCCTACAAGACAGAAGCCCCATTGCTTTTCGTAGCGATCAGATGGCATAATGGGCTTTGAAAGGCTCACGATAGCTTGAGACTCACTCGCATTTGGATGGAGATTCTAGATTAGTATTTGGATGTCGAGACTGAGATGAAGCATCTCCATCATATCACAAGGCGCTATTATACCCACCAACAGGCAACAAGGTTTAGTATTACTCTGAAGATGCAGGGAAAGTAATGATTATGCGAGAATAATTGTCATTTCATGATATCTGACTGATTGGCCGTAAAGCGTCATGCTATGTAGCATACAATG
>ERZ794946.872-NODE-872-length-10908-cov-4.721552_pt1 | contig 10908 bp, 9 predicted proteins | sample MGYA00433072_ERZ794946 | MGnify/ENA primary metagenome ERZ794946 (study PRJEB30137, sample SAMN04331413) | food metagenome | isolation source: Y3 must sample point D1 replicate A | place: Australia: South Australia | collected 2014 ...
TCAATGTGTTTCATGTTTCATGTTTGATGTTTCAAATTCCATCATTCTGCAAGGGCATAATGTGATATATCAGCATACCCACGTGCAGAAATAGCGAGGGGAAAAAAGAGTCTAGCCTCCTTTGCTTGACCGAGTTATTGCTCGTTGGTGATATAGCCATGGCAACGGAAAGAAGAAGATGCAGAAGAAGAAGCAGAAGAAGAAGCTAAAATTATAGATACAAGAAAGAAAGAAAAAATTGCCGTGCTCTCTCGTAGCTATGAGTAGCAAAAAAGAGTAAAATATGGGAAAATATGTTGTTTCCTCCCCACTTGCTTTCCCCTAGCTCATTCCATGTGGTAAGTCGGTATCGCAGCAACTTCGAGTATTGCAGCAATGTCGATGGAAGCCATTGAAAACTTGCGAGTAGCAATCGAATGAAGTCTTGAGCTTCACAACCTCAGAGCCTCGAGGTGTTCTCTGTGTCTTTGTGCGCCTTGAACGCCTCCGCACGCCTCCCCATGCAAGACCCCTTCCTCCACATCGTCTCTCCCTTGTCTCCCTCCATCGTGCTCTTTAACAAATCACACAACCAAATCCACGTCCTCTTTGTTGAACCCTCCATTCCATTTCCTTTTTGTGGTAACTGCAAATCTATTGCGTCTTCTTGGGGAGACCGGCTTTTGCGCGATCGGCGAGATCGCCCTGAGCGAGCCATTGACTGGCCTTGACGATTTGGATGATGTTAACCCATTGTTTGAAGAGCATGACGGGGGCGGAGACGACTACGAGGATCCAAGGAAGGGTGCTATCCATCTTGTTTGCTCTGTTGGGTCAAAAGTCAGCAATTGTCCAAAAGTAAGAGTGAAGAATTCGAGAAAAGAAAGCTTACCTAGCCATCTCCATGGCACCAGCGGACCAAGGGCTGGAAAAGATAGTCGAGGGCTTGGGAGGTGTAGCAGGCGAACCAGGCTGCAAAGAGGCACCCTCTCCAGCCGGTTGCAGCAGACTCGGGCTCAAGTAGGGGCTCGAGAAGGCCAACAGATACAAGGCGATGAAGAACAACTCGTTCAATGCGCAACACACAAACAGCACATTGCGGTTGGTGTAGTACAAGTGCATGATCTTGCTTCTTTTGGCGTCGATGTTCTTGTGGCTGCTTCCGCTTCCGCCCATGGCGAGGGTGGCGTACATGTGCATGTAGTGGGATGTGAAGTCGAGAGAGATGAGGAGTTGGAAGACCATGCTCCAGCGAGGCATGGCTGTCGAGAGGAAGACGAGCAGGCAGGTGGTGGTGCAGCGATCCGTCACCATGTCCAAGACGGCTCCAAACTTGGTGGATTGGTTGAAGCTACGGGCGGCATAGCCATCGAGAGCGTCGAGGAGGCAGGATATGCTGTACAGCAGAGCGCATGTACGTGGGTGGAGGGGCATGTAATTCAGTGATACGATTGCGAGGACGACGCGAGCGTATCCTTTGGGAAGATTGTCAGCTTTTTATGACGACCATCTCTGGTGTCAGTGAAGCATACCGATCAAGTTTGGCACGAACATGAAGATGTTCTCCTTTGGCGTATCTCCTGCTGTGCTTGTGGTGGGCACTTGGGCATCCTGGATAGGAGCCTGAGCAGCTGTTCTGGCTGACATTGTGATTGTGATGGTGTTGGGTACTGAAGGATCGAGTTCACAAAGACGGATTGGTCTGCAGCGCTCGAGCGCAGTGTGTCGTGTCTTGTCGAATAAGTCGTGCTCGTTTCAGGTGTTGGCTGCGTTGGTGGGCTGAAGCCTTGGTCGCTCCTGCTGCCGATAAGACGAATCAACCAGATTAATTGAGATTTCGAGGAAAGCTGCTAGTGAAGGTGTTTGGACACAGCTCCTGCCAAGTCGCGATTTGTCGAAATCACAAAGGCTGATGTTCAGGGGATGCTTCTCAAACTTTGGACCATCATCTTGAGAAAGCTCCTAGAAATCACTTGGCTTGGCAGCAATCGGACCCTTGCTCCTTCCGCCGTCCTCCGCGACAATTTCCTATCCGGTTATCACTGCCATCTATCTCCGTCAACGCGCCGTCGCAACCATTTCTACCTTTTTCCATATCACCGCTATCTTGTGCACCCAGTGGTTTACAGTACTCGCTACATTTTCATTAGGTCTCTATTCTATTTTCGCCATTTTCTTCGTCTTCATGCTTCATCCTGCCTGCCTGTTCCTGAGGCTGTTCTCTCAATCGTACGCCGTAAAACTCCTCTTTGCACATTTTCAGTATCAGCCTTCACTGTCGGCTTCGTTCCCTTCGTTCTTTTCGCCTTTCGACTCGCAGTGATGAGAAAAGCGTCCAAGAAACAAGAAACAAAAAAAAAACAATTCATGGTAATCGTCAACAAAATCTCAGAAACCAACACCTGCCCAATGGTAACCTCATGAAAATCGTGAAGTTGCTCAAGCATGTCCGGCGGCATAAGCCTCTTGAATCGGTGTATCCTTGGTTACACCACCTGAGAAGCGACCAGTACCTCCGGCGAGGTAGCCGTCGTACTCGGCCTCTTCGGCGAGCTTTGCGTCATCCCAGCCCATGCGCATGCCCCATGCGTGGTGGAGAGCATCCGACTCATGCTCAGACATGTACTGTACAATCGTTCCAACAAGCTTGTCCGTGGTAGAGAGCATGGCTGATGAGAGGAGTGTCTGGCGGCGTGTGAAGTGGCGGCTCATGCGGTGTGGAATAGGTGCCTCGACATTGTTCTGGTCGAAGGTCGTCGAGCGAAGCTGTACGTAGCCGCAAGAATTGAACTCAAGCGACGCCAGGCCCTTCTTGCGTCTCTCGGGCTCCGGCTCAAACTCATCGCGAGGCTGGTACATCTCGAGTGTAGGTCCTGGGCTTATCTTATCGATCACCTTGACCCATGAGCCTGAGCGGTGTCCTTCATACCAGAGTGTGTTGGCAGGTGGTGGTGGGGCTTGGAGTCCGGGCTGAGGAGGCATAGGCCAACCAACAGGTGGTGGTGGTGCAGCAGGCACTGCCGGGATGGCCAGAGATTGCGCGGCGCCGCCTTGCTGCTGAGGCTGTTGATAAAGCGTTCCGGGCTGGGCCATGGGGTGTGTGCCTTGGCCATTTCCAGTAGAGAGTACAGTCAACATACCCATGATCTGCTGCATTGTCATTCCCATGGGATGGTTGATCATGACTTGGGGAATCTGCTGTAGTACAATTCCATGTTGTGTCAGCAAATTCATGTTCTGCAACATAGTCTGAGCCCATTGCTGAACGGGAGTACCGGTCGGCGGACCTTGCCATACTTGAGCACCGAACAGGGCGGCAACATTGCCACCGACTGGAGCCGGAGGTGCGGGAGCTTGGTTGTTTCCAGCGTTCGCAATCATGAAAGGGTTTCCGGGCCCGCCGGCTGCGTTGGTGTTTGGGCGTGGCATGGCAGTGAGTGAGACTGAGTCAAATTTGATCTTCCTGAGGGATTCCCTGCGCAATTTCTTGACCATGGCGACAATGGAGATGGGCGTGAACCAACAGTTGGAAAAGGTGAGGTCCTTGATGTGCGGCAAATTGATCAGGTGATCATCATTCTGCATGATGGTTGTAGAGCGAGCAACGCTTGTGATGGGAGCAGGCAAGATATGATGATTGCGGGCGAAGATACCCTCGGCATGCTCGCCGCCAGCAGCCCAGGAGAAGCTCAGCTTGGTGATGTTGGGTCGAACACCGATGAAGTCCTGGAGTAAAGCGTAGGTCTTCTCAGCGGCGAGAGATGGGTCAACATCCTTTGTCTCAACGACACCAGCATCATCTCTCTCAACTGTGCGCCAGTCAGGAATGACAGCTAGCGTGACTTCCTGCAACTTGGGAAGAGAGGTCCAAAAGTCGTGACGAGAAAGCAAAGGTGCGAGGTGGCTAGAGATGCGGAAGTTGAGCACAGAGACATTATCGAAAACAGGACTATTGTCAACGACGCCGAGCATGTATGTCGTGAGGAAAGCTCTCTGAGCCCACTCGGCCTCCAAGAGCCACTCCTTTTGGTGGTTACCCAAGCCATTCGGGTTGAACTTGTCAATCTTTCTGACCATTTCCGATCTCTGGGCGTCAACTGAGCTAGACGAGTGATCATGAGCATCAGAAGCAGTGACGTAGAGAACTCCAGTCTCAGGGACTTCGTGATCGTCACCGTCGAGAATACCGGCGGCTGAGATGGCGACCGCGTCGGCAGGAGCAGTAGCCCACAAGGCGGGACTGGCATAAGGGGTGGTTGAGAAAGGGAGTCGGTGGAAGAAGTTGTCCTCCATGTTCACACGCTCGAGGTGGCCTTCCTTCAAGTCCTCTAAAGCGTCTAGTCTGTCATGGGCAGTTTCGAGGGACTCCCACAATCTGATGCGCTCCTGTTGTTGCGCGTCTACTATGCCGTGCGAACAACCGAAGAGAGGTGAAGGTCGCTGCAGGATCAGACTGCGCAGAGACTTGTCAGGACCAGTCATCCAACCGAGACCGCTGTCCATGGACAACGCGAGCTGCTGGACTTTTGACAAGTGTGAGAATGCCAACTTCATTTGAGACGTCTCATCTGCTGTACGTTCGAGCCCGGCAAGCTGTTCGTAGCGTGTGTATTCTTGTGATGGCCACTCGTACCAACCGAAGTAGCTCTCATGGCGGTCAAGTTGGTTCTTCTGAGGTGGGTTCTGAAGTGCTTCTTCCTTGATCTCGAAGCTCATACCAAAACGCCGAATATGACCGCCGAAGCCTTCGAAGACCTTGAGTCCGTGACCGCGATAGACCTTGTCTTCCGTGTCAGCCAAAGCGTTCTTCCAGAGCAGTGAGCCGGGCTCTAGATCAATGAAGTTGTTGACGGGATCATCAGCTCTGCGCTTGCCCTTGAGGTCGCGCTTGACGACCTTCTGCTCGATCATCTCGTACAGCTCTGTGTTGAATGGTACCACGACGGTGTCGAACAAAGAGTGAGATACGCCGAGCTCAAACTCCTTGTTGACCAGACGCATTGACTTGATGTCATCGCGAGAAAGGTGCTGAGTAACGAGTTCGAAGAGTTCGACAGGCAGCTTTCCAGGCACCCATTGGGCTCTTCTTGCTGTGAGCTGAGTAGCATCGATACGTTGCTTGTGTGAGGGCTGGATCATGAAACGCTTGTTCTTGTTCTTGCTGTTCTTCTTCTCTGACACTGGAATGAATGGCAAGAAACGCAAGGTGGGGTGAGGGGTGTTGCGATCCATTTGGTAGGGGAGAAGGATGGTAGGACTCTCGGGACATGCTGAGCGCTTTGCTGGTCGGTCAGTCTCCCTCTCTCTCTCCTCGCCCCACCCGTTGAAGGTTAGCTGCATGTTTCTGGGAGTGCTGTAGAAGATCTGTGGCCCAGAGCGGGAAGCATTGCGTGCGCTCGACGAGTGACCCAATGAGACCAAGGTAGAAGGATAGCCCTGGTATGAGTCTTCGGTGCTGTCGGATTGAACATCATCACTGTCAGCTATGGCGTACGGACTCGGTAGCTCGGCGCCTGCAGATACAGGCTGATCCTTGGAGACGATCTGATCGAGAGCCAAGAGGGGTCCATCACGGCGAGAGTTCAGTGAACGGCCATGATGAAGGATAGAGAGTGGCTGGTCATCGGGATCAACAACGGCTGATGGATGGTAGGTCGAAGACGGGCCAGCAGTCTGACCCTCCATCAACGTGTCTTGATCTTGCATGCTGAAAAGACTGTGACTCGCTGTTTGACCAATGCCTGAGTTCGAATTATGGAACTGATTGATGTTGTGCAGTAATGTCTGAAAACGAGGGAGTTGTGAAACAGAACTTGTTGTTTGCGCAGGCAGAGTCGGCCGAGTAAATTCTTGTTGATCAAGCCAAGAGAAAACAGGTCCAGTCGGACGTGTCTGGTCAGGTGTAGAATTTAATCGACGACGACGACGGTCTCGAGGGTTTGGTGGAGACTCTGCTCGACGTGCTTCGCGACGTGCCTCTCGGCGTGACTGGGACATGGCCTTCCAAATCTTATTTTTCAAGCTGAGAGATGGATTCAGACTTGACTGTGATGATACAAACAGAAAACTGGTAACCCGGCCTGGTTATATCTCCTTTTGATGACTCCAGAGCTACGCATGTGCGACCAGGTGTTTCGGACAAAACAAGTTGTTTTCGTTTGTAACAGCCAGCCTCGTGGCGGCGCGGGTAATACAGGTATGTTCTCACAGGATTCACAGCTTGTAGTATATTCAAACGATGTTGTATGTGCAATAGGGTGTATACGAGTAAGCATCGAGGTGTGCTCGAGCTGCTGGCAGTTGCAGGCATCGATGCGACGAAAAATAGCCGCGATCGGCAGCGGGGTGATGTCACCAACAGTGTTTCCACATGAAGGTGACGGATGGCAACACCCATGCATGTTTATGCTACGAGTAGAGATGCACATTAAAAACTACTCTGCAAAGGACAAACAAACCGAATCACAGCTGATCCGATCTACAAGCGACTGAGTTAACAAAGACAAACTCGCTGACAATTATTGTCAAAGAATTCGTCAATTCTATTCATATCTTATCTAACCATGTCATTATGCCGGACATGTCTCTGCATGAATCCAGAGAAATCCAGCCAGTATAATCTATTTCCCGTTACAACGCCAAGTAATCATCAAAAGGAGAGGGTATCATATCAGCGTAATAATCAAAAGCGGTTCCAGCGTACTGAACCATGATCTCGTTATCTCTACTCGTCCGTCGAGTAGATCCTGAAGCTTGCAAACTCCCAGTAAGCCTTCTCGAATGCCGTTGCGTTCTTTGCGACAAAGTCTTCGCACTTTCCAGGACATTTGAACTGCGAGGTGTAGACACTGTTGGCCCAGGAGCCGCAGAAGTCGATATTCGCAATGATGGACTGGTTCTTGAAGTGAGAGCCAATGTCGCAGTCGGTGCTAGGGAAGTCGGCGATAGGAAGACCCCAAGTCGAGGGGTCGGGGGTGGTGTCGTTGTTGGCTCTGAGATCTCCAGGAGGAGAATCGCGGTTGAAGATCCACATGCGAATGCCTGCATCACGGAGCTCCATTGCATAGACCTGGTACATGTAAGCAAAGGAGAATTGTGTCAACGATGGTACGGAAAACACTTACTGCACCACCATCGTCGTTGGCTTCGGCACCATATGAGCTAGAGGCTCCCATGACTGCACAGCCAGCGTTGTCATTTGTGCCATTGTAGCAGTTGGTGCCGTGGACAGTGCCAGTCTGGGCACGTCTGCTCTTCATCTGGCAGTTTTTGGAAGTGTGCAGAGCCATTTGGTTGCCGGTGTTGCCTTGGTTGACTGTTTCAACGACATCGATCTCTCCGTTGCCGGGCCAGTCACTAGGGTCGGCCATCCAGACAGCGGGCCAGGTTCCGCAGCCATAAGGGGTGTGCTTGATATCGAAAACGAAGAGACCAGAGTGGAACTGCTTCTTGGAGGTGATACGCACAGAGTTGCGGCCGTTCTTTGCATCGGTGTCCTTAGAGTCTGCTCTGAGGAATGCCGACGAGTCGCCAGCATAGGTCAGGTTGGTGGATATGGCAGTGGCTTGGTCCACGTAGCTGCATTCATGTTAGTCAGTGTCCTCGGAATTGCTTGTAGATGGGGTGCGAACTTGACAAAACCGTTGGCAGGGTCTGGCGAGGAATGGTAGTCGAAGTTGTCGAAGAAGTTTGTTCCTTGCCATCTATCTTCGAGTGTGTAGTTGAGAGCATGGTAATCAGGGTAGTCGGGCTTGGATTTGCTGTTCTTGCTGCCCTCTACTGCAGCAACGATAATAACAATGATGAGGATGACGGCGGCGATGACTGCAGTGATTTTCCACTTCTTTTGCCAGCCCTTAGGGTTCCATTTTGATGCAGTAGGCGACATATCCATATTATCCATTGGTGCGCCTTGATAAGCGGTTTCTGGTGAAGTGCCGTCTGGCAGGAAAGCTTTGTTTTCTTGCATCGTTGCGAGACGTCGGACGAGCGGGTTTCGTCTGGAAAGAGCGATGGGTACGAAAGTCAGGAAAGGTGACACAGAGACGAAGCGGCCAGGAACGAAAGCCGACAGCGGTCGCAAAAACAGAGCAGGAGCGAAAGATACAACCACCACCAGGGCAGAGCGAGTAGATAAGTCACGACATGCTAACAGATCATCACACCTACTCGTAAAAGTCACCTCAGTGACAAGAACCAGACGATCATGTACAAGGGTCCCATTGGATGCTTGATGTGTTCTAAAACGAGGATCCGAGTCTGAATCGTGCCCACAGTTGACGCGTCGGTGGGAAGCACTGCAGACAGACGAGCCCGCAGAGATATTTGTGGGCCTTTCGTCTGGAGTAACAGCTATCCTACCCTGGTACTGCGGGCTGCGACAAGCAGATACGGAGTTTGGTCGAAGTTGTTGAGGATTCTGCAAAGCACATACAGTGTTGTGACGTTCGCGGGTCCTTGCGCCGTCTCGTATCAAGGAATTTTGTCCCGGGCAACCCCATGCACAGCACAAACACAACGACGATCCCTGCCAGGCACAGAGAGGTGGAGTTCTCCTCTCGCGTGCAGAGGTGGTCATTACTATTCTTGTGTACTGCATTTCGTATCTACAGTCCAACAGCGAGATACTTTGCGGCTTTCACGAGGTTGAGCGAGTCCTATGCGGCTACAAAACTTTGACTCGAGAACGATTAGGCCGACCAGCCGTCAATCTTGACATGTTGAAAAAAAGAACATCAGGCACAAGGTTCACACAGCCATCACGGTTTCAGAGTACAACCCGAGTCTCTTCCGGCGTGCACACGAGTAGTTGCATAAGATGTTGAAGAGACTGCCTGCTCCTGCATGAACGATTCAAGTCATGGTGGCCGGCACCAAGGGATGGAGTAGTTCTTGTGGGTTGGTATTGACATGGTGGTATAATTGGTGTATCTTCCCCAACTTCAACGTCGCATTTGTTCATGACCTCGCATTCGTCATTGAGTTTAGAACTCCTTCATGGTGTCTCCTCTTCTCTTGCCGCGGAACTCGTACTTGCCCTATGATTGATGTGGTTAGCGTCCGTCATTCGAGGTATAGACTGCGCCCTTGGAGCTAAGGTCTCAAGTTGTGATGGTGGGCGCCTTGTGCTTGCGGGTGTCTGCCAAACTGCATCTCAGGCACCAATCCTACGAGTCCGTCTTTTGCAGAGTCCTGTTGTGTCCGCCGTGTGCATGCGCTGTTCCGCAGCCTTCCATGTTCGATTCCATGTGCCTTTCCCTCACGTCCCTCCTCTTGCATATTCTCCTTCACTCCAGCACTTGACATAGAATTTTCGCAGCTCCAGAAGGTGTTGAAAGTATGGAATTCGTAGACTTACATCGGTCTTGTTTGCGACGTAGTAAAGCGAGCTAGGGATAGCGACAGCGAAGATGATCGAGAGCCAGGCAGTACGGGGAGTCCACTTGAAGTGCTTGTAACGATCCACGGACATCTCTGGAATCGCAGTCAGAATTTGAGCAAGGTCGGCGTATCCTCTCAGGTTGATGGCGTACGGTTGTACTTGACCAGCGCCGGATCAAAGGCGAGACCTGTAGAGAGGTCAGTTCACTGCGCGTCGGTCATTCTCAGTTTTGTAGATTTGCGCACTGTTGTGACCACCGCCAGCCATCTTGAATTGATGTGTAGCTGTGATTTAAAGGTGGGTATTGGGAGAGTTGTATCGTTCACACCTTCAATGCCTGTCGCTGACGCTGTCGGTTCGGTGATGCCAAGAGCTTGAGAGAGCAAACTGTGCAAACTGTGCAAACTGCTTCGGCGATCATGATCTCTTTTTGCTTGTGATCGTGACGCCTCGGCTTGCAGAGGAAACAGGATGGCTTATCGCCTCGGTCTCATTAAACGAGCAACCCAATTTTCCTGTGAACATTTCGTCTTCTACAAGATGCCAATTTTCCCTGTGTAACATCGACAATATTTCAATCAATCACATACCTGGTAAGTTGAGCTCACCTGCATGACTGGACACACCAATTGTCTGGGATGAAGGATCAGATCAGATGATTCCTCCCTCCACGAACTTCATGAACATGTCACCCCTCTTCTCATCGCATTTCTCGATTTCTTCTTATCGTAGAGGTTGTGAGAAGCCTCAGATCATAATATAGTCGCGCCCATACACCGTGCTAAAGTTTTCTGCATCTGTTATCGAGAAACTAATTGTACGAGTCATTTAGCACATCCATCATGGCAACCGAAGCTCCCAAGGTCACTTTGTACTGGTAGGTAGACATGCATATCTATAATTGCCAAATTCAAGATCCAACAAACTCCCAGGCTCGACAAGTCCAGAGCCCAGCGCTTCATCTGGCTTCTCGAGGAATGCAATGTCGACTACAACATCGAAATCTTCAAGCGTACACCTGAAATGCTCGCACCTCCCGAGCTGAAGAAGGTGCATCCTCTGGGCAAATCTCCTGTCGTTGGCATCACTGCTCCTGGTAGAACAGACCCTTTGATCCTCGCCGAATCTGGTTTCATCACTGAATACCTGACCGAGCACTTTGCTCCTCACCTGGCTCCCAAGAGATACGAGGATGGCAAGGAAGGACCTGGTCTCGAGACTGAAGAGTGGATCCGTTACCACTTTTTCTTGCATTACGCTGAGGGCTCTCTTATGGCACTGATGGTCACCAACCTCATTTTCAGCTGTGCGTTTCCACCCACACTTCTATTCCTCACAGCCAAACTAACCGCACATCATTACAGTCCTTAAAGGTGACAAAATTCCCTTCTTCATCCGCCCAATCACAAACCAGATCGTTGGCAGAGTGGACAACATGTACTTCAAACCAAACTTCAAAACCCACTTCGACTTCCTGGAATCCCAACTCGCTTCCGCTCCCAACGGTGGTGGTTTCCTCTGCGGCAACACCCTCACCGCCGCTGATA
>ERZ794946.873-NODE-873-length-10898-cov-4.520981_pt1 | contig 10898 bp, 7 predicted proteins | sample MGYA00433072_ERZ794946 | MGnify/ENA primary metagenome ERZ794946 (study PRJEB30137, sample SAMN04331413) | food metagenome | isolation source: Y3 must sample point D1 replicate A | place: Australia: South Australia | collected 2014 ...
AGATCCAAAATAGTATTAGAAGTTGCAGACGTAATATTTGCGTAACAATCGTGATATTCAGGGTATACATATGGATGCTTCAAGCAAGGTTGACAGAAGGTTGACCTCTAGTAGTATACATAGAATGTACACAAGTATGGTATTATATCGTCTACATATGGTATGCGTTGGCATCATCACGATCAACAGGAACCTGGTCAAGCATCTCGCGTTGGATCATGTTGACCTTACCCTCGACCAGCTGCATCATCATGTAATTGCAAACACATCGCATGCCCATCTCTTCACCCCTGCGCACAATGTATCCATTGATGAAGCGGACTTCCGTCTTTCTACCAGAACGGACGTCCGCGAGCATGCTGCTGATATTCGAACGTGTCTTGTCCGCAATGCTGACGACCAAGGTCTCTAGACGCTCCGGTGAGAAGCGATCTTGAATGTTTGGCAGCGCGCGCAATTCAGGAAGTGAGCGAATGACCAGAGAGATCTCAGCCAGCAATAAGCGCATGGTACGTGTTACGGCAAAGTTGTAGAGGATAGATCCGTTAGGTGCGTCCAGCATGACGGTCAGAGGATTGATGACGGCATTGATGGCCAGTTTCTCGAGTTGTTGCTGCATAAACTCGATAGGAGGGAGACCGACGGCAGCGAGGACCGGGAGACCGGTAAGAGTGCGCAGCAAATAGCGTGAGGTGGATGCAAAGGGAACAGCGGCCGGGGGATTATCTTTGAGCTGACCTCTCGGCAAGGCTGCCAGAGCTATGGTGCCGTGGGCGGCATGGACAGCGAAGAAGGGGTCGTCACGGTCAGGGCTATTCAGACCGTGGGTGACAACACCCTGGATATAGTTTGGCCTCGTTGCCGGGTCCGGGAAAATTTCCTGGTTGAGTTGGTCTATGATGCCCATTCCATTTTGCAGCAGACACACGGTCGACTCTGGTCGTAGGCGATGCTTGACGGCGTCGAGAGCAGCAAGAGTGACAGGAGCCTTTGATGTGACAATCAGGCTGTCGATGGGATCGCTATTGGATGGGTCATAAGCGACGTCGTCGGCGTCTTGGTTTATGCGGGCGCCGTGACTGCGCTGAGGTGGAATGGCGAGCTCGACGTCGAAGCCGTCGCGGGCGACGCGGTGGCCGTCCGTCTCCAGGACGATCGACCGGCGGCTCCTGTTCCATTCGTTCAACAGTCGCGGGCGGTGGAAGAGTAGAGTGACTGGCGGGGGGCTGTTGTTGTCGCCGCGCAACGAGTGGGCAATCAGCTTGCCCACGCTGCCGACGCCGTAGACATGGATGCGGCGCGGGACACCGCTCTCACGCGCATACTGTTCGCTGGCTGCTGTATATGTGCGCCGAGAGAGGCGGCTGAACGACGGTCGGAGAAGGAAGGTGCTTTGCTGGAGTGGCATGATTGAGAAAGGTCCACCATGGAAGCTGCTCCTGCGCCTGCGCCTGCGCCTGCTCCAAACGCGACATGACGCACGCTTTCCTCGACTTTCCAATCTCCAACCCTCCAAGTTCCAACCTCTTCCCTCGGACAATGCCGTTACGCTTCCAGACGAGGTCCTTTTCTGTCCTCAACAGGCCCAAGCCCAACTACCCTGGCCATGTACCACTGACCTTTGTCGAGCGATGTGGTCTCGCCGTCGGCTCTGCCTTTGGCTCCATGCTCGACCACCACCGCCACGGTACCGATGCTCCCTTCTCCTGCCCACCTCTGCCCACCTCCCGACTGACGCCCTAAGATCTGATTGCCGCGCTGGGTGAGGCAACATGCAAGCCCTACTTCATCACACGCCTACGACAGAGCATGCTGTCGCATCCCACTGGCCGCCGCATCCTCCGTGACCGTCCCCGCATCTCCAGCAAGACAATGTCGCTCGAATACTTGCGCTCCCTCCCCGACAACTCGGTCGGCCGTGTCTATGCCCAATGGCTGGACCGCGAAGGCGTCACCCCTGATACCCGGGACCAGGTTCGATACATTGACGACCCCGAAGAAGCCTATGTCATGCAGCGCTACCGCGAGTCGCATGACTTCTACCACGCTCTCACTGGATTACCCGTCTTCGCCGAGGGTGAGATTGCTCTGAAAGCCTTTGAGTTTGCCAACACCCTTCTGCCAATGACCGCTCTCTCCATGGCTGCCGTCGTCAAGCTGAAACCTGCTGCGAGACGCCGTTTCTGGTCCACCTACTTACCTTGGGCTGTGTCCAACGGCCTGCGTGCACAAGATGTCATCAACATATACTGGGAGGAGGTGCTCGAAAAAGACTGTGATCAGCTGAGACAAGAGTTGGGCATCGAGAAGCCTCCAGATCTCCGTGAGCAGAGAAAGATAATGAGAGACCAGAAAAAGGCCGAAAAGGCCGCCATTGAAGCACGACAAACGGTGGGTCAAGCTCTCAAGTCGAATTGATCCTTTCATGTGTATACAGCCTCTGTGTCTATATCACTAATACATGGGGGTATTTATCCCATACCATAAAATACACTCGATGTGGCCTCTCCCTAAATCATAATATCCAGAATTTTGTTCAATCTCCTTCTTCGCTTAAAGCTGATCCAAGAGACCCTCGGCCTCGAGCAGCAGCACAATCTGGTGGACAGCTGTGCGAACGCTGATCTTGGTCAGGTCAACGGTCAGGTTGGCCTCACCCTCAGCAGGGGTCTCGTAGGGGTCGTCAACACCGGTGAAGTTCTTGATTTCACCACGGCGTGCGGCAGCATAGATGCCTCTGCGGTCTGTCTTCTCGCACTCCTCGAGAGGGGTGGCAACGTGGATCAGGTAGAAAGATCCGTTCTTCTCAACAAGCTCACGGGCGTGCTTTCTGCTTGATTGGAAGGGAGCGATGGGAGCAGCAATGACGGCGGCGCCGGCCTTGGTCAGCTCACTGGCAACGAAGCCAATGCGGCCAACGTTGGTGTTGCGGTCCTCCTTGTTGAAGCCGAGCTCCGAGCTGAGCTCTGAGCGGACTGTCTCGCCAAGAAGAAGCGAAACAGTGCGACCACCCTGCTGGTTGAAGGTGACGTTCAAGGCACGGGCAATGGCGTCTTTGCCGCTGTTGGCGTAACCAGTCAGGAAGATTGTGAAACCCTGCTTGTTGCGAGGGGGGTGCGACTCGCGCAGCACGCGGACAACCTCAGGGTACGAGAACCACTCGGGAATGTCACCACCGGTACGCAGACGACGGCGGAGCTCGGTACCCGAGATGTCGAGAGTTCTGACGTCCTTGGGGACCTGGTCTCTGGGGCGGTATTCGTCCGAGTCGGGAAGGTACGACATCTGGAGGAAAGGAACAACCTCAATGCCGAGCTCATCTCTGTACTTCTCGACGAGGTCCTGGGCGTCATAAGGCCCGTAGAAGTCCTGGCCCTGGCTGTTCTTGCCGGGACCGGCGTGGTCACGACCAACAATGAAGTGGGTGGCACCGTGGTTCTTGCGGATAATGGCGTGCCAGAGGGCCTCACGAGGACCGGCCATACGCATGGCCAGAGGAAGGAGGGCGAGGACGGCCATGCCGTTAGGGTAACGGGGAAGGAGGGCCTGGTAGACACGGACACGGGTGAAGTGGTCAATGTCACCGGGCTTGGTGAGACCAACGACGGGGTGGATGAGCACGTTGGCCTGGCGAGAGCGGGCGGCGCGGACAGTCAGCTCACGGTGAGCGCGGTGCATGGGGTTTCTGGTCTGGAAAGCAACGACTCTGGACCAGCCGAGCTTGTCGAAGTGCAGGCGAATCTCTGCGGGAGAGTCTGTTCAGCTGGTCAGCTTGTCATCCTTGACAGTCGAACTTCTGAATCTCCTTACATCTAAGAGCGACGTAGTCGTAGTGCATCAAACGGTCGATGGCATCGATCTTGCCACCAATGTAGAAGTCACCGGCAGTTCTATACAGGTACTTGACGGCAGGGTGGGCCTCGTCGTCGGCACCGAAAACCTCGACGGCCTCCTTCTTCTTGTCAGGGCGGTAGATGTCGTCGATGGTGATGATGGCCAGGTTGCGGTCATCTCTGAAGTCACGGAGGGTGATACGGGCACCGGCCTTGGCCTTGACCTCGTCAATCGTCTCCTGCGAGACATCGAGGCAGATGGGCATGGAGAAAAGGTTGCCATCAACGAGACGGTTGTTGTCGACAACGCTGCAATTGAGTCAGTGTCTCCAGCTCATCTGGTCTTGCATTTTTCGGTGCGTACCCGTTGTAGTCCTTCTCGTTCATGAAACCTGTTGTTGACCAGTCAGAAAACGGCTTCCCGGATAGCCATATCTTTTCTTCGACTTACCCTCGAGAGGGGAGAAACCTCCGTTGAGAATGAGCTCGAGATCACAAAGCTGACGCTCATTGAGAACAATGGCGGGCAAGGTCTCAGCTTCATCAATGAGCTGCTGACGACGAGGGGCATCGCGAGCGATGAGGTCCTTGAGGATACCACCTAGGCTTCAATCAGTTTCCGCAAACCCTATGTTTGTGCATTTGCGCCTTCGTACCGTGAGGAGGGTTGGCCATGACTGCGTATTTCGATGTATACGACTAAAAGGTTACAATGAAGGAAAGAGGTTAAAGGAATGGAAAGGTCCAAATATCAAGGTGGGTTCGGGGAAAAGGTGCGAGACCGGAGAGGCTACACGACGACTTTATATTTACACATCAACTACGCATACGCAACAAGGCTTTTGGTTGAGCAGCAACGATCCGAATCTCAATACTCGATTATCCCACAAAAATTCGTCTCCACCCCTCTCTAGCATCGCCCTCAGAAACCGCTAGTATCCTTGGCGGCGTGTCGATGTACGTCAGTCGTTCTTTCCCCGTTCTCTCCAAACGTCGTTCCTGCCCCTTGTTCGCTGTCGCCTTTCATGTCGCTCTCTAACATTGTTATAATCAATTTTCAGTTCCAACGCAAGTTTTCGTGGTCATGTTATTAAGATTTGGGACTTTTCTGTGAATGCTACCTAGTGCCTTTGCACGTTTTGTAGTTTCGTTACTATGAAAGACGTGGGTCATCGTGTATCCACCTTCCAATGCTGAGGTATTGAGTATCCCACCAGATGCCGCTTAACTATAAAACTCCGATATGCCCCATCATGATCCGACCAACGCCTATGCTAAATTCGCAAAAGATAAAAAAGAACGAGAACAAGGAGGAACCTCTAGACCACTTGCTCAATGTTGAGGCCTGACTGAATGGCCTGGCTGAGCTCTTCCTGACGCTTCTGTTCCTGCTCTTGCAAGAACATGGCGTAGCGGCTCTTCTTGTTGTGAATGCCACACTCAGTCTTGCTGCGACCCTTCCAGCGACCAGCTCTCTCGTCCTCGCCTTCCTTGACAGGCTGAGTAGAGTGCCAGTCACCGATCGAACGGTAACCCTTAGACATCAAGGCGTTGACGGGAACGTTGTTCTCCTTGATGTAGTCGTTGACTTGCTGGAAGGACCAGTTCGCAAGAGGGTTGATCTTGATCATGCCCGCATCATCAAGCTCAACGATGTCGAGATCTCCTCGTTTGCCGCCTTGACTACGGCGACGCCCAGTGATGACAGCAGCAACACCCAGCTCAGCGTACGAGCGCTGAGCAGGCTCGACCTTAGCAACATAATCATAAAGTTCTTCGTTGGTCTCCCATAGCTTCTCGCCGTGCTTGCGGTTGAAATCCTCGACGTTCTCGCAACCTTCGGGCTTGTAGGTGTGAATAGTGAGGCTAGGATATCTGTCCTTGACTGCCTGGACGAGTTCATAGGTCTCCTGGAATGCGTGAAGGGTGTCCAAATAGATCAGATCGATGTTGGGCTTGATAGGGCTGTCAAGTTTCGATACCATGTCGTTGATGGCAAGTCCAGTGAGTCCAAAGGCAGTAGTCTGGAACAGACGGGGCAGAGTCATGATGCACCACTTAAGGATATCTAAAATTCGCATCAGAAAAATGTCCTTGGGATCGCAGACGAATTTTAATCTTACCTTGAGGTTCAAGGTTTTGGAGTTGCTGGTTGATGAACTTGAGGTGTGGGCGAGAGAAGTAGACCTCAGGAAGGCTGGCACTCGAGCTTCCACTGGCATAACCCGACTCCGCGTCGTGGTCAGATGAGTATGAGCGGGGCATTGTGGCGTGCATTTGTTGTTCTGGTGTTTCCTTTGTTCGGTTTCTCGATAGTGATGGAGGCAAGATTCCGTATGAAGAACTGCGGAGACACGACTTGTTCGAATTTGTATGACAGATGGATTGAGAGAAGAGAGAAAAGAGAAGACAGAATTGATATTACTTGCGAGAGCCGGTCACGGCATCCGGATTCATCGCTTTGAAATCACCACAGAAAATCTCACTGACGTGCTGAGGATTCAAAATCACACCATTTTGACTATACCTGTTACGGATTAGGGCAACACAACGAAGTACCGATCCAGGTTCCAGGCTCAAGATCTTGGGCTCGTTCCTGGACCTTGTGCCGGGCGTTTGTGCAAGATCAGCAATCGCCATGATCATTGTGAAAGGCGCGTGTCGGCTTTGCCATCTGTGGTATATATTTCGTCATGGCGCGAGCATCCGGAAATGCGAAGTTTTCGGTGGTCTCGTGCGGCTCTGCTGTGGTCCCCGCAAGTGTGTAACTTTGTTTCCTCCGATCATCACTTCTAGAAGCATATTGAATACCTTTGTGGTTGCAGACCAGTGGATAGCATTGGGATGCATCAGTGCTGAATGTAGTCTCTGGTGCACAAGCAGATTGTGCCGTTGCGCTGCGAAATGATTGCGATCTTGGGTGGATAGGTTTCCATCGCGTCAGCTTTCCGCCGTGTCAGACTCAACTCCGCGGGAGGTCAGACATATACCGGTGCATATCAATGATGTGACCATCATCATCTAGTAGTACACACAAACAGTACTGTGGAAGCACGCAATACATACTCGTGACCGTAAAATGCCAAATTGCCTTGCCCTCTATTTTGCTTTTCAAAGTCGCAAGATGGCGCCATGCTGGGGGTGGAAGGCACCATGGAATGCGGAGAAAGACATCATGGCACAATAACACGTGCCTTGCTTCATTTCACAGCACCAGGATTCTCTCAAGACTCCAGGCATCTTCCCAAAGTTGCATCGAGCAAAAGATCATTGCCTTCGTCTGAGTTCTCATGGTTGAAGACGAATAAGTGATTAGCATCTGATTTCAAAAAAAGACATTGATAAATTCGAGTTTCGTAAAATACAGGCTAAAAACAGCAGAAAAAGGTATTACTCGTAGATAAATCGAAGGTGTCGAAGGTGTCGAAGGTATGGAAGAGGATAGAATAGAATTAAGAAGTCGTGGAAACTCTAGCCACCAATGGTGGTGCCGTTGGATAATGTGAGGGAGTGCTTCTCGAGATTTGCACTGATACTAGCGCCGAGGTCAATACTCGAGGCATTAATCTGCTGCCCAGTGCTAGTGGTGCCTGAGGTAAAGTAGCTCTGGAGGTTCTCCTGAGCGGCGATCGCATTGCTGAGTTGACCGGACTCCTGGAACACGAATAGCACTGCGATTCGAGCAAAATCGAGTGTCGATGAGTCAGACAAAAGAGATGTTGACGACGACGAGGGCGATGCGATACCACTTAGTCCGGAAGAGGCTGATGAGGGAGGCGCGTCGCTTGCTGACCCGCTTGCAAAGACAATACCGTTACTTGTGACAGCAGCTCCAGCGACAGTCGTCGAGTCCGCACGTTCTTCCAAGATTCTTGTCGGTGAAGGATCAACCTTGACCTTTTCTTCTCTAAGCGAGCGAGCAGAGAGACCATTGAAGGTAACCAATGCATTCTCCGATGTGCACGTTAGCTTGGATGAAGCGAAAAGCCCCAAGATGTTTGAAGCATTCAGAGATATACTGAAGTTCGTTTCGGATTCAGTAAAGAGACGAGGGATAGATTCTCCAAGAGTCACGTTGTTGACACTGCCAACGTTGGTGGTTGTGCAGGACGCACTCGAAGCCTGCGTGCATTCAGAGCCCGCAAACCCATTGACGCACAGACAACTGCAACTGCCGTCACTACCTAGGATGTTGATGCCACCATTCTTGCATTCTAAAGACTTCTGGCAAGTAGCAAGTGCAGAGGCTGACGCACCGTTATGAGCATTGTTCTGTTGAGGAATGACAACGAGAACAACAGGGATTATAACAGCAGCGGCAACAAGGACGACCACAAGCAGAAGTAACGTGAAGAACAGCCATAAAGGCATGCCACAGCACCTCCTTCGTCGTCCGGGTTCCTCACCAAGATCACTCTCAGAAGGAAGGGAGCTATGCTGCAGATTGGATGACCACGGCATAGCTCGCGAATTTCTAGAACCTCCTCTAGATCCTCTAGATCCAGTGGGAGTTGCAAGCCCCGGAGGAGGGAATGAAGCAAGAATGTCTGACAGTGAGCCCGACCGCCTATTATCTGGACCGTGCGCCCTTTGCGCATCATCATCAAAGAAATTAAGCCCAAGTCTGCTCGCAGTCCTGCCACGATCGAGGTTGGATGCGACTTTAGTAGCTCTGCGAATGAGGTCTGGAAGACTGGTAAGACTACCCCGTGCTTCGGCCTCGCGGACAGCATCTACGTCGAGCCTTGGTGGGCGTCTAGAACCAACTCTCTCGCCGAGTGTCATTTGTTTCTCTAGATTCGGAGCAGCGCCCTTTTCAGAGGTTTCAAAAGCCGAAAAAGAAGAATTCTCCTTCTGAGTTGATAGTAACTCAGGTGACAACTGATGGCGCATAGGCTTCTCGGATCCAGATACGATGGCATCCTTGCCGAGAATATCACTGCTGTTTGTCCGGGTAGACAACGGAGGGAATGACCTTTCTGAACGTTCCTCTGGAGACATGTCAACCATCGGGAAACTCATGTCCATGATCTCAGATTCGACATTTTCGGAAGTGCCAGGTCTTCGGAGTGGTTGCCGGCCAGGTTGTGTGTTACTGCGAACTTCTTGTGGGTTCACGTGAGCCATGGGCCGAGTCTGGCTATCTGGCCGTAGGTCCCCATTCTTTATCGTAGTCAAGACCGGGATTGACTTGCGACCGATACTGGCCTGACGAACGGGAATGGGGCGCATCTGTTCAGGCTCGCTGGAATCCGAATCCTCGTACTGGTCCTGGAAGGGAGAGCCGTCGTGCTCATTCATATCGTGTTGATCGGCAAGATGTCTCGATATACCGATAGGAATTGCATTGCTGGAAGCGAACGAACTCTTGGAATCGTGCGTTCCCCGTTGACTGTCTGTTTCCTCTACAATGGGCGCAACATGACTCGTTTGTGGATAATACGACGAGGGTCCTCTGCGCGCCGAAGGAGGTGGACCCAGTGGTGGCCGACGATTAGGCTGGTAAAATGGTCGAGCGACTTGATGAGGGATCTGTGGCATAGCAGGAGCCTGAGGAACAGGAAAGTCGGGAACTGAATATACAGATGATCCAGTAGAATCACGCTGGTTCTCAGCAAAGGGACGAGGTACATCCGGCGATGGGTAGCTGGGCGAGACCGCCTCAACCCAGGAGCTTACAGGCTCTTGGTGGGCATACTGTATGATCGGAGGGCCAGAGTCTTGGCGGTATTGAGGAATTGTTCGTGTTGGCGGCGGTTCTCTGTTTGCCGCCGGTCGGGGATGACCGAATGCTATCGGCGTTTGGTCTGGCCGAGGTGGTCTGCTGGGCTGAGAACGCTGAGATGGATGCATTGAAAGCTTTGGCGCGCCGGGCTGCGCGTCTCCACTGCTTTGAGAAGGTCGTTGAGAGGATGGCTGTGGGCGATGTGAGCGCTGCGCTTGACGACCATCTCGTTGGTAGGACATCGTGTATCTTCACCAACGATGGTTCTTTGCGAGGGATAGCGATGATCTGGCTGGTGTGAAGTATGTCTGGGTAGTTAACAAAGGAGTAGACCGGCTCTCCGAGGTTGTTGTGCTGTCAGTGTATGTGATGACCGGGTTGATGAATGAATGTGGCGATGAGTAGAATCAATCTTAGTAGCGAGCGTGGTTGTTGTAGATTGGTTATGCGGTATTGCTGATTCCAGGCATCTGAGAAATGAAAGACGAAGGCCCGGCAAGAAGACAGTCAGGATCTCTCCGAAGGCGTAGCGCGAATATCTGGGTTGGAGTTGAGTTGAGGGCCTGAGGCTCCGAAGACAGAGAAAATAGTGAATGGCAAGTTGCGACCAGCGTCTGATTGTCAAAGCAGCGATCCACGCGACCTTGGACGTAGCAACACCAAGAGAAAACAAGAAAGACAGAAGGTCGACAGACAAAACTCCATGCAGGACGCCTGCTGCAGGGGACGCTTAGCGAGGCATGGGATAATCGTTGGTTCCGCGCCGTTGCTGGTGCCGACTTGAAACACTTTCGATTGACTCGTGATTCGTCCATTTCGTTTGACACTTTATTTAGCATCTGGCGCGGAGACGATCTGACATCTCTCGCCAACGCCCCCCAGATCTTCTTCAACAATCCGTTCGCATCTCCTGCAAACCCAACTATCGGCCAAACAATGGTTAACAGTGTGATGGATCCTCTTCAATTGCACATTTAGAATTGGAGCGCGGTGTTTGCTTGGGTGCCAAAGTGACGCATACCGCGACTGAGACTTGAAACGAGCTTGGCACTTTCCTGGGGATGGTCAATTTCCGCTCCTTCGGATTGACCAACCCTGCCTGGCCCTGCTATTTATGCAAGGTGATGCCAGTCGATTATATCATCTGAATGTCTAGTAGGTGAATACTCATTCATCATTCCGTGGCAGGATCGTTATAGATTCGATGAACAAGACGCTTGCAATACATATGCCCAACTTGTTATTCGCGGATTGCAAGACAGGCATTTCTGTATTTGGTGTTACTTCCTTCCAGTTACAGCTTGAGCCTTTGCGACCATAAAAAAGAATTCGTCGCATGC
>ERZ794946.874-NODE-874-length-10895-cov-3.351753_pt1 | contig 10895 bp, 10 predicted proteins | sample MGYA00433072_ERZ794946 | MGnify/ENA primary metagenome ERZ794946 (study PRJEB30137, sample SAMN04331413) | food metagenome | isolation source: Y3 must sample point D1 replicate A | place: Australia: South Australia | collected 2014 ...
CTCGAACTCACCATCCTTAGTGCAGGGGCCATGCTAATCTTCTCTGTATAGTTTCAAGGCTCGTAGCCATCTTCGTCTTACGCACGGTAAGTCCATTCTTTGTTTCCCTACCATTCCCATCCATGTCTATTCGGGTTAAGCTATGCTCAATGTTCCGATCATGAGAAAAGTCTTCTTGCTCTTCCCCTTATCTCTTCTTTTTACTTCTCATACCTTCTCTAACACAATTGATCTTCCAAGTATATGCTCCTTACAAAGCAATCCTGTTTCTCTTTCGTTCTCTCCCTGAAGATTTTCGTTACGAGTTCCATGAACAGTTCTTTTGCCTGGTTTGTTATAGACTGATGTTGTTGCCAGAAGTTGTAGATCAAGGAGTGTGTACATCCGGTAACCAGTCTCAATCACAGCGGCCGATATCCCATACAGATCTACATAATCAAATTGTAGAGTGAGCACTCGACTCTCTTTCTCACATTTGAGAACGCCCATATCGGCCAGGTTAGAGGATTCTTTATTGACATGCATGTAGTGATGCCTTGTCAGAGTATGCATGAGCTCTCAATAGAAACACGAAGACTTCCTAGAAGATTCTCCACATTGCAGCAGCTGTTACGCGAAGACTCGTCAATGTTAAAATACCCTATTGCTGTAAGACGTCTGGTCTACTTAATTGAACACAACTCATACGGGTACCAGAGTCCTAGTATCATTCTCGCTATCATATCCGCTAGAGTTATTCTAATATAAGCGCTTACCACCAGCGCTCGTTGCTCGCTAGGTAGTGATGTTCTTATACTACAAAGATTAGAAGAGTCTACCTAGCATTTCAGCTACCTACTTGACTATCTTACACTTAATAGGATAGTAGAACCGCATAGCTTCCTCGATAATATGAAAAGAGCTTTTGCTTAGGATGCGGAGAGTGAGGATCTTTTCTTTGGACTCGAGAAAACTTTACGAGATACGGTTCTCTCGAGCAGGATCATAAAAAAACGACATAGAGTCACAGGCTAGCTACTAATATATGTGTCAGTTTTACTCACCTTTCCCGTGTTGGGAATTACCTCTATACCGAGCCCTCCATATTTGATCAAGCTACCCATGAATCGTGCGATAGAACGTCTATCATGGACACCATGAAAAAACAAGGCTCTTTTCGGAGTCGGAACCATGTCTGAAGAGAGGAGTATTTTTCCATATTTTCCACAGCCTTGGCCCTTCGAGTTTGGTCGGTATAATGCTCGCTAGACTTGCTTCGATTCCATCAGATTTGTTTGCATGTGAACACAGCAAATGAGCTACGACGTTGAATCACGCGCGTGAATCTATATTTGTCAATGTGCAGTTGGATCTATATCGACACACGTGGATAGCTTGGGTGCTGTCACTACTTATACTTGTCTCAGACTTGTCTTTCTTGATGAGGATTACTCTGAGCAACACGTTTTGTTAAGTCGATTGTCCCCTTTATCAAGCTACTTGAAGCGATGCAGCAGATGTTCTATCGAGTGGCACACGATGGATTAGACGCGAGCAATGTAGTGTGTCAAATAATTGAGCTATATAACAATAATGGTTTGTTCAGCCCCAGCAAACGCAACAACGTGCAGCAGCTCCTCGCGCTCGAGCATCATTCATACATCTATTTGTCCAGCAAACCCTTCACCTTGTCCATGGCCTTAGACTCACGGGTTTTGGCCAGCACTTTGTTTCTTGCCGTACGGTGCGTTTGGCAACGCGTCCCTTTGCCTTTCGGGGCCATCTCCATACAGCCCTCTTCCACACAGCGACGTCCGCAGTCCTATGATTCGGCACAGTCAGCATTTCTCTTCGAAGATGAGTCATCCCAAGACTATTGGAAGTGAAAGTGATCGCCTGTCGGAATGCAGAAACATATTCACATCGAAGGAGTGTCCACTGAGAGCAGGTATTTTGTGTGGCTCCTCAGCGGAGGCTTGAGGTGAAAGGAGATACCTTGTGCATTGCGACAGTGGAAACGAATAAAATACTTACAGGGTCGGGATTAGTTTTGGCGCACTCGACGCACGCCTTGCCGGTTGAACCTTTGAAAGGGGCAGGGTTGGTGCATCCAATGGTCCAGCAGACTCGCTCCGCCGAGCGAGACTTGGCGTAGCACTCCTTGCAGAATAGCCCCATCTGTGTATTGCTCGGGGCCTTGTTCTCGCATCCCGCAGTGATACACTTGCGCTCCAGGTTTGTGTAGTTGTCAGGGATCTTTGCTTTGTTACCCTTAAGTTGCGTACCGAACCTGTGGCAGAACTCGCACCGGCAGTCGCATATCGCTGGGCAAGTGCAGACAAGGGTGAGAGCGCAGGGGCATGCTCTCTCACGTTCGCATCCTGCGCAACTGCAAGTGCAGTCCTCGGCACAGCCGTGGCAAGAGCAGACTACCCCTTTCTCGTAGGCGTTTCTAATCACCGTGACTGGGACAGGGACCTCCTGATTCAAGAACTCATACCATTGAGTAAGGTGATTTCGGTCGAGCAACCTGCCGTTGGTCGTGGCTAGCTGTACTGGCACCTCCCGAGCCTCCCCCTGGAAAGAGGTATGACTGACAGCCTTTGCCCAGTCCTGAGCATTGTCGAGGTGTCTCTTGACGTGAGACAGCATGTCAGGCTTGCAAGGAGACCACACGATGGGAATGAGCTTCGGGAGTTTCAGCGACTGACCCATTGATCTCTCCTGGCCTTTCAGAGGGTCGACAGCTGCAATAGGGGTTTGAGAATCCCAGATCAGAGCTGTGAAGACGTGGCTACCATCATGCGACAGCTGGTTCAGCACAGAGAGGTCTTCCGCGCGGCGTGACACCCGGTCTGTTGAGGTTGACAACACGAGCGTTGGCTCTGCGATCGTAGATAGACGGTCTGCCAATAGCGAACAGAAGTCTGAACTGGATGCAGAAATTTGGTTGGCGCTCAGAATCTCCACGCGATGTCTAAGATCCTGCGGAATCATCATCTCGAGAAACTGCTGCTGTCGAATAAGTGACTTGTTGGTGTCATTACTGGCGGATAATTTGCTGTTTGGTGAAACCCTGACGCATAGCAGCACTCGGCATAGATTCGAGCGTTTGTACATCTCTGTGATGCGAGTCTGTATCACACCAATTTCTGGCATCGTCATCTTCTCTGCGGTGTTCAAACAGCGGATGATTGCTTGGATTGTAAAGGAGTAGTACGCCGATTGATATGCTCTCTGTCGACCTGAAACCAGTTAGCACGGACGCGTTCAAACCCCGACTGACATGCTCACCAAGAGTCAAATGCGCTTTGACTTTGTCGATATTCTCTGCAACGTCAAACCACGTAGTTCTGGCTTCATGAAGGCCACTTGATATCCATCTGCCCTTGCTCAAGATCTCATCCACCTCATCCGCTCTTCGTGTGAGTCTGTCTACATTGGCGGTGAGGAAGACCAGATTCTCACCGACTGGCAGTCTCTCAAATATCGTACGGTCTCGTAGCGGATGCTTGTGGCTACTGCACACCTCGACCATCACGACGATCTTGTCGTGAGCTTGCAGACCACGCAGTGGGCTTTCCGGGCTCGTGAAGATGGATGTTGCTTGTCTCGGGACCGAAGTGTTCGACAGCGCGCCGCTTTCTTCAGCAGATTGTCGAGTAAAGACGACGTACGTGTTCGGATCGCGAGGTACAGGTGAGTTGGTACAAATTTCCAGGTTGATGTCAGTCTTGGAGCCTCTATTCTTCTGTAACGCAGTCTTCATCTGGCCTGCAAAGTGGTCCAGAACTGGTCTGTCCGTCATGCTATCTGCTCGGAAAAGAGGCTTCGAAAGCATTACTGGCGTGGTGCGCGTGATTCTTGCATCAGGGACACCGAATAGCTGCTTGATCTCGGCTATGGCGGTGTCTGCGATCGTTTTGGTCGGCATCTGTGTGAAGGTAAGGACGTGGCAGTTTTCAAGCCCAGCCAACTGCGTCTCCAGGATGTGCACATGACTCTCGCAGTGCTCTGCATGTTTCTCGAACTGTACAAAGTAGGATTGGCCGAGAGCTCGGGAAGATTCGTGGAAGGAACGCCTGTGGACATGAAAGATCACAACGTATTTGTTCGCCATGCTCTCTCGGACTGCTGACATTCCGTCCATGATCTGCAATCCCTTCAAAACCTGTGGTAATATATGGGCCGGCACAAGCTGGTTGTAGGCTCCTGAGGTCACAGGTCGAATCAGGGCGTCGATGGCGTGGCGGATCATGACATCTCCGGGTGGTATGACGCTGGACAGATCACGTAATTCTGTACATGATTAGTAGAGCGACTGTAGGATATGGCTGTTCGAGACTCACCCCCAATCTGCTCCCACGATAGCCCTTGGTCAGCCAGAAGATGCAACACAGTCGAGACATTCGTAGGGCTTAGTCTCAAGCTCGCCATGAGGTGCAGACTCATCGTTTGGTACTCTTCGAAACGTGCTTCGACACTGAACATCGAACTACAGTCGTGATTCACGGCAGTGTGGTTACCGTCGAAAGACAGCGAAGGTAAAGCGCCAGTAGCATCGGAGGAAATACCGCTTGAGGCGCGAGTGCTGGACCTGCCAGTGGAAGTCTGGATTGTGTTGGACGAGCCCGGGTTGGCAGTTTCAGGGGATTCGAGGGGAAGGCTCTCACTTCTGTCGTAACGCACGATCTTGATCTTTTGTGGCCGGTCGATGGAAGAGATGGCCTGGTTATTACCCATGTCGTGGACCCGAGAGCCAGAGTATCGGTCGACCCGAGTGCTTTTCCAGGGATTTGGCGACACCTTGGCATGCAATGAGTCGTCTTGTACCCAGGACGATATGATGAGTTTGGAACATTGAGCAATTTGATCGAACTTATCAGCGGCATCGCTGAAAGCTACTCCAGCTGGCAGCTGATCAATCTGTGTAACGATCTCGCCTCCGAGCAGTGCGCAACAACGTGTCGGTCCAATGAAGGTAGTGCCGGGACCTAGCACTTGAGTGAACGTGTCTTGCAAGTCGATGATATAGGCATCAATGAGCGATAATTGAAGCGCTCCAGCGGAGAGCTCGAGGGACGACATCTCGTTTGTGCATTGATGCAGTTGTTTTGGTGCAGCTTTCGGCGAGAGAGAGATGAGAGTGATGCGAAGCTTGAGGCTTCATCATGGCAGGCAGGAACGCTTCAATCGGCGAGTGGCGCCTAAAGCATTACTATAGGAAAGAGCGACGAGCAGTCGCGCAGAAGCTCGACTTCCATTCCCTCGACGCGACCAGACCGACTTTCTCGCGGTTGAAGCCCATTCAATACAAGACCATTTCAGGGCTGAGTCGACAATGCAATGATACTGCGACAGATTGGCAATATCTATTCGACTAATTACGTGTCTTGTGGTAGCTGAAAAGTTGTGAGTTGGAGTGTGGAAGAAGGCAACAGAGAAGGATGACGAATCTGAAGCTTGGCAGCCCACTCGACCTTGCAAAATCACAGTCTTCGGATATCTCTTGTCAAGCATTATTAACACGAGTTTTTTATTTTCCTCGAGCGTCCTGGTTGAGTGAAGCTGTAAAAATCCAAGATTCCGACATTCTCTCAAGTGTTGAAGTCGAATTTTGGAAAATCACACATCTCGGCCTTTGTCATCGGAGAGGCGTCCAAACACAAGAGTGACCATCTGTACCCACCCCTTGAGGGGTATCCATGCAAACATCCCTAGGTGGTCCTCTGATATCTACCCCCCGAGAGGTATCTCAAGCAACTTGTGTACTCCTACCCCCTTAGGGGTATCTCAAGCGTCCTAGTTGACGAGGCGGAGGATGACCACTTTGACCTACTCCATGAGGGGTGTTCGAGTAAGTATTCCTGAATGAGCCTGTAATTACACCCCTCGGGGGGTATCTCGAGAGGCACTGCGTGCCTACACCTTGGGGAGTATCTCGAGAAATCACTGCGTGTCTACACCTTGGGGAGTATCTCGAGAAGAATCCGTTTGTTTACACCCTAGGGGGTATCTTAATCGTGAGGTAAGCTTGGATTTCTTGTATTGCACCCTTCAGGGGGTAATTGATAGACCTTAGGGTTGAGTTGAATGATATTGTTCGACCCTAGGGTTGAAACACTCGCAAAAGGTAGTATTATTCAACCCCAGGATGGAACGACTCGCAAAGGGCAATGTCATTCAACCCTAGGGTTGAGTAATTCTTTTCCTCTTCGGGGTCCGTCTAATACAAAAGCGTGCAGAGAAATACAGAAGCAAGGGTTAAACCATCAAAACTTAAACGGTCAATTTTTCGTTGCAAGAAACACACCCAGATCGCTATAAGGTAACTCGAAGGAGAAGCCAAATTTCAGCACGACTGACATTGTGAAATTGCACGCGGCACACAGAAAAGTGTTTAAAAGATGCAAGAGATACCCAAGCCGAATAACTTTTGACGGTTTGTGCAGAAGCGTAAGTCGGCACAAAGGAGAAGCCAGGTTTCGCTATATCTAGCATAAGAAGGTGTACAGAAACACAAAGGCAAGGGTTAACCCTCGAAACTTGAACCGTCAATTGGTTTTTGCAATAGAGAGACCCGAAATGCTCAAATATGAACGGTCGGTACAGTCAACAGCATTTGGCGTGAGACGTGCTTTTCACATGTCCAACAGTGTCTCACCGATAACACGTTCACCATGTTTCACTCACATATAGTTTTACCCGGGATCATGAAAACCTCTTGTTTGTCAAGCATAGCATGTTGCTGCTACGTAAAGGTCTTTCTCTTCCTCACCCCATCAACCAAATTACGGCACCGTAAAAATGCACTAACCTTTTGTGATCCAGTGTGTTGGCCAGTGAAAGCCCCTGGAGCAGCGAATCTCAATGGACCATTTGATCAAGCCCAAAAGCATCTTGCCTTGCGATGGTCCTTTCTCTCGGGGTAACTGCCGATGAAACCTCTCTGCCCCTGATACCACTCGAGGGTCTTCAAATCTCAGCTCTAAGATATGCAGGCTCCGGCATAGGATACGAGCCGCTCTCGGCACAGCCTGTTATTGATCAGCTAAATATCCTGACATGCAATCATGGAAAGAACCTTACTTAATTTCCAGTCCTCCACGGTATTGTGTTCATGGTAATTGCAAGGCTTGTTACAGCAAGGGCAATCATCAAGCCAGTGACGTGGCTTCTTGATAAGCTCTTTCAACGTCTCGACAAATTCGACAGGCATATCAGTGTGGATTTGAATTGTCTCAGCCCGTTGGTGATATGAGGTTCTGTCAAGCAGGTATCTGGTAAGAGCCGAGTTCTCGGGCAACGAGCTGACTACTGCTGCTGTATTGGAGTCGTTGAGGTCGGGCGCAAAATTGACGTTGACGATTTGGGTCAAGATAGCTCGACGTAGGGCCAGGTTTTCGTTTTGGTCGGCTAGGATATACAACTGGCACAGGGCCCACGGGTCGTCATTGGGAACACATCCTGTGTAATGCCACTTGACGAAGATGTTGCAGCAAACAGGATCCATCTCTAGAATGACTGTGTTGTGTTGAGCTTCCAGAAACACGCCTTTCAAGGCAGCACGGTGATAGGGCGAGAAGAAGCAGAGAAGGTCAAGGTGTATCTGAGCCTTGAAAGGAGCACCTCTCGCATATAGGCTATTGTGAGGACCATATCTCTTGCTTCGCTGGCTAAACTTGCCGTCTTGGTCGTCATCTGCTGAAATAATGTCGATTGTGTCGCTGGTTCTGGCAACGATGGCGCTGTCTCCCATTAGCTCGGTGTGTGTGTGATGCTTCTTCAATCGCGTACCCGACTTCAATAGCAGACCATACACCTCTGACGAGTGGCGTTACTCCAACCGTAGCTTCAGCAATCCTGCGGTTGATATCATGGTTGATGTCAATGTTGAGGTTGCTGGTATCCTCCCTGGCAAGATGAATGGGCTTGTACTTGGTTTTGGCGCGTCTTTCCATGATGTTGGAGTTTATGAGAGAGAGTATTGACGGAGGTAGATGGAAGTGGTGAAGAAGATTCACGCATGAAGAAATCAGGGTCATGAACAAGTGAAGGTCTTGAAGTGGAGTAAGTCGGACTTTTTGCGCCAGCACTTATCGCTCTCTTTGGACAAGGCTGCATCTTGCAAAATCATCGTGCCTTTTGACACAACTATTCAGGGGTCGTCTCGAAGCAGGAGAGAAGACTTACTTCAGTGTATCGAGTTAGTCAAAGAATTTCATGAAAATTGTGTATCTGATCGTTCTTTCCGGCCCATTGCGTTCACCCCGACCGTCGACGAACCTTGATTGCTCCTTCCTTTCCCACGAATCGCAGCTTTGTATGAAACGCTCGTATGTCGCGCATGATTGAAGTCTTCATACACCCGTTTAAAGTAGACTGCATGAATTTTTGCAAAGATCAACTTTTGCTATATCGAAGACTTTGTCTGATGCAAAAGAGACAGTCATCTCATCACAACGCCCAAAGACTCATCAATAACCACAACAGTGCCAACCTAGCCACCCCCAGCACCATCCTTTAGGACACTTGCAACAATCCGGGTTCACCTTTGGAACTTCAGGAACCTTCTTCGGTTTCTCCTCTTTCGGCTTCTCCTTCACCGGTTCCTGCTTCGGCTTGGGCTGTGGCTTCGGCGCCACCGGTCTATCAACAATTTTCATTCCATTGCTATATCCAATATCAGCTGGTCCGCCAACCTCACTGATCATTTTGTTGAAACATTGATCTTGGCCAACTCCATTCCATGAGCTAAGCTTGGCGTCGATGAGAAAATCAATTCCCTGCTCTGCGAGTTTGATACGTTGGCCTTCGGCGCTGTTGCTGGTCATGAAGGTCCAGGATTTGATGGGGGTGCAGGTGGAGAGTTTACTGTGGAGAAGGGAGGAGAAGCCTGACACGAGACCCCAGGCGCCCTTGCCGGTAAGTGTCATCGTGCCGTCTGCACTGACATCCATATGGCCGATTGGATTACCGTTGGGTGGATTGATTGGAACAGAGGATGGAATACCAGAGGGACCAACAGACGGGTTAGGATTGTTGGAGACATAGGTTCTGTAAGAAACGGGAATGGACGTGGGATTAGATATGGGAATCCAGGTAGGAATGGACGTAGGGATAGATGTTGGAGGAGCCGTCTCGGTCATAGTTTTGACGGGAGATGTGACAGGGTCTTTGGTATCAGGATCCGGCTCGTTAATGCGGATTGGCCTTCTACCTTCACCAGGTCTCGGAGGTGCCTCCATGATTTCAATCATTGAATCGTAGAGCATCTGTTCCGGTCGAGGTTCGAAGGGAGAAATCAGGTCCAAAGGAGGCTGTTCTGGTATTTCTTCTTCCAAGATTTTGGGCAGTTCCTCTTCATCTTCCTCAGGGATACTGGGCAATCTCGGAGGAGGCTGCGGCGGTACCTCTTCCTCCTCGTCTTCCTCTGGGATATCTGGCCATCGCTCTCGGTCGGGGTTATATTGTATGTAATTATTTGCACGAATGACAGCAAGCGTGCCCATAAGCTCATGGACATACCACTCAATTTCCAATCTGAAGTTGAAAGGTTCTTGTGTCTCATCCTCTTCCCAGATTGTAGGTAGCTGTGAGAGCTCATTGTAACGGTCTCTAACACGAGCTCTCGCTTCCTCTCTCAATCGAAAACGGCGAGCTACTCTTTCTGTCTCAATCCTGATCTGCTCCATGAAGCCATCACGATCCCAAGTTGCGAGTTGCCATTCGACGTGTATCCTGTGTGCAATTCTTCTATAATCTCTGATGAGTCTCATAAATGATCTTTGGCCTCTAGCGATCGCCTGCAGAGCTCGTGTTGTTTCTTCGCTCAGAGGACCACGGTTACCGCGAGTGAATGCGGCCGGTATAGCGATGGCTAGTCTTTCCTGGCAATTATGGTCACATTCCCACGCATGCCATCGGTGACCGAACATCAAAGCAGTACAGTTGACGGTAGAATTGTTGTAGACAACGCCTTGTGTACCATCATCGACAGTGGTAGAGTTTACACAGCGGTCCGTCTCGTTATCTGGCTTGGTAGGGAATCTTCCCCAGTAAAGATTGGCGGCGTGTGCAAGCCTCTGCGCGACAACATAGTCGTCTGGACGGGTAGTATTGGCGTTGGTAGTGTCCGTGGCTTGGGAGTTGTCGACATGAACTGTAGTGACTCCACAATAAGAGGTGATGGTCGGAGTGTTGTTGACAACGACCGTGGTCACTCCACAAGAAGTGTCTGCCGTAGAGACTGGATTTTCAGGCACAACTTTCCAGCCTTCTGACTTCTCGACCGGTGATGTTTGTTGAAGCGTTATCCAGCTTACTGCCTGGGTTGTCGACACACTTGGAGATTTGGTGATGAATCTGGTGGAGAAGGATGGCACGTTGTGCCAAATGGCTTTGACGGCAACAGCGGCCCCGACTGGGCCAAGTATCTTCGCTAACCGCATTCTGGAGGGCAGTTAGGTCGTAAAACTCCTTCGATATCGGCTTGGAGCTCGTGTGCGTAAGCAGAGATTTGAAAGTATTGGACAGTCCAGTGACATTATGTAGAGACCTCATCCTGCGGTGTTGTGGGCTGATGTTTCCTGTTCGGTCTTGCGTGTGGCAGCTCTATTGGTCAACAGATACCCTTCCCATGTGCTAAAATCTCTCAAGTATGTGGTACTTGCTTTCTTCCCCTTGCGCCTTGGCTTCTATAACTATCGAAATGCACAATGTTTTACGAAACCAGGGTCGTGTCAAGTGCGAGAGCGTGGTAAAGAGCTACCTTAAGACCCCAAAAAACGGCGTCTCAGCTCCATGGGGGGTCTGAGTGAACAGCAGTCGGAATGCAAGATGATTTTTGAAACCGGCGATTTGTCCAGTGAGATCACACAAATTTAGGGGCTCTCTTTGGACAAACACTCCAACCC
>ERZ794946.876-NODE-876-length-10882-cov-4.089683_pt1 | contig 10882 bp, 9 predicted proteins | sample MGYA00433072_ERZ794946 | MGnify/ENA primary metagenome ERZ794946 (study PRJEB30137, sample SAMN04331413) | food metagenome | isolation source: Y3 must sample point D1 replicate A | place: Australia: South Australia | collected 2014 ...
AGAAGGGGAGCAAATAAGCAGGCCAGAATCCAATGTTGGCCTCGAGCTCAGTAGTGGCAATAGACGATAGAGAACCGACGTTGATCATCATGTAAAAGATCGAGTAGATTCTCTGGATCGTCTTTCCAGGGTCGACAATCACACGCTCTCCAGACTTCAGCGTCTTGACAAATTGGCTGGTATTTTGGTATTGTTCGGCAATCAATGGCGAGACATTAGACTTGATACCACCAGTGCCAAGTCCAATGATGATCATGGCGGTAATGAGGCCACCCAAAGAAGCGCCGTTCTCAATAGCGACAGGGAGCGATGTCAGGAACAGAATCAGGTTGCCTAGGATATAGATGAGGGCCGAGTAGAAGATAGTCCAGTACTTTCCAAGGTACTGGTCACTAACGATTGCCCCTCCAATCGGTGTGACATAGCACCAAAATTGAAAAAAGTCTGTTAAGCCGGTAGCTCCTGTCTGTCCTAGGCCTATAGCTCCAGGTACTCTGCCCCCGTAGCTATTCTCGATGTAGTTTTGGAAGGGACCAGATAGACCGTAGTAGGTGAAGCGTTCGCAGAGTTCGATGATACAGATGATAAAGGCAGCCCAGGGAAGCTTATCGGAAACCTTTCGTAGCGTGTGTCTTTCTTCTTCGGTAGGCTCTTCGCCATCGGGGCTGAGGCTTGCGATTTCTCCTAGGTCCTCGTGGGGGTATTCGGGCTTGAAGGGTTCGATACCACCAGCCATGTCCTTGTGCTCCTTGGTACGAGGTGCAACAGCAGTTGCGTGGAATCTTGAAGTATTGTTAGCAAGTGTCCATAATCCGATCTCCCAGGCTGTTGAGGTATCTCGGTGAACTAGACGTCAAAAGACAAGATGGTCTCTGAAGCAGGCACAGTGTCCAGAGAGAGCGTGAGTGGCTGCTTGGTCTCAGTAGACACGCGCTTAACAGTCAAAATCACCTTGCATTTTGATGGCTAGTTCGATGGCCTCTCTACGGTCAGGGATTTCGAGTCTGGTGCGATTTCTCCCCTTCCACCCGAGGTACCACTTGTGACACGACCCTCCGGTGCTTGCATTAATGATCAAGAGAAACGTACTCAGCTGCAGGTGTTTCGTGATCCATGGTTAGGATATCCGAATGTCAAGCAAATACAAGCAAAGAGGCGTCGGGCTAAGAAACGATAAAGAGCTACGAGGCGCGATGGGGGCGCTCACGTCCTTAATGAATACCTACAGCAGCGCTAAGACAAAAAATGCAACCCAGTGAGTAACCCTTTGATGACGGGTGTCTTTTGCACATCAATGCCCGTTAACGTGGTCCACCTACCTCCCTGACCGGGCCGGACGACGAACAGATTAGAATCCCGAGGGTTAGTCCATCTCTCGAACGGAGCCTATTGCAGTCTGTACTCGGTCGCACTGGGGTAGGCAGAGGAACACGACCAATGGAGAGCCGGGAGTCGCGGTTAGCGGTGCGAGGGTCAGTTTCGCAGACGTAAAAGTTTCCCTCTCAGACACGAGCGACTACGTTCTGGAAAGTAAAATTGGTCCACACAACCGCATTGTCACGATTCCTGCCGACTCCCGTGAAGGTCCCGAAGGCAATTTTGTAGGCATCGGTGCTGGCCGACAACGTTTCGACACGCGAGACCTGGCGAGACGTTCGTAGAGATCCATTTATGATCGACTGTGCTCGGTAAAGTTGTCACTGGATTTCTTGCTTCTTCGACTTTCCGTTCAGCCTGTTCGGTTAGTATCACCAGCAAAGTTGCAACAATAAAATGTAACCTTTGAGGTCATCAAGTCATCGACAGCAAGACGTCGTCGAAAAGTCAGCCCTACGGTGTGTGCCAAGTCTTTGAGCCAAGTCTTTTTGATGGCTAAGGCGAGCCATTACTAGAGAAAAATGCACCGTTTAGCAAGTCCACTCGAGCGCACCTCTTTCGAAGCGAGAAGAGGCCGTGGCTCGGAGCAGCGATGCCATAAATGCCTCTATCATGACTGCCGGATTGCGGCGAGCGTTGCCACCGTCGACGGTAAAGAGTGGTTGACACATCTGCCTACAGCTCCCTGTTTCAAGGGTCTAGGATGATAGGTGTCAAGGATTCGCAGTGAACAATCGCACAATGCACATCTCTAACGACGTAAGTTCATGAAAATCGATTACTGAAGTACCTATTTCTCAACAACTTTCTTGGTGGTTGTTAGATTCCAAAAGTGCTGCTGATCAAAACCAGGCAACCCAAATTCCCCAAGGTTCTACATAACCCGTAGCAACAAGCGACTACCATGAGGGCTAATGTCCAGATCATGCGGCAATCTTAAGGACTGCTCGGCCGGGGAGTTTGCCTTGATCTAGCAACTGCAAGAAGCGATCCACGTCTTCCAGCGTTCCCTTTGTAAGTATGGGACGGACCAGGCCTCGGGCCGTGAAATCGAGAGCCTCTTCCACCTCCTTCAAAGTTCCGGTGACCGATCCAACGATATTCAGCCTCTTTAGAACTAGCGTCAGAGGTGATGCTCCAGCAATGATTGTCTCGTCTTTTGGCAGACCAACAGCTACGACGGTACCACCCGGACGGAGGAAGTTTGGAGCCGATCCGTATGCCTCCTTGGTTGCGGCGAAGACGATGACACCGTGGGCACCAAAGGTCGTGAGCTTCATCACCTCAGCGGCGACGTCCTTGCAGCTGAGGAAATCGATGTAGTGCTCAGCACCAAGCTGCTTACAGAGCTTGCCCTTGTCATCTCCACCATCAACCGCGATGATTCGCATGCCCTGTTGACTGGTTAGCGCCAACCAGAATCACACAATGGCGAGATTCTGACCATGGCTTTTGCGTATTGGACGGCGAGATGACCCAAACCACCACCTGCACCTGGCAATACAATCCATTGGCCGGGACGGACTGCACTTCGCTTACACGCAGTATAGGCCTAAGAAAGTCAGTGAATATCTTAGCGTCGAGGCTTCGAAAAGTCATACCGTCCTAAGCAAAGTCAGCATGGATCTTGAGGTGCCTGGCAAATGGCATGGAAGCGGTCATTCACAGCAACAAGACATCTCCAAGGTACAATACATCGTACGATGCGACGTAGCACCGTAAGCGATGACTGTCTAACGGAGACGCTTCTGCCTTTGCACATGACTGAATCGGAAAGAGATGACTTACACTCCACCGCAAAGGATTGGACCTGCCTCCTCGTCAGAAACGCCCTCTGGTAATCTTGTGGCATATCGAGCATCCGTCAAGCAGTATTCCTGGAAAGTGCCAGCGATTGAGAAGCCAGAATTCAGCTGTTTCGGGCATTGAAGCTCATCGGTTCCGTTTGTGCAGAACTCGCACTTCCTGCAGACGCTGGCAACCCATTTCACACCAGCACGATCTCCGACTTTCCACAGGTCCTTGACATCGTCGTGGACTGCGACAACCTCTCCGGCTCCCTCATGACCGGCAATGCCGTGAGTGTCCGGGGTCATGCGAAGTCCTTGGGTGGCCCACTCATCATAGATGAGCGACTTGTCGCTACCGCATAGGCCAGTCCAGTTGATCTTGACAAGGATCTGTCCAGGAGCTGGCTCCGGAACCGAGATATCTTTGACTGGCGCTGTGGATGATTTTCCCTCCCCCTGTTTGACGGCAGCTTTTTGACTGGTAGGAAGTCCCATTGTTTCGGTTATGCAGTGCTTGGTAAGACTCGCACCTTGACCTTGTCATGCCAGACCTTATATACATCGTCGACACCTACCCCGCATCTCTCGCCCCGCATCTCTCCATTCGGTCCATGTTGCTGACCTTGGATGACCTTGGGAGGCCGGTAGTCGAAGTTGATATTATCGGGAGTCGTAATAGTGTCTTGTATGAAGGTCACGAGGGAGAGCGCGATAGACAGGGTCCTTAGGGATCGCGGGGTCGGTCGGGGTTGCGGAACGCTTGAACTCTCACCTTCTTGGCACCTCGTATCTCATGTCTGTCCGAGGCTCAGGCAGCGTCTCTTGCGACAGACTACCAAGCGCATGGGGCTTATTACACAATGCCTGTTATCTCTCCTTGCTTAGTAGATTCGGTATCCTTAGCTGTCATAAGATACGACAGTGTTGGAAGCTCAGAGAGGATCAGCTAGGAGCTCGAGGTGTTCGCGTTCTCACTGACATTCTTACGGCCTCTAGAAACTTCATGCATTTTGATAGCTGTTGGCTACATCATCACGACATCCGGTGCTTGATCCGATCGGTACACGGAGCCTCTCATGCACTTGGTGCTATACCCGAATTCCTTCTTGTAGTGCTTCGGATGTGCCCAGGATCGACTCCGGCACCCAATGACGACCATGGCCTTCTGAACTGAGAAAGCCTTGTTATGAAGTTGTGATGTATTCGTCACTTCTGCTAACCATGATGTACGTAGCGCTCAAGACGGACTCTCGAAGGATCGATGTGACGAATTGATAAAGGGTAGATGTGTTGCTGCTCGTGCCACCCTGTCTCTTGATGCTCCATCGCCAGGTTGGCCTTCGAGCACCTTGTGACCACTTGACATTGAATCGTGCCTTCTTGAATCTGTGGAACAGTACTGTTATCAGGACACACGTTTCAAGGAGCATAGTTTCTAAGGAAGTGTGTTATGGAGCAATCGTGGCTATGGCTGTGGTTGCCTAACATGCCATCTGTTTGACGACAGGACACACAATTTGACTTTGCCATGTCTTTCTTCGAAACCATACAATCACAGCCACATGCGGGCTGCACTCGTACATTGAAAGCTCTTTCCAATAAAATGGACTGCGGTATCGTCATTGCACTATGCCAAGAGTCATGCAAGGAGAGCTCACTCAATCGTACTGCACGTCTTAGACCTAGGTTATATGACTTATAGGCAGCATGTCCTGCGCTGACTGCTCGCTGTTCCATACCTCATGCACTATTGATAGAGTTGTATACCCTTGTATAGGTAAAACAGAGACGCGTCTCCGTCGAAACTCAATTTCTGATGCGCAGCGCGCCATGTCCGACCCCGCCAGCCCCCGGCCTGCGGCGTGCCTATCTCTACTGACTCCTCGTCGTACGCACAATGAAACATAAATTCCAAGGTTTGGCAAGGGACCTTTGATGTCTCTCTTTCTTTACTCCCTGTCTTGATTGCTTCTACTGTATATAACCTGCTCTGATCTGGAGGACATCGTTGCCGTATCTGTTCCCGATCACTCTTCCACGATGTGGTCTTATCTACTGCTCAGTTTGTTTGCCGTCCAAATTCACGCGATATGGCCAATACCGTCGAGCTCGTCTATGGGAGAAGGTGCCTTGTTCTTGGACCGCAACGTCAAGTTCATCTATAATGGTGCCGCACAGGTAGCAGCGCCCCAGCCAGAGCAGATACCGTTCGAACATGACCTTAACAACTTCTCCTCGCAGTACGGAACCTACGGCCAAAAGAACGCTTCGTCGCAGAAGATAATCTCGACTGCTATCAAGACGACTACCCAGACACTGTTCGAACAGAACTTCGTCCCATGGAAATTCCATCCTCGTCACTCCGATTTCGAACCTGCGATGAATGCTTCATGCACCTATATCAAATCAATCCGTCTCGAACAGACTGATAGCGATCCGGCAAACGTAACGAAGCCTTTGGCCGGCGATATCGACGAGTCATACTCGCTGTTCATAACAAGTGAGGGCCAAGCCACCATCAGCACGGCTTCTTCGGTTGGTATCGCTCACGGTCTGACAACCTTCACCCAATTGTTCTACAAACATTCCAGCGGATCCGTGTACACACCGTATGCTCCAGTAAATATCACAGATGCTCCAAAGTTCCAGCACCGAGGCCTTAATATGGATGTCTCTCGAACATGGTACGCGCCTGCTGATATTACTCGAATGATTGATGCCCTGGCATACAATAAGTTCAACCGTCTGCATCTTCATGTCACGGATGCCCAGTCTTGGCCACTTGAGATTCCAGCACTGCCTCTTCTTGCCGAAAAGGGCTCATACCGGGAAGGATTGACATACAGTCCGTCGACGATGGCACACATTCAGGACTATGGTGCCTCTCGAGGTGTCGAAGTGATCCTCGAGATTGATATGCCAGGCCACACTTCATCCATTGCCTACTCTTATCCAGAATTGATTGCTGCTTTCAACGAGAAAGACTGGTCGACATACGCTGCTGAGCCGCCATCTGGAACCTTGAAGTTGAACTCCTCAGCTGTGACCGATTTCCTGGACACACTTTTCGACGATCTGCTGCCTCGAGTTCTGCCATACTCTTCGTACTTCCATACCGGCGGTGATGAAGTCAATGTCAATGCCTACAACCTAGATGATACGGTGAGATCGAATGACACTGCGATCCTCCAGCCATTGATGCAGGCCTTTGTCGATAGAGCTCACGACAAGGTGCGAGCTGCTGGACTCACACCCATCGCGTGGGAAGAAATGCTCTTGACCTGGAACTTGACACTGGGACCTGACGTTATTGTTCAGACCTGGCAGAGCGACGAAGCTGTTGCACAGACCGTCAGCAAAGGTCACAAAGCGCTTGTTGGCAACTACAATTACTGGGTAAGTATCTCCGGCTTCAAGAGACGCTAAAGCCTCAAGCTAACCGACGATTGTTAGTATCTGGACTGTGGTCATGGTCAGTGGCTTGACTTTTACCCAGAGGTCGCTCAGAACTACTACCCCTTTTATGACTACTGCGCGCCACTACACAATTGGAGAATGATGTATGCGTACGACCCGCTGAGTGGCGTGCCTGCAAACCTGACACACCTCGTCCTGGGTGGAGAAGTGCACATCTGGAGTGAGCAAACCGACCCTGTGAACGTTGATAGACAGGTGTGGCCACGTGCCTGTGCAGCCGCCGAGGTTCTCTGGAGCGGCGCCAAAGATGAGCAAGGACAGAATCGCAGTCAGATCACGGCAAGTCCAAGATTGAGCGAGATGCGGGAGCGTTTGGTTGCGAGAGGTGTTGGCGCCGAGCCCATTCAGATGCCTTTTTGTACTCAGAATGGCACCCAATGCGCTCTGTGATTTGTTCGGTCGGATACCATAGATATGGTGGAGGTGAGGGGTAGTCTTCCCGTTCGCTAAAGTTTGTCACTCAAGCCGTAGTAGAAATGCACAATATTTTCCAGCCGCAGAGCTAGACCTTGAGAAAGAAATTTGTGAAGTACTTTTGTTTGGATTCTGCAACAAATGCCCAGAAGAATTGTGTATTAGGAAGGATCAAACACTAGATGCTGCTGCCAGCAGAAGAACAGATCTGACAAACTTCCGTGATAGGAAGGAAGAATAGTTCGCACTGCGATAGAGTGCGTGACGCAAGGAAAGAGCAGACGTTCGATCTGCTAGGCCTAATTCGGTAGATCTTGCGACTCCAGGCCGCTCGGAAACTTTGTCGCCCGAGTCCACCAAAGACATCACTTTTGTATATCCTTCTGACCTTCTCGAGTACGTCGCCTATTATCGTATAAATACGTCCTATATCCCTTCGAATTACCCCGCGAAAAATAATATCAACAAGGCGAAACCCAATTGCGTCGAGTGCAATCGGTAGCAAATATGGCCGTAACTCGGCTCGACGCATCTTCTGACCACAGCTCGATTCTGATTGGCCTGGGCGGTCTTTTACTTGTATTGCTTGTCGGACATATCTTTTCTAGAATTCAGGAGGAACGCAAGATTCGATCCCTTGGAGCTCATGCTCCTACTGTCAACTCATGGATACCCTTTGGTGTTGGGTTCATAGCCAGAACTCTCATTGACCAACGAAACCATGCCATGCTCGATGGATGGAAACGCATCTTCGCCAACAGTTCTGGCACCCATCCGTACACCCGTGAGATAAGAACCATAGGAATGAGAATCGTCTTGACGGCCGATGAGGAAAACATCAAGGCCATTCTTGCCACGCAATTCAATGATTACGGCAAGGGTACCCAATTCAACTATGAATGGCATGACTTTTTGGGAGATAGTAAGAAGCCCTGTTGTCGCACGGCAATGCTTGACTTACTGATGCATGACAGGTATCTTCACCACCGATGGCGAGAAATGGCATGCGTCGCGTCAACTCATCCGACCTCAATTTATCAAGGATCGCGTCTCTGACCTCGCAGTTTTCGAGAAACACTTGGACGTCCTTCTACCCATGCTTGGCGGCTCACGAGCTGGCCAGACTGTGGATGCCATGGATCTGTTCTTCAAGTTCACCCTGGACGCCAGCACTGCTTTCTTGCTGGGTCACAGCGTAAACAGCTTGGAAAACCCTCAGGACCGTTTCGCCGATGCTTTCGCCGTTGTCCAAAGTGTACAGTCTGTGATTGCTCGTTCCGGACCACTCAACCGATTCGTACCACGCAAGGCATTCTACGCTTCCCTTAAGATCATGGAAGAGTTCATGCAGCCTTTCATCGAACAGACTCTCCAATTCACACCGGAAGAGCTCGAGAAGAAGTCCAAGTCAGACGAAGGCTATAACTTTTTGTACGCGCTTGCTAGCTTCACGCGTGATCGCACTGTCTTGAGAGACCAATTGGCCGCTGTTCTGCTTGCTGGACGTGATACTACGGCATGCACCCTTTCTTGGATGTTCTCGGAGATCTCCAGAAGGCCGGACATTGTCGCCAAGCTCAGACGTGAGATTGAGGAACATGTCGGTATGGAAAACAAGCCTACCTACGCCAACTTGAAGAGCATGCGTTACCTTCAGCATGTTATCAACGAGACCCTGAGACTCTACCCTATTGTGCCTTTCAATGTCAGAGTCGCCTTGAAGGACACGACTTTACCGCGTGGCGGTGGTCCAGACGGCACCCAGCCGATCGGTATTCCTGGTAAGAAGTTCGCTCATATTGCTCCAGGATCCATCGCTAACGCCTATATGCAGCCAACACGCCCATCGCATACTCGACTCTGTACCTGCAACGCCGTGAAGACATCTACCCGCCCACCTCTGAGAAATTCCCTCACTACCTCAGCTTTGAACCTGATCGATGGGATGGTTGGAACCCGAAGATGTGGACCTGTGAGTACTCAATTTTGTGATATCAAACAGACTCATGCTGATGATCATTGCAGACATTCCCTTCAACGGTGGACCACGTATCTGTATCGGTAAGTTGTCTTCGACATGATCACCATGCTCGAGTTAACACAATTCCCAGGCCAACAATTCGCTTTGACTGAAGTGGGATACACTGTCGTCCGCATCTTGCAAACCTATTCACGAATCGAATGCAAGATGACCGAGCTTCCCAAGCTGAAGACGGACATTGTGCTCCAGCCCTCTGACCCGCTCAACTTGGTTTTCCACCGAGACTAGAAGCCTCCGTCTAAGGCAACTCTGTCGTATCTTTCGAGATGCACCGATTCATGCTTGAGTCCTGTATTGGATAAGCCGAGCAATACTGTTCACGAACTTGAGAAGCCGAGCGAACCCATCACTGGTATTCCGTACGGTTCCAATATCTGGTTGATTGGTGGTCAAAGTCAGACCGGCGGAAGTGGGGAAAGGTCAATCGATGCTTGCGATGTTATCCGGCGTAATTCCAACGAGTCGATTTAGGGTCAGTATCTCGGTGACGAAATTGATAACGATCATTCTCTATACCTAACCAATGCATGAATTTATTGTTCTTCCAATCCCCGCACTACAGTCTGGGCGTGTCCGAGATGCAAGGTATGCTTATCCAGTACAGCCAATTTCCCTTCAAGACCCGGGTGAGCCTTCTCCTCTCCCAATCGGGAGTTTCACGACATTATTCCCACCATTTTCTTCACACTACCATCGATCTTCCAGATCCCTCTCGTTCGAACTTGACCCCCGGACCGATTCCCCGGGTCACACCGATCCACCGATCCCATGTTTTGATCGATTGGTCTCTTCCCCAGGGGATACGCTGCTGCACCGTGTCACAAACGGCAGTGGCGAAGAAGATGTGTGTTCATCTGCACTTGTTTCCTGCACCCCGCATACACGCCTTGGAAGATGTGCATGCAGAATATCTCCATGTTTTCCTCTCCAACACGTCTGCCCACCGTTGCGCGTTCTGCCTACGGGTGTGTCTGTTTCTAAAACGTAGGTGCTTTGCATGAGCTTTTACTGACCACTGATGATATACAGCAGCAAATGACGACAACAAAACCAAGCCTACATGACTACGTGGAACAAACACGCATCGTAGGCTACAAGGTAAACATGACAGACGCGATTGGAGAAAAAATCAAGTTGATGGCCAGATGGCTGGGAGTGTTTAGGAAGTACGGTCCGATGGACCGGAGATACCTGGGATACATGCAAGCCAGCCAGCCACTCATGAACCACAGAGCCAAAGTTTCCAAAGAAGTTAGACGTGTTAAGGGGGTTGTTGTTACACTATTGCACTGTTGCACAAAGAATTGAAGGGGGAGGGAAGAATGCAAATATCCGATCTTTTGGTCTTTTGCAGCTGTATCTAGCCGTGTGAGAGATCAGAAGAATATATCCTCACTTCCAGGAAAGCAGAAGATCTAGTATTCGGATGATTAGTGTTTGATTAGGGAGCAACAAGAACAGGTTATCGGGAAACCATCAACACTCAACTCTTGCATGTGAGTCGCTTTACTTGCTGAATTTATCCGGTGGGAATATCACCCGTGCTTCCTTCTACTCCCATGCCATTAAAGCAGTGTGTTGCAAATCCCAAACCCGTGGTTGGAGTAAATACCGCCAATTCGGGATCTTTGCTTTCCGCATCCGTGAACATCATTGATCACTTCCTTTGCATATTTAACAGTGGTCACTGCAGTACCGTTGTTTCGATAACAGGAAGTGTGGGGGTGATAGTGATAGAAAAAACAACACAGCACAGTTCTTTTATCGTTAGATTTCCAGCCAG
>ERZ794946.877-NODE-877-length-10850-cov-3.533302_pt1 | contig 10850 bp, 9 predicted proteins | sample MGYA00433072_ERZ794946 | MGnify/ENA primary metagenome ERZ794946 (study PRJEB30137, sample SAMN04331413) | food metagenome | isolation source: Y3 must sample point D1 replicate A | place: Australia: South Australia | collected 2014 ...
GAAATGACGCCTGGGCGGAGTTTAACTCCTTCTAAACTATGCGTTGATATCATAACGATGATGAGGGGTAAGATACCGGATGATCCGGGGAGAGCTATATGAGAAGCAACCTCTTCTGCGTCGAGGGTGTCGCGTACCAAAAATCTCGATCTGCTCAAGATGCCTCTTCCTGAAGATAAACAGCTTCTCAAGCTCTCTGACGAGCTCGTCGAGACCATCCGTGCGACTTTCGACACGCCAAAGAATTACAGACCAGGTGATTCTAGTCGCTCGATTGAATGCGTGACCTGCGTTGCTGACGAAGAATCCAGTCCACGCCAAAGGCCAACTCGTCAAAGGATATTTCACGCCTCACAAAGATGCATCCAAACTCTCCAAAGCGCCAATATTCACCCAACCCTCCACTCCCCTAATCATGCGCTACAGCACCGACACCGGTTTCAAGAACCTGCCCGACAATGGCGAAAACGGCTCTCGCGGTTTTGCCATCAGATTCGTGCTTTCGGAAGACGGTCACACCCACTACGACATTATAACCAACAACGCATACGGCTTCGTCGTCAGCACAGGCGAAGGCTTCCTAGACCAATTCAAAGCCATGCGTGACGACAAGATGGAGGAATTCCTAGACAAATACCCCCATGCGAGATATTTTATGGAAAACCAGTCGCCGGCGCATTCATACTCTTTTGCTACCGAGCAATGGCATTCCATCCACGCGTACAAGTTCGTCAATGATGAGGAGAAAGAGAGATATTTCCGTTGGAGAATCGTGCCTTGGCAGGGTGTGATGAAGCACAGTAAAGCTGATGCTGCAAAGCAAGAAAAGAATTACCAATTCGATGATTTGGAGTATAGGCTCTCGCACAACAAGCCCATCAAGTACAGACTTATGGCGCAGTTGGCAGAGGAAGGGGATGAAGTCAACGACTCGACCAAGGTATGGCCGGAGACGAATGAGTTTGCCGAGATGGGTGAGATTGTGATTGATCGTCTTTGGGAGATGGATGAAGGTGAACCTGCAGGACGTGAACAGAAGAGGATCATCTACGACCCCATCCCGAGATACATGGAAGGTGTCGAGGTCAGTGAAGATCCTTTGTTGGAGGTGAGGACGGCGGTCTACCTCATCAGTGGCAGGATCAGGAGAGAACATATCCAGGAGGAAGTCCAGCAGGCGGTTAAATAAATATCGGGATGGGCAGCTGGATAGCTCCCATACGATCGATGTTCATCAGAAAAAGAGGATGCTCCAAGGGTGACTTGAGCGGAGTATTGCGCAGGACTTGGATAGATCTCGAAATTATACACTCTGTGAGGGCCCTAAAGTGAATAGAGACGTGGTCTAGAGATCCGTTCATCTTCTCGAAACCTTTGAGCCCTGATGGAACAGTGCCATATCAGTATACAAACACCGAAGGTATCTTCATGGACTTGCGGTAGCGATCGGATGGCCGACTTCGGGGTTTATGGTCAACCAAAGGATGGAGGGAGATTTAGTAAGTGTCTATATTCCCAGGTTCGTTCAAATGACAATGCAATGCATTGTGTCCACTCGTTGTATCTTCTCTGCCAGGCGGCTTGTTGACTGCTGTGTTTCCTAACGGCTGTGGCTTTTCTTGCAATAGTTGCTTGTGTTTGATTCGGCAGGGTCGAAAAAGTGCCGTGACAGACAAGCCTTGTCTCTAATTGCATGGTGGACAGACGAGCTGACTGGTAATGATAAGCTCTTGTCTATCATGTCCGAGTGTCTATAGTTAGGGCATGATAACAGGCACAAAACCGGAAGTTTTGCGATCGTCAAGTGCTTAAGGTAATATCAACTGCCGTGTTCATGAATCGTTTGGAAGATATTCGGGGCTGGGTGAGACTTGTGAGGGTCCGCAAATTACCAGAATTGGCTGTCAGAAGCTGAGTTGTTCCTCGGGAGATGTAGAAACAAGAATCTGGTGTTGTCAGTCTTTGGGCTGAAACTCGGACGAGGGAGATGGTTGAGCAGATATTCGAGGGTAAAGATCTGCGCGGTCCGTCTCCACGATGATGAATGCTTGTTGACCCATCGTTATGGTTAGTAGGGCTTATGATGGCCCAAAGTATTGACTCATGAAGTCGTAGACATGATAAAGTTCACTGACTCCATCGCGAACGGCTTGTTCGCTACCGGTCGAATGTTTTAGTGGATGTGATTGACAAATGCTTGTTTTCAGGCTCAGCCTCATTGCTCGTTCACGAAGACCCACTCGAAGGGATATATCATGTTTTAGCTTCGAGACCTACTGCCAGGAGTTGACACTGAATCCGTAAGATACTGTCGCGCGTGTCGGCACTTCCAAGAGACCCAGTCTCAGGATTTGACTGACCGTCCATTAATGCCTTGGACCAAAATTCCTGGTGTTGCTGTTGGGAAACTGTGGCAGCGGGATGTCTTGACGTGAGGTTACGCTTAAGCGGCACACATCTCACTGCTCCTGACTCGCTGCGTTCAACCATTATCTGGCGGAAGTGGTGATTCGTTCCACTGATCGAAGAAGGTGCCGTGAATGCCGAGAGGATCTATATGGATCGTTAGCAGAAACGGCAGTCCTGTCTTTCGTAGACTGGAGTTATCGTTTCGGGGTCACTTCCGAGTCAAGACGGTTGCCACGAGGCTTGATGAATAGCCAACGTCTCCACTTAGAGGCATTTCATCAACTCATAAGACTTCCAGTGATGTTACCTATTTGCAACCGTATAACACGTACCTGTCGTATCGCTCGAGATCCTAGGTAAATTCGGGTTGATACAACAGATCTTGCGATACAAGACCCCAAAGAGGTGGCTGACGAATGACATCGCCGAGAGTTTACCTAGCTCTTTGCGAACATTTAGACCCTGCTTGACTGAATCTAGAGTTAGGTTACGGGCGAACGTGGGAAACGGCCGCTCTCGTTTCATGTGCAGACTCAAAATTCTGCCACTCACGCCTCACAGCCACTTGTTCTAGAGGATGGCGGAGAACCTCGGGCATGCGACATGCCGGAGCCCATGGGTACGATAGAAACGAGAATCTCCATAATCAACGAAAGACGGTCAACGTGCTGTCAGATAGGCGCACCATATATCGTTGGAAGAAAGACTCAAAACGATGCTGATAAGAATCAAGTATGTGTTCCGCCCAGCCTTTTGCAAGGAGCACAGCTTTGCCAAGCCTCAAGCCCACGAGCCGAAATCGACCTTTGCTCAGCTTTGCTGTCGTCGTACGCACCTTCCTCAAAGGTCAAAAGCCATGGTGTCTCATCTTGAAAGAGTTGTCGGGAGGTCAAATCGGCAGCTATGTTATGGTTCATGCCCGTTATGGCTGCCCGTCGAGATCAACCCTTCCACATGAGTAGGACAAGCGCTTGTGTAACGGCTTGCTGAATTTCAGTAACTCAAACTGGCCTTGTGAACTCCTCCGAGGTAAGCACGGCATTCGTATTCAAGGTCTCATCAAACTGGAGATCCACCTAGTGCACCCCGGATCTCTCTAGGCGAACCTTCCAAGTTATCGGAAAGCAGAGCCACGTGCAACGCTCACACCAGCTCTGCGACCAGGCTACCGCGATTAGGATTAGTGACTGCGCTCGCACAACTCTCGCTTTCCTACCGTCCGCCATCTTTCCTCTTGACCGGCGGTCAAAGCTCCAGTCGACAGTTGCCATACAAGCGGCAGACACTGGTGCACTTACGCCCTGCATCGAGCGGGACCCTCTTTGATGATGATGCTCTGACCAGTCTTGGAGAAGACCTAACAAACGGCAGAACTCCCCGAGTAAATGAATTTTCTTTATTAAGCTACCTCTGGACTCACGTACATAGACCTACAGGTGTGCCCTTACCACCTACCAGCCTGTTCCGATCTGGACCCTATATACCCATGTTCTTTGTCCTGCGTAACCTTTCTGCCTTTCTGTCTTTTCCGTTGCATCCACGCTCTTTCAGGTGCCCCCCATGTCTACCTCATCGGGTGACTTGCAACTCGCTGCTGCGGCAGCAGGGTTCACTTTAGGGTAAGACTTATCTACTAGCCATGGCCAACACAGACTGACGGAGCTTCAGATTCGGAACTCTCACAGTATGGAGGGCCGTCAAGCAGACAAAGCAGAACAAGTCACCTCACCGTAGTGCTTTTATCTACATGATCTGGGGAGAAATTCTTGCCAACCTCTTGATCGGTATTCTGGGATGGCTTTTCTTGAACGGAGTACTCGAGGCAGAGTACGTGATATCTCGCGCTCCATCTTCCATCTCATGCTGACAACCTGGCAGGCCTGTTGTGCTGTTCTTCATTCTGTTCTGCTATGTCTTTGAAGTGCAGTTATTGCTTCAGATCATCATCAACCGCATTGCCATCATCGTTGAGCGAAGAACGATGGCATCCAAGCTCAAGTGGGCTACCGCCATCTTCATTTCATTGGTCAACATCTTCGTCATGTGCATTGTAAGCCTGGGTTCATCACATAAGTCTTGCGCACATGTGCTAATTCAGAACTTCAGTGGATTCCAGCGCACATGACCAAACCACCAAGTCAGGTCTACGTCGACATCAATAAGTACTGGGATCGTGTCTCGAAGGTCATCATCTGCCTTGTCGATGCAGGCCTCAACTGGTACTTCATCCACGTCGTCGATGCTCGTCTGGTCAAGCACCATGGACTGCGCAAATACAAGCCCTTGATCGGCTACTATACTCGTCTCGGCATACTATCTATCTGCATGGATGTCATGCTGCTCGGTCTGATGGCATTACCAAACCAGGTAGTCTACATTCAGTTCCACCCTGTCGCATACATGGTCAAGCTATATATCGAGATGTCCATGGCCGATCTCATCGTCAAGGTCGCGACCACATCTGAGATCGATGTCCGTCAACACTCATCCTCCGGAACACCCTTCCCAGACAGCAGATCACACCCTCAACGCACCTTCAACGATCGCGAGACAGTCAATGGAGCGAAGAACACGGCACATATCGGTCATACGCAAAATGACAACATCAATAGAGAAGACATGAAGGGAATCCAGCGTCAAACAGAAGTTCAGATCTTCGTCGGAGACTCAGACAGCGAGAACCACAACGACGACTTGGACAAGACTTCTTCAAGGACATCTGCCGAGAACAATTACAACAACCACGGCGCACCTCAATACAGCTCAAACAACCCTTTCAACAAGATGCACAACCAGCATCGTCTCTCGGACGAGTCACAAATTCCCCTGAAGGACCTAAACAGGGCTGGTGAAGCCGTTTAAGATCACTGGACATTCACTTCTTTTCACTTCTTCCATACAAATTTACCCAACACAGAGTCTGAGCCAGACAGATTTTCTTATTATGTATTCATGAATATTATACCCTCCATTTGTCACTACCATATTTGCCCTCGGCAATGCCGGATAAAACTTGCTTCCGATTGATCATGTATCCACGTCGTTGAATTTGGCTGGCTGGCTGGCTCGCTCGCTTAATTCCAACGCGAAGGATCAGTAAAGACCTTCCACGTTGCGTACGTAGAGTGTCAAACGTCAGATAGAGTGCAAGATTTCATGAATCGACAACAAGGTTATCCAGTGACAAGAGTCAAATCCTGTTCTTACAAAGAACCGAGGTCGCGGTCCAACAAAATGGCGTTCCAGATTTCAGGGGTCGACGCTTGACTCGGTCGTCGCCTACGCACGTTGAAGCACGGTCGCGTATGAAATTTAGCTGTCGATCGGTGGGTCGTTCGCGTTTTCCCGAAGTCGGAAGGGGCCGGTTGAGATCTACCTGACGCTTTGAAGACGGTGAGCGAATTTGGTTCCAGCGCAGTGACCTTCACGACACAACAAGTTGATACCAACTTTGGTAAGAGCTGCAAGTGTGACTCGCGAGTGAAGCCATACCGACTCTAAAAGAAGTGAGCCGTGAAAGTCAATAGTGAGCGGAGCTGCGAGGCGCAAGTAAGCTTAAGTCCAAGGTTCCATGTCGGGGTCACTTGCGAACCCTACTTTCTGCGTATCTCCCACATATCAATCATTATAAGCCCGTACATCAGAGACACCAAGACGTTCTTCAAACCATTCCATCACACCATGAGTTCTACACACGGCGACCAAGCATCTACCAACAGAATCGGCTCCACGCCAGCACAGGTTAGTGAGGAGCATTATCTCGGCGTTTCTTCCATCAATTCTAACAATGTCACTCCTTCTGTAGCGCCATGTCATCTCCGCTGCTCAAGCACAGGGTGTGCTGAACGCTGCCGCAAAGTGCGCCGAGACTGTCACCCCTCAGAACATTGCAGTTGTTGATCCCTCTGGTCTCCTTGTTGCATTCTTGCGCATGGACAATGCCTACCCTGGAAGCATTGACCTGAGTATCAAGAAGGCCCGCACTACCGTCCTCTTCAATGGTTTGCCCAGCGGAGTTGTCTATGATCTTGCACAGCCTGGAGCTCCTTTCTACGGTAGGTTGATTGTTGATCTTGTATTGTCAATCACATGCTCACAATCCACCAGGTATCCAGGAGACTAACGGCGGCTTGGTCGTCTTTGGTGGCAGTCTGCCTCTTTACAAGGACGATTTCCTGCTTGGCTCGATCGGCGTTAGCGGAGGAAGTCCCGACCAGGATCTTCGAGTCGCACAGGCTGGCGTCGACTGGTTGACCAAGTCGTCGGAGTAGACTTTTGATCATGACCGCAAACGGAAACAGCATGCTACAGCACCGGCGTTATGGGAAAGCACTCGGATTGATCAGCAAATAATTTCCTTCTGGCCGAACAGCAGCCCAGAAACCAGGATGAGCCACAGCCACAGCACCTGTAGGCTATAGGATAGAAGCACAGACAAATATCGAATCATGAATACGAATCACCATCAACATGCGTCGTTCCTGTAACTCCCTCTTCTTCTCACTTGGTCGACGAACCAAGGCCAATCCTTGATATATCCAATTCGTCCCAAAGCCATGCTACCTTCCAGCTCTTGCTCGGTGAATTTCGTCAATCTCGCAGCACTTCCTTGATAGGCACTCAGCACATTCAGGGTCTCCGTGGCGATGTTTGCTGCATCCTGTGCAGACCAGGCTGTGAACACTGCTTGTTCTATGCTCACTGCTGCAGCCGAAAGTCCATGCGCCCTCTGCAATACCACAGGGTAGTCAGGGACCGAGTTCTTCTTGGTGGCGTTGTTCTCAGGAGTAGAAAAAGTGTCTGCCAGTGCTGCACCTAGATGTGGAAGGTTGACCAGAAAGTCGTGTGTCTCGTTGGGACGATAATATTCTGCTATGTCGAAGACAGGGACCTGGTCGCCGAGCACACCGTCTAGATGCAACTGAGGCACTAAAGGGACACCAGTGTTTGCAAACGGCAAGACTGCTCTTGAGTGGCTGTGTACCACAGCGTTGATGCTCGGATATCTTTTATAGATGGCTTGATGGATCCACATTTCAGAATAGGGCGATATCGATGTAGAGTTGCTGGCAACAGGCGCTCCATTATAGACGTTGAATTCGATGAAGTTGGAACTGGACGTGATGGTGCCTGGCGTATCGACTATGTTGTGAAAGAAGGTCGTGTTCGTAAGAGGATTACGAGCAGAAAAATGGCCATAACCGGTGACCAGCGAGAAGTAGTCGAGAACATGGTTCGCTGTGACAACAGAGCACCAGAACTGGGCAATATCAGTTGACGACATGTTTGAGCAGTGAAGTGTTCAAATCTTATAGATGAGAGTATTCTCCAAACGGAAGTTGAGGACTGTACTTATACCCTCTCGTCTGGATTTGCTTCTTAGTTCCGCAGTGTTGTTGATCGGTTTATGCAGACATCGCAGCGACTGTTGGAAACTGTACTACAGTGAGAGCAGTGGCCAAGATTAGCCACCTGATGCAGCACGAGTATGCAGCCTGTATTCTTCCTTCACGTGAACCAGTCGTTGGCGTATTCGCTATCTTTCGAGACACATAGTAAGCAGCCTTAGAAATCTGCTTTCGCCACAGGCTTCCTCAGATTGGGCTGTCTATAGAGACCTGCATAAGAATGAGAACAGAATCAATGAATGCGAATCCGAAAGTGGTCGCTCATCAGAATGTACTGGTTGGGATCGTTTTTGCTGTTTGAGGAGGTCGGTGAATAGCTCCGATAAAAAGTGGGGTCATCCAGCTTCACTGCACGAATGTCTTGGCAGCATGAGGATGAAGACTCCTGTACATTCATCCACCCATCAACCTATCAGTACATCGTACCTCTACATGTTCATCCAGCAAGATGGTAGTGAGCATCTCGTCATGCCCGACCGAGATAATTCAGATGATTGCCGTGGCTGCTGATCCTACCGACCTGGCAAACCTACGCCTCGTCAGCAAACAATGGTGCGCCGTGTCGAGCAGGCTTTTCGGGCTTGCGAACCTTCGCAATCCTCGTTTTATTATATCGCCCTACAGCTTGCAAGGTCTAGTGGATCTCACAGCTCATCCGATATTCGGTCCATGTGTTGAGTCCGTCAACATTGGCTCATATCGATTGAAGAAGCACTTGGTGAACACGCAACCTCACCTCGATATCAATCATGCAAACGCTGCAGCCCTCAAACAATTTCGGTTCGAACAAACTGGCTCGCATCTCAATCTTTTGGCCCAGGCTTTTGCGAACTTGCGCGACCATGGCGTAATGCCCATGCTTGGAGCATTTGAAGACATCGTTCATCTTGCGCCCGACAATGAGGTCGTTCGTCGCGGTTATGGCTATGACGAACTATACGGCCCTATCGATGTCCTCAAGTGCGGGAATACGCAAGTAGCTCAGACTCTCGTAAGTCTGATTGAAGCAAGCCTGAACTCGGACCATGCACCCAGTGGAGTCTCAGTCGATGTCAAATGGGATCCGAATGATCGTGAAGCCGTCTCTTTACACTCTGGACTCTACTCATTACTCTACAATCTTTCCATCCAGAACTGTGGTTGTTTGAAGTCCCCTAAAGACCTGACGGTGACGCTCACCAGCGGGAAAGACAAAATCAGAAACAAGCATCATCTTGAAATTCGTAACAAAAACAGTCATTTGCGCCTGATTCGTGTTTCCATAGAGGAATACGAAGACTCGATTTTCCCGCAATTGGAACCTGGTATCTTCGGTCCGCTTTTCGATGCCTGTTATCATGGACAGTTTCACCAAATAACACTTTCAGATTGCGAGATTGACAGATCAGTGTTCGGATTGTTGAAGACGCATGCCAGAAGCTTGCGACATCTGACATTACACCAAATCGTTTTCCACGACTATGAGCCCGACGATGCAGTCGATCTATTCCTTGTTCTCCGGGACGACCTCGCTTTGTACACGATCGATTTTGAAAGATTCGCATTTTCTAACAAGCATAGCGCCCTTGAGATGTTCCGTGAGGATCATGGCTATCAACCATTTTTCGGCTGTGGACAGGTTGTCGCTCTGCTCAGTGGTTTGATCAGGTGGGTCCAAGTTCAGAATACAAAGCTGCGACGATTCGAGGATGACGAAGTTCACGAACATAACGGTCACGATGATGGGAACGACGACGGCGAACATCACGACTACGAATACGAGGGGGAGGATGAGTGGGAGGACGAGGGCGCGAGTGGAGATGATGACCGTGATCACCGCGACTACGAGCAATCGAACGATTGATTGTGATAAGATCCTAATGGGTGTGGAAAGTCTACGCTTCTTATGTCAAAACCTAAGGGACTGGCAGAACAGCGCCTTACCTCTGAAATCTCAGCTATTGCAAGTCTTGCGCTTCTTGGAAGCCTTGACGTACTCAATTATGAGCGCAAGGCCCCTCGGCCGTTGCCTGATGTTCGAGGAAGCCACGTTCGAGAGCGGGGACTTGACTTTGTGGAGTGTTGCAAAGCAGCTCAATCCCCCCATAACCTGTTTTGTACGCTGATCCGGGATCCTCTCGGCGTTCATTCGATGGTTATATCATGCCGCTCCTGTACTACATTTGGCAGAGCTCATGCTCACACCGCGCTCTGATTTCCCAGCCGTCTTCTTATACTTACGACTTATTCGATATTCACGTCGCCAGCATTGGAACAGCCACAGATGCCTACTGCTATATTGCTTCCGCCTGAAATATGGGATCTTGTTGCAGCAACAACAAATTCGAATGATTTGGCAAATTTGCGTTTGACCAACAAGACCATGAACAATGCAGCCACACGACCATTTGGGCTCGCTCGCCTTACCAATCGTCGGTTCATTATTTCGCCTTTCAGCTTGAAGGGATTGGTCGAGCTTACTGCACATCCTGTCCTTGGACGATGCCTCAAATCCGTCAGCGTAGGCACATACCGCATCAGTGCGGAATTTAGGGGCTGTCCTGAAGGATCTGAGGATACGCAATACGACGCTGCTCATCATGCTTCTGCGACACAATCTCGGTTTGAGAAGGCTGACTTGCACATACAACTCTTGATCGAAGCTCTCACAAACCTGAAAGCCCATGGGGGCAGGGTAGTACTGGGACTTTTCGACGATGTGGTTGAAGACCGCTTCCTGAGGTCTGAGAACCCTCCAAGAAGAAATGGCCGTCTCGATGGGCATCTGGTACGACACGTTCACCGCAGAGCATACGGCTTTGGCGAGCTCTATGGGGATTTGGATCTGTCGATAGTTGGATCCCGTCAGCCGAAGCTCACACTGGAAGCTTTAGGAATAGCCATGCACTCCTCTGGGCGCAACGGGGATGGTCTGCTCTTCGATTTTGGAAGGGGTCATGGCGAGGCCACCCCAATAGCTTGGGACAGTGGCTTTAACCAGGTGGTCAGATTACTGGTCCTCTCGGATCATACACTCATGCCAGCGATTGACCT
>ERZ794946.881-NODE-881-length-10816-cov-3.566490_pt1 | contig 10816 bp, 12 predicted proteins | sample MGYA00433072_ERZ794946 | MGnify/ENA primary metagenome ERZ794946 (study PRJEB30137, sample SAMN04331413) | food metagenome | isolation source: Y3 must sample point D1 replicate A | place: Australia: South Australia | collected 2014 ...
TCCAATCCATTCGTGCATTCATTCAAATCGTTGACAAAAGCCAGGAGAGACGAGGAAGCAAGAACTATTTCGACCAGTTCCTTGTTGCCAGGTCAAGTAGTCAGATTCGTTCTTACCTTGCGACAGGGAGATCTCAAAAGTCCACACAGCCAGCCTAGGAGAGAAAGGGGGGTAGGTAGCACCGACAATTCAGCATGGCTCTCTTGCCCCATGTGCAGGAGAAAAGAACCATGTCCCATTGCAGAGTGAAATGTTTTCAGAAGACAGGGGTTGATGAGATGGAACATTTTGTTCAGATTACATTTCCTTCTATACAGATATTCCTTCCCTGGATTTCAACCAGGGTATATACATATATTCTACCTTCCAGCGCCATCGCTAACTAACCAAAGTATAAAGCAATCAAAAAGTATAGACATTAGAATCGAAGATTATGGAATCATCTCACATCAAGACGGTGAGTAGAGAGACAAGCAGAGCAATACTTCCCAGTCCTCCCAGACCAGTGCTCGCGAGAGAAGCAGCAGCGCTGGTGGGTTGATGAGGGATGCTTGCATTGACAAAGTCGGCGCCACAGGTCAGATCGATCATTGCTGCCGCACTGGCGAAGACGTTTGAGACTGGCTGCGAGCGATTTGTCGCGGCGCTGCCAAATGCAGACATGGTGTCTCGGAGGCACTCGGAACAACTTGGTGCTGTAGTACCAGGCAATGAGACACCCAGAGGAAGATAGTAGACATAGCTATCGGTTGGTGATGTCGCATTTGTTACTGCGTCTGAGAAGCCTGAAACCTCATTAGTGTCTACATCGACGACGGCACGGAAACCCGAAACTTACAGTATGCGCCTGTTTCGCTGTTGAGTAGACATCCAGCATGATAGAGTGATTGGTAAGCCACAAAGCCATCGTAAGCCTGCATAGCCACAGGATTCTGGTTTTGCAAGTCTGCTGCGCAATTATTAGGCGACTGGATCTGCCTTGCAAGCGAGGCCATCAGAGTGCTGCACGTGTCGAAATTGACACTACATGATGCACTAAGTGTTTGCGCCAGTCTAACCGGCGATCTCTGTACGGTGAAGAAAGAAGTAGATGTCTGTTTTTGGCTAACGTTAGCTCGAGCTCTCGTGTTTGGAGTCTGAAGGTGCTTAGGGCCAAATGCTCACCTGTAAAAGAAGAGATAGCGGAACACATTCATTAAAAGTTTCGTCAGAAAGAAAGGTCTTGAAGAAAGTCGGACAGGTAGAAGTCGTAAAATTGTTACCCAGACCAGTATCGAAAGGCCTGGGAAGCGCGTCTGAAGAGCCAGAAGTGGCGGTAGAGATGGACGAAGCTGAAGAAGACGTTGATGTCGAACGCTCCGCTCGTCTGATAAGGTGCATAAGTGGTTCCGGGGGAGTGCTCCGGTCGAAGAGAAGGATACTTTCGCTACTCGTTAGGGCTTGCGATGCTTGCTCTTCGTGATCGTTTGGATTAGCTGCAGCGTCCACGCATGGGCTGCAGAAACACAAGAGAATGACCAGACAAAAAAGTGTAGATGCTAGAAGCGAAACGCCATGTGACTTTTTCGCACGAGGCTGCCGCACTTCAAGTCTCGAGTATGGATATGATGCATGATTGGCCGATGAAGAGGCGCTGGCGAGTGCTGATGCAGAAGCCGGTTGTTGCAGCCCCAGAAGAGTATCAGAGTGAATGCCGACCGTTGAGTCGTTGCGGCACTTGGATGAGGCACCCCATCTGTTCATCCCGGCAGGTGCGAACGCTGATTTGATCGACGCAAGACGAGGACTTGTAAATTTCTCGATGTTTTTCCCTTTCAGCGACGCCCTCTCATATTCAACAGAGCCTCAGAAATTACGACTGTCCTGTTTCCTCTGTGACGTCTCAAAAAGAAACAATTCGACTCGAATGAATGTGACGAATTTCTGTAACAATCGGTGTCGCAGGTTTGGTGGTTCTGTCCAAACGGCCGGGCAGTTGTGTTTCCAGTTTAAAAAGATCGTGAATTGCAAATAATGCTCCAGAAGGTTTAGCGATAGTATGTACAATGGAAAGCGAGTGTGTTTTTGAGAGAAGGAACAGTCAAGTTGTATATGATTACACCTTCCAGAGATATCAATGACTTGGGCCATGGACAATATAAAAGCTTGACATGCGGTCCATGCCAATAGCCTCGACGCATAGCCAGCACTAGCGCCACGGCGACGGCGCTCGTGGCTTCAGCGCCTCTCAAGCATGTCCACAGGCAAACCGCGAACCCTCTCCGTTAAACATCAGCCAGCTCGGTTCAGTGTTCGGCGAACGAAGCCATCGGTGGTGGATGGGAAAGAGGGAAATGCACTTGCCAACGGCTTGCAGGGTCTGACACCCAACAGCCATCTTGAAGAGGTCTTTGTAGGCGAGTTTTCACCTGCACACTCTTGTCACCACGCGTTCCTGCAGTCTCCTTGCTCGTGCGTTGCGATCGACGGGAAGGCCGCAACCGATTCCAGACCCCCGGCTGCTACGCATTTCCCCTCGCTATCGGCACGGACAATTCGTTCTTTTGTCTCACTGCGGGCTGAGTTGCTCAAAAGTACGGCGCGGCTCACGGAAGCGGCCGTAATCATATCAAACCTTCCCAATTTATGAAAGACATGCGGAAACGAGAAGAAGAAGAGAATTTCGAGATGGAAGCAAGAAGTTGGTGGTGCTATGCACTTGGCAGTGGACTTCGCCCCCCTGACTGCTGCCTTGGACATACACTTTATATTCCACAACGCTTTCAGCTATCGAGTGTTTGCCCTGGACTGACTCAAGAGACGTCGAGCCAAAGCAAGTGATAGTGCTTTGCTGCATGCATGCAATAACATCGTTGGACCACGCGGCAAAGTCAATCCGGGGTGCTTCTATAGACTGTGTTGATCATTCGTCTTTTCGAGCTTTTCAATAAAAAGCCACACCTTGGATAGCCGTCGATAGTCGTGCCCTAACACTTGTGTACGAGGGTACAAAGGAGGGAGGATTCGACGACGATTGTTCATTCGGCCATTGTTTACGGTGAACAGATGTCAAGCCATTCTCTGTACTCCTTTCTGCACAAGGTGGGTCATTGTCTATATGCGATATGGACTTGCAATTACTTCATGGGTATCTAGCTATTTTAAAACAGAATGCTTCTCGCTTGCGGGTATGAAGGGCAATAAAAACATAGTATGCGCGTCGTTTAGTAACCACGGTCTTGGTATCGCGTCCACCGACAATTTCTAGAACAGCGTGTCATATCGAACATTCGAGGATGAGGTCATGCGTTTAGAAAGGGGTCTATCAAATCACCTTGAGGTTGATGCAGGGCCAGGTCCAGTTGGTGTGCCAAACGCTGCTCTTCGAAATCTGGTTGGAGTCCACCAAGCCAGAACTGCCCACCAGTAAGAGCTTCGCGCTCGACGGTAGCCTCGATAGCCTCTGTCTTGGTGTATCCGTGAACAATCTCGAGATGGACCTCCAAGTCGAAAGGCTTGACGAAGCGGTGCGGACAAGTCTCGTCGAGGCAGGCAATGTCTCTTCCGTGTTCGTAGCCAACTCCAGTGAGTCTTGCGAGGACCGAGTTGTGATCTTCGGGTGGGAGGTCTGTGTATGATTCATCCTCCTCTTGCTTAGTTCTCTTGCCTGGACGAACATAACCAGGAAGATGCAGGTGCTGAGTACGAACGTGCTCCTCAAGATTCGCCTTTGCACTAAAAGCACGACCGCAAGCACCGCGACCATCCCATACTGGAACACGCTTCGAGCCTGTGATGTCCGTCTCTCCACAGATGAACTGCTTCTGTTTGGCATGGACGCTCCGCTGATGAACGACAAGGTTTCCCTTTTTGGTAAAGCCACGACCACATCCCGGATATTCGCAGACGTAGTTGCGACGATCCTCGATGTCGCCATGCTGGATCTCCATGTGAGCCTTGAGGTCGCGATTGGAGGCGCAGATATGGCCACACTGCGCGCAGGTGGGTGGGTGGACCGTCTTGATGTGTTGTTGCATCTCAATGTACGTAGGGAAGCCGACGGCAGTGGTGAAGGCGTCTTGGTTCAAACTTGTATCGACGTCGGCCATCTCGGGAGAGCAGATCTTACACCAGAAACGGTTGCCGCTGTGTTCGCGATCCCTGTGGGCGATCAAGTGAGTCGATGTCTTGAACCGAGCATCGCATGGCAGACCAGTGAAGCGATCGAGCTGGTCGCAAACAAAGGGCTTCTCGTGCAGATGAACAAGTTGAATGTGTCTGTCGAGAGTGTCTTGCTTGCGGAAGTTCTGGTTGCACGGAGGAAAGCCGGTGCAGAGGAAGTCCGGCTTTGTATTTTCATGCGTCTTCTTGTGCTGCTTTAAGCGCTGAGCAGTATGGAAACCTTTGTCGCACTCGGGCCAGTCGCAGACATAGTCTCTGACGTCGTCGTGTTTGGCCTTGATGTGGTGTTTCAAATGGCTTTCGCGAAGGAAGGTCTTGTCGCAGCCTTGCTGAGGGCAGGCGAAGGGACGGTCGTTGGTATGAGAGCGTTTGTGTTCTTGGAGGCGGACGGGACGGGAGTAAGACTTCGTGCAGCCTTCAAAGTCGCAGGCGTATTTGTTTTCGCGAGGCTTGGGCTGTGCCTTAGTTAATTTGGGGGTCGAGGATTGAGTCGAAGTCCGAGATGTCGAGGCGGGCGATGCGACAGAGGAGGCATCGTGCCGGTCTTGTTCGAGGTCGGCCTGCTCGCTGGCATCTGGCAGAGTGGTTAGAGGAGAAACAATGACGACTGGGAGATTCATGAATAGGTACCATCCGAGAGATTCTGAGTGTCGTCGACTCTGCTCCGTTTGACAGAATCTGCGACGACCGACGGCGAGGCCTTACGCTTGACTCCAGCGGTGCCACACATTGTTGCTGTTGTAGTCAAGCGTAATTCATGAGAAGAAAATTGGCGTGTTTATCCACCTTGATCATGCTTTGTCGCTTCCTCGAAAACTTGTCGCAAAATCCGGGGACGATGATTCTGCCAGTTCTTACGTGCCAAGGCTGCACACCGCCCGAGATGCACTCGGTTCAACACGCTCCGACGCGTCGAGCTCAGCAAGGCGAAGCTCCTCACAAGGACATCGAATCGGTCTCCAGTCCTTAGGTACTGCTTCTTCTTCTTCTACTACTGATCAGGGGCATGTGCTATGCTCTAGTTGCCCAAGGCTGTCGACGTCTTCGCAACAAGTTACCTGAAGAGTAAGAAGTTCGGATTCTACTTCCTGATCCGTCCTGCTATCATCGTCATAAGCTCGACTGCGGGGCAGCCATGGATGCCGAACTTGCGACGAGATTCCACCTTTTAATATAACTCATGCCGTATCTCGACTTCTTCTGAAGCCTTCCCCTGTCACTTCCTATCTCATTACACAAAATCATGTCTGTCGAAACCACTGCCACAATCGCTTCCTTCGGGGGTAAGCTCTTGAAGCTTGCCCACAAGGCTGCTTCGACCAATTGCGAGATGAAGTTTAACTTGTTCCTTCCTCCTCAAGCTCTCAAGAGCTCGGCATCCAAGATCCCTGTCCTCATCTACCTCTCCGGTCTCACTTGCACCGGTGACAACTGCTCAGAGAAGGGCTTCTTCCAACACCGCGCCAGTGAGAAGGGTATTGCCGTTGTCTACCCCGACACTAGCCCCAGTACGTCTTCTTACTTGTTCCTCTCGCCCGTCAAAGCTGCGTCTAACTATCTATATAGGAGGGCTCGGTATTGCCGGTGAGGATGATTCGTACGACTTTGGCTCAGGTGCCGGCTTCTACGTCAATGCCACCAAGGAGCCTTACAACAAGGGCTACAACATGTACTCGTACATTACCGAGGACCTTCCCAAAGCTCTCTTCTCATCTTTCAAGCAGTTGGACTCGGACAGAGTCAGCATCACTGGACACAGCATGGGTGGTCATGGTGCCTTGACACTGGTATGTTATTTCCCCTCTCTGGCTTCTTGCTGCACAGCGCTGACACAAGTCTTCTCAGTTCCTCAAGAACCCCGGCAAGTACAAGTCCGTTTCCGCATTCGCTCCCATCGCCAACCCCAGCAACTGCGACTGGGGTAAGAAGGCCTTCTCTGGCTACTTCGGCGAGGATCAGAAAGAGAAGTGGGCTGAGCACGATGCCACCGAGCTCATCAAGAAGTGGAAGGGTCCTCTGGATATGCTCATCGATGTCGTACGTGTTCTTGTGACATCTCGAGAAGGAAACAACATGCTAATACAACCCGACAGGGCACCGGCGACAATTTCTACAAGCAAGGCCAACTCTTGCCTGAGAACTTGACCAAGGCTGCCGAGGAGTCAGGCAACGACAAGGGTGTCAACCTGAGAATGCAGCCCGATTACGACCACAGCTACTACTTCATGTCTACCTTCGCCGATGACCACGTCGACCATGCCGCAAAGTACCTCTTGGGCTAGTGAGTATCTTCGCATACACAATGAGGGGCAGTGGGCACACTAATTATGCCTCAAGCCGCCCGCTTAAACCAAACCTCTAGGCACAATGTAAATTCCCACGCATAACGATATTCAATTATGATGACAATATCACTCCATCCTATAAACTGGTTGGTTCGATGTATATAACCCCAATATACTCTTTGAGATGACCAGCGCAATTTCTCTGTGGCCACCTCAATCTATATACGAACGACTTCTGTATAAACCGAAGCAGCTATTCAGCGATGAAAATGTGTACATCACCTTGCGTTGAGCGCGCCTTCTTGTTTACTACGAGAGATCGAGAAGTTGACAGTAAGCGAAGATTGCGCGTTGACGACCACAAGAAGAAGCCATGTTGGTAAGGTCTGCATGACTCTTGCCTCAAGGGCAATTAGGCTGATCAAGCGTAAACAACACCATAATTCAGCGTTCCATCCACGCTCGCACCTTTGCAGCTCATTGCAATATTCATCACCAACTGCCGAGGTCTCTCAAAATCGCCTCACCTGACGGAAGTCCAGCCCGAAAAGCCGCATCTGCATCATCAAGGGATCCACCCGACATGCAATTCCCAAAGATCAACGTGTACTACCAGAAGAATGCGATGTTGCCCATCCACCATGCCGGAAGCATTGTTCGAATACGCCTTCGCCCACTGTGTCGGAGTGCATTGTTCGAAACTGCCCTTCACTCACCCAACAACATCTATCGATCGTGCATCTCGGTATCCACCATCTACTCTGATTCGACTACCGAGCCAAGGAAAGGCCGGGACGATGCGGTAATGCACTCTCACAGCGTTACATTTCTCGCGGTGGCGCCATGTCGTTCTGCCCTTGCTTGACATCTGCATAATTATAGCCTTGGCAAGAGACATCGTCTATTCGTTGCTGATCTTCAATGGAGGCAGGACCCAGGTACTCGAGTATAATAACCTGAGTCTATTCCACTTAGCAAATTGACATCTCTACGGGGTATTTATTCGTGTCTTGAAATCATCATGAGGGCCCAATTGGCATTTATGGTCACTAACTTTGTTGCCTTGGTTGCAGGACAGAGCGTCGGGCCGGACAACATCACGACTATGGCCACTGCAACATGTACCACCACCGGGACCCAGATATACGCTTTCGTCGATGCTGCCAGCACTGTTTATCAGTATATGTGTGGTGGTGGAGCCGGAGGCGCTGCGTTGACGAACATACCGTCAGCCAGTGGTATCAGATCGTGGCAAGACTGTTTCGATTGGTGCGACAATACCACTGTTGGTGTAAATGGCTGTTCAGGATTCCTATATGTGAGTCGATTACTTTTGCTGAAGCCTCAGGTCAATGCTCATCTGAGATCTTGACTTCGTATCTCTCTTAGATCGTTTGATCACATTTTCGGGGCATCGCATGGCTGAACGACTTGGAGGACATGGTTTGCAGGCCTTCTGCCTTGCGACGAGTATTGATCCTGCCACACACAGTATCCATCTGTGCAACTTTAGCTCACATCACACATGCTGACCACATGTTTGCCTACAGAACGCAGGTGTCGCTTACGGAAACGGATCGGGCCAGTGTGCTCTGAAATACGGCGGTAATTCGTTCGCAAGTACTGTCACTCTTTCAAGTACCCGAGTCGCCGGCCTCAAATCGCGCAATATCGTCAGTATGTATTGATCAGCTCCCAATAATCCAGCATAGCTCAATAGTTGCAGGGCCTGCACCTACTTTCGCGTGTCCAGCAGTCCACTCCCAGACTGTGGTAGACAATTACGGTCAACAGTATTTGATGGCTTGTGGCTATGATACAACCGGTAACTCCAATACCAACCAAGGTCAGCTCGTCCAAGCGGCCAACAACTTCAATGACTGTTTTGCGTTCTGCGATACTTACAACGTCACCGGACAAGGAAATTGTACCGGTTGGCAATACTCTGGAAAGCCTGACGGCGCTGGATCTGGTAATTGCTATCTCAAGGTCGTTCAACCAGCTCCCAAATTCAACACTGTATACAATCAGAATTACGTCGGTGCAATCAGACTCGCTGGAAGTATTGCATCAACCCCATCGCCAAGCAGCGCTATGGCAACGACGACCGATCTTGGTTCTGTTCCGACAAACACAGATGCAGCATACCCATCTTCAGCTTCGGTATCGTCATCGATATCCAGCTCTTCTTCGGGGGCCAATCCTCCATCCTGCAGCTCCACGGTTACGGTCTCGGTCACCTGGACACCTCCGTCGAGAGCGGAACTTTAAGCTTGATGGAAACGACTCGTTGGCTCAGAACCGACGGTTCAGGATTGCTTGTGTGTGTGTAGGAACATTTGCAACGCACTGATAAGTCGAGAAAACATAAGTACGGTGTACGCACAGCGTTATAACGCCATTAGTTCCATGGCCTTTTACGCACTAAACACGACGAGATACGACACTCGTGATTTCCTCGAACCGACAGGAATATAGAATGGGACCGCTTCTTGACCAGTTTCGTTTTCACGATTCGAATGTATAAGGAAACCAAGGAAGATCAAACAACAAAGTCATGGCGACATACCAACTGCTTTAGTTCGCGGTGGGCGAGCAGAATCGACCTATCGCACGGCTCGTAATCCGAGAAAACGATATTGCATTCCTCTAGTCTGCGTTGTGCCGTTCTGCCCTTGCCTTACCTCTGCATATAGCCTTGGCAAGGGATGTTGACTTGTTCGTTGCTCATATTGGAGCCAACCCTGACAAAAACAATCTGGTCGCCCTCCTCTTGGCGGTCAACTTTTCTCTACGACCTTCGTTCGTGTGTCAACAGCAATAATGAGGCCCCAATCAGCCCTTCTAGCCATCGGCTTTGCTGCCATAGTAAGCGGGCAGACTCCAGGCTCAGATGGACAGATCACCGTCGCCACTGCAACATGCACTGCTATTGGTACACAGACATACGCAGTGACCGATGCCCAAGGTATCCTCTATCGGTACCAATGTGGTGCCGGAACATTTGGAGCTCAATTTAGTGCGGTTCCATCATCCTCCGTTGGTAACTGGACCGCCTGCTTCGCTTTCTGCGACAACGCTCCTGGTTGTAGTGGGTTTACCTATGTGAGTCCACTTTATCTGCGTGCAAATACACAATGGTGTGCCGTCTAGCGATCATCTGCATCAAAACCAACCGATAGGACACCTGACTCTCTTGTTCGGGAAGTTCATGCTGACGTTTCCCTCCAGGTCAACGGAGCTCCGAACGGTAATGGGCCTGGTGGTTGCAATTTGAAATCCGGTACTGCTCAATCATTGAACAGCGATGGTCTTGTATCAACTCGAATTGGTGCAATCATGGCCCGGTATGGTCCTAGTATGTAGCTAATCCCCGGATCATTCTCGCCATCTGACTTACGCCTCCTAGAGCCCGCGCCAACCAATTCTTGCCCGGCACAAAATCTCCAGACTGTCACCGACTTCAATGGTGTGAACTATGTGATTGCTTGCGGGTATAATAGCCTATTCTACCTAGACTATGCTATCTTTCTAACTTCTTCAACAGAAACGATACGAATGGAGTCGGAGTTACTGCGCTGCAAGCCAACTACGGCTTCAACGAATGCTTTGACAAGTGTGATTCCTACACCGCCTCTACTTCGCCTTCAGTCTGCAACGCCTTTCAGTGGGTTGGAGCTAGTGCTAACGGTGTAGGAGGTGGTAATTGCTATCTCAAATTTGTGTCAACTGCTTCATTCGTCACAGCATACAACACGAACAACGTTGGGGGAATAAGAGTCGTTGCGGCTACACCGACTATTGCCTCTTCGGCCTCCTCATCGAGTTCCTCTTCTTCAAGCTCGGTGTCATCGTCTCGATCATCTTCAAGCGCTAGCTCTGCTTCGAGCTCTTCGTCGTCATCGGTTTCATCTTCTTCATCATCGTCACTCTCTTCTTCATCTTCGTCGAGTGCATCGTCTGTATTGGCTGTGCCCGCCTCTTCTGCTGCCCCGAGTACACCTACACCGACACCGACACTACTGGGTTGTCCCCAAGGAGATGGTTCTACCTTCACGGATTCTTCAGGTACTCAATACCTGCTTCGTTGTGACAAAACTTTTACTGGATATACCGATCAGCAATATGAAGAACCGGATCTGTCGACTTGCCTTACAGTATGTTCGGCGGATTCCCAATGTATGGCCGCTATCTACGAGGACGGGGTGTGCAACCTAAAGTACGACCTTTCAGACGGCCAGCTCATCGACAGTGCTGGAACTTCTTTAGCTCTTGTTGCAAAACGTCCATATGCAGTGAGTAGCGGAAGTACTGCTTATTCTACCTACATAACTTTCTCCGTCACCGCAACATCATCCAGCATATCTTCA
>ERZ794946.883-NODE-883-length-10795-cov-4.630354_pt1 | contig 10795 bp, 8 predicted proteins | sample MGYA00433072_ERZ794946 | MGnify/ENA primary metagenome ERZ794946 (study PRJEB30137, sample SAMN04331413) | food metagenome | isolation source: Y3 must sample point D1 replicate A | place: Australia: South Australia | collected 2014 ...
TATGCCGCGTATACTTTTGGTATCGCACAAGCGAATTTGCAAATGGGTTGGAAACACATCATCTTGGAAGGTGTTTTCTATCTCTGCGGCGCGGTAATCTATGCGTGCAGGATACCCGAACGCTGGTACCCGGGCAAATTCGACATCGTGGGGGCTTCACACCAGTGGTTTCATGTATTCGTGTTGATGGGTGCTGGTGCGCATTTGATGGGCATCGTTCGAGCGTTTCGATATAACCATCATCCTTTCACCAGGATGTGCGAGCATTTCTGGGCATGAGAGGCGAAGAAGGGAGTTGACAACGATAGCCGCGCATCGCAACACAACCAACCTCCTTATCTCCAACGATGAGATGTTGTTTTTTGAGATTGGATGAGACACAACCCACCGCTGGAAGTCTAATCTATTGCTGGAATTATGGGACATCAAGCTTCAAGGGGCAGGGATCTTAGGGCTATCAAGATGGTTCCGGTACAAAGGGAGTGCCGTTGCTGCTTTAGTGCAGCGACATAACGTCCAGTTCGTATTATCCTTCATCCGATGGAGTGAGGTCCGCGGGCTCCGAGACCGTTTGAAGCCATCGTATCCTCTCCTTTGGAGCAACGAACATGTTCGGCCGGGGCTTGAGAGATATACTGAAGGTGCTCGGTCAAAGTGCCTAAATACGAATTTAGGGGCTGAGATTGATAGACACGCAGGCATTAGCATCCGAGCATCTTAATTCAAACAGGGGGCCGAGGCTACATGCAAGACACAAAGAATTGAGAGTACTCAGAAGAGAGAGTCATGATGGAGAATCATAAAGATAAAGACATTATATACACCTCTTTCGTCTAACCAAAAGAAGTCTGAATCAAGCGCTCTTAAACCCAGGACTCTTGGGCTCATCCTCGCTCTTCGGTGTCACTGTGACCTGTTGAGCCTCGACAGCAGAGATAGGATCTGCCTCACTCGGTCTCCTGTAGTCCGAGAATTTGGTCACTGCTTGTCCGTAGAAGACGCGGACTGCAGGTGCGCCTCCTAATTGGTAGTATGCGAGTCCGCCGAGTGCGACCGAGAAGCCGAAGAACTGGATGCCGGATACGGGGTCGTGGAAGAAGAGCATAGATGCAAAGACGATCATGATGTTCTTGAATACGCCGGAGAGTGTGAGGACGAGGGAAGATGTTTTGCCAATCTGTTGGTTATTAGCATATCTGAGCATGGGCTGTCTTTCAGGGGCTGGAAAACATACCAAGAGCAACGAGGCAAAGTTCAAGAGGAATGCCGCTGCTGCGTTGAGACCGAGAGTGATCAAACCCACGCGCTCAAAGTCTGCCCAAGTCATGTGTGGTGCCTCGAAGACAAGCGCAAGCACACCATTGGTGATTGCGCAAACAGGTGCGAAGTAGTAGAGCGAGACGAGGGGATCCATCTTGAACTCGGCAGAGAGCAATCTCTGAATCATGACCAGTCTGGTGGCTTCGAACACAATGCCCATGAGTTGGTATGCGACGCCCAGACCATTGAACTTGACTTCACCGAGAGATGCAATGATCACGCCGACCACGATAATGCAAATGTTGCCGAGAGCAGCGAGAGATGGCTCAGAGAGACGGAACACCCAGGTTGCGAGTAGAACAGCAATAGGGGCTGCAGCCTTGAGCATCTGGACAAAGCTGACGTTGAGGTAGAGATATGTAACGTTGCCGCAGACCAGAGATAGAGAGAATAGAAGGCCGATAGGGAGAATGGCGCGGATGTATGTTCGTTGTGTCATGGGGACTGTATGGCGCGAGTCAAGGTATCCTGTATAGCGGGCCATGATTTGTGTCACCACAGCCGACGAAAACATGTGCCATGACGTGAGAAAGATGGGATATCTGAACTTGGCGCTATCCAGAATCCATTTGTTGAACAAGATGACGAGAGAGCTCATGCCGATCCATAGTCTGTAAAGTCCATACGTGAGTCGAAGGCCGAGATGTTGCTTATGGGGTTGCTTACGCTATGAAGAATGCGGGATGCAGCGACGACACTTTCGATGTTTCGACCGTCATGTCTTCACTGTGTACGCTTTCGCTGTCGCTAATGTCTTGCGAGTATTCGTCTGGTGACAGCAACGGCGCGCTTTGCTCGGTCTTCTCATTCAATATCTCTTGACTCATGTTGCGGGATACCTTCTGTCTCAAAACAACGTGAAGGGAAAGGATATGGTGTCGTACGAAGAAGAATGTGGCTTTGGAGGTCGGGAGCAAAAGAGTGGGATCGAGAGAGATACGAAAGGGAATTATCGAATTATAACATTACCGGAGCCGCACAATATTAGGAAGCAAGGGGAGAGGGGAGCAAATACGAGGTCAGAGGGTGATGGTGGCTTTTTGATCGTTCCTTCCCTTACCTATGCGATATTTCTTGTCTCTACACACATATAAGGTTTTCCTTCACTGCGATACGAATGGAAAGGGCTGATGACCACCAACGTCTTTAGGCGGCTTACCTCGTGCTTACCGGATGTAGCGGGCCAATGTGGTAGCAAAGTCAAAAAGCGTGTGTAGCTGAGAAAACGTGATTATGATCCTCCCCACCAAAAGTTGTCTTCTGTCGGCCAAGCTGCGGCCTTGCAGACGCCAAAATTAGCACTTTGTCGCTACACTTGCACCGTTCCCTCTAGAATCTAGATCGCGGTCAATTTTAGCCGGTAGCCTATCACGACGTTTGTGCCTGGAAAGAAACATTCTGGAAGGAAAAACAGTCGGTTCTCCAAAACAGATTGTCATAGCATTGGGTATGAGTGCGAATGTCATGTCAACAAAACAAGACGTGCGCCACGGCTTCTTCAGCTGTACCACAGAGGTAGCCAAGCTGTTGACTTGCGGCGCAGTCAATCATACCCGCTTTTCGTATTGCACATGTGGAGGTAAACTTTATGGCGTACTTTTCGAAGTTTGTCCCGAGCATGTCATTATATTTGGGAGATGAGATGTGCCGATCTATCTTTGGGATACATAGAGAAAGAAGTAAACACGATGACCGTTGCTCGTGTTGCAACACATCCAATGCATCATACATCGTCCAGCACGTTGGAGCAGTTCTCCAGGTCTGAAACATTGACTAAGGAAATAGGAGGTTCGCTTTTGGTTTTCGCACGTTGACAAGAACACGGGGTTTCTATGTGTTCATGCAGGTGCTGCTGCAGATGTAACAAACAGTCATGCTGCTGCTATTATGCATAACATTTAATCTCCTTTTGCTGCACATGATGCAGTTTAGTTGTCTACGGCCTGGACAATGGCACCTGCTGCACCCTGGTCCAGGTCGTCCAACTTGCTCATATCCTCCTTGCTGATCTCAAAGTCATAGATGTCTGCATTGTCCTTGATTCTGCTGGGAGTATCGCTCTTGGGAAGAGGAACCTGGAAAGCTATGTCAGCGCCAGTTCGTGAAGTGGTATACAGAACCCAACTTACCCAACCCTTCTGCAAGCAGTAACGAATCAAGACTTGGCCGGTCGACTTCTTGTACTTCTCGGATAGCGATTTGAGTGTCGGGTCGTCGGCCTTCTGGTTGCGGACCAGCGGGCAGTAGGCCTCAACGACAATGTTGTTGGCTTGGCAGTACTCGACAGCCACACGCTGTTGGTTCCAGGGGTGCAGCTATAAGCCTCGTTAATATCGCGCGAGCCAATGGCATGTTCGGGATTCAGCATACCTCAATCTGGTTGACGTGCGGCGGCCAGACCTTAGCGAAGGTCTTCAACTCCTCAATCTGACCTTTGCCGAAGTTGCTGACACCGATTGCCTTGGCCTTGCCCTCTTTGTGCAGTCTCTCAAGCGCAGTCCACATAGTCTTTCTACCCTGAGGGCCAGAGCTGGGACTGTGGATCAAGAACAGATCAACGTAGCCGCCCTCGTCGATCTTGTTCACACTCTCGACGAGTGATTGGTATGTCTCCTCCTCATCCTTGCCGGGGCTCAGGATCTTGGTAGTGATGAAGACGTCCTTGCGATCGACGTTGGACTCCTTGACGGCATCACCCACCAACTGCTCGTTCGCATAGTACTGTGCACTATCGATGTGGCGATAGCCGGCCTCGAGGGCAGTCAAGCATGACTTCTTGCAGGTAGGGCCATGCGACTGGTAGACACCGAAACCAAGAGCGGGAATCTTGACCGACGAGTTCGGCAGAGCAAGAGTAGACTGGAGGGTGAATTGGGAAGACATGGTGTATGCGCGATTCTGTACTTTTGAAGAACCGATCAGTTGATTAGAGAGAGCTGAGAGACGTTGGAGAGGCGACATGGCTGTAGCTATGCATGAGGGGTCAACAAATACTGGAGCTAGCTAGACTCATGACGACACTTGATGGCTGGCAAGTGGGACCAGACGACGATGCTATCGTGAAGGCAACATTGTATGGTCAAAGCTCTCGGCGGGGCAGAAGCAGAAGTCGAAGTCAACATTCTGGCGGGGCAGAGAATTTGGCATACCACTACACAATATCAATCATATCAACCATGTCTCTCGAAGCGATCAAATACAAGCGTGGTCAGCTCGACATTTTGGATCAACTTCAGTTGCCTCATACTGAGGTCTACGATGAGGTCAAGTCTGCACAGGATGCATGGCACGCCATCAAGGAGATGAGAACCCGCGGCGCACCTGCCATCGCAATTGTTGCTGCTCTTGGTCTGGCTGTTGAACTTGAACTCATTGCCGGGAAGAAGGAATTGTCAAGCGTTGCCGAAGAGGTTGAATTTTTCATTAAGGAAAAGCTCGAGTATCTGGTCACCAGCAGACCCACCGCTGTGAACCTTGCAGACGCAGCAAGAAAGTTGCAAAAGATTGTGCAGACGGCCGCAAAGGCCCAGAGTGCTTCAGGAACTTCAGTCAAGGACGCATACGTCCAGGCTGCAGAGCAGATGTTGGTTGATGATGTTTCGGACAACAAGGCCATCGGCGAGCATGGTGCCGACTGGATCCTCAAGAACGCTGCTGGAGGAAAGGACCAGGTCAGCATCTTGACACATTGCAACACTGGGTGAGTGTTGGTCACGAGCGAGAGTCGTGAAACTCATGTGCTAATTCTATCGAGATCTTTGGCAACTGCCGGTTACGGTACCGCTCTGGGAGTCATCCGTTCTGTTCATGCCAGAGGATCACTCAGGAAAGCGTTCTGTAGCGAGACCAGACCTTACAACCAGGGATCACGTTTGACTGCTTTCGAGCTTGTACATGACAAGATCCCCGCTACTCTTGTCACTGACTCTATGGCTGCTGCACTCCTCCGTCTCAAGGGGCCTACTGAGAACATCGCAGCCATTGTGGTTGGAGCTGACCGCGTGGCTGCCAACGGAGACACTGCCAACAAAATTGGTACCTACTCGCTGGCTATCTTGGCCAAGCACCACGGAGTCAAATTCTTGGTAGCAGCACCGCGTACGACTATCGATCTCGACACCAAGTCTGGCGCAGACATTGTCATTGAGGAGAGAGCAGGCAAGGAGATGACGATGATCAAGGGACCTTGCTACAAGGGATCATCACTCGACCTGAAGCAAATTGAGACAGTCAGCATTGCCGCCAACGGCATCGATGTATGGAACCCTGCTTTCGACGTGACACCGGCAGAGTTGATCGACGGAGTGGTGACCGAGAAGGGAGTGGTAGAAAAGGGATCAGACGGAGTGTTCCATTTCGAGGATATCTTTGCGGCTTCTGGGTCTGATGTGAAGCCCACGACTGTTGGCGGCCTTTGATATGGCGAGAAGTGATACCCCATCTGCGAACAGATACAACATAGACCAAGCTCTTTCTATCTATATCATGTTGGCTTGAGCATAACGATTCTGTATTGCACTCGACAGCTAGACTGATGCCGAGGACAAAGGGAGCTTCCACGCAGCAGTCAACTGCTGGGTTGGTATAATGATTGCAAGTTTGACTGGATTCAATGCAGGCACTTCATTGACCGGATTGGTTTGACTGATTCTGAGAAGAGGAGGTTGCTTCCGGAGAAGTAGAGTCAGACTGGTCTTGCTGGCCAGTAGCGGCGAGGAGTTCGTCTATCTTTGCTTCGAGGGCAGCAAGATGGTTCTCGAGGGCAGTGGCCGTTTGCTCGCCGCGGTTAAGCTCTTGGAATGCCTGTCGGATGTCAGGTCGGATATGGTCATGCTGCTTCTTGAGGCCAGGTACCTTGGCAAAGTCGGCATCCTGCAAGTCGTGCTCTGTCTCCCCGTTCTGTTTCGGCGGCATGATGTGAATTGTAGTGAATTGTGTCTGCAGTCAACAACAGCCCTTCGGTGCCTCTCTCTCACATGAAAGACACAATCGGTGACGCAGTCATGCTTGGCACCAGTCGGACCGTGAACCTCCGCATCCCACGAGCAGCCAGCAGCGCCAGCCCAATCTCGACTTCCCGATCGCGACTTCCTCTCGAACGCGACGGTCAACGACCATGTTCTCGGGCTCCAATTCTTTCCTGGGCGGCGGCAACCAGGGCCGTCCAGGCCAACAGCAGTATGGACAACAGCAGCCACAGCAGAACTTCGCCGGCTTTGGCCCCCAGCCTACAGGCTACATGCAGCCGCAATACACCGGCATGCCCCCCATGCAGCAGCAACAGCAGTCGCTACAGCCTCAGGCCACTGGCTTCCCTCCTCAGCAACAGCAACAGCAGCCTCAGCAGAACCAGTTCCAAGGAGGTCTCATGCCTCAATACACCGGCTTCCCTCCCCAGCAACAACAGCAGCAGCAGCAGCAGTTCCAGTCGCCTCAGCAGACAGCTGCTCCCCAACAGCAACCCCAGCCCACTGGCATGACCTCGTCCCAAATCGCCGACTCGTTCCGCTCCACTCCTGCTCAGCAGCAGCCCCAGCCTCAGCAGACCTCGGCCGCTTCGTCTAAGATCCCCAACATCCGTCTGTCCTTCATCACTGCTCAGGACCAGTCTAAGTTTGAGCAGCTCTTCAAGTCTGCCGTCGGGAATGACCAGGCTCTCTCTGGCGACAAAGCCAAGGATCTCCTCCTTCGCTCAAAGCTCCCCGGCGATGCTCTGTCCCAGATCTGGATGCTTTCCGACACGACAAAGTCTGGCCAATTGCTCTTCCCCGAGTTTGCCCTGGCCATGTACCTGTGCAATCTGAAGCTTACCGGAAAGGATCTTCCTGCTCAGCTACCCGAAAGAGTCAGGAACGAGGTCTCTAGCATGGTCGACATCATTTCTTTCGGTGTGGCCGATGCTCAGCCAGCTGCCCAGTCATCCAGCAATGCCCCCAGCTTCCCCGATGTGCCGACTATCCAGGCCCCTCAACCTCAGCCTTCAAGTAGCCAGCTGCTCTCTCAGCTGAATCCCCAACCTACTGGCTTTCAGCCTCAACCCACTGGTTTCCAGCCTCAGCCTACTGGCTTCCAACCTCAGTCTGGTGGCCTCCAGCCTTTCCAGTCTCAGCCTACTGGTCTGCAACCTCAACAAACTGGTTTCCAATCTCAAGCGACAGGATACACTGGCCCTCGTCCTCCAATGCCTCCAATGCCCACCGGCTTTGGCCAAGGCCTTTCGCCTCAACCCACTGGCTTCCCTATGGCGCCACTCAATGCCCAGCCGACTGGCCGTCCTGGCCAGTGGGGTCTTGTGAACGCCCCAGCCTCTGGTCTGCCCAACTTGCAGGCTCTTCAACAGCAGATGATGCCTCAGCCTGGTCGCGAGACTGGTTTCAGCACTGCTGGGCTTCGTGGCAATGCCACTGTTCCCTGGGCCATCACCAAGGACGAGAAGAAAATCTACGATGACATGTTCAAGGCTTGGGACGGTTTGAGCAGAGGCGCCATTAGTGGTGCCACAGCCATTGAAATTTTCGGCCAGAGTGGTCTCGAAAAGGACGATCTAGAAAGAATTTGGACCTTGTCTGATCCTCACAACAGGGGCAAGTTGAATCTGGATGAGTTTGCTGTCGCTATGCATTTGATCTACCGCAGATTGAACGGCTACCCCGTGCCAGCCAAGCTTCCTGCTGAGCTGGTTCCTCCATCTACTAGAAACATCAATGATGCCATTGGAACCATGAAGTCGCATCTTTCCCAAGACGCCCAATCGAGAAGAAGCACCGGCGCATTCTTGCAGCCTCAGAAGACTGGTGTGAGCTACCTCAAGAACCACTCTTTCGCTGGCGCAGGTGCCAGTATTGCCGGTCCCCGTAAGGACGCGACCGTGTACAAGAACAACGACGAAGATGTTGGCTACCGCTCGTCCGCACGCCGTCGCACCGGTGATACTGGGCGTACCGCTTCTCCTGCCCAGGACAAGCCTGTTGAAGAAATGTCTGTTGATCAGCTGAAGAAAGCTATCCGCGAGAAGCAAGTTCTTCTCGATGCTATGGACTTTGAAGACGAGGGTAGAGCCGACGAAGAGGACGCCCTGGATCGCAAAGATCGCAAGGAGGCCGATGACCTCTACAGACGCATTCGTCGTATTCAAGAAGATATTGATGGCCATCCCAACTCCGGCTTCCGTACTACCGACTCCGATGCCGAACGTAGAACTCTCAAGAGACAACTCCAAACTCTGTCCGACCGCTTGCCCGAATTGGCCTCTCATGTCAGACGCTGCGAAAGAGCTATCGCAGATGCACAACTCGAATTGTTCCGCCTCAAGGATGCCAAAGCCAACCCCAGCTCGGCTCCAGCTATTGTTGGCACCGGACCCGGTGGCGCTGTGACAGAATCCGATCGTCTCAAGGCGAGAGCCAGAGCTATGATGCAAGCTCGTTCGGCTGCGCTCACAGGCAAGCCTGCTCCCGCTGCTGCTTCTGGTGACGACGGTGCAGGCGCTGCTAAGAGATTGGAGGATGAAAGTAACCGTGTTCGCCTTGAGAGGGAAGAAAACGAGAGAATGGTTCGTGACGTCGAAGACTCTGTCACGGAGTTCAGCAGAACCATTGAGTCTAGTTTGAAGGAGGGTTCCGAAGATGCTGCCACTGAACACGAGAGAAGAAGATGGGAAGATGGCCTTGGTGTTGAAGACGAAGTGAAAGATTTTATCTTCGACATGCAACGAAGCAGCAGAACCGCTCGCATCAGAAAGGACGAGTAAGACATGGATTAATTTGCAGACTGGACCGAGCTGACATCTTTACAGGACATCCAACCCTCGCGATCGTGTTGCTTCGCCTCGCGCTGAAGAGGCCAGTCGCAGTAGCAGTAACGCCCGTGTGGAGAGCCCTGCTGCAAGAAGCGAGACACCCCGTGGCGGAGGCTCTTACAACACCTACAAGACTGCCGAGGACCGCGCTGCTTTCATCAAACAGCAAGCAGAGCAGCGTATGGCCGAACGTCTTGCTGCTCTGGGTCTGAGAGCGCCTACAAAGCCTGGAGAGTCTGCGCAGCAACGCCAGGAACGTGAGCGTAAGGAGCGTGAAGACCGTCTGCGCCAGGCAGAGCAGGAAGACGCTCGCAGAGAAGAAGAGAGACAACAGAGGTTGGCTGGAGAAAGCATCGCTCCTCCCACTGCAGAGAAGTCTCTAGGAAAGAAGGCCCCACCCGCACCCGCACCTCGCAAGAACCGTGGCGACTCTGTTGGCAAACAAGAAGAGCAACAAGCCAAGGCTGAGGCTCAACGTTTCGAGCAACAACAGATGGAACAGGCAATCAAGGAGCAGCAGTCAGCCCAAGCATCCGAAACCAGGGAACTCGAAGACGAAGAGCGTCGACAAGAAGAGGAGCTTCGCAAGGAACGTGAGGCTGCTGCCGAACGTCTTCGTGCACTTGAAGAGCAAGTCCGCCAAGGCAAGCTCAAGAAGGCTGAAGAGAAGAAGAAGAGACAGGCAGCTTCCAAGGAGGCCGAGGAGAAGGAATCTCGTCTTGCTGCACAGCGGGCCGAGATCGAAGCTGCCAGGGAGAGAGAGCGACAGTTGCAACTGCAGCTTGAGAGTATGAACGATGACAGCTCCGACGAAGACGACGGCCCTCAAACTATCACCCCCATGGAAAGCACGCCCGCTGCTAGCCAAGAGCTTCCAAGGGAAGTGTCTCCAGCTCCTCCGGCCGAGGCCGCACCCGCACCACCAAGCGCTCCTGCCCCTCCACCAGTGCCTACCACAATCGTCAGCCCACCAGAGGAGTCCAAGAATCCGTTCTTTAGAAGCATGAACCAACCTGCGGCACCTTCTACAAGTATCGCATCGCCAGCTGTTAGTGATGCCGCCTCTACCAACCCCTTCCACCGCTTCACTCAGCAAGATACCAGCAAGACTGCTCTACCCGAGCCCGCCGCACAATCGGCTCGTCGCACAGCCAAGCCTGCTGATGACGACGATTGGTCTGTTGTTGATTCCGAGTCTTCTGACGAAGACGATGACGCACCCACTGGTGGCAGCGCCAAACAGCTCGCGTCAATGCTATTTGGTACCATGGCACCGCCACGCCCACTATCGGCCATGGATTCGCCTGCCTCCAGCTCGCCCGCACCCCCTGCATCGCTGCCACCCCTTCCCCCACCGACACCCGACGTGCCACCACCGCCCCCAATGCCTGAGGGTGGTGTTGCTCCTCCAGCTCCCCCACCACCGCCACCAATGCCTTCGACTGGCGCTCCACCACCTCCTCCGATGCCCACCGGTGGCGCACCACCACCGCCCCCTATGCCTTCAGGCGGTGCACCTCCCCCACCTCCTATGCCTTCCGCACCTGCAGCAGGAGGCGCCAGACCCAACATTGGTGGTCTCTTAGGAGAGATTCAACTGGGCAAGGGACTCAAAAAGACGGTGACAAAGGATAGAAGCACTTCGTCTACCGCGGGTCGTGTATTGGGCTAGAGTTG
>ERZ794946.884-NODE-884-length-10784-cov-3.637431_pt1 | contig 10784 bp, 9 predicted proteins | sample MGYA00433072_ERZ794946 | MGnify/ENA primary metagenome ERZ794946 (study PRJEB30137, sample SAMN04331413) | food metagenome | isolation source: Y3 must sample point D1 replicate A | place: Australia: South Australia | collected 2014 ...
GATGTTCAGCAGTGATGCAAAGAACAACATCAAGATCATTGGCGGGCCTGAAAGCGAATCGGCCTACCATATTGGTTTCCGCATTGGCAGCATCTGACCCAGCATTCTGATATTCTTCAAGTGTTTTGAAATGTAAGAACTCTCCGAAGTAGTTTTCTTTGACATTGACGAACATGCGTACAAGGTAACCGAAGGCTTGTAACTCCAAGTCCGTGCCACCAATGTCCATTTGCAGCATGTCTGTCAGACCAGGAGATTGCTCGACGAAGAACGTGTGACTTCCACCCAGAGTCAACTTCTTTAGGGTTGCAAGTCGCTTCTGTCGTAGAAGACTGTGCAAGGTGATGCGAGGAGGATTGCTGATATCTAGAGACATGTCCTTGGCAAGCACATCAAACTTGATGCTGCTCTGCGCCGGTCTGTATTGATCTAGCGGAATCTCCAATGAAGCTTGAAGCTTTTCGCCATTGAGGACGAGAAAGTTGTTGTCTTCCACATCTGAAGGATCGTTGACGATATTGGCATCATTGGCATTCAGGAAAAGCTTGAAGTTTGTAAAGTTGATGTCCAGAGAATACGTGAATGGAACAAAGGTGTAGAAGTCAGGCGGTGGTCCCATGCCCCAGTCAGCAATGAGATCAGTCAACAAGAACATGTGATCACGCAACATGTAGAGATCGAGGCCGTCACCGTGAATCTTGAAAATCCATTTGCGTAAAGAATTCCACTTCAGAGGATTTGAAAGATCGCCATCAAGCAACAAGTTTCCCGCCTTCCACAACATAGCATGGTTGACGCTGGATGAGATCTCGGTACCCTTGACGTCAAGACTTAGCTTGTTGTGATAACCATCCTGACGTGCGTACATGTCCATGGCGTAGTTGATGGTGGTGTCAGCAGCGACCTTGACGTCCATCCAGCCGAAAGGACGAATATCGGCACCAGTGGTCTGTTGCTGTTTCTTGAACCACTTTTTGGAACTTTTGCCACGGCGCTTGCGCAATCCAGTTTCGGCAATTTTCTGGGTCTTGTGCCCTTCGGCACGTCCTTGCCATTTCCAATCTTTTGAGGCTTCACGTGTCGGAATGCGAAGGGTGATCTCGCTCTCCAAGCAGAAGAAGAGTTTGAAGACGGTAGCAACTCTGTTCTGATCAACAGTAAGGCGCTGTGCAGGTACGGCATCATGGTATGAGGCGGGGAAAAACATGTTTTGAAGAGTAACTCGTTGCCTGTCAGCCCAGGGGCCATAGTTGATGATAGCACCGTCGACTGATAGATTTAAGCCATACTCCGGCGCAGACGGGCCATTGACCTCATCGAAAAGGCTGGATTGACCAGTGATATGAGATTGCGAGACCTTTCCTGGAACATCCCAATAGAAATTCATGCTTGCCTTTTTCACGTCTGCAACATTCGAAAATCTTGCATACTCAACATCATCCCATTCGTTGTGCTCATTGCCCGTCTCATCCAGATAGCGTGCTAGTCCCTGCCATTGTGCTTCACCGGGTAGCTTTGGCGAGTCTCCGTCAAGAATTTCATCTTCGCTGAGGAGTGATGCAGTCCTGACAGAGCGCTTCGAGCTGCGATGCCAAGTGAACAACCACAAGACTGCATGCCAAATAGCGCGCAAGATCTTGCGTAGCCGGCGGATTGGATGGAAGCCAAAGATACCACGACCCTTCTTGGCCTTGGGGTCTTGGTCCTGGTCCAAGTGTGCAGCAGCCTGCATCTGTGACATTTGATAGTCCATGTTGGGCTTGAGGGCAACATTGATGTCGTGGAAATCGAAGTTGAACATGAGCTTGTACAAATCCAGAGAACCAGCCTCATCGGCGTCAATCCTACCGCTAGCATTTTCCAGCTTAGCAGTAAGGATACTTTGGGTATAATCGTTACCAACAGCTGCGGCGGCCTTTTTGCATTCGACCTGAATTGGAAATATCTTCAGGAAGGCTGGTATGGCGCTCTCGTGAGTGGTTGTCCTGGTCGTAGTCCTACTTGCTGTTTCGGCTAACAAAGATTCACTGACACTACTGGGAGTTTCCTGACGGTCCAGACCATCTGAGGGAGCTGTCTCTTTGGTGAAGTCTGCCGATGGAATATCTGCGCTTGGAGCGTTCGGGTCCTTTGTGCGAGCCTTGTTCTGGAGGTTTGCGATGATGTTGTCATAGACCGGACTCTGGTTGTACAAGAAGGCCTCGACGCCAGAGACCTTGACGAAGATACGGCAAGGCAGACTCTTTTGACGATTCATGTCCGCAGCTTCAGCGGTTCCCACGCTCTTACTCCTAGTTCGGGATTTCTCATGCGATCCATCGGAGCTGCTGTGGTCGGTCTCGGAGGCTAGATGGCGAAGGTGAACTTTCTGCATGATCTGAGGATCTTGAACTTGGCGTAACCAGTATCGCCAGGTGATGTGGCCATCGTGAACGAAGACGGTCTGGTTGTGGCCATGATATCGTATTGACTTGAAGAAGAGGCGGCCTCCCAATATCGAGAGTTGAAACGATGTGATGTCGATGTAAGCGCGGTATTTGTGCCAGGTCCAGGCGCGGATCGCATACGAGATGATGGTGGAAACAGTACGATTGAAGTAGAAAACAAAGAAAAGGGCCAGGATGCCACAGACAATCAGGTCGAGGAGAAAGAGCCAGTTGAAGCCTGCATGTTGGCCCAAGGGCTGCGCTGTAAGCCCGTTGCTTGCCATGTCCGCTCAGCTGCACTTAGGACTATCATGATGCGACTACGAGAGACATTCAGTCAAGGGAAAGCGCGTCTTTGGGAAAACTTGTTGCAGTTTCACATGTCACGGAAATGAACAGGAAGGAGCGCGACCGGCTAGATCTGGCCGCCAAGCCCGCCGTCATTGCGGTGAGCAGCATGCGCACGCGCGTGCCTTCCCCACGGGAGTTTAAGTTTCACCGTTCTTGCTGCTGCTGCAAATGACGGAGCCTTCCCAGGCACGCATATTCGTGCCTTCCTATCTTCGAGCCAGTGTCGCAGACATGTCCAGTACGCACGAATAGAGTCGCCAACATGGAGCATACTTTAGGCTCGGCTTCAAACTCGCCTGTTTCCATCATGGGCAGGGAATCAAACATCGCCGGTGGTACAGGCAGTCGTTTCGCCCGCGCCGTCACCATTGTTGCTGGTGTCGCTGCCTTGGTCGCTACTATCTTGACCTTTCTGTGCGTCTCCACGCCATATAACTTGACAACCTGAATTCGTTCAACCGCTAACCCTTTCTCTCTAGCTCAACATGGCTCCAAAGGTACGCCTTATCGTGAATAGCCCTGACCGCAACCCAGGACTGACTCGTCTAGCAAAAACTATCGCAAGCCGCTTCTACAGCGCTATGTTATTCGCATCTTGATCATGTTCGCTCTCCTTGAACCTCTTAGCAACCTTTCTCTCGCTTACCTTTTTCAGGGTGCCTATCTACTCGGCCTCATCATGGGCGAGTCTCGTCTCCCTCAAGGCAGCCTTCTGGATTGGCCCGTTCCGTGATGTCTACGAAGCCTTTACCCTCTACGCCTTCTTCCAACTCCTGATCAACTTCCTCGGCGGCGAACGATCCCTCATTATCATGATGCACGGCCGAGCACCAGTCTCTCATCTTTGGCCCATGAACCATTGTCTGCCCAAAGTCGACATTTCCGATCCTCACACCTTCCTCACAGTCAAGCGTGGCATCTTGCAATATGCGTGGATAAAGCCCATACTTGCCATATCTACCATCATCATGAAGGCTACCAACACGTACCAAGAAGGATACATTGGTGTCACATCTGGCTACTTGTGGAGTGGTATCATATACAACGTCAGCATCACACTTAGTCTGTATGCTCTTGCTCTATTCTGGGTCTGCATGTCCCAAGACTTGAAGCCTTTCCGCCCCATGCCAAAGTTCTTGTGCATCAAGGGCATCATCTTCGCATCTTACTGGCAAGGTTTCTTCCTGTCCATTCTTGTCTGGCTAGGTGCCATCCCCGACGTCAGCGCACGATACTCGGCAGATAACGTGGCCGCTGCGATCCAGGATGCCGCCATCTGTTTCGAAATGCCAATCTTCGCCATAGCGCATTGGTATGCCTTTTCCTGGCACGATTATGCCGATCAAACCATCTCGGATGCTCGTATGCCTGTCAAATTTGCCTTGAGAGATGCCTTTGGACCACGCGATTTGATCGAAGACGCAAAGGAGACCTTCTACGGCACCAAATACGAGTACCGATACTTTGATGCCGAAGATAATGTCATCGCACACGAGCAGTCGGCATCACGTGCTGCCAGGATGAGAGAGGGTATGCGTTATGGAAGAGGAGGAAAGGGAAAGTACTGGCTACCCGAAAGAGGTCATGCAGATGCAAAAACCCCTCTTCTAGGCGGGAACAGTCGCGCTCGCACGATGAGTCCAGGAGGTGGCAAGTCACCTTCACCGCATGGATCATTCAGATATGGTGCGCAATCACCTCCAGAAGAGCCAGAGCTGGATGCCGAAGAGGAGCGCCTCTACAGCAGTGCGAGAGCGTTGGAGTTCGGTGATTGGAATGTAAGTTTTGCTGCCCGAAATGTGTCTGATGCACTTCCTGACATCAACAGTACCCTGTTATCAACACACATTACGCCAACAGTGATGACAGACTCCGCGCTGAGCCAGAAATCATTACAGCTTCGACCAATCGCCAGCTTCTGCAACCAGGCAGCAAAAACTACCGCGAGAGACGGAAGAGCAAGATTCATGATATCCAGGAAAATGCTCACCAAGGTAACCACCGCAATAGTCGCAGCAGCCGCGGTAGTGCAAGCACCAGCAAATCAAAGGCGAAGTCGTCGATACCGGTCATTGGCAGCCTCCTTCGACACGAATCATCCGAGTCGGCAGTGACTGTCAACTCACACAATAGCCAGCTGGTGGATCTCGTGGTAGAAGACCACCAAGCAGAAGAGATCGAGCGCGTGAGAGCACGCAAAGAGGGTGGACCGGGATGGAACGAGGTCGAGCAGAAGCATTTTGTGTAAGTCGCAACCCCTCGACTTCTTCCTCGTCTTGAGACTAACAACCCACACAGCAAAACCTACCCAGACGGCGATGAAACCGAGGAAGTGCGCGAAGGCTACACGCCCGACCGAGTGGACCACGTGGACTCTGAAGAAACCCACAATCTGAACGAGCCCTTCACCGTCGGCGACGACGATGACGAAGACGAGGAATCCCAAGATGAGCTCGGTCAGGGTAAGCCTTGGGATTCGCGCGATTACGGAAGCAATGTCACGTCTCCGCAGCCCGAGTACGGTAGCTTTAACGACGAGAGAAATGCTTGGGGAGGACGATAGTGTACGATGTCAAGCATATTTTCAATACCATAGCCTTTAAGCAATCACGCTGCTCATGGAACTACCCCGTAGTAACATTAATATCTCCACGGTCAGCATAAAGAGCCATTGCGGAGGGGTCATACTCAAGTCGGAATGATCTACTGCCTTGACTCAGCGACGAGACTCTGGTGTCCTTGATCCCTAGTAACAACTTGTCCAATGCTTCATCTTCTACCAACTCCTGTACTCTAAGCTTCACATATGCTTGCAGTAAATCATGTCTTTGGTAGAAGCTTTTCACATTCATCTGCTCAAAAGCTAACATCTAGAAATATCGGCGAGAAAAACCTAATTAAAGGCACGCCGCCCTATGATATCCCAAAAGGCTCTTTCTTCATCCATCATTTTTTTGCGTTGTCCTTGTGTGCAAATCCTTCAGTTTCTGCTTGATCGCGGTGGAGGAGTGGAGGAAGGAAAAGCTTAGATCATCAGTCTCTCGACCTTGTCCTTGAGAGCGCGGATCTGGCCCATGAGGTCGGAAGCCTCGTTTGTGGTGATGGAAGCGGCGATGACGGCGCGGGAGACACCGCAGGCGCGACCGAGGGCCATCTTGGAGGGAACGTAGATGTAGCTGTGAGAGAGAATTAGTCAATATTCGCACGCTTTGCTGCCGTTGGCTATGATTGCACTAACGCGACGTTCTTGTCCTCGCAGAGAAGAGGGATGTGGAGGAGGATGGCAAGAGGAGCGGTGTCGGCGGCGAGGATGACGACTTCGGCGACACCACGGTTGAGGGTCTTGGTGGCCTCGTTGGCACCCTTCTTCAACTGACGGTAGTGGGAGGCTTGCTGGACCAGATCGAGGATGTTCTGGGTGAGGGCGGCGTCGGCGACGGGCCAGGCGGCGGAGTCGTTCTGCGACATGTTGATTTGTTGGGAGGTGGGTGGTGGGGTTTTGTAGAAATGGCTCGCCCGTAAGGTTCCTTGCGCGTTTGCTCGCCCGGGGTTCACGGCCGAAGAAGTTGAATGTGGGATGGGGACGAAAAGTCGGAAGTTGTTGCAGAAGAAGTTTTGGAGCTTGAGAAGTTTGGAAGTTTTGTTCAAGTTTGATGCCAAGGCTGCAGGGCTGGGAGGCCGGTTGCGGGCCGAAAGACTCACAGGGCTGAGCAGGGGCCACCTTTCACATGTTTGTATATGGAGCATTTGACAGCTTGCACCAACAGTTCACTCACGATTTATTATTTACTCCAATCATGGTATGTGGAATAACTGAGCAAAGTGATGGATGTGTAACTGATGGGAATCTCTAGAACTCACTTTTCAACTCAGCACTGCGGCAGTCCAACGCAATCCGCAAAGACCTCGATGCCTACGCCGAGTCAGCGACAAGCTCGCCCGCCCTTCAAGGACAGCTCACCACATCCCTCACATCCTTCAGTCGAACATTAGACGACTACTCGAGAAGCGCTCAACAAGAGCTGGTCCCGGAGAAGGCGCAAAAGGCACAGGACCGCCTGACCAACTTCCGCGCCGAACTGCTCGACTACCGCAGTCGCTTCGCCCTCGTCAAAGCAGAGCATGAGGAAACCCAACACCAGAACAACCGCAACGATCTGCTAGGCCACCGTCGTCCACATGGTGCGAACGCTACACCTGAGAATCCCTATGCAGATGCCTCTATCGCAAGCTCTTCCCGTGACGGCGGCGCAAACCCCCTATTCCGCACACGAGACGGCTTCGTCACCACACCTACAGGCGCATCAGGCTCAAACCCATACTCTTCATACCAATCACCATACGCCCTAAGCACAGACTCTGGCGACCAAGCGAGAGAGAATCACGCCCTTCGCGAACAAAACTTCTTCACATCAACAAATGCCACCTTGGATGAGTATCTAGAAAGAGGTCGCGCTGTACTGGGCGACTTGGGCGAGCAGAGAGATATTCTCAAAAACACTCAGAGGAAATTGTACAGTGTTGCGAATACTTTGGGTATTTCAGGAGACACGATCCGCATGGTTGAACGAAGGGCCAAGCAGGACAAGTGGATTTTCTGGACGGGCGTTGCCATTTTTGTCATCTTTGTCTTTTTTGTACTCAAGTGGTTGCGATAGACGTTTGGTATTCATGTAAATTAGCGAGGCGCTCCGGGTGTTTGGGTCGTGCTTCCAAATTCAAGCTTCTTCGATGAGATCCCTGAAATGGCCAGAACTTGTTGATCTGCGCTTTGCAGATGAGGCTGGCGAGGCTGTCTATATCGCTTCGTTTTATACAGACTTTGACCTCTACAACTTCGGTCCTCTCTCCATTAAGGAAGACACGATAACGCCTCCGATATACCTCAGCTGAAAAAGTGATGTCAATGCCATGTTCACGTAGCATGGGCATGGGCATGGGCATGCTTGGCAACATCATCATCATCTACCTACCGTGTAGACGGTGAATAGCGAAACCTTAACGCGGGCTGAACATGTCTTCTGTAGACCAACACAAGTGCTCAACCCATCTTTCTGTCTAAGAGCGCTTGCTCCCTTTGACGTGGCTTTCGTTCGCGACTTTCCCCTGTCGCGGCAGTCGCTCCTTAACTGGCCATGACGGCACCCTCCCACAGCCACGGACGCGGCTCCCTGTCGAACCTGGGGACGTCTCAGATCGATACGCTGATCGACTTCATAACACACGACGACCGACCGACCTTTCTACTCGATATCAAGACACGGAACATACCCTTTTGCAACTCTGCCCTGGACTCACTTCTTCAAGCGACGGCCTCCCGTCGTGACTTCCAATCATGGGCCGAGAGTCTGGCCACTGTCGCGAAACATGTCACGGCTCAACCAATCGACCTGGGTACCTTTGCACAACAGAAATGGATGGGAAAGAGCCTGGGATCATCACTCATGACCGTCTTTTGTCGCTGGACTCCTGCACCGACTACACAGGCGGAGAATACTACAACCTTAGACCACCATCAGGAACAAGACACTCCTTCCTCGCATAGCAGCAAGAATGGCAACACCGGGGTAGAGAAACTTTCTGACATGTACATGGGATGGCTGGAACCAAAAGACGACCCCTGGATGTCCTTTGTCAGGAATTATCCCTTCGATCAGACCCCTCTCGGTCCCATCTCGTCCTGGCATACCCAGCTTCGCCGTTCCGTACAGAGAATGATGGTTTGTCCAGAGATGCGCATTCTGTATTGGGGCGATCAACATCTCATGATCTACAATGAAGCCGCTGTACCTATTCTCGGCAAGAAACACCCCTGTTTAGGCATGCCCTTGGTCGACACATGGGGTCAAGTCATGTATGACCAGATTACCGAAACCATCAAGGCTGTTGTCAGTTCGGGAAAGGCATATCAAGCAAAGAACATCATGTTCGTACTGGAAAGAGATGGCTTTCCCGAACAGACATGGCATCACTTTTACCAATTGCCCATCATTGGCCCGGACAGCCGTTATCTTGGCTGTGTCTGTGAATTTGCTGAAAACACTACTGCTGTCGTACAAGAAAACAGAGCCGCCATACTCGACTCCTGGATCAAGGCGGCCGCCGTCGCAACTTCTCTCAAGCAGCTCTGGTCTGCCTCGTTGGACTCGCTGGGTAAAACCTCCATCGACATTGTCGCTGGATGTGTCTTTTCCCTCTCAAATACTGCTGAGAATTCGCGACTTGCAAAATCATCAATGGATCCGCAAGACTACCTCCTCGAGGCCTCGTTCGGTGTTTCCGATATGCAGTCAAGGCCATCGTCATCTCTGCTTGATGCGCTTAAGATTATCCCGATTTTCGACAGACTGGCTATCTTGAGGCAAGCTGATCACTCCCTTCCTGATGGTCTCCGCTGGGCTACTCCCGATCACGGCACGATAAACACTCTTTGTGTGATGCCTATCACCGATCTGAATGATCGCAGGCTTGCTGTCGCCGTTATAGCCATGAACCCTAATCGACCTTTCGATGAAGGTAGCAAATCATTCATAACAGGCATTGCTGACTTGCTTCGTAAGACTGCCATTTTCATCACTTTGCCCGAAGAGCAAAGGAAGAATGAGGAAATAACCTCGGCCTTGTCTGACAAATTGCAAGTCGCTTTGTTGAAAGCTGAAAAGCAAGAGGAGTCTTACGCGCGCATGGCTAGGCAGGCTCCTATTGGCATGTACATGTTACGACCAGATGGGTATCCTGTGTTTGTGAATGATGCATATTTGGAACTGCACGGCACAAGTCGAGCGCAGTTCTACAAGAATGCGGATGAAGGTCTTGCTTGGAACCCATCAGTGTATGAGGAGGACTTGGAACTTGTCAATGACATGTGGTGCAGAACAATCGAAGGCAAGAAGCCTGTGCAAGCTGAATTGCGTTTCAGAACGCCCACAACATCGTCGCCCGACAAGGTTCGATGGGTGGAGTCAATGTCTTATGCTGAGCGTGATGCTGCAGGGAATGTGACCTCAGTTCAGGGATGGCTTCTTGACGTGAGTCCGAGAAAATTGACTGAACGACTCATAAGCGAGAAACTTCAGGACGCGCTCGAGACCAAGCGCGCAACAGAAACCTTCCTCGATATGTTGAGTCACGAAATGCGTAATCCTCTATCCGGCATTCTTCAGCTTGCAGATGGCATTTTGGGAATGGTCGACCCTCCGACAGATCAAGACACAGTCGATCCGTTGGTAGATGCTGCTCAAACGATCACTCTATGTGCTCGACATATGAAGCAGATCATTGATGAAGTGTTGACCTTTTCGAAACTGGATTCGAATCTTCTGGTACTGAGTCTTGAAAAGGCAAAGGTACCTTCGATCATCAAAACGGCATTGAAAATGTTTGAAATGGAGATTGAGCACGCCAAAATCACGGCGAACATCAATGTCGATGAAAGCTTTGCTGATCTGGCCCTTGATTATGTCCTGGTAGATCCAGGTCGTCTCTTGCAAGTGGTGAGCAAGAATATGATCTTCTGACTCTGTTTTCGAGCAATCGACTAATATCTTTCTGCAGATCATCAACTTCCTGACCAATGCTATCAAGTTTACGAAAGATGAAAAGACAAGGAACATTACCATCAAACTCGCCGCTTCCACGACCAAACCCACGGAAAAGGATTTCGGGATCGCATTCTTACCTCCTCGCAAGGACGCCAACACCGAGTTACAGATGCCTCTTACCCCTTCGGTATCAAACGGTCTCATGGACTGGACCGCAGAGGAAGAGCTGTACATTTACATTGGTGTGGAAGATACCGGTCGAGGCCTCACAGAAGAAGAGTGCAAGCTTCTGTTCCAAAGATTTGCTCAAGGTGAGTGACCTCGCGCACATACCGACACGTGAACATTTACTGAACAGTCGTCAATACAGCTTCTCCCAAAACACACAAAACCTATGGCGGAAGTGGTTTAGGTCTGTTCATCTCAAGAGGGTTGAGTGAGTTGCAAGGAGGCCAGATAGGAGTGA
>ERZ794946.885-NODE-885-length-10766-cov-3.903931_pt1 | contig 10766 bp, 4 predicted proteins | sample MGYA00433072_ERZ794946 | MGnify/ENA primary metagenome ERZ794946 (study PRJEB30137, sample SAMN04331413) | food metagenome | isolation source: Y3 must sample point D1 replicate A | place: Australia: South Australia | collected 2014 ...
TAAAAATTGATCTACAAAATGATTATCAAACCTTAGTCAAAGCTGCCTCAACTTCATTAAGCTCTAAAATTGTTAACCAATATAGCCACAAGTTAGCTCCGTTATCTGTTGATTGTGTTTTGAAGTTGGCTGGTGATAAATATACTTCTGCAAACGATGATTTAGCTCATAATGGTATCAATGTTGATCTAAGTAATGTTAGACTTATAAAGAAACTAGGAGGTACCATTGATAACACAGAAATGGTTGATGGTGTTTGTTTAACACAAACTTCTGTAAAGCTAGCCAATGGTCCCATCAGAATGGAAAAGGCAAAAATTGGTTTAATTCAATTCCAAATTTCTCCACCAAAACCAGATACCCAAAATAATATCATAGTCAATGATTATAGACAAATGGACAAGATTTTAAAGGAAGAAAGAGCTTATTTGTTGAATATTTGTAAAAAAATTAAAAAATCTAAGTGTAACGTTTTGTTAATTCAAAAGTCTATTTTAAGAGATGCTGTCAACGACATGGCTTTACACTTCTTAGCCAAATTAAAAATCATGGTTGTTAAGGATATTGAAAGGGATGAAATTGAATTCTTATCTAAGTCTTTAGGTTGTAAGAGTATTGCTGACATTGAATTATTCACTGAAGACAGATTAGGTCAAGCTGATCTAGTTGAAGAAATTGACAGTGATGGCTCCAGAATTTTAACTATTACAGGTATAAAGCAACAATCTACTGTAGTTAAGGAACAAACCAAAGAAGCTTCCGAATCTGTTGATCAAGGTATTTCCAAACTATCACAAGATAAAAATGCCTTGCTTGAACAAGAAAAGGCCAAGTTAAATGATTCTACAAGCGATATAGCATCTGCCAATACCACAGTATCCAGTCCTTCCCTGCAATCTGGGGATTATGCAGGTATCAATAAAGAAAACGTATACAAGAGATATTATCAACAATCTACGGAAGTTACTCAACCTACAGTTTCTGTAATCATTAGAGGTGCGAACCATTTAATCTTAGATGAAACAGAAAGATCCATACACGATGCTTTGTGTGTAATAAGATGTTTGGTTAAAAAACCAGCATTGTTACCAGGTGGTGGGTGTCCTGAAATCTATCTATCTAGAAAACTAACAAGTGAAGCTGATCTGTTATCTGGATCTAGACAACAATGTTTCAAAGAATTTGCTAAAGCTTTAGAAGTTATTCCAGTTACCCTTGCTGAAAATAGTGGTATGAACTCTGTTAATGTTATTACTGAGTTGAAAAACAAGATGGCTGATGGTAAGAAATTTGCTGGTCTATCTGCTAGAAGAACCGGTGCTATTGACGATGTTGTAGAAGAACATATTTTACAGCCATTGTTAGTTAGTACCAGTGCTATTACATTAGCTGCTGAATGTTGTAAGAGTATCTTAAGAATCGATGATATAAACTTTAGTAGATAAACTCTTCCGAATAAATAAATATTATATACAATGGATGATTATGTTTTCTTTTGAAAAAAAAAAAATAATAATATTAGTAGAGTATTATGTGTATTTTGCCGTTAATAATGCTGTTATCCTTAAGATCCATTATAACTTAAAAATTACTTAAAAAACGAGCGAATCGATTTGGGTCCTAGATAACTCAGTCCTGAAAGAACGGTGGTTGTACTTACAATAATACCAAAGTACTTAAAAAAGGTTTCCAGCTTCTCTATCTTATCTTTCTTTTCTTCACCATGTTCTTCATCCTCGTTTTCTTTTTTGTATACCATGAAAACAAACAGTCCACCTATGTATAAAAGTTGCAAAGCAGTGTTTACTTTACTGATGTATGTAGGTTTTATTTGAAGCAAATTTGTTTTTTGCTGTGTCATAAAGTTGTTGTTCTTGTTCTTTGCAAAGGATATCAAAGTGCCAAAAATCAGCAAGGAGTCTTTAAGCAAAAATAAACTAAACACATAAGTTGGTATAACTTGATACAAACCACAGATTGTACTCAAAATTAAGATTTTATCCGCAAACGGATCTAATATAGATCCCAGTCTTGTTGTCATATTAAATTTTCTGGCAATAAATCCATCCACAAAATCTGATATTGCCGCATATGAAAACAGTGAAATTGATGTTTTGTAGTCTTGATGAATCAAAGAGTATGTAATGAGCGGAGTCGATATGATTCTAGAAATAGTGATTATGTTTGGAATTGTATTAACTTCTTTCAAAAGAGCTTTTATGTTATTCTGTTTCTCTAGTTCACTTGTTTTTAATTCATTATTCGGGGTTTTTGATGAATATAGCTTTCTATTTAGTATATGAGAAGATGAAATTTTGAACAGTATAGATTTTTTGTGCAGGAGTGTATTTGGCTGTAGAAAAAAGCCATTCTTGTACGGCAAAACTTGTCTAAACATCTTTTAGCTCTCTTGAAATCTTAATAGGAATCTGGCTATTCAGAAATACATGTAATTAGATGAATACAGCTATCAATCTAATGGTTGATTCATATATATTTTTTTAAAACTGTTGCTTGAATGAGGAAGGATCCAGCATTTTTTTTTTTTTTCCTTCAAATCTTGAAATTTCAGTCCAAAAAAAGTCAAAAAAACGGGTTAAGCCAATAATATGCGTTTGGTATATAATAACATGCGTTAGAATCATTTTCACGAATATAATCTTACTTTCATGACTAAATGATTCAACAAAAACGAGCGATTTTTAAACAAATTTTAAAAAAAATGTATAATAAACCAACTGTGAATTTCTCAACAAAAAGAACACTCGTTTATCAGATCTTAGTTCCTATTATCGTTATATAAATAAGGGGGGTTTTTCCTTTCAGTTTTCAATAATTCTTCATTTTCAACTTCTATAGCTTACAACATACTTTAAAAAAGAAAAGAACAACAAAAATCCAGCAATCCCATAATGAATATTTTAGTTTACAACGGTGAAGGCAGTTCCTTTGAAACTGTAAAACACACCACAAATCTTCTTAAATTGCATTTAGAACCTTATTATTCAGTGCAACCAATTACCAAAGAGCAATTGCTTAATGAGCCGTGGTATGACACTAGAAAATCCAAAATGCTTGTTTTTCCAGGAGGTTATGATACCCCATATGTGAAGCTTTTAGCTATGGAAAACAATAAGATCACAAATTTGATTTTAAATAAATTCCACAAAGGTATCGTTTTGGGCATTTGTGCCGGTGGGTACTTACTTTCTGATAGAATCGATTTCAAAATCCCATCTCAGCACATAAAACAAGAAAGACCATTGAAACTATTTCCAGGATTGGTTAGAGGACCCCAATTTGATGGATTTTTATACGGAGATAATTCCGGCGCCAAGGTGGCTAAGTTAACTTGCAATTTTGGTTTGAAACAAGCCCCTTTCCAAACCACAGCCTTTTTCAACGGAGGTGGGTGCTTCATTGATGCAGAAAAATATGACAATGTTGAAGTTTTGGCCACTTATAACGACGATTCAGACTTGAAAGCTTACACTGATGGCCAAGAAACTGAATTTAGTGATAGCTCCATAGGTAAAAATCAAGCAGCTGTTATTTTGTGTCGCCCAAACAGTCCTTCTGAGTGTACTTCCGTTTTGATGGGTCCTCATTTAGAATACATTCCTAAAATTATGGCAGCATCGGTCGGCAATGGTGCTGATTTGCCAGCCGGAATGATTGAAAAGCTGAACGCTGAATGTGACTCCAGAGATATTTTTTGGAAGCAATTATTCCAAAAGTTAGGTTTGAAAACAAATCAATCAACTAAATCCGCAAACTTTGGTGATGATCTAACTTTATCGCCTATGTATTTGCACTACAGAAAAGCTGAAGATATTGGTCAAATTATAGAATCAAAGGATGATATCCAGGAGTGTGAAGCTGATACTTTCCAAATATTCAATGGATACAGCAACAAATCCATTTTGACTAACCATAAAGGCATTTTTGAAGTTGAAACTACAGAAATACCAAAGTCCATTGTGCTTCCAAGCAATGAACATGAAAACAACAGTAATGAAAACACACCATTTTTTAATTCTACTGAATTTTTTTCGAAATTGTTACCAAATAACAAATTGGTAGATATTTTGCTTTTGACCGAAAAAATTTCATCCACATCTATATTACTGGATGCAAACCCAGCTTTGATGAAGGAAACATTTAAAGGTAGAAGTGTTTTGAGTGTCGGTGAGGTTCAATTATTGGGTAAAGGTAGATCCGGTAATGTTTGGGTATCACCTAAAGGGGTTTTAGCTCAAACCGTTTCTAAGAATTTCACTGAAAACAAAGTTGGCTTGAAGGTCTTTTATTTACAATATATTGCTGCTTTAGCGATGTGCGATGCCCTCAGAGATTACTTCAATCCTTATAGTCCATACAACTATCCACCAAAAAGCACATCTTCTTTTAGTTTGTCAAATCTTGATGATGAATATTGTCCAATACCAGTCGTCATTAAATGGCCAAATGATTTGTACATCTTAAAACCTTCTTACTACCATAGTCATTTCAAAAAATCAGGCTTGACTTTAGAAGAGTTTATTAAAACTAGTATTGAAGGGACCACTGTTGATCCAAACCATTTTACCAAAGTCACTGGTATTTTATTGAACTTAAAGTACACTACTAAATGGGAAGTATTGATTGGTATTGGTGTTAACTGCTTCAATAAGGATCCTAACCCATGTATCAACGACTGGGTTGAAATCATTAGATCTCATTACAAAGAACCAATTGATTTGGAAAACTTGGAAGAATTAACATTTGAGAGAATTACTGCTAGATACTTAAACTGTTTGAATTCTTGGTTAAATCATTTTGAAAATTTTGATAATCCAGCTATTTTGCAATCATTTTTGAAAAGATATTACAGATACTGGATGCATTCTGGCCAAGTTGTTACCTTAACTGATTTTGGTGACACCAAATGTAAAATTTTGGGTATATCAGAGGATTACGGGTATTTAGAAGCCAAAGACATTGTCAAAGGTAGTGTTTATCAATTGAAACCAGATGGTAACAGTTTTAATATCTTTGAAGGATTAATTAGTAAAAAAGTTTCTAGTTAAAGGAAATAATGCTGATAGAAATGATTGAATTCTGTTTATTTAAAAAAAAAAGTTGATATTAATTTGTTTGTATGTTTTTTTTTTAATTTCTATATATATATTTATCATACATATTGAAGTAATATTCTATTTTTTTTAAGACTTTTCTTCTTCACTTTCATCCATTTTTTCATCTTCATCTTCACCATAAGCATTGGAGTTACCACCAAATGCTGGGGCTGTTGGAGATCCATAGCCTGGAGCTGTTGGGGATCCATAGCTTGGAGAAGAAGGTGAATAACTTGGGGAAGTTGGAGAATAACTTGGAGAAGTAGGGCTGTAACTTGGGGAAGTTGGGCTATAGCTTGGAGAAGTTGGAGAATAACTTGGAGAAGTTGGACTGTAACTTGGGGAAGTTGGGCTATAGCTTGGAGAAGTTGGACTATAGCTTGGAGAAGTAGGACTGTAACTTGGAGAAGTAGGACTGTAACTTGGGGAAGTAGCAGAATATCCAGGAGAAGTTGGTGAGTAACCAGGACTACTTGGTGAGTAACTTGGTGAAGCAGCAGAGTTTCCGTAACCAGCTGATGGTGAGAAAGCACTTCCTCCAAATCCAGGGGAAGTATCACCTCCAAACCCTGGAGAAGAAGTACTGCCACCGTATGCAGTTGAGTTTTCATAATCAGTATTGTATGCAGTAAATCCGCCTGCAAGAGCTTCAGAAGAACCAGCATCAACAATAGGAGAGAACATTAATTCATCGCTCATATCGATATCAGAACTCTTTAAGCCAACTTCACTATTATATGGAGTGGTAGTACCATCTTCCATAGATCCCTTCAATAATAACGGAACTTCTTCTGGCATGTATTTACTTAAAGCCTCGTCATCAATCATGACATCAAAGGTACCAGTACCAATAGGCGGTATTTGACCCAATATGACATTTTCAGAAACACCTCTACAATCATCAACTTCAGCAGCAGCACCGGCTTCCATTAAAATTTCAACAGTTTCTTCGAAAGAACATCTCATTAAAGCACCAGTATCAGCTCTATTGAAACCGTGTCTAGTGATAGACATTAAGAAACCTGGAGAAGTCATGACATCAACCAACAAAGAAGTGTGTCTGTAATTAACATAAGAACCATCAGATGCAATGACATTATAGACTTCCTTGTATAAGGCAGCTCTACCAGCTTCGATACCTAATACATTCATTATATCAATGAAACTGTTAGTATAAATTCTAGAAGCATCAACACCTGGAACTATCATAACCTCAAATAAGTTAACACCATCAGTTTCCAAAACCCATTCAGGTATCTTGTGGTAATCACCAGTTTCTGGATTGATAATCTTTCTGTCATATTGCATTAATACAACTCTTTCAATATCCTTAACACCTCTTAAAGTGATAGTTTCTAACATATTGTTTTCGATTCTCTTCAACATATGATCTTCTTCAGCTTCAGTGTCTTCATCCATAGAGTTAGCATCTCTTATGACTCTACATCTAATGACTAACTTTTCAGCATTATCTTCACTCCAAATGACGTTCAAATCGTTTTCGAAAGTGTTTTTAATCTTAGAACCAATTTGAGCCATTGTTAGCTTCTTGTCATTCAAAGAATGTCTATCTAATTCTAATCTCAATAACCATGGAGAGTAATTTTCCAAACTCTTTCTTTCATCATCAGTAATAATGGTAGAGTACATAAACATCATTTCTTGATCATCTTCAATACAAGTTTCTAATGGATCTGGGTCATAGTAAATTTCAGAAGCAATGGTTACACTCTTCAAAGATGTGTGTTCAATCTTTGATCTGATGATATTAGCAGTTTCATTAGTAGCACCGTATTCTTGGTCTAGGTAAACAGTCAGATTTGGTGTCTTCATAGTCTTGGCAACATTCAAAATTTCTTTTAATCTTGGGACACCTGAAGTAACCTTCTTGGAGGCAACACCGGCAAAATGGAAAGTATTTAAAGTCATTTGAGTAGCAGGTTCACCAATAGATTGAGCTGCCAAAACACCGACCATTTCACCAGGATGAACAATAGATTTTTGGAATTGAGAAGCAATGTTATCAATAACCCATTTCAAAGTTTGCTTGTTTAATCTGAATTCTTGGATAACTCTCTTGACAGATAGTCTAGATCTGATTAAACAACAGAATAAGGTGATAGAATTTTCTTGAGCTTCTTGTAAAATGGCATTTTTACCTCTAACAACTTGTAATCTAGTTTGCAGTTCCTTAACAGCTTCAATGATTTCTGGAATAGTTAAATCTGAAGGTTTGGTAATATCAATTTTGAATGTATTTTGAGCATTTTGAATGATTCTTCTGATATTACCAGGTAAAGGCCAGTTGTTTTCACCATCAGCAAATACCTTTCTTAAAGTAATTCTATCAGAAATCAATTGTTTATATTCTTGATTTAGCATTGATTGAATCTCTTTGTTACCAACTACTTCAGAACCAGATTCTAACAATAATCTTACCATTTGTGTATCTTTATTCATAACATCTAATCTGTACTTCTTTTCAAAAGCAGCATCAGATCCAGGAATAGTATCAATAGATTGTTTTTCTACATGACCAGCATCTAAACCATCTTCACCATAAATGAATTGAATAATGTTACCCAAAGAGTTTCTGGTAGTACCGTCATAATGAACCATAATATCTTCCAAAGCCTTAACCAATCTTCTTTGAATATAACCAGTTTCAGCAGTCTTAACAGCAGTATCAATCAAACCTTCTCTACCACCCATGGCATGGAAGAAGAATTCTTGTGGTGTTAGACCTCTTAAGTAAGAATTTTCAACAAAACCTTTAGATTCTGGAGAGTAATCATCCTTTGAAAAGTGGGGTAAAGTTCTATCAGCAAACCCGAATGGAATTCTTTTACCTTCAACAGATTGTTGACCGACACAAGCAGACATTTGAGCAATATTAATGAAAGAACCTTTAGAACCAGAACTTACCATTTGTTTGACATTATTCAATGATTTTAAGTTAACTTCGGCTGATCTACCGGCTTTATCTCTAGCTTCATTCAAGTATCTAACAACGTTATCTTCAAATGATTCTCTTAAAGTCATACCATGCTTAGCTGTTAACAAGTTTTCTTGAGCTTCTTTAGTAACTTCTTCAACCTTGACTTTAGCAATAGCAATAGCTTCAGTAATTTCAACCATGGTCTTCTCATCAGCAATGGTATCACCAATACCAATGGAGAAACCGTTATGTAAGAACCAGTAGTTGACAACCTTTTGTATGTTACCAAATAATTTAGCACAAACGTATGGACCTTTTTCTTTGGTAACGACGTGGATTAGACCACCAGCTGAAGAACCAACTGTTTTCTTATCAACAACACCAAATATGATTTCACCATCCATAACTAATATACCATTGTCTTTTGGAGATAACATAGTGGTTCCGTCATCAAATCTTTGCAAATGTATACCTTTTGGAATAGCCATAGATAGAAGTTGTTTACCAGACCATAAAGGCTTAGGCTTAACAATGGCTGGTGGTGGAACAACACCATCCCAGTCTGGAATCCAGTATAACATATTCAAAACTTGTTCGTAGTCAATGAAAGAGTTTCTTAAAGTCATCTTTCTAACACCACATAATGTATCTTGAACAATACCCATACAAGGTTTATTAGATTGAGGAGAAACAATTTGCAATGGAACAGCACATAACAGAGATAACTCGGCTTTAGTTTCTTCACTCTGAGGGACATGTAAATTCATTTCGTCACCATCGAAATCAGCATTATAAGGAGAAGTAACAGACAGATTCAATCTGAAGGTGGAATAAGGCATGACCTTTACTCTGTGTGCCATCATGGACATTTTATGTAGAGAAGGTTGTCTATTGAAAAGAACTGGATCTTCATCAACAATATGTCTTTCAACTTTCCAACCATACTGTAGTTGTAAATCACCTGCTCTCTTGTTATATCTCAAATCAATTCTGGTTCCGTTGTCTCTTATGACATACTTGGCACCTGGATGTTGGTTAGGACCATTCTTGACTAATTCAGTTAGTCTATCAATGTTGTAAGGGGTAACAATTTCAGGGTATGTCAAAGTTTTAGCAATAGATAAAGGAACACCGACTTGGTCTAATTCTAAGTTAGGATCACCTGAAATAACAGTTCTTGCTGAAAAATCGACTCTTTTACCCATAAGGTTAGATCTGATTCTACCTTCTTTACCTTTTAATCTTGCTCTGATAGATTTTACAGGTCTACCGGACTTTTGTAAAGCTTGAGGTTGGCCGGCAATGTCATTATCCATATAGGTAGCAACATGATATTGTAGTAACTTTTCAAAATCATGGATAACATGCTGTGGAGCACCTTCAATTTCTAATTTTTGAACATTAATATTTGCTTTTAAAATATCACCTAACTTATAAGTCAAATCATCCTCACCTCTTTGAGATTCATTGAATGCAACACTAGGTCTGACACATGGTGGAGGAACAGGTAAAACAGTCAATAACATCCACTCAGGTCTAGAATAATCCTCATCGAAACCTAGTCTCCAACAATCTTCTAATGATATGTGTCTGAATATATTCAAAACTTCTTCTGGGGATATGTTTCTTTGCTCAGGTTCATCTTCATCATCATCGTCATTATTGTTACCAGGGGCATTTGGTTTTTTCTTAAATTGAGCTAAGAAACCAATACCATTGAATTTGATTTGAGGTTGAACATGGCCACAACCACCTCTAGATATATGGATATTGTTGACAACAACATCGGTTTCACATGTTGATATGGCTTTACAAATGGTCCAAACAGCATTGAATCTCTTTTTTGGATCTTTTAATCTAATAGCTTGTTTAAATAACGGATCAAATTCGTCTTGTAATAATTTACCACAATGAATACAAACGGATTCCAAAACTTTTTTTATTCTGCTTAAGAATGCAATGTTAAAGACTGGCTTGGCTAATTCAATGTGTCCAAAATGTCCTGGACAATCACTCATACCTTCATGACATGTTTGACACATGTTGTTTCTATCTACAGAACCCAATAATGGAGAGTTCAAACCATTCAAAATCGGTTGACCCTTTTCATCGAATGTGTCGGCTGTGGATATTTTTAGTACAGAAATAGCTCGTACTTCTTCTGGAGAAAATAACCCAAATTGTATTTCCTTAACGGTTCTCAATGGAGCACTGGAATAAGATTCTTGCATATTGTGTTATATTGCTTTCTAGTTATTATTTTTATTAATATAAAGATTGAAATTGGAATGTTTCTTCTTTATGGTTGTTTTTTTTTTTTGTTGATATCCCTTTTGAAAATAAAACTTGTTTGATAATATTTGTCTTGAAAAAGAAAGTATATTATTCGAAAACTGTATGTTAATCCCTGTTGTATTTGTGTTATCAAATCTACTTGTATATTGATATTACTTCGGGTGTTTGTCTACAAAAATAAGCAATAAAGATATTCGTTCCTGTATTAACTGCTTTATTGATATATCAAAAAGAAAGTATGTTGACCTTTGTGTTTTTTTTTTTTTTGTTTTTACTTGTTCTATGGTAACTTATCTTGCAATAATAAACAAGAGAAATTCAATCAAAGAATTATAAAAGAAGGAGATTTAAATTTATTATAGATAAATAAACGTCTACTTTTCCTTTGTTAAAAAGAAAAAAAAAAGCTTGATGGT
>ERZ794946.886-NODE-886-length-10756-cov-4.311840_pt1 | contig 10756 bp, 9 predicted proteins | sample MGYA00433072_ERZ794946 | MGnify/ENA primary metagenome ERZ794946 (study PRJEB30137, sample SAMN04331413) | food metagenome | isolation source: Y3 must sample point D1 replicate A | place: Australia: South Australia | collected 2014 ...
GCCATGACAACATGCAGTCCTGCCAGTCGCAGGCCGTTCTTCCATGTTCTTTGCTTTTTCGTCACCAACATTGCATGTGGTGCTCGCGGTAGAATATGCCATTAAAGATTAAATGATCTTGGGTGGATCAGGATGAACGAAAGTAAAGAAGATTAAAAAAAGACAAGAAAAAAGAGCAAATGAGAGGGTAAAGATGTAGTGGGATGGCAGAAAGAACGTGAGTGGTGACTTCGAGCTTGTAGTTAAATATCAGACGAAGCGCTGATTGTCGAGGTAATGTGTTCAAAATCCGGCGCCTGCCCAAGCTTCTTGATGGTGGCTGTGGTTGTGGCTCTGACTCGGCTGTGTTTCATGCAAGTCATTTACGTCGAAACCATTGTCAGCGCCTACGTCGAAAGAATGGGCGAAATCGTGGGTATCTGTCTGGCTGGCAAAGGCGTCGGCGTGACTGGCAAACGAATCCTGCCGAGTGCTGTCGAAACTTTCTTGTTGTTGCGGAAGGGCGAAACCATCGTGCTGCGAAAACTCTCCTTTGATGTAGCCATACCCTTGATGTTGGGTCGGTGAGAAGTGATTGTTGTCGTGTACGGCGACACCACCGGCTTCTGTGTCTTCGGGTACGGCTGAGAAGCTGTGTTGGCGTGATGTGTGGTCCAGATCAGAAGCTCCGTTGCCGGCACCAGCGTATGCTTGGTGCGCTGTCAGTGAGAACGAATTTGGTAAAGAGTTGACGTCGAATGTATCGGTCAAGCCTCCAGCAGCGGCGGCGAGATGATCAGCGAGTTCAGCGCCATGTCCGTTGCCATAATCGGGGAAGGTAGCAGTGGCGGGTGAATGCGGCTGACTGAACAATGCAGCATAATCGGTGGGTGTAGCGTTCGAGCTTTGCATCCATGGGGTTGCGGTACGTGACGGCTGTAAGAGTAGTGGGTCGGTAGCTGTGAGATCGAGATCTAAGGCGTCGATGGCGGACGAGAAGGCGGCAGAGGAATGGGGAACGGGTTGTTGCGGTGACAATGCCGAGCTGTCGAGGGAGATGGAAATGTTGCCGTTGCTGAAATCAAAGTTGTTCATGTCGTGCAAGTTGTGTTGTTGCATATTCGATTGGGTGCTATGAGGCAGTAGAGGATCAAGAACGGTCGAAGCGAGATGGTCAAGGTCAGTTGCTGAGGTTGGGAGGAGCCACGAAGTGTTGTAGCTTGTCGTTGCCTGTGTATCATGCAGATCGATAGGAGAAGCCAATGCATTCGCACCAGTGTCGGAAGGATCAGGATAGGCATGGTGATTGTTTACATGATGACTGGAGTTGGTTGCGGAAAAGTCGAAAGTAGCATAGTCGTGGCTTCCTCCGCCATAGGCGTCTTGGACGCTGAGTGCACTTTCCTGACTGTCGCTTGCGGATTGCGATATCTGACTCACCCCACCAGCGGACAAGGGAATCGCATCTTCGAACGCGCTTGTCATGTCCAAATACTGCCACGTCGTCACCGCAGCTTCCTTGTTCATTGCGTGCGAAAACGAAAAATGCACTGTCAAGACTACCTGAGGTTCTCCCATCTCTGTTCTTGCGATGATTTCTTGAACAGCTGTGAGCTCTGCTAGAGACCTCGATACTTCGAGCCGTTTCTTGTTCAATTGATTGTGGCGGTCTTCGTTGCTTTCGTCTCGTTGCAAGGGACGGGTTTCGAGATCGGTAGTTTGTCTTTGAAGAGTAGCTACGTGCCAAAGGTAACGTGCCCAGAAGGTACTACTGAACGGCACATAGTACTGAACCATACCTCCATCACTCTTCACTCTTGACGTGTAGTTGCCGTTAAAGTCGACTTCGAGACTATCATTGTGTTCAGACACCTCGGCGGCATCATACTCTTTGGTGAACTTGTGCCAATCGTCTTCATCGGCCTTCGTGAGCTCGCGGTCTTGGTTGTCGTAGAACTCTCGATTACCCGCACTGTCAAGGTATATGGGTCGGCCATTGAGATAGAAGCGTGTACGACTGCTGACTGAGACCGGTGGGTTGCGAGCAGGAGCTTTGAACACCCAGCGAATTGCAAGCTCGGTCTCACCTACCAGATCCTTGGGATGCAGCACGATAGGCGCATGCAGGGCAAGGAATTTTCCGCTTGCGAATCGATCCGGTGGGATATTAGCCAGACCAGGGAAACAATCATAGAGCTCTGCTTGCGTTTGTACGAAGTAATGGCTCGGACTGAATCCCTCGGTAGTGCTGTATGTGTGTAGAGTTTCAGATGCCTTTGGAGGCGGAGGTCGCATAAACATGCAAAACTCCTCAGGTTGTAAATCGAAAGCTGTCAGCAGAGCATAATTTCGATGCTGATTCAGCAAATTGTTACGCATTTGCGTGCCAGGGTTGTACACGGACGCTCTCTTTCGAGCAGCTTTGGTGGCGGCAGATTCTTTTTCACCAGGAGTGGCAAGGAAACGCATGACTTTCAGTTGTTAGAAATGCTCCGCGTCTTTTGCCTCGGAGACTTACTAATCGCTTCGTTTTGTACGAAGGGCTTCAGCACTTGAATATGGCTCGAGACCTGCTTCCTGGTGCGAACGTCGCCTGTGTTGCGGAAGATGTAGTCGGCGATGAGCTCGTTCCTACCCATCGCCTTTGCGTCATCATTGTGTTCCTCACCAGGGGCTTTTGACTTCTTGCGACCACATGGAGGGTGGCGACAGAGAGCTAGAGAACAAACACGTCAGAAAGAACCTTGACTGCAAGATCTTGTGGTGCACAAACCTATGATGAAGGCATCCTCAATGTGGTCGGGCCATTTTGCATCTTCCTTGCTGCCTTTCTTCTCCTTGGGCTGCCTGTTTCGATATTTGATATATCCATCGCACCGCAGAAACCTTGATGCAAGAAGCCTGGCTTTCCTCTCCGCATCTTGGTCCTTTTCTTGGTTACCGGTAGGAATATTGCCCAGTCCACGAAACCGGCCACGGTTGACATTGTTGAATAGATGTTGGGAATTTGGATCATACTTTTGGGCAAGCCCTGCCATCCAAGGATAATGGGGTTTGCCTGGTCGACCTTGACCGAACTGTAATGGCTGGTAGGCCGAGGCTCTGGCACCAGCGGACCCGCACGTGGAGTCATCGTTGATGGTCGAGTAGTAGTCTTGAGTGTTCTGTGTCTGGAGATATCCAAGTTGTCTATTGGCACACTGCTCCCTCAGGATACGAGAATCTTGGTCGATTTCAGCCCATAATGGTGCGTTGGAAGGTACAACAGGAGTAGGGTGGAAAGATTCCATCTGTGATTAAGCTTCGTGGCAGAAGAATGAAGTGTGAAGAATGGATTGTGTTTCTAAGAATGCTGTTGATAAATATGGTTTACAATGAGAGAAAGAAAGGATCGTGAAAAGCTGGATGATGGGTTAAAGGAATGACTTGAGCGAAGAATAGGTAGTGAATAGGGTCATTATCATTGGACCGATTACATGTTTATAGAGGTGGTCCTCATCGAAGGGACATCTACAGAGGCCACGACCCATGGGCCAATCTCGGCAGGGGTCGTGGCCTTCGAAGGAGGTCTACAGTGACAGGCTGAACTTGCCGTAGGAGCAGGCCGGTGGTCGCGCAGCACCACGGATACGACCTGATGGTGGAATTCATCATTTCGTCGACAGCAAGGGTTCTGACATGACGTGTGGGGGAACATGAACGATCCTCCCAGTGGCGCTGCCTGTTCCAGAAAGGGAACGTGAAGGTGGTGGGCTAATTTCACCTCCCACACGATTCAGGAATGCGATCACGCAGAAGCCTCGACTAAAAGGGTCTCGATCGGCTTCTGCACGTGCAAATACGTGACGAAAGGGCAGGCATCAACCTTTAGGACTAATCGTCAATACGCACCTGGTGAGTTACTAGAAGAACCTGCCAAGTGAGCAAAGCCAAGGGGTAGGGTGGGTGTAAGATTGAAAGGTGAGAGCGAGCAAGCAAGGGACATTGCCGCACCCCCCAAGATCTCGAAATTTAATGCTGCACTCACGCCTCTTCCAAACCATCTTGATCGTCGCCCACACGGAACTTCTTGCGACCACCGCTGGTGAGTTTTTGCAGGGCGACTTTGTTGAGCTGGGAGCCGGCCTTCTTTGCCATGGCTTCGATCTCAGCTTCAGCGTCGTCGGGATCCTCGGCAGCAAAGTCGAGAACAAGTCTACGACCAAGCAAATGAGTGTCGCGCAAAGCGTCCATTGCATTCTCTGCTTCCTTCGGTGTTGTGAAGTCAGCGAAAGCGAAACCACGAGCTCCTTTATCGAATTTCTTCGGGACACGGACGGAGCGAAGCTGTCCATATGCGGCGAAAAGTGCGCGCACGTCCTTCTTGGTCGCTTCGAATGGCAAGTTCTTGATGATGATCTTGGTTCCCCGGGCAGCGAGCTTCTTGGCCTTATCCTCTTTGCGACGTTCTTCGGCAGCGTCTGTAGCCTTGTGCGAAGCACGGAGTTGCAGCTTGTGGCCGTCAAGACTGTAGCCATCCATTGCTGTAATGGCAGCTGCAGCTTGTTGCTTGCTTGCAAATTCCAAGAAACCAAAACCCATGCTGAGCACTTGACCAGGCTTCTTAGGGTCTGTCTTTGTCTTCACTCTTGCTGTCAAGAAGCCGGACAACGGACGGAAGATGTCTGTTAGGCGATCTGTTGTGGTGGAGAAATTGAGGTTTCTCACGAAGAGAGTGCTGGTAGTACCAGCTGAGACTTCGGTGCCAGTCTCTTGTAGAAGCTCGCTGGCAGAAGCCTTGGCATCTAGACCGGCCTGTGTGGTCTCTCTGTCGGTGCTGTCCGTGAGTGGTGCTGTTGCCTGGAAAAGCTCTTTGGGCGCTTTCTCCAGGAAAAGGACAGAAGTGTGTATCTTGCGATAAGCCAAAGATGCAAAGGCAGCACGAGCTTCGGGGGCATGCTCGAACTCGACGATGGCAATAGTGCCCGAAGGAGGCATCAAGAAGCGCTTGATCTTGCCGTGTTGCTCGAACAACTCCTTCAACTCGCTAGCTTTGGTCTCGTATGGGAAGTTCTTTACCAGGATGGCAGTGTCGCCTCGTTCCCGCTTCTTGAAAGCATCCATGTCGACACCATTCTCCTTGAAGTATGACTTCGTTTCCTGGATGACATGAGTTTCGGCGTGGGCCTGCTTGACGGCTGCGTCGGAAGAAGTAGGGTCAAGCAGCTCAGACTTCGAAACACCAAGACGGTCAGCAACAGAAGACATAACGGCATCGGCGTTCATGTAGAGAGAGTTCCAGTTGAAAGTTGCAGATGCAGCCTCGCGCTTGCGCTTGATGGCTTGCTGTTTCTTGAGTGGGAGCTTCGACAGAGCAAAGTCGTCGAGCTTGTCCTCACGCTTGGCAGCAGCAGGAAGAATATGTAGTAGTCGACCCTGGAACACTTTGCCGTCCATATCGCGCAAGGCTTGCAGAGCACTGTCACCAGTGGCGAAATGGAGGTATGCGAAACCTTTCGTAGATCCAGTCTTGGGATCGATCGGTACGTGAACCTAAGCCATGGTGTGTTAGCCGGCTGTTCTTGCATGATAGTTTCAGATATCAGGATTGTGCAAGCTGGTTGTTTTCAGACTAGAGAGGCATCTACTAAAATACTCTTCCTGAGTTCTCAGCATCTGCACATAGTGCATAAGCTGTCCCTATCAGGTGTTCATCCTTGAACCAGCACGCTTTACGTGATAAAATGAGAGAAAAATGCAGTGCTTACCTCTTCAAGATTGCCAAATCCGGCAAAGGCGGTCCGTAAGTCGTCTTCTCGTGTGGCGTAGGATAGGTTTCGTAGATAGAGACGCTGACTTGCTCGTACTTTCTCTTCGACATCGTCCATTGGTTGGGTGGCTTCGTCTTCGAAGCCTTCGAACTCCTCTTCCTTTGCGGCAGGCTCGGGTTGAAGGGCAGGCTCGGGACTCGGTGAGGCAGCGACAGTGTGTGATGGTCGGCTTGTAGCGGTAGCCTCCTCTTCTTCTTGTTCATCCGCAAGACCCAGAAGTCTACTCGTCCGTGAGCGCATCCAATCGTCATCGTTCATGACTTTGTCTTGTTCCGTTGTCGGTTGGGCGCCTTCTTCCACTTGGTCTCCCTGGGGCAAGCTAGGTTTGTCAATGTCCATGGCGTCTGTTGCAGCGGGAACTGGAGGAGGCTTCACAGCTGGAGCTACGCTCTTCTGCTTCTTGGGCACGCTCTCATACTCGGAATCACTGTCGGCCTCAGGGACCACAACCTTGGTGTCTAGCTCTTGTGCAGCGATGTTGACCTCCTCACCACGAGTGCCGCGAAGCTTCGATGGAGCTTGCATGGCGTTCAAAAACTCGCTCAGTTTCGGGTCTTTCTCCTTCACTTCAGGCTCGGGCGTGGCACGTTTCCTTTTGAGATTGGCTACGATGGGCTCGGCATTCGCATTGTGTGCGGGCATCTTGGCCATAGCCAACGGGTGTTGTGATGATTGACCTTGCCTTCTTGTAGGAGCCTCACCAATCTGGGTGAACAGTCAGCATCTTGGTGGAATTGGTGGTAAGGTGGAAGCGACGTACCGGCCTGGCCAGCTCAACGCCGATCTTGGACATGCGAATGAAAGTACGGTTGAAGTACTTGACAGCCTTTTGAGCGTCTTCAGGCGATTTGTATCCGACATAACCAATTCGGCGTTGAGGAAAGAGTCTGGCATCAGTCACTTCGTATTTGCTGCCAAAGTGCTTTCTAAATTCGGCTTCATTCATAGTGGGAGGCAAGCCCCTGACGAATATACGCGACGACTCTGACTCCATGGTTGCGTAGCTTCCTATGACAGATAGCTGTGGTAGATAGGGAAGAGAGGAAGTTGATGAAAGAAAAGATGATGTAAAAATTTATGGCGTCTCGAGATTGTCGAGAATTTGCAGGTGCGGATAACGAACGTGCGCGGAGTCTTAGGTGGCGTGTGCTTTGCTACAAGCCTACCACCATCGTCAACGCCATCACTGCTGCGTACAGATACTTGGATCTACTGGCGAATCATAGACTGTCCATTGTAGATTAGTGATCGTTGTGCTTTTTCGCAGAGCTTCTGTTGCTTCTTCTTCTTCTTCTTCTCAACAATCTAGTGCGCTTCCATAGCTAGTAATATCTCATCATCTATCGCTAGATCACGGAGTGCGATAGCGATACGCCGGATAAGAAACCCTCATGCACGGCGACTTTGCGGCCGGCGACTCACTCGGCTTTGCACGTGCCCTTCATTGCGACGCGACATCCCAACATCATCAACTTGTCCCCAAACCTTTCTTCAGGAGTCTTAGTGGAAAGAACTGCTGCAGAAATCTATCATCACAATGTCGGACGAGAAGAACACCACACAGCTCGAGCAGACCGAGAGGCTTGAAGGTAAGTGAAGATACTGTCAATCTGATAAAGGGGCAGTTGGGCTAATACCGTGCTCATAGCCCAGGTCAAGTCTGCAGACATGGTATGAGTTTTATGGCTGCTTTCACCGCGCGCTTGTGGCTCATTATGTTTCCTAGACCGAGGACATGCAGCAGGAAGCCATCGAAGTCGGTAAGTCTTGGGGATTGCGGAGAATCGGCCATGTGGAGAGATATGGCATCAAGGACGAAGCTAATCAGCATGTTGTTCTACAGCACAAGAAGCAATGGAGAAGTTCAACATCGAGAAGGTAAGTCGTGACGCATGTCATTGATTCATGTGGACATATGCTAATTATACGAAACAGGACATTGCACACCACATCAAGAAGACGGTTTGTCAAGACTTGACATGATGTGCTCCAGTTCCAGGAACTAATTTTGTACAGTTCGACGAGCGTAAGGGTGCTACCTGGCACTGCATTGTCGGCAGAAACTTTGGCAGTTTTGTCACCCATGGTAGGTGTCATCTAAAGCCCGCCGGAAGCACTGCATGCTGACAAAGTTCAGAAACCAAGCATTTCATCTACTTCTACCTCGGCCACTGCGCCATTCTGTTGTTCAAGACGCAATAGATGTCTAGATGAAGCAAATCACGAGCGATGTCGGGATACCCATGGAGTTGAAGCGAGGTGGATTAATCAGAAAAGGATCAAGTGCATCGAGGGACAATCAAACATGTTCCCGTCGAAGGGAATAAGCATCAGAAAGACAGATATACCAGCACAATTTGAGCGAATTGATACAACCTCCTCGTGTGCTAAGATCTTTTGCTTTTAGCCATCTCCCACAAACAGACCTGGAGTCAGTCGGGCATCAGGGATGCGACAGACTCTTGAAACAGTTCATGATGTGTCGGACGGAATATTTTGAGTGGAGGCTATTTCAATGCATCGAGAGGCGTACATTTCTACAGCCCAAAGCATGACAAAGTGCACCCAAGGGGAGGGTTCCATCATTAGAGAAATCACTAAAGAAGTCTTGGAGATGACCTTCGGGACATAGTTCATGCATCTAGGCATCTTTGTCGCCTTTCTCCTTCGTCACGGCTCTTCGAGAGATGAAAGCTGTCGAGGCACACAATTTCGATCCGTCATGATTGTTCACACGAAATGGATGGACTGTCACATGCAAGAACGAAGGTCTGTGCGCGTCAGCCAAGCTCGACGATCATGTCGAAACATTGGCTCTATTCACTCACGATCAAGCTATCTTCCCCGAAGTCACAATGCGCTTATAGCAAACAAGGCGCCATGTTGACGAGCGACGAGATCCTAGAACAGGCTGCACGCGATGGCAGCATAGACATGTAAGTCGCGAAACTCCCTCTACACGACGCGTTCCCTGACAAAGATGACGACAGATCTGAATGGCCGCGAGTATTGGAGAACATCCTGCAGAAACTACACAACGTGTGTGCAACAAGCTCTACACACAGATCGCAGATCACGACTGACACTCTTGAAGATTGTGCACAACGAATTCCCGATACCCAAAGCACCGCCTCTACCAGCACCAATTCTACCTCTGGCGCCGGTCATCCTCCTCTCAAACGATGAATCTGCACGTAAAACAAAGTCGCCCGAACCTTCTGCCCAAGTGAAGGACGCTTCAGAGCCGCCAGCCAGCACCGACAAAGAGAACACTGTTCCACGTCCACCAGTTCCGTCCTTTGCTGCAATCCCAAAACTCCGCCAACAGTCGCCATCCTCACCTCTACCACCAGACCTCTACACTCTCTACCACTACTCCCGAACTACCCTCGAAAATAACTTTCCCAACCATCCGCCCTACACGATACAGCGCCTCGCAGAGCTAGTCTTACAACCAAAGAGATACTATCGTTACCTGCCGCCCTATCTCGCCGCCCTCGATCGCGTTGTCTGCGTCACCAGTGCCGTGAACGAGTTCCCTCTGGCTCATGCCAATATCGATTCCGCAAGCGGCTTCCTCGCCAATGGCGAACCTAGCGAGAGTCTCACCGAGCGCGAAGGTCTAGGAAGCGACGAAAGCTTGGGTGGCGCACTACTCACTCCCATTCCCTGGCTGAAGCGCGAGAACGGCCATCACGACTTTCGTAGCGAAAGCTCTCAGACAATCGAAGGTCCCAACGGCGCAGGCGTTGTCGAAACCGTCTCTGTATCATCCAACGGCGGATCTGCGTCGCCTCAAGAAGATGACTCCAGGAGTCACGAACAGCATCTGCGCGCAGAAGGCGGTGTTACTCAGGGCGAATTGTTACGTCAAGAGCAAGAAGCGGGCATCGTGCCGGTTGGCCAAGAAGTGCCTCGTCGTACCTTGATGGCCAGTGGGTCTGCCTCTGCGGTCGGAAGAGGTGAAAGCACGTTGGCGGCAGAAGAAGAAGAGGCTGGAGAGAAGCCAGAGGAACATGCGCACGCGCGCGGACCGGAGGAAATCGGTGCAGAAGACATGGGTCCACAGGATACAGCTATCGGTGTAACACGACCCTTGAACATGGAAGCTGCAGCTGGAAGAGCAACCAAGGATTCAGAAGAAGGAGCTACGAAGGACACCGAAGATGAGGACATGCCAGACGCCGCTGCTTGATGTTGAGCACCTGCAGTATGTCAATCGGTCGCATGCAGCTACTCTGACCATAGTTGCTGGTAAATACCTAGCGATAACAACGCACAAAGTATTTGCAATTCCCAGACGTTCGAGTGAGAGAGGGAGACAACCGGACTCTCAGTTTGCCCTGTTTAAAATCTCAGTATTATTGTGCGATTCGACAGATGGATTATCGCGTACCGGCATGGCTGGAGAGACGAGTTGGCGAATTTGAATTGTATCACCAGGGTCACCCCAATTACCAGCGAGCGCAGACAACAATCAGAATTATCTGCTTCATTGGTCATTCTATATGATTGAACTTAGCATCTAGGGATACACATATATCCATGTCTATACCGGAGGGAGTCTTGAACGACTGAGTCGACCATGTCGTCGTGTGTGACCAGATTTGTAGTTTGAAAGTTGTTCTCCCTGGAAATGGACCCGTGAATGGCCAAACGATAGCGGATTGTCGAAGAGTGAATACGTGATTTTGGAAAACACAAAATGGTACATTGGAGTCAAGTATGTATAGACGGTACGGTAGGGCTCATATAGTGGTTTTCGTTATGACTCTCTGCCTTAATCCGCAATAATCTGTCTGACATCCCATCTCATTTGAGTATCATCGAGCTTCTCCATACACTTCAAACACCACATTCGCATGATGGCGATGTATCGCAGGTGAAGCTATTCTCAGTCAGCATCGAGTTCTTCTTGCGTCCCATGACTCGAAGCTAACCAGTCTGGTGTCCCGGCAATGCATTTG
>ERZ794946.887-NODE-887-length-10753-cov-3.462142_pt1 | contig 10753 bp, 6 predicted proteins | sample MGYA00433072_ERZ794946 | MGnify/ENA primary metagenome ERZ794946 (study PRJEB30137, sample SAMN04331413) | food metagenome | isolation source: Y3 must sample point D1 replicate A | place: Australia: South Australia | collected 2014 ...
CACCTTAGAAAATATGGCTATTGAACAAGTTGAAAAACCTGAACCAGTCAAAGCTGAATTCTTCGGATCTAAAAAACCATTCACCTTAACCACAGAAGAATTATTACAAAAGGGTCAAGATTACATTGACTTCACTTATGATTCACCAACAATCTTCCATGTCGTTGACAACTTATCCAAGGATTTGGAAAACAACGGGTTTGTTTACATTTCTGAAAAGAGCCATGACGAATGGAAGAACTTAAAGAAAGCTGGTAAGTACTACACCAAGAGAGGTGACTCTTCATTATTGGCCTTTACTTTGGGTTCCAAGTGGGAACCTAAGACTGGTTGTGGTGCTGTTGGTTCTCACATTGATGCTTTACACGTCAAATTAAAACCAGCCTCTATCAAGAATACCTTTGAAGGTTATGAATTACTAGGTGTTGCTCCTTACGGTGGTACTTTGAATGAACTATGGTTAAACAGAGATTTAGGTTTAGGTGGTAGAGTTATCATCAAAAACTCCAAGACTAATCAATTCTCTTCTGTTTTGATTGACTCTACTCCTGACTGTGTTGCCTTTATTCCTTCCTTAGCTCCTCATTACGGTGCCCCAGCAGACTTCCCATACGACAAGGAAACCCAAACCATTCCTATTTTAGGTTACTTCAATGAAGAAAGCAAAGATGCTAATGAACCTACCTCTGAGGAAAAGAAGTCTGTTTTGTTCGGTAAACACTCAATCAACTTGTTGAGATACATTGCTAAATTGGCTGATGTTAAGGTCAGTGATTTATACCAATTAGACTTGGAATTATATGATATTCAAAAGGGTACTTTTGCTGGTTTAAAGAAGGACTTTTTAATTTCCCCAAGACAAGATGATAGATTATGTTCTTATCCTGCTCTACAATCCTTGATTACTTACTCCAACATTGTTAATTTGGAAAAAGACAACAATTTGAATGTTGTTGCCTTGTATGATAAGGAAGAAGTTGGATCCCTAGACAGACAAGGTGCTAAATCTGGTATTTTCGATAATACCATCAGCAGAATCTTGTCTTCTTACTCTCCAGAAGACCCTGATTTGTTATTAAGAACTTGTTTATCCAACTCTTTCTTTATTTCTGCTGATGTCATCCACTTGCATAATCCAAACTTTGACAGCGTTTACTTAGAAAACCACAAGCCAAAGCCAAACCATGGTGTTACTATCTCCTTGGACTCGAATGGTCACATGGCCACTGATGTTGTTGGTGTTGCTATCATTGAAGAAATTGCCAGAACAAATGGTGACAAAGTTCAATACTTCCAAATCAAAAACAACTCAAGATCTGGTGGTACCATTGGTCCATCTATTGCTTGTACTGGTGCCTCTGGTGTCAGAGTTATTGACTTGGGTATTGCTGAATTAAGTATGCATGCTATCAGAGAAGTCACTGGTTCCAAAGATGTTGGTTTAGGTATCAGATTCTTTGTCAACTTCTTCAAGACCTACAGAGACGTTCTTGAAAAGTTTGGTGATTTATAAGCCACGACACTCCTATTATATAATTCTATAATTGATATACGATAGAGACTATATTTACGTTGTGAATAATACATCACGTGTTTTGTTAACCTTACGCGCTTCTACACTTATTTTTCATATTTCTTTTTTTGGGCTTTATTTCACGGTCTGTTATAGGGGGAAAAAATGAGCTGGTAGTACAATTTGCCACCTTAAATATCATTGAAGTAACCCCTACCAAGCCTACTAAAACATCGAGTATTTATTGAAGATGACATTCAAATTGCCCTTAATTTTAAACGCAGGTATTCTTGAATACACTGCGGATACAAAAACACTTAAACCAGTACCAACCAAAGGTTTACTAATCATAAGCAAAGCTGATTCTCCGGAAGAAGATGAGGATGACGACAATATGGGAATGTTAAATTTTAAGTGGAAACCAATAGACCCAACAGATGATGATAAGAACGTAGAATCAATAGAAAAAATTTTGTTTCCTGGAGAACAAATTATTATACCATACAAGGAAATGAAACAATCTAAACAATTCTCCAATTCCTTGATATATTTGTTGACCTTCAGAAGTGGTGAAGTTGTTCCTTTCTATATTCAAGAACAAGATCCAAGCAATAATAAATTAGTAACTTTTATCATTGACAAAGATACGTATAAAGGGCATGGTACCACAACTGCATTGAATACCTTAAATGACGAATTAATGGGTGTATTTACAAAGATCATCAAGGGTGACTATGAGTAATTGATGATTGTGTGATACAGCAGCCATTCATTATCACTCATCGGAAATAATTGTTTGTGTCACGAGAGGTTATTTTCACTGATTTGGCTTGTCTTTATATGAAATTTAATGTTTACCGCTGTTATAGATAAGAATTTGAAAACTTTACTTGCGCTATTAACTTTTTTCACTCTTTTTTTTTTGGCGACTTTTCCGATGGAATTTGCTTAGATAATCTTATTATAGCGGAGATTAAAGATACTAATATTATTACGATCAGCTCTACATTCTTATATAAACTTAAAGATATGACGACGACTTGGTGATTTATACCGAAGTAGCTTTTTTTTTTAATCGTAAACCAACCAAAAAAAAGAACGAACTTATATGAGCAAACCTAACTTTAGTAGACGCAAATCTTCCTTCCAAGGTTCAGACTCTACGATGAGCACGACTACATATTCCGATACGAAGAAAACGGATTTATATAAAATTAATTCTTTGGATTCTAATGTGTCTTTTCTAGACGAGATCAAAGAAACGACTTCTATAAAGGCTAATTCTAAACTAAGTGAAGGAAATTTTGAATTTTTCAAGGATTTCCCAAGTGAAAGTATCCCTCAAAAGAGATTTTTTTCATTTTTGTTTAAAAAGCCTAGCAATAAGGAGTTCGATGCTACTTTTGAAAAGCCTACGTTGCCAATCGACAACGACAATGTCTTTGCAACAAGAACTTGGAATATCCTAGATAAATATTTTTTTATCTGGACTTTTCACGTCTTGATAAATGGGTACAACAGGTTATTTCAACCTGTTGATCTATACAAATTACCTACATCACTGCAAATAGATACGCTGTGTGAAAAATTCTCAGTAAATTGGGAGGCTTCCAAAGCCAACCACAAGAAGAAATACAACAATGAAGACTACAGTAAGTGGATGTTAGCAAATACAGTAATTAAAACATTTAAATGGAAGGCTATCTACGGTATTTCTTGTTATATTGTTTCAAACATTGGATTTTCAGTGATGCCAATCATTACAAAAAAGTTAATTTCCTTTGTTGAAAAGAGAAACCAAAAAGATGACACAACAAAGATAAACTCAGGAGTTTTGTACATTTTTATCACTGCTATAATCATGACTGTTGCTTCAGTAGTTTTTTCTCAAGGGTACCTAGCCTGTTACTCAATAGGTATTTACATCAAATCTGTACTAACGAGAGCCTTGCTGGAAAAGTCCTTGAAATTAAGTTCTAAAGCCAGATACAAAAACACTAACAGTAAGTTGGCAACTGTAGCAACTACAGACTTATCAAGAATTGAGTATGGATGTTCTTCTGTTCCTTACCTTTTTAGTTTTCCTGTTGCCTTAGTAATTGCCATTGTATTGTTGATTGAATACATTGGTCCAGTAACCTTAGTGGGGTGCTTTTACTTTATTTTATCATTAGGTGTATCTGGTTGGGGATTCATAACTGTTTTTAGATTAAGACAATCAGCCAATATTTCAACTGATGCTAGAATATCTTACATTAAAGAAGCAATTACTAACTTGAAAATTATCAAGTACTTTACCTACGAAAGAGCTTATGAAAAGATCATAAACGAAAAGAGAGCTAAGGAAATCAGCGACGTCAAAAAGTTGCAATACATCCAATCTTCAGTTTCTGCTCATGGATTGCTTTCTCCTATTATGGCTTCTTTGTTTACCTTTTTAATTGCTTATAAAATTAATCCACATAGATCTCCTTCTTCTGTGTTTGCAGCTTTGTCTTTATTCAACATATTATCTTCTCAAATGTTATATGTGCCAAATTCTATTGGTAATGTCATTAATATGTCTTTATCTTTGCAAAGAGCTCAAGAAATTCTTGTAGCAGAAGAAGAAGTCCCTAAAAAGATATCCTTGAAGAATCCAGAAAAAAACATCATTGAATTTAACCAATTGAATGTTGCTTATGAAAAACACCAAGTATTAAAAGATGTAACTTTTGAAATTAAGAAAAATGAGTTCATTACTATCTTGGGTGCTACTGGATCAGGTAAGACTACACTACTAGAACAAATGAAAATTGAAAACAGTCTGATGTGTGGAAAGCCTTGGTCACAAGCAACTAATGTTCGTAACAACATCACATTTGGTTTACCATTTGATTTATCTTTATACAACGATGTCTTATTCTCATGTGCCTTGTTGCCGGACTTGCAATCCTTTAAGAACGGTGACTTGACCGAATTAGGTGAAAGTGGTATAACTTTATCAGGTGGTCAAAAAGCCAGAATCTCCTTGGCCAGAGCTTGTTACAAATCATGTTATGAAAAGAAGCACTTTGAATCTGAAAAATTGAATGACGGGCTAATTTTACTGGATGATGTCATGTCTGCATTGGATGCTAAGTCTGGTCAACATGTTCTAAATAATTGTATTATGGATTTGATCAAAGATAACACAAGAATCTTAGTCACACATCAAGTTGACCTTGTTTATAAAGCTGATAGAATTATCTTTTTGAATGGTTTAGGTGGTTGTAAGATTGGAAAACTAGATGAGATGATTGAGGACCCTGCCTTTAATGAATACTTGACTAGTTGTACAAATGAAAGCCAAGAAGATGAATCCGATGTTGAAGATGGTTTTGAAGATTATAGTAAAAAATATAGCTTTGATCCAACAAAGAAAAATATCCATGATATCAAAAAACAATATGACGACTCAGAGAATCACGAAAAAGTTATTGTCAAAGATGATGATGATTTGGAAGAAGGGAGAATTGTCGTTCAGGAAGGTAGATCTGTTAACTCAGTGGGCGGTGACGTTTATGTTAATTTCATTAAAGCTGCTACTAACAAGTACTGGGTTTTGTTCACTATTTTTGCCTTTGCTGTAGGTTGTTTAACTGCCTTTTTCTCCTTATTTTCTTCCGTTTGGCTTTCTTTTTGGACCTCTACTAAATTCCATGAAAGTAGAAGTTTCTATATGGGCTTTTATGCTTTGTGGGCAATATTGTTTTTTGTTTTCATTTTAATTGAGCTGGTTATCATTGCTACTGTTTGCATTGTCAGTGCTAAAAACTTACATAGAGATTCTTTGCACAATATATTGTATGCTCCTATGTCATTTATGGATATTACTCCTTTAGGTAGAATTTTGAACAGATTCACTAAAGACATTGATGCTTTGGATAACCAAATGCCATATGTTGCTGTATTAGGATTTTATTTGTTGTTTCAAATAGGTGCTGTTATTATTATGTGTGTAATCTATATCCCATGGTTTTTGATAGCTATTCCTTTTATTATATTAGCTATGTTGTTCATTTATTCCTTGTACCAATCTACAGGAAGAGAAGTCAAGAGATTAGAAGCTGTTCAAAGATCTTTGGTTTACAACAACTTTAACGAAGTATTAAATGGTTCTAGTACCATTACCACTTACAAAGTTGGTGAATTATTTTTAAAGAAAAATAACGTTTTGATTGACAAAAACAATGAATCTGCTGTCATGTATTTATGTCTGCAAAGATGGTCATCGATTTGGATTGTTAATTTATGTGTAGTCTTTGCAGTGGTAATGTCCTTTTTGTGTATTTGCAAGGTCTTCACTATTTCATCATCAAGTGTTGGTGTTTTGTTAACTTATGTTTTACAGTTATCCTTAACGTTAAAAGAATTGTTGTTTGAAACCACGCAAATAGAAAACTTTATGAATTCGGTTGAAAGATTGGTCGAGTACTCGCAAGACCTGCCACAAGAGAAAGCATATGAGCTTCCAGATACTGATCCAAATGCCGATCAATGGCCACTGAATGGGGAAATTGTATTTGAAAATTGTTCAATGGCTTACAGGGAAGGACTCCCATTGTCTTTGAAAAATTTGAATCTAGTCATAAAGCCTGGTGAAAAAATAAGTATAGTAGGAAGAAGTGGTGCTGGTAAATCAACTTTGACCTCATGTATTTATAGACTGACTGAATTAAATGATGGAAAGATATACATTGACGGTTTGGACATATCCAAATTAGGCTTGTACACATTGAGAAAAAACTTATCTATTATACCACAAGAGCCTGTTTTGTTCAAGGGTACTATCAGAACCAATTTAGATCCTTTCAATCAATTCACTGATGAATACCTATGGGAAGTATTAAGCAAATCTGTATTCACCAAAGAAGAAGCTTTAGAAGTGCAAAAACAAAAGGTAGAAGATAGCAGCGATACTTCAAACTTGAGTAAATTTCATTTGCTACAAGTTGTTGAAGAGGATGGTACCAATTATTCCAATGGGGAAAAGCAATTGTTAGCTTTAGCAAGAGCCTTGGTAAGAAACACAAAGATTTTAATTTTGGATGAAGCAACTTCTTCGGTAGATCATGATACAGATGCAAAGATTCAAAGACAAATAGTTAAGCACTTTTCTCATTGTACCATTATTACCATTGCCCATAGACTAAGAACAATTTTGAATTACGATAAGGTTCTGGTCTTGGATAAGGGTGAAAGAAAAGATTATGATTCGCCATGGAAGCTGTTCAACAAAGATGGTTCCATTTTCAGTGAGTTATGTGCTAAAAGTAAGATCACACCAAATGACTTTGAGAGACAAGATATTTAGCCTATATAAACCTTATTTCCGATCTTCATTCTGAATACTTCGCTTAATGCTAATATGACTTATCAGCTGAAGAAAAAAAGCACCTTTTTATGATGTTATTTCTTCGCTTAATTGAAATGTTCACTTTTTTTCTTTTTCCTTTTTTTTTTTGTTCAATATTTTAAAAACTGTCTTTAATAAGTTGCAAGATACCAAGAGAAAAGGAATGAATTATGGCTACTGAAGAAGCTGAAAGTATTTTGAAGAACAGAAAAGGTTATAAAAAAGTTGAAAAGAGTGTCCCTTTGGAGGCAGAAGACGTTAAAAAGGGGACACTTAATAAAAAAATCGATACTAAAGACATTAGAAATCTGCCGGTTTCTTTACAAAGAGGAAAATCCAACCACAAATGGCTAGCGATGATGACTGTTTTAGGTGCATTGCTTTTAAAGCTTCTGAATGTATACAACGAAAAAAAAAAGAATAAAGATACGTTTTATACAAAAAACGTGAATATTTTCAAAAACTACTCCAATGAAACTAGTTTTTTGACTTATACAGATGAATACGACATAAAATATCCTTTTGCATTTGAATTTGAGAATGTGACATTGGTTGGAAGTGAATATGTCAAGTATGATGTTGAAGAGCTATTTTTACAAAGTTGGGAAGATTATCACTTTGATAACAAGCATGTTAATAAAATAGATTATGTGATCGAATCTTTAGATACTAAGCTTTTAATGTTCAACAATACACAATCTTTGAATCATAAATTAAAGTTTAAGTATTTGGTTGAGCAAGATTTGAAGATTATCAAGTATGGAAAAGAATTCAATATGGCAAATACAGCTTTAGAAGGATTGCTTTCAAGCTATAACTTATTTCAAAGTGAAATATTGTTGAAGAATGCTTTTCCCAATGGTGCCGATATAATTAAGGATCAGCTTTTGGAAATAGCTGAAAGGCTTTTGCTACTAGTCAAATATGAAGACTTTTCAGGACTTACTTTAGATCTCCAAGCTTTATTACAAGTTATAAATTCCACCTCAGATCACAAAGATCTAGAGATGGCTATATCTGCACTTGGTGATATTTTTAAAAAGAAATTTGAAGTGTCTAAAAACTCAAGCATTGAAAGATATTGTGAACTAGCTGCTGAGCATCACTTTAATAATCATACAGGAGATTTTTCTGCATTTTGGGCTTATATGAATACTTTAAAAAACAATAACACAAAAACTACTAATGTTTCATTACCTTTGAATAAGAAGACAACTAAGAAAACTAAGAAAACCAAAAAAAGAATGAACAAATTATTATATGTTGATACCAATACAGAAGATGTCAACTTTGTAGCCTCATTTTGTAGTTTGCCTACTCATTTGCTATTGGCAGTGACCAAAGGATATGAACAAGATCAAATATCTAAAAACAACAACTTATTTGCTGATGTTCCTAATATGAAAGAGAATTACGACTATGCAATGGAGTTGGTAAGATCATGCTATCACATATTTATGGAGAGTGTTTCATCAAATGATCAAAAAAGCATACCTGAATTTGTTGTATTTGATGATGGCAACTTAGAAGCTGATGACCACAAAGACCTAGTATTGAGCAAATATGGATCTTTTTATTATAAACCAACATCTAAAAATATTTTGAAAGCAGATAAAATTTTGGAAACTATTTACAATGCTTATCAAGTTAATAAATCAAGAACTTTCCAATTATGGATATTTGAAATATTTCAGCATTACTCTACTACTTTAGAAGGCTTTGAATATGATGAGACCTGGTTCTCACATACTTTGAAGTATCTATACTTATCTTTTTTAAATGAAGAAGAAGGTGTAGATCTTAGAAGTTGTATTTACAAAAAAAGGGCATGTATATCCTATAATTCATTAGCTTAGTTATATAACACTACATAATCGGCAGAGGTCTGTCAACAAATTGAAATTTGTATTTAATTATTTTTTCAATTTTTACATTATTCTCGTGATCAAATTGCATCAATGCTAAGGGGGATGGCAGTTTAAGTAGTTTTCCTATAAGTCTTTGTTTGGTACCAATGTAAACGACAACTTCTTTCTTGTTGTTACAGTTGCATATATCGTCCTTTAAGGTTTGTGAAATTTGGGAAAGTTTGTTGATGTCAATTTCGTCTTTGGTTATTAGCAATTCTTGACATATTTGATCAATCTGCTCATCGTTGAGCCTCAAGTTAAAATCAAGTTGTCCGAACTTGAATGTTTTTGCTATATCAGTTTCAGCAGGTTTATCTATTTCCAAATCACCTTGTATTTCAATGATTATGTCACCCAAAAGAGGATAGTTGATTATATTAGGATCTTGTGATATGTCCACATGCTTTGTTTTCAGAAATGACATAGCTGTAGTCGTTTGGTTTATGAATATAACCATATTAGAGGTGATTTTTTAAAAAAAAAAAAGAAAACCTCGAATGGACTTGAAGAAGATTGTTCACATACTACGCGTTTGCGCGTTTCAACGAAGCAAAGCTAGACTAAATAATGCTTAAACATATGGGATCCTTTGAGCAGTAACAGGAGGGTGTTGGTAAAGTTTTTTGGAAATTGTCTATTTTGATTCTCTACTTTTAATAAGATAAAAAAAACTAGATTGAGTACTAATCTTTACAAATAAGCTTTAAATTGGTAATTTTTTTAGCTTATAGGTATGTATACTAAACCTTTGTTTTACAAAAAACCTAATTGTAAATTTAATATTAACATGGTCATGTGACCATATATAAACATTGTTACAACAATTGTGTAGCGATTTGAACTACTTTTTTTTTTTGAGATGACAAGGAGTTTGTTGTTATTGTAGGGGAACAACACATGAACACAACGATTATTGCCATTGAAGATTACTGTTACAGATCTAATTGCTTAGAAGCTGTTAAATGAAACCAAGCAAAAATACAATTTTTTTTTTCTCTTATGGCTGGCATATTATCATTTTTCAGAACAAATCTCAACTCTAATGATCTGATAAGATCATCTAAGGAACTAGAGAAAATAACCAAAGATATACAAAAAATCAACAACAAAAATACCTTTATAGATAAACTTATCAGCAAGAAACATGCAATGTCGTGTTATGCCTTGAATCTATCAATAATATATTACCAAGTACGATCATCTCCATATAAGACATACATCATATCATTTTTTGTACTGGTTTTTATTCTGTGGCAAATGTACTTTGTCAATCCATTGATAAATTACATACATTTGAAACAACTAACGAAGCTGAAAACAAAACACGCAAAGATTATCAATAATCTTAAAGATAGAAGCAACTTTGAGAAGATTCATCATATCATCAATAGATTTACATACGGTGAGGATGGTGATCAGGACTATAAAGTTGTGTTGGATGACGATATAGAGAGCAGATTGACTAAGTTGAGTGCATTGAACGATGACATTGATAGAAAACAAGTGGAATTAAACATGAACAGTAAAAAAACCAAGAAGAATCTATTAGCTAGATTTTTGGATAATATTGAACAATCTGAGGATGACAAGATCTTGATGCAGTCCTTAGTGAAGGATAATATTAAGGAGTATTTTGTTAAGTATGACTTCAAGTGTGACAAATGTGGCAAAAGTACAAGTTATTATGTGAATAAGGAAGAATCATTGAATGATAAGAATACATTGGATATAAGTGTTAAATCATGTATGAAATGCTGATAACAGCTGTTAAGCAAGAGCATCTTTTCCCTCTTACTTTTTCTTTAAAAAATCCCCATATATATTTTCTTATCAGCAAGCTCTTATCAGCAAGCTCTTATCAGCAAGCTCTTATCAGTGAAGGGTTTAGTAACGGGGACAACAAAAAAAGAAGCATGCTTATAATACGATAAATCATCACTTAGATATCTATAT
>ERZ794946.888-NODE-888-length-10719-cov-4.782446_pt1 | contig 10719 bp, 11 predicted proteins | sample MGYA00433072_ERZ794946 | MGnify/ENA primary metagenome ERZ794946 (study PRJEB30137, sample SAMN04331413) | food metagenome | isolation source: Y3 must sample point D1 replicate A | place: Australia: South Australia | collected 2014 ...
AAATGCCATCCCAGTCTTCATCGTCTTCCTCATCGTCCTCCTCTTCAACTTCTGCTTCCTTTGGCTTTTCCTCTTCTATCGCTTTGAATCTCTTCTCAAAAGCGCGGCGGAATGCCTCGTTCATGGCTTCTCTATCTTCCGCATCTGATTCTGGTTCTGGCGCCGGAGGTGGTGGTGCTGGTTTTGCAATTGTTGCTTTCTTCGAGGGAGCTGCTGATTTCGTTGTAACAGCGCGCTTGCGCTTTCCTAATGCGAGCGACATATCTACTGTGTATGATGCGATAGTCAAGTGTGGTTATAGAAGGTGCGAAGTACAAAACAAAAAGAATAAATTCATCTGCAAAGGGTCTCGGGGAAGCCAAGACTTCTCCGCTCCGCTCCGCATTCATCACTCCACCACTTCTTATCTTCCTAGACAGTTTCCTGCTGCAGTGACACACATGCACAATGATTCTCTGATTGAGTAGCGACAAACTTCAGCATATGGGAAAGACATTTTGCATTATCTCTTCGCCTGGTATTGATCTACCTGATTCCTTTCGCCATAACACAAAGCGATGAACTTTCCTATCGTGAGAGCGATCAGATAGCCCTCCCATGTCGTTTTCCAGCAGTATTATGGCGCTTCGCCGTCCTTGGTAGTGTATGCTTCTTCGCCGTCCTCGGTAGTGTATGGTTCCTCGTGTTCTTTCTTTCTTCGAATTTGTCGTGAAAACGTGCAAGTCATGGCATGAGTACAGCTCGGGAGTAAGTGCTTCACTCAGCAGGAGGAGGAATTGGTGGGTTGGTGGGAACAATCACCAGTCCAGTAGTTCTGTAAAAGATGGTGTTGTCCACGCTTCACAATGTTAGTAAGATCTCTGAAACACTATCAACATTGTACTCACATTTGGTTTAGCTTGTAGCTGAAGCCGTCCAACATGGTCTTCTCCTTGAACCCCCAGGACTCGAGATATGGAGCTACCCACTTCTTGTTGCCTTCGAGTTCCGAGTGCATCAAGTTGATCATGATGCGCGACACAAGACGTTGAGTACCGAGTCCAATCTTGTCATCGATTTCGTAGCCACCGCGCTCGATGTAGAACTGATCCAACAGCCCGAGGAGCTTGTCCATGAGGCATTTGCTGACACCTGAGCGTGTAGACTTGCGAGCCGCGCTGACGAACATGCCGACTTCAACAGTAAAGCGCATTGCCGTTCTCGAGCCGCATACATCGTCTGCGGAAGCGAAGCCCAGAACCGTGTCGATACAAGCTCGATCCTTGTAACGATTCCTGCCACCATATCCGATAGGCGAGCAGGCGACCAGGAATGGCAGGTGGTTGCTTCGAGAGCTTTCCCATCGGGCCTTCATGTTCTCAATAGTGATGGGCACCAATTCCGGAGTGCACACGCTGTTCAGGACATAGTGGTTGTAAATGTCCGTCATCTGGGGGATGTCGCAGAGCTCAGCCATGCGAATGAATAGACTGAGTACAGGCTTGATGGTGTTGTCGATCATGGGTTCCTCGCCGATGAACGACGGTTCCTTAGGTGGTTCGTCATCTCGCTGCTTTCTACCCTTGTCCTGGCCACCAGCCTTTCGTGCAAAGCGGGCCATCATGAATCCGTTGGGGTTTTGGAGGTATTGGTTGGTCCAGCCCTGGCTACCACGGTCGTTCTCGCGCGCTTCTTTGTCTTGGGGTGTGTCTTGGCTTGTGTCGCATTTCTCGTGCTCTGGCTGCTTCGGGAAGAGCTGGACTGCAGCGTGGTTGACGAGATAGCGATCCCAGAATGGACGTCGATCCCCGAAATCAGACTCGTCCTGTGGTTTAGGAGGCCCGTTCAGTTGCTGCTGCCAGAACGACTGCAGGTTCTGGCCATGCTCGAATACCTGGGGTACCCATGCGCGAGGAACCAGTTCTCCCATGAGCTTCTCGTCATGCTTGGGGGGCAGAAAGTAGAGCTGACCCGAGGCAGAAAGATGCCTAGGCACACTGAACGAGAAGTTGGAGGACCCCTTGCGAACAAGCGATGCCTGCATGTGACTTGATGTTGCGCCAAAGGGCTTTGGTTCGACAGGCACTTGTTCCTGCCAACGTTGGATGGTTGCTTGAAGATTGGGGTTCTTGTAGATCGGGCGCTCGAACCAAATAGGCGGCTCGGTATGCTCGCCTTGCCATGAGTAGAACAACTGAGGGTCGAGTTTGTCGCCGTAGTCATATTGCAGAGTGGGAACTGGAAGCGGCCCCACGACATTGGCTGTCATCTGTTTGAGCTCTCGATTGCTGATCCATGCTGATTTCTTCTTTGGGGGCATGATGATGTTTGGTGTTTTGATGCGCAATGTGGAATAATGTGTGGCGTTTGGAGGAGGAAGTCGAGGATGAGATGGATAAAAAGTCGAAGTGCGTGCGTGCGCAGTCAGTCGCGGCTACCTGCATTCACACAAGAAGTGAAGTGAAGTGAAGTGAGCGTCGAAGCAATCAACTCTCACACGTCGTCACTTGTCTTTTCAACGCCTGCCGCAATGCAGAAATTTATCTCGAAACAGGCGATTGTCCGAGGAGAGCTGCAAAGCATGTTGCAATCTAAGGCTCGCGGCGGACCCTGGCCCCTTTTCGAATACCCTCTTGTCTTTCTACAGTTGTGAAATCACAGGCTTGTTCCGTACGTGAGAGCCAAAATGCCTACAGTGACTGATAGTTTGTAACGACAAGCTCGCTAGATACAAACTTAAACCTGTTACTTGCTTTCACAACGCAGCAGTTTTTCCTACCATTGTCCAACGAGATGTCAGAAGACATACGACCGCTGCTCTTGTCTAGACACCTTCCAGCCTTGCTATAGCTGGTTTTTGGGCCTGTTGTTCGGAATCACGATCATACTACTTGCTGTCCGTGGACCCTTGGTCTTCTCCGAAATAAATCTTGTCGTCTTACAAATGATGAGATTCAGGATTATATCGAGGGTTATGAGCTGAAGTGCTAATTCCTGGAACCAAGCTATGCTTGTGTTCAACAAGCACGAGGTCGCCCAGGCTTTCTGGCCTGTATTCATCACAACTAATACATCGTTCAAACCGTCAACGAGCTTCCTCTCTCATATCCATGCCATCCACATTCTTCGCCTCAGAAAAATGAATAGGATTCCTGCCGGCTGTCTTTGTTCCACAGCTGCTGTGTTTGAGGAAAGCGACAGTGACTGCTTTGCTTGTCGAGATGGAAAGATCCAGTGCCACACTGCTTGGTGATAATCTGGATGTAGGAGCAGTCGCGCTTCTGCTTGCTACCACACAGCCCGGAGATGGCTCTGAAGTAGGAGCAATCAATCGTAGAGCTCTGGCTGAGCAGCTTTATTCTCAGGCGGCTAGGACTGCAAAACGCTGACGATAGAGATAGCTCTAGACGAACTCGAATCACGAGGCGAATGAGCCGCTCCGAAAGACGGAAGTTTGGTAAGTATGAGCACCTCAAAGGAGGCCAGTAATGCTTTTGGCAGTATACTAGTATGCCAGCGACCGCAAAAATGCTGATTAGGTATCTTGCCACTCTAGTCATACCCTGAAGTCACAAGTTTGCTTGATACGTGATCATATTTTTTCTCTCTAAGCCAAGGAAGAATCTTTGTTAGCACCATCTATACAAATCCAGTGAAATGGACAACGAAATGAACAATGATAGGTGTACAACTGGGTTTGCTGTGAGGGCCAGCCAGTGCCTTTTGATGATCATGCCTTCCTCTTCATCTGACATTCAGTCAGTCGAAATTGAGACTAACCATTTTTTGGAAGGCACGTGACCTGCTCTTGTTCTTTCTGAACTCTTCCAACTCTGTTTCTCACTTCCGTCATCATACATCATTTGAGTAACCGTTTCCAGGCAGAATGTTGTCAATACTGCGAAAAGCGCGTCTCAAGGACAAGGAGATGCGAATCCTGATGCTGTGGGTGAATTTCCAATGGCGCAGCTGAATGAGGCTAACCATCGACCAGTGGACTCGACAACAGCGGCAAGACGTCAATAGTGAAGAACATCATGGGCGAAGACATCAACACAGTCTCGCCAACTCTAGGCTTCATCATTAAAACAATCGATTATGATGGGTGAGGTTGCCTGGCCATTTTGGAGCAAGGATGTGGAGCTGACAGCTGAGGTAAACAGATACAAGCTGAACATCTGTAAGGGAGCCAGCCCAGTTTTTCGAGCTCGAGATGCCGATACCGAAACTTACACGGCACAGGGGACGTTGGCGGGCAGAAGACGCTTCGGACATACTGGAAGAACTATTTCGAGAAGACGGACACGCTTATATGGGTCGTCGACGGCACGGATCGGGAACGAATTGACGATTGTCGACAAGAACTGGAGGGGCTGCTCCTGCAAGAGGTAAAAGGCTCAGCAACATTGCACGAAGTGGGGACTGATTCGAACGGCAGCGGTTGATGGGAGCCAGTCTGCTCGTGTTCAAGAACAAGAGCGATGTGTCAGGATGCATGGATTCGGACGAAATACGCAAGGTTTGACGTTCCCTCGCCAGCCGCAGCGGGGTCCCTTTGTTTATCCACGCAGCATACTGACTCGGAATCGCAACGCAGGCCTTACGACTCGACACGATTCACACGCACAGGTGGAACATTATGGAGTGCAGCGCATTGACTGGATTGAACCTTCAGGAAGGCCTCAAATGGGTAGTGCAAGACGCCAAGGACCGGCTCTTTTTGTATTGAGGGGCTGGAAGATTGTGTATCGAATCTTCTATAGGAAGAGAAGAGGATGATTAGGGGCAGATCTGGCATGAGCAGACCCCTGATCTCAAGTACGCAGTCAAAAAACAATCAAAATATATGAGGAGTGCACAAAGATGTTCTGCAGGGAAGTTGACGGAGGTGTTTCAAGAGCGAACGGGGAATAGAGGGCTTGGCACGGCGCGTTTAGAGATGCGGTCGGGACGGTTGGTGGATTCAGGACGGGTACACAAATAAATGTCAACAAGACGTCTTTAGTGTGTCGTTGGTTGACTGTTGAACCCTTTTCTCCCGTCACAGTCGCCAGACGCTTCCAATCCAGCATTGAATCATTGATCGATAGCAGCGTCATCTACCGTATGGATTAGATACCATCATTACCTAGACACCTAGAAGATACGAAGACGCCATACGCCATGGACGATAGCCCCGATCTCGATACAAACGCCTTCCTCGAGAGCGTCCGCGAACTCAAGGAGAAGAGACAGAGGGAAGACAATGAGCGTCAGGAGCAATTAGAAGCCCAGATCGCGAGTTCACGACTCGCGAGGAAGTTGGGTGTGTCACACGAGCGCCAGATCCCCCAGACACTCCAGGTCGTTGTTACTGACAGGTCACGCAGAGAGAGAACGAGAGATGGCTTCACCACACATGTCGCCGTCAACGAGTCCGCAAAGGGCCTCCCCTAGCAGCGCCGTGCCATCTCGCGCCAGCACACTTTCGCGCCCGCCCCGCAGTCGGCCCATGTCTGTTGACATGGGCTCGCCCACGAGGGCCTCGTCCATCAGGCCCATGAGCATGATGTCCATCCCCGAGAAGGGCGCGCCTCTTCCCTCACGCGACTCTCAGCGCTTTGCCGCACCGGACAGCGCCGACCCTGGACTTGGTCGAACCATGTCGAGTGCGCAAAGCCGTCTGGATCGCCCCAGTTCGCGTCCTAGCTCGCCAACCAAGGGCATGGGTGGCTTTGTTCAGAGTGCCATGCTCAAGCGCAATGACAGTGTCAACAAGAGATGGAGTGTCACAGCCGGTCCCTCGACTCTGGCCCGCAATGATTCGACTGCCAGTTTCCGCAGTGCTACCAATGCCGATGAAACTCCTTCTCGCCCTTCCTCGAGCCATAGCACCATCAGCAACCTGAACATTGCCCCTGAGTCGGACATCAAGGAGGAGAAGTCGGAGAGACCGCTCACTACCAGACATTCGCGCTCAAGATCATTGGCTTCCTTCTCCGGACAGGAGCCCATCCCGGAAGGTCTTATGTCACCACCCCTCAGTCCCAACAAGAGATGGAGTCGCAGTCCAACCAAGGCTAGCTGGCTTGAAAGTGCCCTCACCCGTCCAGACTCGCCCAAGCCCCTCGCATCAGCACAATCGAATCAACCTAGTTGGATGGCAGATCTCGCAAAGGCAAAACAACAACGGGGCACTGCTGAAGCCTCGCCATCACAAGAGAACATCGATGCTGCAAAAGCCCAAGACACACCCACGTTTGGCCAAGGCCTGCTGAAGAGGTCGTCCATGAGGCACACTCCAACTCACTCTCCCAGTGCTTCAAGAAACGTCACTCCCCCTACGAAGGCTAAGCCTGTTTCTCTCGTCGGCAAATCTGCTCTCCCCGAGCCTTCCACTCCCTCACTCAATTTGACGCCCAAACTTCCCGAGAAGACGGGATCCGAACAGCAAGAGCCGGTAAAAGAAGTACCTAAGAGAGAGGAGACCGAGAAGGAGTTGCCTGTGGAGGAGAAGGTGAATGACAAGAGTTCCGACAAGAAGGAGGCTACACCTGAGAAGGAAGAGTCTATCAAGCCAGTCCCTTCTAAGCCCAGCGCGCTTTCCTCAAGGGTCACCGAGAAGGAGCCAGCCAAGCCTGCTGCGCTGAAGTCGAGTGTCTTGTCGTCGGCTCCTACCCTTCCTCCCAAGCCACAAGCATCCGACTCTCTTGATACAACTGCTTCTTCATCGCCCAGATTCCCTGCCCTGAAGTCACCAGAAATGAGATCAGGAGAGTTCAAATCGCCTGAACTGAAGCAAGAAACTACACCCAAGACCGACTTCCGTTCCGGTTTAAAATCTCGAAGCGGTACCATCGGAGCGCAGACACAGCAGGAGCCTGAGTTCAAGGCCTTGTTTGGCAAGCTTAAGAAAGCTCAGACTGAGAAGTATGTGGCCCCTGACGAGCTGAAGAGCAACATTCTTCGCGGCAAGGCAGGCCTATCTCTCAGCGCTGGTCCTCAAAAGACAGAGCGACGCGATGAGTTGAAGGAAAGCTTGTTGAAGAAGAAGGAAGAGATGAACAAGGCCGCCGTGGAGAAGCCTGCGCCTGAGCCCAAAATCTCTCCTGCCCCTTCATCTGTACCAGAGGCACTTTCGATCAGAAAACAACTTGGCCGTTCTAACAGCACGCTTAACGTTCCTGCGCCTGCCAAGTCGCATAGAGACATTACGCCTGAGGCACTATCGTTCCACAAGAATCTAAGAGGCAAGCCCAAGGCCCCTGAGAAGAGAAGCAGCGTTACAGAAAAGGTGGAGCTGAAAAGAGCTTCTCTTGAAGCAAAACCATCCGTTGTCGCATCTGACGAGAAGCCCGCCGAGGAAGCACCTACTGCGCTGAAGAGCGAAGAGAAACCTGAGCCCAAGAAACAAGAGCTTCCCGAGCCAGAAAAACGTGAGCTCCCCAAGCCAGCAACACAGGAGCTTCCTAAACCAGTACAGCAGGAGCCATCTAAACCCCAGGTGCAAACAAGACCTATGTCGAACAAAATCGCCGATCGTTTCAACCCAGCTCTCGCAGGACTGTTAGCGCGTGGCCCACCGAGCACGTCGAATACACCTCCATCGGGCTCTCCATTCTCTCCTCCTGCGATCAACCGCGCTTCAACTACACAAGACCAGGAACCTGGAGAAGGCACTCAGCTTACACACATGACCAAGAGTCGTGCCAAGGGTCCCAAGAGACGTAAGCCCAAGTCGAGCGCACCTGCAGAGACTGTCAAAGCAACACCTGAGCCCGAAAAGCGCATCTCATCCATCAACTCGGCAAAGTCAATCGACCTATCATCACCGAGCTCGCCCGTGACTAAGACTCCCGTGCAACCTCGACCAAAATCCGCAGCCGTGAGGGCTGCTTCCATCAATCTCTCGAAGCCACCTGTTGCCGAAACCGAGAAGCCAAAGACACTTACACCGACAAAGTCAATGACATTCCCTTCTGTCCAGTCTGAGAAGCCAAAGACTCCCGTCTCGGCCAGATCATCTCTTGAGGTTTCGACAACAGCAGGTGCAGAAAAGCCTAAGCCAGTCACACCCGTGAAGCCAGTTCTGAGCACTCCTTCGCCGATGGTTTCTGACAAACCCCCGACACCCGCCACTGTCAAGACACCTCTTCGCACTCCTTCATCGACAATTACTGCTAAGTCCACGACACCCATCTCTGTCAAGACTCCTCTTCGCACTTCCTCGGCTAGCTCTTCGGTGAGCGCACAATCAATACCGAACGTTGTAACTCCTGTTTCGGCGGCTCGCCAGCCATCTGGCTTCAGTCGACCCCTCCCTTCCAAGCCTCTTCCGAGCTTGGGCATGGCTGCCTCGAGGTCACAAGACAAGCCTTTGCCACCGCTGAACACAACTGAGGCAGATAAGGAAAACCAAAGTTTCGCGTCAGTCAAGAGTGCGGCATCGATGTGGGGCAAGCCAGTACAGCAGACAACACCACAGAAACGTGCTCCTATTGAGTTGCCCACCAAGAAGGACGAAGAGGCCGCAATGCTGTCTGCAGGACTCCTCTCGAATTCACCCCTTAGATACAATGCATCGCCAAAGATGGGACTTGGTATTTCTGAAGACTCCATCAACTCGCCCAAACGGACCAACGGGCATGAGCAAGTACAATCACCCAGCTCAGGAGCACCACCCAAGCCAGCGAAGAGCTCGAGAATTGTCAGCGGTCAATTGAGTACCAAAGGTGAGTCTTAGCAGTAGTACATCCGCCAGAGTGCAAGCACAAAGGAAAAAGAATCTTGATTCATGTTTTGAAGTTTTGTCTTTTTGTCCAAATTTCTGATTGCTTCTGAGCAGTTTGAGCCACTCTTTGCGATGCTATACCAACGCCCACGGAAGGGACTGAGAAGCTGACGTGTATCCTGGAATTCGATAGACCTACCTCATTTGCCCGACATGATTGACCTTCCAGCTGGCCGCGATCTGTCCGACTTCTTTGGCGAAGTGCCCAAGTCGCATAACCAATTGCAGCTCAACACCGACACTCAGACAGTGCTGCGTTCTAGGTCGGGAGAATCCGACAAGATCAAGACTCTGCGATCGTCAATCCAAGAAATCAAGTCGGATGGTACTCTGATACCCCTTCCGGCACAACAGGAGCATATCTTGTACGAGAACTCGATGTACATTTGCACTCACATCTTCTACACTGCCAACATGACTAGGATGGCGGAGGTGTATCTCTGGTGTGGTGATCGCATATCGGAATCAACTATTCATGAAACACAAGTCCATGCCAAGCGCATCGCTAGAGAGGCAGGAGCTGGCCAAAAGTATGCACCTTCCAGTTCTACGACTTCTCGTACAAAGGAGCTAACGTCTTCCAGGTCAACACAGTTGTACATTATTGATCAAGCTCGCGAACCAGCAAACTTCTTCCAAGCACTCGGTGGTATTGTGATTACACGCCGTGGTTCACGCGCAGAGAGCTCAACAGCGCCATACATGCTTTGCGGACGCCCACACATGGGCCACATTGCCTTTGACGAAGTCGACCGTAGCAAAAGCAGTCTCTGCTCTGAGTACCCGTACATCGTCGCCCGTCCCATCACTCTCCAGGAGACAAAGATTTGGCTATGGAAGGGCAGTGGTTGTGGCGCAACCGCTATTGGGAGCACTCGTTTGATCTCCATGGACCTGAACCCTGGTGGTGGATTCACCGAGATCGACGAAGGCAAAGAGACAGCCGAGTTTCTCTCGGCGATCCACGATTCTGGCAGTGAAAGCGTTTGTCAATCTCCAGCATTGTGGAAAGGAAAGAGCGGCAACTGGGAGCATTCCTCGGTCCGCTTGTTCAAAATCGAGACACAAGAGAAGCCCAAACAAACAGCCACATCACTGTTCACGAGCTATTTCTCCCGTCGCCCTTCATGGAGCGCACCCAAGTCTCCTTCCACCGACCGCCCCAACAGCTCCGGCTCCAACAAATCACCCACCACCGAGTTCGAAGCCTCAATTTCAGAAATCGCACCGTTCACTCAAGATGACTTGGAACCAGAAGGCTGCTACATCCTCGACGCCAACTCAGAAATCCTCGTCTTACCCGGACCTCTGCTTTCAAAGCAGGCATTATGGCAGCATGCGTTCGTCCAAGCATGTTTGTTCTCTCACGACTATGCTATCCTCTCTGCTAGTTTGGAAGACAGACCTGCTATCCCCAAGGCTAGAGTCGTACTTGGCGGTTTGCCTAGAGAAGTCAAGGTGAAATTCAGACGTTGGGAGGAGAGGAGAGGGCTTTGGGGTTCTGGCGGCTTGATGGCTGGAAGAGTCGGTGGTGAGCAAGGGGGTATGGTTGAAGTTAGAGATGTTTTGGGTATTTGTTGTGGGCTCTGAGTGAGCCCTTGATCTTTGTCTTTGGTTGTCTTCGGGGCTGTTTGCGAGGTGTCGGGTTGAAGTTCTCCATGGCTCTGGGTTGAATGGGTGGTTATTGCATGCATGGTGCTTTGGAGGGTAGAGGGAGTCGTTGTTTCCTGGACGCACATGCATGGATTGGGTGGGGTGTGGCTTTTCGGTTTTCTTGTTCACTCCTAGCATTTTATTGCCTCTTTTTCGTATTGTTCAATTATCGTCATCTTCGTCTTGCCTGATAAGTTTTCGATATGTGATTTTGGTATACTGTAGTGGAAGAAGGTATGTCAACGCTTGATCGCTCATTCCCGCTGCAGGAGCAAGGTTTTGAGGTTCTTTCCTCTCGCTTTGCTGAGACTGCTCAG
>ERZ794946.890-NODE-890-length-10710-cov-4.458189_pt1 | contig 10710 bp, 11 predicted proteins | sample MGYA00433072_ERZ794946 | MGnify/ENA primary metagenome ERZ794946 (study PRJEB30137, sample SAMN04331413) | food metagenome | isolation source: Y3 must sample point D1 replicate A | place: Australia: South Australia | collected 2014 ...
ATAGCCGGCCGCAAGTCCCGCTGGAAGCGCGACAAACATCTCGCCCAAAGCATGCGCATCGGACCAGCAATGTCCGGCCGCAGCGGCGGTATGAAGTTGACCGGTCTCGACAAATCCGAATCCGGCCGTGAAGACACAGAAGTCGAGGTCGTACTTGCCGTATGGCGTGAACAAGTTGGACGATTGAAAACAGCAGTCACAGGAGCTTCTGTTCATGGCAGTAAACTCACCGTGCCTGAATTAGGGGATGTGCTTCCTGTACGTGTGGCCAAGGGCAGTGAGGGTGCTATTACGAGTACACAGGCATGTGCACTCTGTGGATTGAAGAGAGAAGAGAGAGTGGCCAAGGTGGACGTGGCAGTCGAGGACAGTTTCGGCGAGTTCTGGGTGGAAGGAACGAATATGCATCGTGCTTGTCTGAAGTTCTGGGAGGTGTTCAAGGGACGTCTGATGTCGAGATAATTGGTTGGCATCTGGAATAAACAGAACAAAAGTAGACATAGAGCAATGGTATTGGCCAGCGAGTAATTGAATAGCAGTAACTATATCAAGCCATGTGGCCTTGGCTCTCGATGGCGAATGCTGAGGTGGCCTGAATTATCACACTTCTCTTGACGAGCCTGCTAAATATAATGATCTCAGCCACGTCACACGCACACGAACACTCCGTAAAATCTAGAAAAGGACCGACAAGATGCAAAAGTGGACGTGAATTGAATTTCTTTCCGGTCATGGCTCATTCATGACCGCTATACAGACATTACATAAAAGTATCTTCGTGTGGGCAAGTTTTACAATTGTAAAAGTGTAAGCTGGGAAGTACAAAAAAGGGGTATCGGGCTTCCAAAAACAAAGATGGAGGTTGAAGAAGTGAAGTAGAAGAGAAGGGAAAAACCAAAAATTTGTGCGCAAAAGAGAGAGGGAGAGTTTCAAACTCCATCCCCATAATGGACCGGCAAGAAGGAAAAATACACAATTTTGATCGAGGGTGATTGTTGACTATGCAACATCAGACCTCTTCGGTAAACCTGCTCCCCCTGCTTCCATCGAAGCTTGCTAGCGTGGCGGGAGTTACGCTTCTGTTGGCCGGATTGAAATGTGTCATGAGAGGAGCATTTTGGCCAGGTTCGGGCGTCAGCGTGTTCCTTTGGATAGGGAATGTGGGACTAGTAGGCGAAGTGTTCTCTGACAGTGCGCTCGTCGGGCTCATAGCATACGGAGGGTGCACTCTGGCTTGTCGGGCTGGTCCAGGCATGATAACCTCGTTCGCGCCTAATTCGTTGTTTGGGTCGTCAAAAGGCGAGCCGCCAGCGCCGTAGTAGGTGCTGTCGCGATAGACCGAGGTAGTGCTCATGTTCCGATCGTTGTCGAAAGCAGACGGCATAAGCATAGGTGGAGCAGAAGTCATGCCGGCTGAGAAAGCACTAGGTAGCTTGCGGCCACTGATGCGTTGGAAGCCTCGTTCTCCTGTGTCGTCCACGGCTCGGGATTTTCTATTTTTGAAGACCCCTCCCAAAAGTGGCGCTAATACGGGGGCTGTTCTGCCGCGCTCGGACATTCCCCCAGCGCCACCAGTTCCTGCAGCTTCGGCGCCGGTCAACGCGCCCATGCTTGCTGCACGCTTTCGATACCAGCGCAGGAAGATCATGGCAGTCAAAACCAAAACGGCAAGTCCGGCAACGCCGCCGACGATACCGCCTGCAAGCACTGAAGGAGGCGGGGTATTGTCACTGTTGTCGCTGGATGCTGCAGTGCTGCTCGCCGAGCTAGGAGCGGTAGCTGTTGCAGAGCCACCAAGGAAACTTGCATTGGAGCTTTGTGCAGCGCTGGAAGTGGCAGATGGGAAGGAGCTGTCTGCCGATGATGACCCGTTGAGATCAGAGGTTGCGGATGCAGAAGCAGACAAGGCTTCTGAGGATACACGCGATGCAGCGCTGCTCAAGGCGCTGCTAGCAGATCTGAGGACTGAGGAGGCGGAGCTTTGAAGAACAACGGCTTCCGAGGAGTAAGAACTTCTGGCGGAGCCTGTTGCAGTTGACGCGGCCGCGATGAGTGAGCTCAGACGAGAGCTTACGTCGGCGTTCTGTGATGACAAAGCTATGGAGGCCGAGGAAACACCAGCACTGCCACTCAGAGCAGCATAACCCGAGACAGACGACGACGCTGGTTGGAAAGAGCCATACGACGTGGTTGTCTGGCCGTTGGAGAGCGTGGTGGCGAAGGCCTGCGCAACAAGGGCAGCTGTAGAACGAGATCCATCAGACAGTGTCTCGACTGTAGAGGAAGATGCGGTGAAAAAGCCTAATACAGCAGCAAGAGGAGTGGAGCTAGTCGATGCAGATCGATCGGCAGATGAAGCAGTGCTCGCAGTGTTTGACGATGAAGAGCTGGCACTGTTGCGCTGGAAAGTGGTAAATGAGGTGTAGGTGGTGGAGGAACTTGAAATGATTGATGCAGATGTGGTCAAGTTGCTGGCAAAAGATGGCGGTGATGAAGTTGATAGAGAGGTGGTGGCAGAATTAGATCCGGATAGAGCAGCGCTGGCGGAAGCCGATGTCAACGAGGAGCTTGTTGGAGTGATGGTCGAATTTGAGCCAGTAGGAAATATGGTACTGGCGAGGGGCACGCCAGACGATGTGTAGGAAATGATTGACGCAGTGATGGCGCCACTTATCGAGCCTACCGATGTAGACACGGGATCTACGACGGCCACAGTAGAGCCGTTTGCAAGCACTGAGCTGACCATGTAGCTTGACTCATAAGTAGACAAGCCGGCCGAGTTTGACGCAGTGGCAGAAACAGGATCAACCGTTGTAAGCGAACCAGACAAGCTCAAGGTTGCATTTGCATCGCCAAGTGTGTTTGTTGCTTGTGACGAAATGTCGGAGATGACAGAGGAGATGACTGAAGTGGCAGGCGCGGTTCCGACTACACCAGGCAAGGATATACCAGAAGCAACGCTAGATGGGATAGCTGAAGTGACAGTGTTGACAGCAGATGCGTAGGAAGCGAGTGATGCGTCGGATAGGGTTGGGATATCCGGTGTGCCAGAGGGAATTGTCGTGGCAGCAGTTCCGATTGCGCCTGAAAGAGATATGCCTGGTGGTACAGTAGTCGTAGCGGCCGATGATGTTATGTCTGCGGTGGACGATGTCGTGGCTGTAGCAGACAAGTCCGACGCGTCCGAAGGTATTGTTGATTCAGCAATCGAAGTTGAGCTAGCCAGATCGGCCGTATCAGAAGTCGCGATTGTGGCAGCAGCCGAAGTTGCGGTACCAGGACCAGAATATCCGGCTAGAGGAATGGTCGCTGCAGCCGAGGTCGTGGTAGGCGATTCGTCCGTTGACGAATTGGTCAAGGAAGCATCCGAGTCCGATGTGCTAAGTGATGCGTCAGTTGATGAGACAGCCAACGAAGGGTCGGCGTCGGTCGAGGTAGGCGAGGCGTCTGTTGTCGAGGCTGTCGAGGAAGCGGCCGAATCGGTCGCAGTTGGCGATGTGTCTGTATTTGAGACGGCAGCGGAAGGTTCCAGGTCTGTCGAGGTACTGCTGGCAGCCACAATGGATGGCGAGATGCCGGCGACGGTCGAGGAGTATTCGGACAGAATTGATGGAGTTTCCGGAATGGAGGACGAAGCGACGGCGGTGGCAGTGTCGAGAGAGGTCGTGGGAGCGACAGTAGCAGAGTCGAGAGAAGTTGCAGGAACAGAGGATCCGGCGTCAGTTAGCAAAGTGGATGAAGACAGTGAAGACGTTGTTGATTCGACGGTGCCGTTGAGCGGCGTTTGGCGTTTGTGTAGCCGTTGGTGCAACTCGTCGGCGTGTTGAACACCACTCCGGCTAGGGCTATGGTTGCGTATGTGGACATGGACTTCTTCAACGCGTTTGACGGGATGAATGTCCTGCAGGCCGTGGGAGAAGGCAGTCGGCGACGGGGCGGCTACGCTGCCAGCCGGCGTGGACAATTTGCGCCGTTTGAAGAGGCGCTCCATGGTTTCGCGCGGTTATCGATACAGGAAATGAGAATAGCGAATGCTCTTGACAGGGAACGACAGTAGTGGTAGAGCTCGGTCCAGACTGGGCTGTACGAATAGAGGGCGGCTACTATCAAAGAGCCGGACTAGGTAGTCAGATGTCGAATGCGCCGGGTCGAGGGAAGACTATGTACGTGGACAGGCTCCGGATGCAAAAAGGCGTCTGCCTTTGGATGGCTGGAGTGCTGGGAAACGAATGGACGCCGGTAATCAAACCAGCAAACTGCCTCTGAAAGTTCATGTCAGTACGCGCCTCGGCAAGGCCTGGAAAGCAAGATGAGAAGATGAGATGTCGAGGGCGTCTTACAGTGTGTGCTTGATGCTTGGCGCAAGCTCAGAATACCATCAGACTTTGATCTGTATGTGTATCTGCTGCGTCTTGGAGTGTGGAAGAATGGCCCACACGCCGATGATAATCTTTCGCGTCGTCTACGAGTACTCTAATTTACTGCCTATGTAATGACGACCAGAGAGACCACGCCGCCGAGCGGGGTCAGTCACCAGCCAGCAGTCAGGTCGTCGAGGAAACAGGAAAGAGCACGATTGTGTGCGAGCAAATGCCCAGGGTCGACTCGAGAGAGGGAGCGGTTGAGTTGGGCAGAAACGTGGTGAACAAAAAACAACAGCAGCGACGACGTCCGACTTGAAAGTCTCCGACGACAGACAAAAGCGAAGAAGCGGCCCACGAGACCCTTTGGCTCTAAAACGGTCCCGCCGGCCAAACATGGACCACCACCTATCCAACCCAAATCTCCGCTGCCCTGGCCCAATACTCCATCATTGGTTGCGACATGGGTCGTCTGCTAGGGTTGCGCAAGCCAGCGAGATTGCTTCACGCTTGCTCAATGCTCGTTCGCGTCTTTTTCATCTTCCACCATGTCGTCGCCCGCCGCAGCAGCTTCTTTTTTCTTCGTCGCCTGCGTACGCATGCCCACGGCTCGATCGCCTGCTCCCATGATCTATCACTATCCCTGCAGGTACTGCCGCAAGTCATGGCTGTTTTCCACTTCATTTGCTCCACTTGATTCTTTCTCTGTGGCCTAGCCGATATGCGTGCTCCCGTCTGACGTCGACTCCCCGCCTAGAAGTCCAACAGAGCCCTGCATCTGTAAGGGAGTCCTCGTAGTTCTCGTTTCAAGTTTCCACTACCTGACACGCAAGGAGATGTTGCTTATTATGGCATCATCGCGTGCGCACAATAGACCCCTCACGCAAGGCACTTCCTCTGCATCAAAACGTGCCACTTCACCTCTGCTGTATAGTCTGTGCTACATCTCGTATCCTCTCGATTCAAGATCGATCCCATACGGCTGGTGTCAATATTTGAAAATTGCCGAGGAACTCTAACGCCTATCTATCTGTATCTAATTCCGGAAAATAAATCCGTTGAACCTGGAAAACGACGCTAAAGGTTCAAGCTCAAGCTCCCGCTCCGCTCGACGTCACGTCCTCACCGCCCGTGATACCATCTTCAAACAACACCTCCTGAGAGCCGCATCTACCCTGTGACTATACCAAGCCTACACCAAGACTAGTTGCATGTTTGACATCTGGACCTGCCAAGCGTAGTACACTCTCACACGGCATGTCAAAAGAACGCAGCCATCAGAGATCTGGTGGACCTCCACCACTGCCTCCTCGGCAGGCGTCAGGTGCAAATCATCTGCTATCAGATGATTTTGAAGAAGATGATTTACCACCGCCTTCCTACGAGTCTGTCGCGTTTGAATCATACGGAGATGGCTATCCCTCTCTTGCTCAGAACGATCCGCGATCGAGGTCGACTCAGTCGTTGGTTCCCTCGCCGTCAGACGAACAAGGTGATAGAAGGAAGCTGCTCTTGATATTCATACATGGATTCATGGGAAACGAAACCAGTTTTCAAAGCTTCCCTGCTCACGTACATAGTCTTGTAGCTGCTTTGTTGTCAGAAACGCATACTGTTCACACAAAGATCTATCCGAGGTACAGGTCAAAAAAGAAGATCGACTTTGCACGAGATGACTTCAGCCGCTGGTAAGATAGAAGTCATGACATGTTCCGAATGATGCTGACAGATTCTCAGGCTGAGACCGCATGAAGGACCAACCACTGATGTGATCTTATTGGGCCACAGTATGGGTGGCTTGCTCTGCGCCGAGGTGGCATTGATACCGTCCCTCGCAGATGGATCTCTACGCCATCGTCTGATCGGTACTGTCAACTTCGACGTCCCTTTTCTGGGCATGCATCCAAGAGTGGTCAAGGTCGGTCTAGCCAGTGTTTTCAGCCCGGCCCCTGGAGCCTCCAAGTCGCCACAAAACGATGATCACACACCTTCTGCTACCGATTCCCAGAATGGTGGAGGTTATTTCGACGACAGACCCTCCCACAGCACTTCCACATCAAGCCTAAAAGCATCACCCAGTCCGTTTTCTCCATCTCAACTCGACCCCAACTATAATCCAGCCTTTAAGAATGATGTGGTCCTTCCGGTCAGAAAAGGGTGGGAGGGAGCATGGTACTTCATTAACAAACACTCCAGCGACTTGCGATCAGCCACTAAGCAATTGGTCAAGTCACACCTTGAGTTTGGTGGTGCTATGGCAGATTATAGCGGTCTCAAACTGCGCTACACTCGTATCAGAGGATTGGAGGCACCAAGCACATATACCAGGAAAGCAGTTATAGGAAGCTCAGTTGCTCCTCCTAGAGTACGCTTTGTCAACTACTACACTTCTAGTACTGGTAGGCCCAAGAAACCAAAAACACCGTCATCGCCAGCAACCGTGGTCGGTACTCCTACTATGACAACTGTAGCTGCTGTTGAGAGCCGCGAGCAGGTTGACGAAGATGAAGAAAAGTACTCGGGAGAATTTAGCCCAAGAAACGATGAGCTGTTAGAAACTGACGATGACATCAAAGAGTTTGAAGCTGCAGAACGAAATGGAATGGTAACAATGGACCATCTGGATCCTGCTCCCATGTCTGATGCTGGTGGTGACACTTCTGAGGTCGAGTCTTGGGTTGATGCTACAGAGAACATGGAAATCGCTCGTTCAAGTTCAAACACGACAACAGACCTGACAACGACCACTTCACCAAAACCCGAACATGACTCAATTCTCGACGAAGGTTTAACAAACAAGTCGCCCGACATCCCTGCTTCAGGTCTCGAGTCCTTGCCGCCTGTCCCAGATCCGCCAGCAAAGCCTGAAAAGCCGCCATTCTTCTCAGACAAAGACGCCAGGAAGCTAGCGGAAAAGGAATATGAACGAGTCTTGAAGCTCTATTTCAGAGCAGTAAAGGACCGTGAAAAGGCCCTTCGCGATCGTGAAAAGCTGGAAAAGAAGCGCGAACGACAAGCAATCAAGGAGGGAAAGAAGGCGGAGAAGCAAGTTCAGAAGAGTGATAAGGGCAAGGAGAAGGAGCGCAAAAAGACCATCGAGAGGAGAGAAACCGATCAGGAGAGTACTCTTGCGGCCGAGCAGAAAGATGCACAGAAAGAGTGGAAAGCGGCCCTGAATCACTCCTGGAATGACGACGACTCTACGATTGAGCCACTCTCGAAACACAGCTCGTCGATGCAGTCTAACGTACTGTCTTCTCAAGCATCCAGATCTCCTTCAGGCGAAGAGCAGAAGCCCTTCAAGGACCGTACATTCTGTACACTACCACCCAAAGACGGCTCCGGCATAAGAGACCCGACCTGGGTTCGTGTTTTGATGAAAGATGTCGACTTGGTCGAGGCGCATTGTGGTCTTTTCTTCCCTGACGAGAAAGACGACAGATACGAGAAACTGATCGGAGATGTGGGAGAGAGGATATGTGAATGGGTCGGCGAGGCGGAGAGCGAGAGAGTCGCAAGGGAGTTTGAAGCACAAAACTGAAGCTAAGTAGACCATTAGTCTATTGAGTGTGACTAATTCTACTTTGATGTCCGGGAAGAAACTGTCATTATCCTGGTGATGGGGTTACAGGTCGCTCCTTCCCAAACTTGCAAAGTCATGTGCCAGCCTCTTTCTCTTTCGCGCGGATGAACGCCTGCGCCGGATACTGCGAATTTCAGACAAACGGACCTTGACGTCTGCCGATACATCGAGAAGTAACATCATGGTGGGACAGAGCACGTCGATCCAGTCGTTCTTCTCTACGCGAACTTCACCCACTAAAGACATACCTCCAAAGTCATCACCAGTCCCAGGCGATGGTTTCACTGCAGAAGAACTGGACAACGCTTTACTTCCGGTTCGACAAGACAATTGGACTCCACGTGGAGTCTATGATGAGTACGAGATCGATGCGCTCATGTTTGGACTGAATCGTGTCAAGATCGTGGGTCGACTTGTCAACATGTTCGAAAGCTCACACACCACGAAATTGCCCAAGGGACTTGGGGGGTCTGTACATCTCGTGGTCAAGGATGACACTGGTGCTGTCACTGTGAGTATCCGGTTCGTCGTCTATTCTACAACTCACACTAAGCGATCGAAGATCAGACTTTCATACACGCTACCGCCGACAGAATTACGACTCGGCCGTCTCGTTGCAGTTTGGGCTACCTACGTCGCGAATGGAGACAGAGGCAGTTTCCCGTGTGCCGTCGCACCATTGTACATCAAAATTTTCCCCGAAAAAGACAAAAGCTGCCGTATACGTGTCCTAGAAGGCGCAGAGTTTGCGAATCTGTGCAGGAAGCCACTCAATTATCAACCGACCCTCATGTCACTCAAGGCCTTTGCCCACGGTGGCTCCGAAGTCATCGACGCCAAAATACTTGTCGTTGTCAAGAGCGTCAGTGCACGCAAGAGAGGTAACTGGGGCTCTGAGGATCAAACTGGTGCAAAGCTGATCAACCACAGTAACGAAGAAAGATGGAACAGAAGCCTACGTCACGAGAGTTGTCTTGATGGACGACACCGATGAAGCAACGTTGTCGTTATGGGACACCACGTCAACCACTCCGAATGACTGGCAGCCATCACACACTACTCTCTTGATCTCAAGCCCCAGCCTGAATGTCTCACACAAGAATTGGTTAGCTCTGGCTTCTGATACCTTCGTCGATGTGGATCCCTGTATTCCTGAAGCAGAAAGACTCCGCGGTTTCGCTGGACGCAAGGTCAAAAGAGAACACATCAATCCGACTTTTCCTTATGAAGGTATGTCGGTCTGAATGCACATTCAAAGCAGAAACTCACACTGTTGCAGAATATGCCTTGTGGAGCATCATCAAACCGAATGAACGTGTCTTGTATTCGCTCGCAGACGTGGATGATCGGTAGGTTGACCGTGACTGGGCCATCTATTGTTCTGACCTAGAGTTTAAAGTGCTCGCGAAAATCCTGGAGAAATATTTGAAGGCTACCTGAGCATGATCATCATGGATCTCAACATGACCACGTTACGACAACAGAACATGCTCATGTGCAATGAATGGTTTGCTCTCGACCAAGCTCCGTGTTGATGATCAATATGCTAACAAGGTATCAGCTGTGGCATTCCTATCTATGCAAATGCGAAAGTGGCAAAGTGCAAGCATTGTGAAAGTCAGGTGTCATTGAGAGTCAATCCACGCCTCGTGAGTGCAATCTCGCCAGCTTGTCTGACATGTATGCTAACACGTACAGATTGGCAAACTGGTCGACGAGAGTGGATGCATTACAAGTGGCAAGCTCGTGCTATCAGACCATGCGTGGACAAGACTTCTAGGCAGAAGTGCTCAAGAATTGATCGAGAGCAGTGCAAGCACACTGAAGAGCGTGGAGCATCGTATGCTCCATATTCGTATCACGTTGCGATTCTGGTGGAGCGAAGAGGTGGGAAAGCTCGTCATCTCGGAAGTCCTCGAATAACGCAGCTCCACGGGAAAGGAGACGATTGCTGATTCTATGTATGAGGAACCCTCGTTGCTTGGCTTTGAGGGTAACATACTGCCCGGAGTTGTTTTGCTTGCGGAGGATGTACTGACATAACGTGGACTGCCATATGATTGAGATGGGGCGAGCGATGGAGAAAGCTATAGCTGTCGGAGCTAATTGATTGTGTAACCTATATAAAGGCCCAGGTCATGTTGCTTTGATCGAGAGTACAGGCAGATGTGAAGTTCTTCGAGTCTCACTAACGGCTGGTTGCTGATGGATTGTGAAGCGCGTGGAACGTGAGAATATCTGAGTGAAAAGGAATTTGAGTGACCCTGTCCTTCGGCGATAAGATAACAAAAGTGAGAAAGTAAGCCGAGCTTGAGAACAAGGGCCCTTTGACTTTTGGAAATATTGACGACGTTGTAAGCACATACAAGCAATGACACAAGATAGCAGTAGCACACGGCGCGACTGGAAGGACCTGTTCGCGGTGCCGCCGGTCATTAAGCAAGTGTTTGCAAAGTTCCCTCTGTCGACATACACACCCAATGCGCTGCCGACGCGCTCACCGAAGCACAGAGACCAACACACTCTCTACACGTGGACAACAGCAGAAGACGCCTCTGCAAGCAATGCCTCGTTCAATCCAACATGCCTGAAATGGCAGACATATCTCCTATTCAACAACATCCCCTTCCGCACACAATCCTCCAACAACCACGCCTCGCCCTCGGGCTCTCTACCCTTCCTCCTCCCAGCAAACGAATCCAGACCAATCCCCTCGAGCAAGCTTGAATCCTGGTCTACCACACATAGCAAAAGCAAGAGCTCAGA
>ERZ794946.891-NODE-891-length-10707-cov-3.586557_pt1 | contig 10707 bp, 14 predicted proteins | sample MGYA00433072_ERZ794946 | MGnify/ENA primary metagenome ERZ794946 (study PRJEB30137, sample SAMN04331413) | food metagenome | isolation source: Y3 must sample point D1 replicate A | place: Australia: South Australia | collected 2014 ...
TTGTCTATTGAGTTTGCATGACTGTTGTGATATGATTAGTGGATGGCTGATCTTAGAGTCTTTTTTTACTTACAACCAGTCCCATGGTCGTTTTTGTGATGTTGTCCCGGCTTTCGGAAGATGAAAGTTTGATGCGTCCAAAGAAATATGTTCAAGAGAGCTCCAACGGAACAGAATTGCTCCAGTAGACAGATCAATCTCTGCAATACCGTCATCCTGGATCCAAGTCTCATTCACTAACACAGGATTGGAATAGAGAGTCAAAACAGATGCCCCATCGTTGATGATGTTGTACTCATGAATGTTGAATTCTGGAGTATCGAATAAAGGCAAGGTTGTGTTGACAAGCTCGTACTTGTCGTTCACCAGGACAGCTTTTCCTCCTGGATGATCCGGATAGTATTCATTGGTCGAAATGATCCATGAAAGCATGCTCTCCCCTTTGTATTTAACAACTCGGAAGTCGTAGGCATCCCGCCCTGGAAACATGGTAGATCCGATCCATATCAGTTGCTGGAGAACAGTCAGCCGAGTCCAGTACTTCGGTGTAGATTCCTTACTCCATTGTGGTCATATATGGTCGGGCCAGTAATATATGCCTCGGCAGGATCTGTAATTTGTTTGGCTGCTAGTTGAGAGTACGGTGCGATGAAGAAATAGCCAGGAGACACTTTGTCCGAATCGTACACAGTCAGATTGAGAAGCGGCGGCCGGTACTGTGAAAACTAAGGAGGATGAGTTGGCAGGCTATCATTCAAGAAATTCGGGCCTCACAGTCTGAAAGCGAGCATGTCCGTCACGATCAGTAGATGGGACAACCGTAGCCGCGGCGACTACGGAGATTATAGCCAGTATGCATAGCGAGCGAAATTGCATTATCCTTTATAACATGTCCATTGTAAAGCAACTCAGCAATTCAAGTCGAAGCTGATGAGGCTTCAGCCCCTAATAGACCCATGTCCTCGGAGGAGCAGAAATAGCGTCGAAGGATGACCCCACCTTCCCGGAACGAATGACGGAGGTTGCGGGCAAACCAACCTTGATGACACTTGAACAACCAAACAAACCACCAACTGGAAAAGATACCGTAGAGGATTCAGGAGCGTCTTATGAGACGCCCGTCTGAACACATGACCCAATGGTTGTCTTTGTCGACTTGGACGACCCTGATGAGGCCGAGCAGCAACACCATCATGGTAGACCCTTCGACATGCGCGACTTGATGAGTGTGCATACACTTTCGTCGTACCACAAACCTGAAAACCAGGAACAAGAAGAGGAAGAAGCGGAAGAGGATGATGACGAGGATCGCGAATATCCTAATCTAAATGCTCTTTCTGCAGTACTAGGAAACTATCCGTTAGTCCTCTCCTCATGTCTCTACAGATATGAACACTGCTGATTGATTCTGTGGCACGTCAGGATTATCTCAGAAATCGCAAAACACCTAGATCTAAACTCGTTACACGACCTTTCCCGCACATGTCGCCAGTTTCGCGCCAACTTACTTCAACACCGTAGACAGTTAATACCACAAACCCTGCGATGCTCTTCGGATACAGAAGAAGGTGGATTGGGATATACATTTCAAGAAAAGGATGAGCATTGGAGCAACACACAAGGACCCAATGGAGTCAGGATTCCCAGAATGACCAGTGGGAGGGTGGGTGCTTGTGCTAGGGATATGGTTGGAGAGTGTAGGAGATGTGGGGTTGTGGTGTGTAGGGTAAGTTGTGCTGAGGGAAAGCAGTAGAGAGAGCAAGAGAAGGCTGTGATACTGATGAAGAAGAACAGAATTGCACCATGAAAGCTCCATCAACGAATGCTCTCAAACAACGACATCGACGACTGTGTCATACATGTCAAAAAGCACCACTAGATGCACACACAAAGATCTACCCATCTCAAGACCACGACGCTGAATCTCTCTCGTGAGCCCCTCTCTCCTAATCTCCCCTCTCCTCCACCACTAACCTCTTTCCCTCCCAGCTCACCTTCCAGACCACTCTACCGCTCCCCCTGCACCTGCGCAACCCAAACCTGGCTCTGCACCCCCTGCTCCACAACCCTCCGCACATCAGACACCTCCCACACACGCGCCTGGACCTGGCGCTCCCGCTACAATCTCGACACCCTCTCCGGTCTCTCTACAGGAATCGGCCACGGCCTCGAAGGCGTCCAATGCGGCAGAGGCCCCTCTTGCCTCTCCTCGCGCACCGTCTACACGGAAATAGAATCCGATGCTGCATCAACACCTTTTTCCGCTAGAACATCGGCGGGTTACTTTTTACAGGAAATTGAGGGCATTGGGGGGGGGGTTAAGAAAAAGGTAAAGAGGAGGATGCAGGTGGGCGATGTGGTGGGTGAGTTTGGAGATGAGAGGGATGGGGGAAGGGTGCTGGGGAGGGAACAGGATGGGAGGAGTAGGAGTTGGTGTTCCTGGTGTGAGAGGGTTGTGTTGAGTCGGAGGGATGTTGACGGATTAGGAAAGATTGATGATCGGGATGAGTTGGGTAGGAGTCTTGGTACTGAAAGTGATTTGAGTTCGAGCTCGAGTCTTTGATCATGGTGTTTGGGTTGGCATTGGGTCATGGAGTTTGGGTATTGGATTGTTACTTGTCGTTTGGATGTTTCAACTGTCTTTGACCTCTACTCTGTCGGAGATGGCATGCTTTTATGTATGTATTCCTTTACATACGAGTCCGGACTGATAGCTAACTGTAGTCTGCTCAAGTAGTTACTGTGTTAAAGTCATCATTTACCTTGCTGCAATGCTCCATAATTAACTCCAACTCAGAGTTGAGTCTAGAGAAAGAGAAAAGAAGCTAAGTAGGCGCGTCATGAATTGCATTGTCTAAACCGTCGTGCAGCATTGACATAGTCATTATAAAACCCAGCAGATTTCAGACAAGGTAAGATCGTGCTCCATCAATCACGGGAGATCAAGATCAGGGAGATAAGATAAAGTAAAGATGGTCTTCATTAAGCCTCAATGCTTTCTCAGGCAAAACTAAATCAGAGGGAAAAGCAGATGTCCATCCCCATAGCTGCATTACTCTGGTTCATATCCTCAAGGCGGCGCTAGATGGTGAAACAACAGAAACAAACATGATGTGCTCAGAGATGATGATAAGGCTGTGGATTAGAGAAGACTGCGCTGCCAGCGCGCAAGGAAAAATGATGGATGGATGAATGGGTTCGCCAAAAAGCATGCGATCTCACGTCTATCGCATCTGCTGCTGGCCATATTGAGCGTCCAGACCGTATTCCAACTCTCTCTCAAGACCTTCAGTGTTGCTCTCGCCCAGAGCCTGAGGACGCGGGTCTTCTGCTTGACGAGGGTTCCATTGGTCAGGCATGGGCACCTGACCGGCTTGTTGTTGGTAGTCGCCGTAGTGCTGCTGTTGCTGTTGTTGTTGCTGCTGGAGAGGAGCGCGGACTTCACCTCTGAAGCGTCTAACTTCGTCGAAGATGATTGTTCTGAGCTCAGGAATCTCCTTGACAACCTCGAAACGGAAATCGAATTTCGTCGGGCAGGCAGGCTCATCACTGGGGTCGTGCCAGATAGCAAGGTATGGGTGCTCGAGAGCTTCTTCTGTGGTAATGCGCTTGGCGGGGACGAAAGCAAGCATCTTCTCCAACAAGTCCAGGGCGTCGGGGTTGGCGCGAGGGAAGAATTGCTGGTATGGGATGCGAGGCATGTAAGGCAACCCGCGGACATACTCGCGGGCGCGAGGTGAGCCAATGAGCTGGAGGGTGCTCTCGTCGGGAGTACCGAGGACGTGCAGAATCTGGTTGAGCTGGTCGACGTAATCCTTGCCCTTCAAGAAGGGCTTACCTCCGAGGAGTTCGGCAAGAATACAACCAACCGACCACACATCGACTGGAAGGGATGGTCAGCATGACAAAGACAATAAACACAATCATGCAAGTATGACGTACTGGCTTTTGTGTACTCTGCAAAACTGAGCATAATCTCAGGAGCTCTGTACCATCTTGTAGCAACGTACTCAGTCTGGAAACCAGCAGCAACATTGTCGGGCTCGTTGCTGAAGCCACGGGCAAGACCGAAATCGCAAATCTTCAACTCGCAGTCGGCGTTGACGAGCAGGTTACCAGGCTTGAGATCGCGGTGCAAGACGTTGGCCGAGTGAATGTACTTGAGACCGCACAGGATTTGGTAGATGAAGGACTGGAAGTGGGCATCTGTCAATGGCTGGCCACTGCGGATGATGGCGGCCAAATCGCACTCCATCAACTCTTCATACAGGTAGACCTCGTTGTAGCTGGCGGGGCCGCCGGGGATGTCCATGTCGAAGAGACATGTGATCTGCGAGGATGTCAGCTCTTGCTGAACGGATGGACGCGTGGTCGGTGGGACAGACGTTGCGGTGGCCTCTGAAGTGTTGCAGCAGCTTGATCTCGCGGAGGGCGCGCTTGGCCAGGATCTGCTTGCTGAAGACGTTTGTGATTTTCTTGACGGCGACCTGCTCTTTCGGATCGTGGCTAGCTTGCGCTGCGCTGGAGTCGTCTCCGTCAGCAAAGCTCCATCCATAACGGCGTGACGGCCACATACCACACGATACCGTAGGCGCCCTGGCCCAACTCCTTTGTGACATTGTACCGCGCGTCGACAATGAACTCCTGTCCAAACACCTTGAAGCTTCTGCGTCCACCAACGTCCGTCATGATTGCTGCGATAGGATGTGGTAGGGATGGTCGAGATGGTTGGTTGGAGATGCGGCGTCCAAGGTCTTGTTGATGCGAATGGCGCGGGGAAGGGCAGGCACGGCTTAGTCGTTGTTTCCTCGTTGCTGCCTCGTGTGCTTTGATGCCAAACTCGTGTCTTTCCTAAAAGTTGTCGAGTCGAGTTTTTTTCTTGGGAAGCTTCACAGACAAGCAAACGGTTCTCGGGGCCCTCGTATAAATGATAGAGGACGAGTAGCTGCGACCTCGACAAAACGGAAAATGGTCCCTCGTTCCCTGCCCGTCCCTGAAGCTGCCCACTTGCCTGTCGACCTCTGATTGGCTGTTGCGCCCCCACCCCACTTGTTTTCCCGTAAGCGCCAGCCTTACCGCGTCCCCTTTGTCGCTTCCAAGTTCCATCACCGCCGTCACTTTACACCGCCCTGCTGCTTACTCGAGCTAGCCTTGCCGCTCCCATAACCTTTCACTCGACTCGTAACCATCCGTCTTTTTATATCTCCCCTTCCAAGACTCCACTCCCGTCTGAGACACGGCACTTGTTCTCCAACAGAACATCTTCTGCCTGAGGCTGCCATCGTCATACCGATCGCTCACTCATCATGTCAATTCCTCCGTCTTGCTCTTCACCCTCAAATGCCTCCATCTTGAGTTCAGAAGAAGAGTTTGATCCAGACTGGACCTACTACCCTTTGTCTGAAAGCTTCATCAAAGACCTAAAGTCCTGGAAACAGCAAACCATCTCCTTTCTCGACCTACCACGATCCGTCAGGGAACGCATCTACCCCTTAAACCTTGAACTGTACGTCAGGGACGGCATTCGTTATTCGAAGCCTACACGAAATCTGTGCAAATTTGATATCTACGTCGGAAAACACGTCGATCGTGACTTTCTGTCATGGGCGCGGAACCAAGGCGATTCCACCCCCTGGCGAGGGTATATCCCACGCTCGCTCTATCGCCCTTTGCACCGAAACTTCTTCGAAGCCCTACAATCATGGGAAAAACAAACTGTCTCCTTCCTCGATCTACCACCAGAGATCAGAAATCGCATCTACAGCTTTGCTTCAGAAATTACCATCGATCCTAACGACACTGGTGACCTGTTCAGTCGTCCGCATTCCCTGTTCGGCTGGAGTCGAGGAGGTCTGATGCATTCCTGCGCCCAGGTACGACGTGAGTTCATGCCTGTCTTTGTCTCGTCACTAGACCCCGTCTTGAATCTCATGCATTGTGAATATCAAACCGGCCTGGAAAATGCAGTCTGGATGGAACGGACTGCACCAGCACTCATTGCACACACTCGGGTTGTGCTGGTGTTGGTCGTGATGAACCTTATCAATGATCAAATAGTTCGCGGTACCCGTCTCGCACATCTGTCTGTCAAAGTGTTGGAGGGCGGCCGTGTTGCGGTTTCCAAAGTCGGTGGCAAAAGGCTTGCCAAGGAGATCCAAAAGAAGGTCGCGGAGAGTGTACAGCACGGCTCCACTGGACTGATGGGATATCGAGAGTTCAGAATCATCAAGGAACTTATTGGCAAGTACCACCCATTCCTTGGTTCCACCCGATCACCTCAAAAGCATTACATGTCGCACCTTTACCGTGCTCCGCTTTTCGAATACTAGCACGACAGGGACGAGGGGAACTACAGTAACCACAGTAATGATAAAGTCGCAGAGAATCGTCAGCGGAGGAAGGGAGAGAGAGACGACGATGTGGCACTAGAGCCCGATACGAACCAACGACACCACAGCATCATGAAGACTACGACAACATACTATGACTATCAAGCTACGATGACGAAGTCCATGAAGAACGCAATAATGAGAGACCATGCCGACAAGGACATATATTTACCACACGCAGAAGGAGCAAAGATTCGGAGGAACGATAATAGCTAATGGAGGAAAGACGATTGACAGTCACAGAGACTGTCTACAACATGTGGCTTGTATTGCTACACTAACCGAATTGCTCAGCCAAAAGACAAACGAAAAACATTCGGCGAGCCAGCTGCTCAGCCTAGCTAACTTGCTTCATACCAACCAAAAGAACATGCTATCAGAAAACATGCTACTACAGAAGCCCATCTCAAACCTTTTCCGTACAGTACATATTCATCTTGTGACCCCTTAACAAACTCAATCAAACCGATCATGCACATTTGCATGTACTCTGATCATTATCAGGCACAGTAGACACTTGCTGCAAAAGCTTCTTGGAAATGGGATCGTCGTTCTTGATTACAAGGTTCCTGCATATATCCACTCTTTGTATTCTTCTATACCATATCTGTTCTTATGCCCATGCATGTATCAAGAGCATCGAGAAGCGCTCCGCTCAAAACAGGCCTGAAACAACCAGGCCAACAAAAGGGGGAATCAACAATCAGAATGCTGAAAAAGAAAAGAAACTCATCGCGTGGCAGAAAACAACCAGTTCGCATTCGAGCGAAACTCAAGGCCAAGCACCCCGTCTAACAGTGCCCCTACTGAGCGGCCTCCTCGAGTCCCCAATATCAATCTTCGCCATCTCTTTACTCAACGCAGAAGCCCCATATCCATGTTGCTCATAAACCGGCGCTTGTTGGATTTGCATCTGCTGCTGACCACCTCCACCGCCATTCTCATATCCATATCCGTATTGATCCACTGGAGCTTGTGTGTATTTGCCAAACACATCCCCATAATGCGGTGAGTTGCTCGCAGGAGGAGGAGGGGTCGAGTATTGTGAATACTGCCCGTCGTAGCCGCCGTAGGTAGAACCTCCTGCGTAGGGATTGGGAATGTCGATTTCGGATAATGGACCAGGGCCTGGGGAGCCGGTCATATGACTGTGATGGGATGCGGAAGACATGGGTCGTTTGGGGGGTGAGCCTCTCGTGCGCACATTTACAACGACATCCCTGCCCATGCTCATTCTCGAGGGTGTGCGGACTGCTTGTCTAGGCCCAGCGAGACCATTCGGATGCACTTGCCCGTTAGATCCGTAGATTTTAGTAGGTGTCTTTTTCTCCGGCTCGGGTGCCCAACTGTGTACGGGGAGATGGTCGCTGGGATCGATCACGCGGCCGTCGAAGCCGACGATTTTAGCATTGGGGTCCGGGAGGGGGCGAGCTGCTTCTTCGTCGGCAGAGGGGGAGTTTTGGATGTGGTAGGGTGAGTGTGGGTTCGAGCCCGAGGCGAAAGGCGAGTTTGAGGAGGCGTTAGGGTTGAGTGAGTCAAAGTCGTCAGGGGAGAAGAAGTTGCCGTTGGAGGTTGAAGGACGAGGGACGTCTTTGCGGGTGGGTGAGGGGGAAGCACTGTTGGCGAAGGTGCGGACGGGATGGCGGATAGCGTCGAGGTTGTTGCGTGGAGGCAGAGGTGAGGTGTTGCGGGATGCAGGGCGTGGAGGAAGGGGGGATGCGTTACGAGAGGCAGGACGAGCCATAGGAATTGGCTCGTTGCTGTAACGTCGGTACTGTTGGCCAAAGTCCTCGGCGAATGGAGAAGGCGCAGGGCTCATAGATCGGCGCATCTCGTTGGCTAGAGGGTGTGCTCTGGGAGGAGTCATGGCATAGGCGTCAGGTACACTTTGGCGACTAGCCACGCGTGAATGACTGCGGTAATGCGATCCTGCCACTGAAGAAGGAGCTGGGGGAGGGAAGCCCGAGTACGAAGCTCGGAAGTTGGGCGATGAACCATAATATGAACCTGGAGCTGGTGGGGGAGCATAGTCGTCTACAGACATACTTCTCGGTGGAGGGCCACGGGACACAGATCGAGAGTTTCTTGTGTGTGATGGAGGTTGTGGAGGTAGCTCTCTTTCATAGTCGTATTCGTCAATGTCCTCGACGGTCGGTTGCAGGCAACGTGGCAGAGGTTCTGCCCAACCCTGATCCGATTGAACAACGCTTGGTGACGACATGGAATGGGGGAGAGTTGGGATGCTCTGAGAACGGGCATGGCCGTAGTGATCGTAAGCTAGCGTGTCGTGAGGCATGGTAGGCTGCGCAGGTACGGAGCCCCGGTGTTTGCGACTGGGAGGCAATTGAGGTAGTTCGGGCATCGAGGGGTGGTGGAAGCCAGGGTGATAGTCCAAGTCGAGTTCGTCGGGGTCATAGTGCTGTACTGCGGGGGCAGACTGGGTGTGGTGTTGAGGTTGGGGACGCGGTCTCAAGCCATGAGGAGTCCAATCCTCTGTGGGTCGTCCGGGCAATTGTCTAGGGCCTCTGGCATGGTCTGGCACGATGGATCCTGGCGGCGGGGGACCGGTCAACTCGGCGGGCAGCGGACGACGCTTGATGGGGGCCTTTCGTCGACCATTGTCAGCAGCGCTCATGCCACTCACCCTCCTCTTGTCTTCAACTGGCGGTCGCGAGTCGTAGTATGTCAACTCCAGGTTGATTTCTCCGGCGTACTTGCCCTTGAAGTTGAGGGCATGCCACCCATCATGCTTGCCTCCTCCTGGGATGCAGACGTCTTGCAGGCCGATGTAGGCTTCGCCAATCAGATCCGTCTTTTTGTCATCGTTGAAGACTGAGAGTTTGAGGTTGTGGTAGTCGGGCGAGTCGTGGACTGTAAATCGTAGTTCCTGGTCCCTGCGGCGCTCTGTCAGTACTTTGCTTCGTCATGGCATCCTTATATCTCAGTGCATACCACTTGGGAGTCTGGCCTCCGCGTTTGTCCGTCTCGGTCTTTTTTGCTTCCTTGCCTAGCCTGGCGGCGCAGTATGGGTTTTGCTTGCCCATGCGCTTAACATTGGGCAGGTTCTTAGCACGATCGACAATAGCCACCAGGGTGCCAATCTCGGGCCCGTCGACCGTCATGTCCGAATAGATGCCTGCCGTATGCATTCCGTTCATCAATGCTGTCGCCATGGCTCCGGTTGTGTTGAATTAATGTCCTGTAATGACGAAAAAGAAGGTCTGAATCGACCAAAGCCGATGATCAGGCAGCGAGTGAACGAAGGGAAAACCGGCGCCTGGCCAGTTGAGTCGAGGGGCTGTGTTTGGCGGTTTGCGCAATAAAGCCGGGGTACGATTGCTTGGGAGCTGCAGTGCTTGCGTACCGTTGCGATGATCGAGGAGTTGCCGCCTTGTGTCCAGTATATTAGGTGCAGATGGACGTGTTGCAGCCGGCAATGCTGTCAGACTGACTTCGTCTCTGATATGGCTCGACTTTTCCGCAGTATCCTGTCCCCGTAGCGTCGTCTGATTGCTGTGACGTAGCCGTTGCTATTGTTGTGTCAAAATAACCGTTTTCCTTTGGCGTTGGCGTCTCCTAATGAACAGGCCAAACGAGCGGTGTACCTGAGCAGAAAGATTCTGCGATTTGTTCAATCGAGAAGAAAGATAATGACAGCTGCAGCTTCGACAAGCAACGAACCGAACCCTGTTGAGCTGTTGCAGCCCATCAACTTTAAAAAAAATGCAAGGCGGGTCACTCATAAAGTGGTGGCTGGTAAACACACGCGTCGTATCGCTCGTGTCGCGTTGAATCTCCGACTTCCACTCATAACCTCCCAGTTCATCACCTGTTCTCAATCCCTTCCACGGTTCGCTATGTCACTAGTCCTTGATCATGGTGGCATTTTTTCCGAATCGCCATCTTTCCGGTACCTGATCATCACACCCGACTTTCAGGCATACCATTCTTGCTCGTGCCCTTCCCGCCGTGACTCGCTACCGCCGCCCATACCAGAACATGGCCTTGCTTGTTGTCTATGAAATATAAAGAACAACAACATACCAAAATGAGTGCTTCAGTCCTTTGTCGTTCTCCAGTCAACGCCTACTAACCACGTTTCTCCCGACACTTGGACATCCCATGTGGGCAGCTTGATGCTCACGCTATCCCCTGCTTTGACTCTGACTGCCTTTTGGTTCGCTTGACCGTCAACGAGCAACGCTTTGGCAGGTCCCTTACCAGATGATGTACCATGCACGAACACCGGCCCGTCCCCCTCAGCTTCAACGACGTTGATGACATGCACCGAATCGTCGACCTGTAAAGAGTTACGGGG
>ERZ794946.893-NODE-893-length-10702-cov-4.006011_pt1 | contig 10702 bp, 9 predicted proteins | sample MGYA00433072_ERZ794946 | MGnify/ENA primary metagenome ERZ794946 (study PRJEB30137, sample SAMN04331413) | food metagenome | isolation source: Y3 must sample point D1 replicate A | place: Australia: South Australia | collected 2014 ...
CGAGGCCAGACATGATGATGGTAATCCATTCAGTCCCTGCATCAGTTCTTAGTTTTGAGGAAACACAAAGACAGTAGGAGGCAATACTCACATCTCCAAGAGATCAAGGAGCTCTGTACGATATATCCACCAATAACGGGGCCGAGCAAGGGACCTAAAAACGCGAAATTTGCAAAGATAGGAAACATCAGTGTTCTCTCGCTCGCATTCCAGATGTCAGACAAGGAGCCACCAGCACACGTAAGAGGTGTGCTTCCGAAGAAACCGGCGAAGAATCTGGTAGCGAATTGCTGCGAGTACGTCTGTGATGCACCAGCTCCAGCAAGGAATGCCATGTATATTGCCAGGGTAACGATGTAAATTGGGTTTCTGCCCAATGTCTCTGAGAAAGGACCAGCGAAGAGAGCGCCTGCACCGAAGCCTATGAGGTACAGACTGATTCATGTTAGCCGGATGTCTCCTCTTGATCAAGCACAGAAATCCTTACCCTGTAGCCAAACTCTCAGCGACCTCAGAGATACCAAACTCCTGACTGGCAGGTTGAATGGCAACCGAATCGATTGACGAAGCCACACCAACAACGAAACCAATGCTGGCAACCATGAACGTGATCCATAGTCTGATACCCCAGCCCCAGTTGTGAGGATTCATCTGATCCGTCTCGCCGTGGTAATCAACAATGAAGACATTGCCTTCACCACCTTCATGTTCCTCTCTCTTGCGTACCTTGATGCCTGTGAGGATACGACCAAGTGCTGTGCCAGATCTACTCAAACCGGAACGTCCACTTTTAGTGGTAGATAAGCGTGAGAGATCAGCACCGGATGCTTGAGGTTGTTGGGCTTGCGGGTCGTGTGGAGGCAAGCATTCTCTCTCCTGTCCAGGATCTCTAGGCTCATCATCTGCGCCTATATCGTACTTCTCTTCCTCCTCTTCTGTTCTCTTTTGTCTTTGGTCTCTTGTTGCTACCCCCTCATCAACTGCTGTGTGTTGTCCGCTCGATGTGTCCGAAGCCCCTCTTTCGACGTCTTTTTCGACATCGCTCGCTCGTGAGGTATCAATGGGTGGTAGATCTTGATTTGCTCGGTCGACTGCGCGTGTGCGGTTGCGATCTGTTTCGATCTGGGCTTCCAATCCGTGGCGAAATCTGCGATATTGAAGGTACGACTGCATGATGAATCACTCCAAGCCTTGGGCTATCTCTTCGCGGGCCTCGTGATAGCAGATAAAGAGCACTTATTGCGATGCGATAGGGAAAGAAAGAAGAGTACACAGACGAAGGCAAGAAGAAAGACCTACGTCAAAGTCTGTACAGATACCTACATAGGATTGATTTGGAAGAAGGCCCTTTTTGCGTGCCTGCCGTCACAACCTACCTTTACGATGGATTGATGGTTAAGTTGACGATTTTGGTACGAGATGACGTAGAAACTGATATTGATGATGAGCGCTTCTTGCGGCCCGCTCGGACTTGCGGCACCGTTTCACCGTTGATCGGCGACCGAACTACCTGCTGTTCTTTCCGATCGGATGTGCCCTACATATCTTCTCTGACATCCTTTGATGATTCCTCCTGAAGATCGGAATTCTTCAAGTCTGGCAGAGGAAAATTAGCTAGATGAGTGTTTGGTTGAACGAGACAAGTTCGCAATGACATTGTTGGTGCTTTAGAGTTGACAACTCCTCGTCTTGACGAAGACCATCTTGGATTGGATATTTCTGAAAATTGTTTGTTATCTGACATTTATGGTAGTTTCGTTGCATACAGATTTCCCGCACTTGCTTGCTATCCCAAGATCGACCTCCAAAGCTAGCATTAATTTACCACCTGAAAAAGAAATATAGAAGAAGAAGAAAAAACCACATCAGACATATACCCAATACTCCGCAGCATACTCGACAAGAATACTTTCTTGCTGACCCTGGCAAGTAGCAGGTGGCTGACCCCCAGCAGTGTTGACTCTGAACACTTCTTTCAGCTTTTGACTTCCTTCAACTCCAAACTTCTCTGTCAACTTGAGCCATGGCACAGCACCCATACCAGAACCGTCTACACCAATCACAGCACCCTCAGGCGCAGAAGTAGCGTTGAGTTTCTTGAAAGCACCAATGCCGTAGCTGTGGACTTCAGTGTCGAGATTGAAGAAAGGTGTAGTCGCGTCCAGGAAGTAATGATGACCTGAGAGATCCATGTTTATCGGCGACAGAGCGGAAGAAGACGTGGGAAGAGGGAGGTTGATGGCGATACCAGGTATCAGAGAAAGGAGAGTTGGGTGGTTGGCGGCGATGCAAGAGACGTTGTAAAGAGCTGCCGTTGCACCCGCCGCGACCGGAATGGATGTGCTGTTCGACAGATCGCAAGTGTAATTCTGAGTCCCGCGACCAATGGAGACATGGCTGAGAGATAAGTTGTATGAAGGCGGCGGGAGAGGTGTTGGTGCTGAAGTTCTTGTTAGCTACGTGTACTGGAAAGGGGTAGACAGGGAAGGTTTCCTACCTTGAGGTAGTCTTGCTTTTGAGAGGTCGCAGAGAGAATAGTTGCAGCCGCGGCGTGTGGATGCAGAGTGTCCTGAGTGCGAAGTCCAGAATGATGGAGATGACCAGCGTTGTTCAAGTGTCGGTGCTGCCTTGACAGAGGCCGAGAACATTATAGCCAATGTGGCTGTCAGAGTTGAGATCTTCATGCTCGTAATTTGTCGGAGGCTTGTAGATCTAGGGTGAGGAAGGAGTAGAGGGTAGCACTGCTTGAGATATCCGGAAGATGTTGTCCAGTAGATGTTTGATGCACCAATACAAATTCGTGACTCGCTGTGTTGCTGCAGACCTTCCGACAGTACAAAAGACCGCCTCAAGGACCAAAAGTACGGAGGTAGCGGAAAAGAGGCACAGCACAAGAAAGAAGGATGCAATGCAGAATTAACTTCCTTTTTCCCACAACACCAAGAAGTACCAAGATTGATACGAAACAAAGAAAGCGAGTGTGGAAGCGCCGTAGGAAACCCTTATATCCAAAAGGACCTATCTTTGAGGCGCTTGCACCACAACTTGATTGTCCGGGTTTCAAGCATGGCTGGTGTAGAAGGAAGACGTACATACTGACAAACAGGCCTTCCCGCAATTCATGCATGAGTCCGGCAGAGACGTGATTGGGTCAACCTGTTCTGAAAATGCTCCGGCGGATGGGTGAGGCGCTTCTGTGGATAGCAAACTGCACACGACTCAAGATTATGCGGGTATGCATGGCTGGACGGTGCGGGAAGAGATGCAGGTATGCAGATGGCTGGTCTTTTCTTAGTAGCAAGTGTTCTTGACATGCTTTCTTTCTGTTCGATATTAGCGTTTCGAATTCCTCGCGACTTAGACTATCGTTTGATAGTCTGGTCATCTATTTGTTCTTCAAGATGAGAGTGTTTACCACAATTTGATTGCCCAAGACTCGTAACAAAGGTGACAGATCTGTTTGCAAACCGCTGCACTATCCCCTGGTGTTGTACGACGGTCAGCCTCCGATGTCCACCTGTCCGCAGAACCCGTTCCGGAAAACGTTATTAACAGATCTTTCTAACCCCTTGATCAACTATTTCCGCCAATAGTAAAGTCCTGAGGAATTGTCTGCTAGGGATCATCGGTGCATATAGCGAGGCGGGGCAAGTGTGGGCGCTTAATTACAGCCACCCCGGATGGGCGCTTACAGCTTCGAAGCCAGTCTTGTCCACGTCTTGATCACTGCAGTCTGACTTTCTCTAGCATTTCAAACCGGACCCTCGTGATGTCTTGAACAAGCTTCGATGATAGCGATCTCGAGGTTGACAGATTCACCAGACGAGAGTCACGCACCGGGCGAACACGAATGTTTCGTAACAAAACTTGATCCATTGATTGGAAACCTCTGCTCACCAAGAGAAAACTTTCGTAGTGAACTCGAGCCCGGCGCTTTCCAGCGCGTCCCGTAACATGTTCAGTCGATTTCGGCGCTCTGCTTTAAGAAGATCGTCGTCATTGTCGACAAAGTCTATCTCCAATAAACCTCGTGGAGAAGAGGTAGATATTGGGAAATGTCCTCGGGCAACTCCTCTGTTATGAAAAGCATAGTGCAGTCCTCCAAGGCAAGTGCCTGGATGTGACAAGGCAGAAAACCCCGAATATGAATCCTGGAATCATCGCGGGGCTCATCATCTGCTTCAAAGCCGAGCAGGACGTCCTCGCGGAGTGGCACTTTCCTGAGAACAGGAGATTATCTTAGGGGTAGAATAGGTTCGAAGAGTAACTCCGAGTCGCCCGTGTTATCGAACTGGGGGTTAGTGTCGTATAATGATGGCTCATAATCCTCATCGTAGGATGAATGGATTGCCTTGAGGCTGAGCTGACTTCGCAAAGTCTTGCTAAGGGCTTGCCAGTTGAAGCCAGACATGTTCATGGTTTCCTCAATAGTTGTACAGATGAACGTCTCGAGCACAGAGTTATCAGGTAGTCCATGACGGTTGGTGAGAGACCACATCGAATCAGTGATAAGTGCCTACAGCATCAACAGCCAAGATACCAAATCATTTGGCAGGTCTCAAGTGTAAATATGATGCAACGTTGTCAAACCTAGGACGTTGACATGTTTGACATGTGAAAAGAGAAAGCTGGGGATTGGTTGCTTTCGGTCAGAGGCAGAGTGGACAAAAGTCTTGACCCGAGCAGAAGTCAGACACGGCAGCCACCCACTTTGCCCAGCATCCGCTGCATGTCGATAAGAGATATAGAGCTGCATACCAGAACATCAGCTCTTTCTGGCAGTCCAGTCAGATGATCTGCATACAGAATCAAGAGTGGTTTAGAGGAAGACTCAGGAGGGTTGAGGCTCAAAGGTTGCTGACCAGGCAAAAAGTCGGGGATGTCATGGCGAACCGGAAGCGGAAAGCTCAGCCGCCATCAGAAACCTGAAATGTGGAGTGGATCAAGAAAGTGCGATCCTGGATAAACGCAACTTCTGCTTTTCACATCCAACCTCGACAAAACAGTATCAAGTAGGAGTCGCTGGGCCATTTTCCGGCGATAATACTTAGACAAGCAACCCTTTTTCCAAATTGATTTTCCATTCATCTATGGGCTTCGATCCGCAGACCGATTCCGTCCGTCCCTGCTGCCTCTTCAGCAAGTCGTCCGTCGCTGTGCCCGACTCAGTCGCTGGTCTGTCGCGTACCGATTCAAGTTTCGCTTCTCTGCTGTGGCCAGTTGTGCCAGGTCCGCCTTGACTGGAGGCGGACGTTTTTCTAGACAAGGGCTGAGCACCGTCTATCACATGCGCTTTTTTCGCTTTCACCCAACCCTGCAACTCCTGAGACCTGCCGAACCCACAGTCTCACTCCCTAACCAAGCGTAACTTGAGTCGAAGTCTTCTCCAAGAACTTCACCATCACCTTCTAACCACGTACGCGCGAGCCGCGACTACTTCCATACACCAACATGCCAGCCATGGATCTTGATCGCACAGAAGTCGCCGACATGGCCGACGACATCTCTCCTAGACGTACTTTCACCCAGCCAGGCACAGAGGCAGAACCTTTGTCGGCCGTTCTCAAGAGCGACTTGATGAAGAACAAGAGAAAGAAGAAGAGGAAGGGTGGCATGGCTCCTGCTGCTCCTGCCCAGAATGTTATCCGAGGTTTCGAGACACCCATCACGTCCGGCGGAGAAGAGTCGGACGCCTCGACATGCCCCTCACCACTCATGACTCCTCGTATGCGCGGCTTGAACGGGGCAGCCAACAGCCCAAGGCTCAGCGCCTCGAACGGCTCAGGCATCAGCGCTCTCAAGACGCAGCTCGACGCTCTGACTCTTGGCCGTGCATCTCCTGCTCCCTCCATGACACGCGAGAACAGCAACGCCTCGAACTTCGATAGTACCCCTACCATGTCCTCGGCCGCTAGCGACGTCGATGCAAAAGAGTTGGAAACATACCAGATCGATCTCGAGCATGACTTCATTAGCGCAGATGCTTGTGCTAAGCCCCAGGCTACATTTCCTGTTGAAGGCGGCCTCCGTACTGAGTCTGTCTTGCGCAAGATGACAGCCGAGGACTTTGAGCCGCTCAAGTGTTTGGGCAAGGGAGCCTTTGGCACAGTCCACCTGGTGAAGCAACGTGCTTCTGGACGCCTATTTGCTCAGAAGCAGTTCCGCAAAGCCTCTTTGACTGTTCATAAGCGCCTCATCGAACAGACTCGCACCGAACGCAGCATTCTCGAGAGTGTCAACCGCCACCCTTTTGTTGTTAAACTCTTCTACGCTTTCCAAGACCACGAGAGACTTTACCTGATCCTGGAGTATGCCCAAGGTGGTGAGCTTTTCACTCATTTGGCCATGGAGCGAATGTTCACCGAGGAAGTTGCTTCTTTCTACATGGCTGAAATGGTTCTCGCTCTTGAGCACTTGCATCGCAATGTTCGTGTCGTCTATCGCGACCTGAAGCCTGAGAACTGTTTGCTCGACTCGGACGGCCATCTGCTTCTCACTGACTTCGGTCTGTCCAAGGTCGCGCTCGAAGACGACTCGTGCAGCTCTTTCCTTGGCACTGTCGAATACATGGCTCCTGAAGTCGTCCAGGCCACTGCCTATGGCTTTGCTGTCGACTGGTGGTCTCTCGGTGCAATCGGATTCGACTTGCTCACAGGCTCACCTCCTTTCGGCGGCAACAACAACGCTAAGATCCAGCAGAACATTCTCAAGCAGAAACTGCAACTGCCTTACTTCCTTGGCCCGGACTCGAAGGACCTGCTCACCCGTCTCTTACGCAAAGAGCCCAACAAGCGTCTTGGGGCCAACATGCCAAAGGATCTCGACATCATCAAGAAGCACCGCTTCTTCCGAAAGATCGACTGGAAGAAGCTTGCAAAACGCGAATTGGAGCCTCCGATTCGCCCTCTGATCACCGATCCAGAGTTGGCTGAGAACTTCGCCAAGGAGTTCACCGATCTACCGATGTCCCCAGCGGATGATAGGGAATCCACTATCATGCAGGACTCTACTATGATCGACATCGGGTCTGGTACAAAGGAGCTTGAGTTTGGGTCCAATCCTTTTGGCGGATTCAGCTTCGTCGCAAGCCAGAGTCTGCTTGACAAGGTTGACTTCATGTGACTCTCACGAAAGAGCACAGGATACTTTAGACACAAAAGTGTTATTTACATTTGGAGGTATGGCGCAGGTTTCTCGAGTGGATGGCCCATGCTGATTGGCAAATATATAATACGCCTGTTGGGATTGTGCAAACGTACACTACCTTTCTTCAATACATCGATACACACAATCATGCCTATCACTTGTGTCACTGTGTCCCTTGTCACGAGGTACATGAGTCGCAGAGTCCACTTTGTATACCCTACATCTCTTCTTTTATCATGACCCACCCTGTGCTATCAAACATCACATTGAAGATTGATCAAGTGGTCATGATTGTCTAGTAGACCCGTGGTGAATCTAGCGCTTCCAATCGCCGTGTTCTTCGCCGCCCCCTCACAGGATAATGCGCAGCATGTGCGATGCACTGTGTAAATGACTGCAAGTCACAGAATCACCACAGAGAAGAATTACTGTCCACCCGAGAGTGTTGACTGCCAGTTCAATCTCAGATTGCAGAAACAAGATCCCGAATCTATGTATGGGCATCTATGAAACTTAACCCTGACCGCAGGAAGCAGATATATACGTCAGAGTCTCTAAGTTTTTACGAAGACCTCTTGCCCCACCTGCGAGTTTGGACTTTAGAACACAAGGCCATCGAGCATCAGTCCGACACCAACGGGCAGTCACGATAGGACGGTCAGTTCCTCGGCTTGTACGAACTCAATATTACTTTAAGACCGCTTTGTGTCCCTTCAACAGCTGGGATAGATCACATGCAGTGTACAAGAGTCGTGCTATCTCGCAAAATATACGACCACTGGATCATCGTTCAAGACTGAGGTAACAGATCCAGGCAACTTATTCTCTCAGCCGCACAGACCGAGTCATTCAAGATTGTTCATGGCAGCTCCTTCCCTCTTGGACAAAGCTGCTGTATCATCCACTCCGGCTTGCTTGAAACATCTTAGATTGTTTGACCTCATCCACTGCCCACGTTCTTCATCATCAGCCATCATTTGCTTCCATCCTGTCCCGCTCTTATCTCGAGCACTCATTGCGATCAATACCACTGTCTCGTCCCACGACTTCGACATGCGTCCACGCAATATTCTTAACGCAATTCTCATCGCCTGCATCCCCTCAGTAGACTCGCATCATCGCTCTCAACCTAACTTGCACCAACACACCTTGCATCGCGATAACAACATCGCCATCTCTGACTATAGAGCACAAGCAATCAAAGAAGCTTTCGAATTTGCTTGGAACGGTTACGAAACTCACGCCTTCCCCAACGATGAATTACGCCCAACCAACAACAAGTCTGCAAACACCAGAAATGGCTGGGGGGCAACCGCCGTCGACGCTTTGAGTACAGCCATCCTGATGGAGTCGGAGCATGTTGTTGCAAGTATTCTCGACTTCATTCCGACGATAGATTTCACCATCAGCAAAAGCGGAGAAGAGGTCAGCTTGTTCGAGACTACAATCCGCTACCTCGGAGGCATGCTCTCGGCCTGTGATCTTTTGAACGGCCCCTATCAGCATCTAGCTACTTCTGAAAACATCACCATCGCTCTTGTACAACAAGCTTTCAGGCTGGCAAACAGAATGAAATTCGCCTTCGACACACCCACAGGCATCCCTGCCAACCTCCTCGATTTCGATACCAACGGCTTCAACATGTCTGATCCGGTCGGTCCTGCTACTGCCGGCACTCTGGTCCTTGAGTGGACTCGTCTGTCAGACATGCTCAGTGATCTCTCCTTCGCAAACTTGACCCAACACGCTGAAGAGCAAATCATGCACGCCCGATATTCAGTCGACGTGGAAGAGCCTTACCCTGGTCTTCTGGGCTCAAAGATAGACATCCGTACAGGCAACTTCATCAACGCGCAGGGCAATTGGGGTAGCGGTTCTGACTCCTACTACGAATACCTCATCAAGATGTACGTCTATGATTCCACATCTTTTTCTACCTACAAGGACAAATGGGTCCAGGCTGTCAAGTCTTCAGCAAACAACGGTGTTGGATTACACCCTTCATCTCGTCGTGACCTCACCTTTCTTTCCTCTTGGGTTGGAGAGTACATATCGCCCGTGTCCAGCCACCTTGCCTGCTTTGCTGGTGGCAACTGGATCTTGGGCGGCCTGGTGCTCCAAGACCAGACTTTTATCGAACTTGGCCTTGATCTAGTAGATAGTTGCTTCGAAACCTACAACGCCACTGTTACAGGCATAGGTCCTGAGGGCTGGACGTGGACAGAAGACGACTTCCTTGACGAGACAAACTTTTACAAAAGATATGGCTTTGATATTACGAGACCTGCATACAACCTGCGACCTGAGGTTTTGGAATCGCTCTACTATGCCTATCGCGCAACCGGAGACAGCAAGTATCAAGAGTGGAGCTGGAGAGCCTTCCAAGCTATCAACGCCACCTGTCGGATCGGATCAGGCTATTCAGCCATCACAAACGTCAATGTCGCTGATGGGGGTGCTTTCACCAACTTCCAGGAGAGTTTCATGTTTGCGGAGACATTCAAGTACGCTTGGCTGGCTCAGGCTGAAGACTCCAAGGTACACGTTGGACAGGGAGAGAAGCAAGAGTGGGTGTTCAGCACAGAGGGACATCCTTTCAAGGTTCGCACTTCGCAATAGCGAGAGTACATTCGTCTTGAACCCATGATGGGCAATGAGAATGTTGGCGTGGTGGTATGGAGAGCTCTTCAATTTCGGCTCTCAGTGATCAATTACATTATTCGAACAGTTCTCATTCCTTGGTGACGATGTCTGTGAACTCTTTCGCTCAACTCGTGATTCGAGAAATGGACTTGACAGCCGAACCCAAAATTCCCAAATATCGTTTGGGAAGCAGCGATACGTGTTGCATCATTGAACTGGATTAAATCACGGAATGAATGCGAGATGCAGCGATGTATACCAGTACAAGGGAGGCAGAAATCCACGCCAGGTTCATCAAAAGCAGATTCTTATTGTCACTGTACATAATTCCATTCGTGTCTTACAACCCTTTTCACCGTGCGACGAAGCAGCGGTTTCTACAAAATGTAGTTGTGGCTCAGATGTCCTTCTTTGCCTGCTTTTAGACCTCCAGATGAAACAGGATTGACCTCGGTGCTTTTAGCGATCTTTGAGACCCAAATTCGGTGGGTTACGCAAGCAGTTATGGCGTTTTATGTGGAAGTGGTGTAAAGATGGGAGCGGCATTTGCTTGGTTTTAATACATCCACAGCGTTGGTACAAGTCTGAAAAGAAGATTGAAGGAAGCTTTGTCCTGGGGGGCCCCGTGTCACCCTTCCGCTCAATCGGTCTCCGAGGACTAATTTTGTCAGCCTCGGGAACTACAGCTGTTTCATATCATGCTGATGAAGACTCATGTCTACCTTTGAAAGTCATATCGATGATCTGAAGAAGGCTCATCTTGCTGATCCAACGAAAGATGTCAGGTCGTGAACCAACTGCGTCCAAGTCGAGTTCCGAGACATGGTGGAAAGCATCGGCAGCCAGCGAAACGCATGATTGATCCAGCTTCATAGACACCATGGGCAAGATTTCTAAAACATGGATGGCAGCC
>ERZ794946.895-NODE-895-length-10667-cov-3.968903_pt1 | contig 10667 bp, 17 predicted proteins | sample MGYA00433072_ERZ794946 | MGnify/ENA primary metagenome ERZ794946 (study PRJEB30137, sample SAMN04331413) | food metagenome | isolation source: Y3 must sample point D1 replicate A | place: Australia: South Australia | collected 2014 ...
CTAGGCGATGTATCTGTTGAACAGTCGTAGCGGTTGGTTGCGCGGCAGCACGATCAAAAAGCTGGAGCAAGAAGTTTTGAGCAGTAGCTGGGAGAGCCACACCAAAAGGCAACGGATGAGATAGAAGAGCCACAGAAGCGTCCACATACTGTGCACAAGTCAGTCTGATGGTACCCGGCGAAGATTTCGTGTCTGAAAGTGGTACCTTTCTGCTTTCAACTCGAGACTCAAGAGCATGGGTAAGAAGGCGGGGCAGCAACGAGGGCTCTCTTTGTACAAGAGAGTCTCTGACTTCAACAGCACAAGACAAACGAGTGATGATGTCTAGAACGTAGGGCCATTGTGGTAATGCGTCTACAAGAGCTTGACTCAAAGATGGAATTCGACATTTATAAGAAATTGCCCAAAGGCACACATTCGGCTCGGAAGTCTGAGAAACGATATCATGAAGCGACTACAGGCAGTGATTTGTTAGTATGGCCTCGTGGCGAATCTGGTGCGTATTTATCACCAACCTTCAGTTGCGTAGGATATGGAGTAAAGACCACACGATCGACCTCGGCGGCCAGATTATCCATGTTTGTTACGACCTCTGTCGGAGTCGCATGCTTGAATAGTTAATGCATGCACTTTATTCGAGAAGCAAAAACAAACACTGCGCCGGCAGACGTGCCGATGCGACTCGGGGGAAGCACGTGGTCACGTGGACTAATTTCGGCAATTCCAAAGCTCGAGCGAATCCAAGCCGAGCTGTCCTCTCAAAGTGGACAGTCCGCATGCAAGAAGATTCACTCATGTTTTCTATTCGACAGGGTTGACATGAGATTATTCGATCACAGCGCCGTGACAGTGTACGAGTACAGAATGACAGAAGCATGTTTAGCAGCACGCGTGGCGTGGTGCAGTAAGAAGTCACGGTAGCCGATATGCGAGCGTAACTCCGAGTGTGGAGATGTGGTGGGGAGGGGATTGTGGGGCAACCGAAGTGTTGCAGAAGTGCCATGGACCAGAGCCGAGCCATTGACAAGACAATACAAGTTGTTCTCTCTCGCTCTTCTGGGTGTTGATGCTTCTCTGAACAATTCGACCCCAGCCAGAATACAGTCACCATGGCACAGCAAAACCAGCCCACAGGCGAATACCGCAAGCACCTCCCGGAGCTCAATGTGCCGAGATTCCAGGCCATGAAGCAGCAAGATGCACACGAGTACGCACACGAGTTCAAGACAAAGCACAATCCACCATGGCTTCATGCCTTGTACATGTACTGGCGTTCTCTGCTTGCCGAGCCCTTCAAGGGTGTGACAAGCGACGGTGAGCTTTTTCAAGCCTTCTCCCCCTTCCATAACTAATTGAACTCTCAGGCAATGTTAGAGAAGGCCTGTTCAACTACCAAGACGAAGGCGTCGACATCGACAACATCGTCAATGTCGCCCAAACCCTCGTCTCCCAAGTCACCGACGAGCAAAAACAAGTCCTCAGCTACCACATCGACAGCCCTGAATGGCGAACATGGTCCAACCCCGAATTCCTCCTTGCACACAAAGGCCTCCGCCTCGACGAACAATCAGAACAAGTCCGCTCCTCTATTCTTGCAATCCTCAAAGCCACTCTCTCTCCCGAGGGCTACGAAAAAGCAATCTCAGCCATGCGAATCAACGGCTTCCTCGGCGAATTGGTCCAAGGCACAAAAGTTATGAACGAGTTTAGTTACAACTTCGTCCTCTTTGGCGAGCCCTCGAGCACAGAACCCTGGGGCTGGTCTTTCTACGGCCACCACCTGTGTCTAAACATCTTCCTCTTCAAGCGTCAAATCGTCATTTCTCCCTGGTTCACCGGCGCCGAGCCCAACGAGATCGACTCAGGTCCATACAAAGGCACCCGCATCCTCACCCGCGAAGAAGAACTCGGCCTCAAACTCATGCAATCTCTCAGCCCAGAGTTGCAGCAAAAGACACAAATCTACAAGTTGATGAAGGACCCAGCAATGCCAGAAGGCCGCTGGAACAGAGATGATCAACGCCATCTCTGCGGTGCATACAGAGATAACCGTATCGTCCCTTACGAAGGCATCACTCTGCAAGACATGACTTCGGATCAACAGTCCCTCGTCTCACAAATCATCGAGGAATACTTCCTCTACCTCCCCGCTTCCTCTCGCGCTGCAAAACTCAAACAAGCAATGTCCTTTGCCTCAGAAACCTACTTCAGCTGGATAGGTGGTTATGGACCTGAAGACCCTTTCTACTACCGCATCCAAAACCCAGTGGTGATTATTGAGTTTGATCATCACTCGGGTGTTTTCTTGAACAACGAGCAGCCGGCGAAGTTCCATATTCATACTTTGCTCAGAACGCCCAATGCGGGTGATTATGGTGTTGCGTTGAGAAAGTGTATTCCGGCGAAGGAGCAGTTCTTTACTTGGGAGCCGGAAGATGCTTCGAAGGGGCCTGGTAACCATGCCAGTCGTCTGGATTAGACTGATGGGGTGTAAGATGTCACTAGAAGACATGGTTGGCAAACCTAAATATGACGATAAAATTTTATGGATTCCTACCAAAACGCAATGCCTCATTCATCGTGTGCAGGCCTTTTTCACCCCGTCACACTTTCGTAGTCATTTTTCGAGACGTGAACTTTGGAGAAGTGTGCTATGCCTTTGTTCTATACAGAGGTAAGTATCTGACAAAGCTCTCACTGGACTCGACTCTGGCTCGGAAGATGTTGTGCAATGCAACAGCTACACGCGTGACAGAGCTCACATGGGGAGCACAGATGGGAAGTCTAGGTATGACGATGCAACTTTGGTATTCTATCATCTACTGAACGCTTTACGACATAATGTCGTACCTTTGTCATTTCTTCATCTCGCATTGAACTTACCGTAACGGTGCTCTGCCTGTGAGCGTTTGCAAAAATGGACAAAGTCTTCGAGAACAGAGCTGTGTCCAGTGAGACAGCATCTACCAGGGCATAGCAACCACGCTCACGTGAGCCGTGGCACCAGGAGGAACGAGACCAGGAGGAAGCACGGACTGAATCGCAGCCGAGAAAAGATCCTGTTCAGGCTCTGGCTCAGGCTCGCGGGGAAGGTTGAGGAATGCGATAGGGTCATGGCCACGATCAAGCGCTTCCACACGGAGTACAGGAGAACGTTCAGAGATCGGCATGTTTGCGAGTCGGTCCATGTAATCGATCATGTGGGCTGCGACCTCTGGTTTGGGCTGTCGCTTTGTGGTCCAGCCTTGGAAGTCGTGGGTTGCTGGTTTCGGCTGGAATGGAGTTTTGTGTAGGCGTGGACGGTTGAGTAGACCTTGAAAATTGATGCAGGGGTTTGTGAAGGCACCGAAATGTTCCTTGAGAGCCTCAGCTTCGCCCTAGGGAGTCGATATTTGTTAGTAAGGAGATGGCAATTCGGGCGTTCTCGTGTGTCAAAGGCTGTCACGCGTATGGCTGTAGCACTGCAAGATGTTTTTGTTCTGCCGTAGTTGTCCATAGAGAGATAGGAAATCGACTTACTAGGACGACCTTGCTCAGGAAGGTCTGGTCTTCGATCAGGTGACGATAAACATCGGTTTCCTCTTCCTCTGGCGTGCATGTTCTGAGGTTTGCCAGCAGCGCCACACCGCGCGCCCCGAGGGTGCTGGTATCAGGGTCACGGTCTAGATCTTGATGGAGCATGAGCCAAACCATATAATGTCCCAACAGAGAGATGTAATGTTTAGGGAAAGGACTCTTGCCGCGGAAGATATGAGTGATTATGTCGGTTATGATTTGTATACAGTCTGGGAAATGCTTGAAGGTGACGTCTTCCATAGCAAGTCTCACGACTGTGAACAGAGAGTCCAGTACCAGGCAAAGCAAAGCGACCTGCCATGAACCCGCGATGGCTGACTCGTACTCTTCGTCGTCAAGCTCATCAAAAGGCATTAGGCACAGACTGACAATCTCACCGTGGTTGTTGACAGTTCTCACGACAGAGGCGTAGTGCCAATGGCCTGGAATCTCGAGTTGATGGCCCAGGCAAGCAAGGTCCATGTAAGAACAGATCAAGTTGGAAAGTGAAGATGGGTTCTGTGACAAAACGCTGTCGAGATGGGCCTTTTGACTCTTCATGAGACAGTATAGATCCCAGCCAACAGCATCAACAGATAGGATGCGTGGCATGATCTGATCAGTGATCTTGAGAGCTTCGTCGGTGCCGACTCCGAGGATGGATATCTTCTTACCGAAGCCCATCGGAAAGTCGAGAGGCGCGAGCAGTCGAGAGTGACGAGCCCTGGACTCCACATCATTCAGATCCTGGCGTGAGGCTGGGTTGACCTTCCAGACGATTTTGACCTGGGTATCAACGTTGACTGGGATGTGCTGGACCGGAGAGACGTTGGGTGCCGAAAGGATGTAGATTGGTTGTGAGGGCCACATGTGAAAGGTCAAGCGAAGCTCTCGCGTGAAGTGTTCGAGATCAGCAACCAGAAACAGAGCATGTGTCACTCTGTCTTTGGCCTGGTGTTTTTTGGGGTTACAGCATGAGCACTTATCGGTTCCCAGGTGGGTTACAGTGGCTTCGATTGCAGGTTTAGCGAACGCGCCGGCAGCCTTTCCTGTAGCAATAGTGGGCAAGAAGCGCTTCTTGTCAATCTCGAAAGCGAAGAACTTGGAGTGGATCAGAGCGAACTCGTTGTGACGGTGAAGATATGCGGTGGCATCTTCATTCATTTGCTTGCTGGTGCGCATGATGGTGGCGTCGAACCTGTACTTGTAGCCAGGCCATGATCCGTCGGTTGAGTATTTGACTTTGGCGCCTAGTAAGAGGTGCGAAAAGATTTCGTTTTTGATCTCAGGAGGAAGAGTCTCGAGAGTCGGTTTTGCCTTTTCGCCCTGGGTGGGCTGCTTGATGCTGGCGGGCATGGTGAGTGTCGACTGCGCAATGCGTAGCTGTTGTGCGGTCAGCTAGGCAAACTCGATCCATATGGAGGTCAAACCCACCTGAGAGAGATGATCCGACACGTGAGTATCGAGAGGTTCGGCGGCCATGACTAGAGACACGATGGATGTCAGAAAGTCGCGCCTTCCGTGATGTGGTTGAAGATAAGATTCAGAGTTGGGTGTCGGCGCGTTGGGGTTGTCGTCACTTCCTGTTGATAGAGACGCCCATTCGTTCACGAGATCTAGTCCGGACGTACGAACCTCCTCTCGTCGAATGGCTTCACTAGAGAAGAATCTGGACCACACACAATAACAACAACAATCAGTAAACGGCTTGTTGACAGTCTCCACAAGCGAAATGTCAAGACGAGAGAAAGCTTTGGTCGTAATACTTAACCATTCAGTGTTCGATATGTCTACATGAATGGAGGTTGGATATCCAGAAGGTTCCCTGCAAAGGCATGCGGACGACCGCGCAGCGGATATCGAAGTGAGGTTATTGGTCAGACATATAGTGCTCCAAACAGATGACCGAACATCGGGAATTGTCAGCGGCAAGAGCTGGGACTTGCAACTCTCTAAAGTGCTAGCATTCGTCACATTTTGTAGCGGTAGCAATGCACAATGCTGTTGAGTTCATGGAGTCATGCAGAGGTATCTAGCTCTCTGACGCCGTCACAAGACGCAAGACGAAGCCGGAGAGAAACATAAATCCCCTCGGGCACGTTTTGATAGATCCAGGGAAGGAAGGAGTTCTTCAACAGATGTGACATGTCTATCAAGCAAAGGGCTGGTCTGGCAGGACGAAGAGTCGAGGACCTGTCACAAGAGATCGACGAGGTCTCCAGAAAGGCTTGGCAGGTTCAGCGGCTCTGCGGAGCATGGACCAAGGGGCCACGTTACACTGCATGTGTTTCACGAAGGCAGTTGGTCCAAGAAAAATATGGGAGCCATATCTTTTGTACATAGACCATCGTGAATCAGACATTGTTGTTCATACTCTACAGCAAAGGAATTGTGCATGTCTGCTACGCTGTCAAACGAGCAATTTCAGCCGCAGCCCCGGTCCCATCTTGTGGATATCGATATCGATAACAACTTGCGGAACGATATCCGCCTGGACACGTTTACCTCGCGAGAAAACAGAAGACCCCAGCCAATCGACGTAGGAATAGCCAACTCTCACCACTCGCGCCCGGTAGACATCAATTTGGCACATTCGCCTTCTCCGATGCCCAGGAAAGCAAACGGCTCGAACAGCAGACCTAGCAGGGCGACGGGTTCTGCTCCCTCGTCAGCCTCGTCCACCCAAGACGAAGCCAACATGTCTGGAAATCTGCTCGAACAACGGCGCAAGCATGCCTCGCTCGAATCGCCAGACTCGGCCACCATGACGGCCAACCTCATGAGCAGAAGCTCCTTCACTCTCGATAATGCCCCTCCACCGACACCTCACCCCGAAGCCGCATCCAAAGGCTTCACAGACCTTCCCGAGCAAGACAAGCGCAACTTCCTGCTCCTGGTCCTATTATACTTCCTTCAAGGCATCCCCATGGGCCTGGCTAGCGGCTCGGTCCCCTTCCTCCTCAAATCACATCTTTCGTACGGCCAAATTGGTGTATACTCGCTCGCTTCATATCCTTATTCGCTCAAGCTATTATGGTCGCCGATCGTCGATGCTGTGTGGACGCCCAGATTGGGCAGAAGAAAGAGTTGGATCCTCCCTATTCAGACCATCAGTGGCTTCGGCATGATCTGGCTCGGATCGCACGTTGAAGAGATGATGATCAAGGCTGGTGAGAACGGAGGTGCTGGTGTCTGGAACTTTACAGGATGGTGGTTCGCCCTCGTCTTGATGTGCGCCACACAAGACATTGCTGTTGATGGTATGTACATCCTCGACCCCGGACTGCGATCACTACTGACACATTCTAGGCTGGGCTCTCACGCTCCTCTCGCCGTCCAACCTCTCTTACGCCAGTACCGCTCAAACCGTAGGCCTGACCGCCGGCCAGTTCCTTTCCTACACCGTTTTCCTCGCCCTGTCGTCTAAGGACTTTGCCAACAAGTGGTTCCGCAGCGCTCCTGGAGACACCGGTCTTCTTACCCTCGGCGGCTATCTCAGCTTCTGGGGATGGGCATACCTGGTTGTGACCCTCGGCCTTGCTTTCCTCAAGAAGGAAGACAAGACCAAAGAAAGAGATGGCATCATGGAAGTCTACAGAGTCATGGGTGGTATTCTCAGCTTGAAGAACATCCAGACATTCATCGTCATCCATTTGATCGCAAAGATTGGTTTCCAAGCAAACGACGCGGTCACAAATCTCAAGCTGCTGGAAAAGGGCTTCAGCCAGGAGGATCTGGCTCTCACTGTCCTGATCGATTTCCCCTTCGAGATCTCCTTAGGTTACTATGCTGGAAAGTGGAGTGAACAATATGCCCCGATGCGACTCTGGTGTTGGGCGTTTGTTGGTCGACTGGTCGCTGCAGCCTTCGCCCAGTTCACCGTCATGATCTTCCCCAGCGGTGGCACCAACCTGCCCTACCTCTGCGTCGTTATCGTTGAGCACGTCTTCAGTACTTTCATGAGCACCGTCATGTTCGTCGCCGTAAGCGCTTTCCACGCAAAGATTGCCGATCCTCACATCGGCGGCACCTACATGACCCTCCTCGCCACGTAAGTTTTCATTCCTCCTCTTCATGCAACCCACACTAACCGCTCTGCCAGCGTCTCCAACCTCGGCGGCACATTCCCTCGCTTCTTCATCCTCAAATTCGTCGACATGTTCACAGCCGCCACCTGTGTTCCCGCTTCCATCCCACCTCCCGACTTCAAGGGTGACCTGATCACCAAACCATTCTCCTGCGCCCTCGAGAACGACCGTCATATCTGTGTCAATGGCGGCGGCAGTTGCAATATCACCACTGATGGCTATTACATTGTAAACGTCCTATGTATCATCATCGGTGTAGTCACCTTCTGGGGCTTCATCAAACCTGCAGCTTTGAAATTGCAGAGTTTGCCTTTGAGGGCGTGGAGAATTGCTGATCAATAGATGGAAAATTGAAGTAGACTTTGCGTTCTTGTGAGGATGCTCGAGCAAATACAGCTTTTGGAAAAGAGCATAAAGAGCATATTGGCATTATCATTCGTTTTATTCATAGCATTCAAAGTAGCGATTCAGTAGAGAGGCCACTTGTGGTTACGTATATGTAAAATGCATCTTTTCACAAGCTTTTCCATGCCAATCCTGTTCAAGTTGAGTTATGTCGTATGCTTCTGATCCTTAGTTTTGCTTTTTGGTAGGGAAAGTCGTTTTGCACGAGCCCATCCGTGATTGTCGGCGAAAGATTGCATTTGGAGAAGACTTGGATCCAAGACATGTTTAAGGAGAGAAGAGAGGAAGTTGATCATGAGATATGTATTCATAAGGACATTATATACAACAAAGCTGACCTAAGGTCGAAAAGTAAATGGGGTATCTTCATAAGCCGTGATTGAAAGCATCGAACCATCGTGAGAAAGGTTGGAAGCAAGTGGTAAGGGTACAGGGGAGGATGAGAAGAGAAGTGGAGGCAGAGACACTGAGCTCTGACCTCAAGAGGGAGGCCTTCAGTAGGGGTGCCCCCAAGCAGTCGATGAGTGGTGATAATGTTGAGGAAAGGCAGAACCGTGCGAGGGTGTAAAGCCTCGAACGGGGGAAAGTATGATGAAGAGAACCCCGGCCAGCGAGGTGAGAACATGCAGTGTCATCACAACTCGATACTGGCATCGGAGACATCATCACAAGGCAACGGTATGCTGTAAAACGACGACAGCGCCATCCTCGCCAGCTCAAAGTGCGAATGTGCATCTCTCACGGCGTAACTGAGGATCTCACAGATCTGGCCGAGGCCGAAGCCGGTATAATGTAGATCGATGCCGAGTGATAGGACTGTCTCGATACGAGCACATGACTTCTCGATACGTGTCAAGCCTAGCACCATTGCCGCACACCGTAATGATTGTGAACTTGTGTTGAGTTGTGATAGATTGACACGACAGCTGCAGCAATATATCAGTAAAGGATACTTAGTACCATGAGATAGAAGGTAAGACATACAGGCTTTCGTTCATGGAATCCAAGAGCTCTGGGGCCATGAGCAAGAACTCGCTGACAACTTCCTTGCTGAAGAGCTCGCAAGGCGTGTCCAGATCGAGTATCTCCTGGAAGACACTCATGTCGACAGCTACGCTGAGCCTTTGCAGTGCTAGTGATTGTGCTGTCATTGTCGATTTGACGTTGTTGATAGGTTGAAGTAGTAGAGAGATGCTTGAACGCTTTGCGTGCATGATTGATGATTGATGGACTGCCGTGGTATGAATGTTCAGGTTTTTGATGGATCTGATGAGAGGCAGGAGAGAGTGATTAAGAGGACAGCCACTCTATATCTTGACTTGCTCCAGCCGCGACTGCAGAAGGGTCGACTGATGCCTGCAGGACGCCACAAACTGCCGGGATACTGCGTGCCCCTACTGCTCGTCGATCGGCGTCAAAGTGCCACCTTTGTCGAGGTCCGTGGGCAGGTGGAATAAAAGGGTGCGGTCCAGGCGGTGCGATGGCTTGACGCCTGGCCGTTTCCAGACCCGCCTGTCAACCTCTCGCAATCGGATTCTGTCAGAATGCTGTCATGTAGAGATGGCATTCTGAACAAGCACGAATCGTATCCTTTCTCGGTGCATTTGGCTGGGCGTCTTTGACTCGTGACACGGAAGGTCGAGACCAAGGATCGGAATAAGACACGTCTCAACCACAAGTTGGCCTCAGGGCTGTGTGTCACTTTCCTCGGGCAATGCAGTGTGCCTTTTGGCCAAAATTACTTGGAAAGAGGTGTTGTCGCCTGAGCGACCTAGTTCTCTTGATCTCGTTTTGATTGTGGGAGACGGCACCGTACAAACCAGGCCAGCGAATCATGTCTCTCACGCAGGATGTAACCGAATGTCCACAGGTGTCCAAAGGCTGGTTGCGTGGTCCGGCAGATGAAGAGTTTGGCAGTCTGGCCAACTCCAGAAAGTCGGTTGCTCGGATGTGGAAAGCTTCCTTGCATGTTTTATCTCGAGAGGCCCTGATCTAGGCCTGTGTTTCAATCAAAGTGCGACGGGTGACAGGTTGGAAAGGGTTCGCCGGCCGCCGGAATAGTAGTCCGTTCACTGCACAACATAGAATCAAACGTTCCACCGAGAATGGTCGGAGTACTCTGGGAGTCAGGTCCGATTCAGGACTTCATGAAAATGTAACGAGACTCCAGATCGACGATATTCGTAGAAGTGGTCGATGTGCGCGAAGGAAGAGAAGGAATTTGACAGAAGAGGAGTTGTGGCGGCAGCAGATTCCGATCCCCCGCCCAGGGGACCGTTCCAGACCTTTGACCCTTATTAGAACCTCCACAAAAATATGCCTGCCATTTCGCCTTGTCACGATTCCCACCCGCAGGTGGGAAATAATGTTATTGAGAAGGAAACATGAGTCTATGCGCGTTGTTAGACTGAAGGCACTGTGTTGATGACCAAGCCTCTCGCATGCAAGGCTCGAACGACTGTTCATCGCTGGCCGTCCCGATCCGCGCGACTTTGTGACATGCATGATGCTCGATGTATCTTGTATCTTCTGCAGAACATGTGAGCGAGAATGCTCGCTTGAATTACGGACGAAGCTCCTACTGTACACCTTTGACTGCCAGACGTTGGTGCTCCGCAA
>ERZ794946.896-NODE-896-length-10661-cov-3.627852_pt1 | contig 10661 bp, 12 predicted proteins | sample MGYA00433072_ERZ794946 | MGnify/ENA primary metagenome ERZ794946 (study PRJEB30137, sample SAMN04331413) | food metagenome | isolation source: Y3 must sample point D1 replicate A | place: Australia: South Australia | collected 2014 ...
TGGCGACCATGATCGGCTTTCGAGGGCATGTGGTCGTGATTGAGGTGAGGTTTGGAAACGCACTTAATGCACGAGGGTATGGAAATCGAGCACGCATTGCAGAAGTAAGTGGCGATCATGCATTCGCTGACCATGCATGTCTCAAGCTTCCCAGACGCTTGTCAGACCATCTAGTAGGATGCAAGCTGAGTTTGACATCGGTGTATCTTCACACAGAGAGTAAGCCGCGTGTACGACTCTCAGCGGATGAACAAGTCTTTGCGGAAAACATATTGCATTTTGATAACTAAACCAAACGCCTTGGCTCGAAGAAGGAGCCACCAACACACACCTGACTTCCTTCTCAAGGCAACTTAGGAATCATCTTCAATTCCGCAAATTCCTCGACTGTCTTGATGATCGACTTGGTCGAGTCAACGTATCCAAAGTATCCCATCTCCTTGGCCTTGGTCATACTGCAGATCACAAAAGTCAGCAAACTCGCACGTCAACAACATCAAGTGGAAGAGAAAACATACCTGTAGTGCAAAGGGAAAGACCATCCCAACGCTCCATCCGTGAAACCAAACACACGGTCAATATCACTAAACTCAGTCATCCTCAACCCATTAGCCTCGGCGATTTCCTTCCACGCCTTTTGGATTTCCGGCTTCTTAGCCCACTCGGTAAGCGTAAACTTATACTTCATAGTCGCAGTGGGACCCCATCCTCTTGGTGGAGGTTCATAGGGCATCTTTGACTCTGTGAAGTCGGCTTCAAGATCTGGTCCCTTCCAGTCGATTCCAAAGCGAGCTGCTAAACGCGGCCACAGTTGTGCCCAAGTAAATGCACTGTCGTCGCAGGCATTGAAGGATTCATTGTATGCGGAGTCCGTCAAAACTGCCCATTCGGAGAGATAGGCGTTCATCTGTGCAGACGAGATGGATACAGTGGTTTCCCAAGCCTTGAGATCAGATGGATATTCCAAAGGCAGACCCAGATGTTTCTGCACAGTTGCGTAGATGGCAAGTGGAAGTACCAGATTCATCGCATTGTCGGGTACCGCGCCAGGAATATGGCTGGGTCTTGTGGTGATCCACTTCGACCCGTTCTTCTTGGCCCACTCTCTCAGATAATCTTCTTGAGGGTAGTAGAAGTTTGGCTCCAGCTCTACTCTGGCGTTGGTTTCTTCGTAAGGTGGTGTACCGGGACCGAGGTGGAGGCCATAGTACTTGGCTCCTAGCTGCAGTAAAACAGCCTTAGGAATTGACTTTGAGATCGTCAAGGCCTCCAAGAAGTTCGAGAGCAGGGACTTGTTGATCGAGACCAACTCATCCACATTGCCCCAGATGCCCTGTCCTTCCTTTGGCGCGGGCTGAATGTATGCAAAGAAAAATGCGTAATCGCCCTTGACATTCTTCTCTTTGAGAACGGAAGCGATTTCCTCAGGCGACTTCAGGAAATCGCAGGGGATGTGCTCCACGTTTTTGGGAAGGTCACCGGAAGGGGGACGGCGAGATAGAGCGTAGATCTTCTTCCAACGTTGAGGGTGTTGGCCTAGGACTTTGAGCATGTAGGTACCTGAGATACCATTTGCTCCTGTGACGATAGCAGTCAGGCCTTCTTCCTCAAAGGTTGGGAGACCGTGGTAGATGTCATGAGATTCGATGATATGTTGAGAGGACGACATTGTACTGTTGTAGTCGAGAGGGCCTTTGTCAACTGATCACAGCGGTCAGAAATGATGACTTGCTCTTCTTATATCGGCACTCGTGTCTGGTAGTACATGCAGCTGCTTTATAATATCATACCCCTCATCAGTGGAGCAATGACGTGAGCCGAATTTGTATCACAGAGGAAGGGACAAAACCATACAATGTGCATCGCAAATCACGCTCGAGGTTACTAATCCAACACTCGCTGGATGGTTCTATTCTCCAAACCGTAGGGTACATGCTTGTTGTTCGTGGAAGAGAGACATCGCAATCGATGGCTCCAATATTCGGAGACAGAAGTTTACCCCTCATCCGAGTCAGGGTCACCTCAAAAAGTCTTGTCCCGTCAGAAAATGTATACCGAGTCAGAGTAATAACCTACTAGCAAATCGGACTAAATCCATAGCTGCGAATAGTTCAGGAGATTCCGACTAACGGATCGCGTGGCGAAACTGCCAGATCAAAGTCAATCTAATGGAGCTAGAATGTGAACGATGAAACTGGGAACCGGCATATTATGCACTGCTATAGGGTCAATCTACAATCTTGCGCAAGACCACGAATGGCTTCCGAAAGAAGACGGAATGCTGTGAGACATCCAAAACATGTGCGTGATGAGACATCCTCTGTGGCCTTTGCGTCTCGGGCATTCGAGCTATTGGAGTCGTATTATCATAATGGGATCCATATTGAGATCTGATATCGAGATCCGGGCCAATAGTGTGGAGTTCGGATGTGAAGTTCCGTGACTACAGGTGGTACTCATCTGAGCATCCTCCTAAACTATCTTAGGGAAGTGGTTTGCGCCATGGTCATTGCTATACTCGGCCGAGTTGAATGAACGAGTCTCGATCCCATTGAACCGAAAATGGTATGACTCGATAATTCAGGACTCCGAGTCATGGCAGGGTCCAAGAGGCACCTCATCTCGCGAGTTGCCAAACAGCCTTGGGAGGAAACGTAAGACAGTGGGGAACAAAAGGAAGTAGTTCGTCAAATATCTAATGTGCAGCTTCAGAGCTGACTTGAATCTCAACATCCTTACGGATGATCGGTTCCTCACTACCACCACTGCTGTTGCTCTTGGTCCTCCTGGGCATGTTCTCTGGAAGATCGTTCAATCCAGGTCCATAGATTTGGGCCTTGTAGTTCGGTCTATCCGGTCGTAAAGGGTGTTTGTCGCAAGTCGTCTCTCTTTGCAAGCCAAAAACACCTTCTTCTTCATGACGAGATTTGTTCATCGTGCTGAGTTGGTAGGTGGAGTTTGCTGTGCGTGTGTTTGTATTGCGGATGTAGTAGGATGATTCCCAGCCCATGGCCTTCTCGTAGGCGCGGACGAAGGATCGTAGGGTAGGGATCGTGGCGGCCATAAGTGCATAACCGAGTTCGACTTGTTGCCAAAGGAGAGAGTATACGGTTGCGATACCGGGGTCGGAAGAATCCGACCATTGTGAAACGTAGTAGACATGAATGATAGCGAACATGGCGACACTGTGGTTGTTGTGTGAGCTTGAGGTAAATAAGGCATGGAGGTAAGGAAAACTTACATTAGACGGAATGAAAAGGCAAAGACGACTGAGAGCTTGATCTCTCTTGTCATTTGCAGCGGCACCACGAGAACGATGGAGAGAAGGAAAATTGCTATCTCGAACAGCGAATCAAATGTTGCAACAAGACTCCATCGTGTGATCTGTATGGTATCGTTAGTTTCGGATTTCAAGTGTAACATTCCATTAGACTGACCTGTCCGCTGCATCGATCCTGGAGCGCGAACTTTGTAGATGGACCACAAGTAATGGTAAGAGCCAAGATGGAGGCCAGTGTCCAGACAGCGACCAAGCCGAGTAATGAGTTGCAAAGAATTCGAGCAGTTCTGTTGTCCGTAGAGAACAGTCGCTTCATGAAGAAGATGACTGAACATTTCGAGAGAGCATTGGCAATGATGAAGAGACAGATACTAGCGATAGCAGACTGATTCAAGGTTAGTTGACGCACTCGACAAGAAGAAGGATAGGCATCATAGCATACCCTAGCTGCATTAAGCTGATCACCCTCTGACATGAGAGAGACGGCCTTTCCCAAAGCATAGTTGTCCAGCCCTACAAAGACAGCTGCATATTGACCTAAGCCGACAATCTGTGTCGATCAGTACATGAAGCTTGCGATCCCACAGACACGGTAACCACATACCGTAGCAGCGACAATGACCCAAAAGTCGAGTCCAAACGTGCGTCTTTGGATGTGCCAACGGACAAGTAGTGTAATGACAGAGAAAAGAAGACTCAAGATCGTCGCGACATAAAGTATACCAGCACGGTCGTTGGCAGTTACTGGAGAAAAAGCGTAGAATCCATCAGAGTTGTAGCTTCCCATATCGCAAAGAGAGGCGCCCTTGCAAGGGCCCAAGATAAGCCTTGGGGAGGTCGAAGTCGAGTAAGATCGAGGATTGTCTCGTTCAGAAAAACTGCTAAAAAGTAGGGACTCAAAAAATCAGCTGGGGTAGGCACCTATATTCATGTCTCTGGAAGGAGAGTGGTGTTTGCAGATCCGCCCAGCGAAAGTTCGCTAGAACGAACCGTTTGGATATTCAGCCTCTTCCTGCCTATCACGAATCACGGCCCTAAGCAATAAAGACACTATGGCTGATGCTGCCGACGCCGGCAAGATGTGCTGCCAGGTTGATCCAACCTAAATACGTTTAAGAGCCGTCGACCGTTTCATATAACTGGGTGCTTGGGCTCCTTGATGATTTGCGAGGTCCTTGGGTTTCGGCTGAACACGTCAAGGGAGCGCTTACGAACGATTGGGGAAGGTTTTGTTGGACAGTGAGGTGGCACACCTTTACGCAAGCCTTTTCACGAGACCTCCCGCCCAACCGCAAACTCACTTTTTGCTTTTAATTTTCGATAGCCGAAGAAGTTGAACCCGCAGCAGCTCGTGCAGCTCCTTCCTTCGCAGTGTGGCTTGAAGGCTTGCATATCACGGAACAACCAGGGTCCCACAATCCGGTTCCTTCGTGCTGGCAGTTGTCGTGGGCATGTCCAAAAGAGGTGACCACAGATCTCAATTCAAGTCATGTTCCAGATCGATCATCATATAACGCACGTAGTGGCTTGTACTAGATTTCGGAGTGATTGCTGTTTTGGACAAAGAGACGAATCCACCGCATCCTTCGCGCAAGAATCTCGACTCAACCCGCAGCCAGCTTCAAGTCCAAGCGAAATTCAACAAAGTCTTGGCAGACAACCTCGGCAGATTGTACCAAGCACGAGATGACCAAGTGTAAGAGGTCGGTTTGATCAAAAGGAAGAACGACAGGGCTGAAGAAGGTGGAAATTGTTTCAAGTACACGGTAAAATAGATAATTGGTCGAGGGATGGACGTGAGGTCAGGCACCGTCAGGGTCTTCATCTACTCGAACCTACATCTGTGACACGGCCCTGCCCGGAACTGTGTACACGAGACTTGATCTCATTCAAATGAATGAGCTCATGCGGCTCAAAGATACACGCAACATGGCATAAACAGAGATTTCGCAGACCGCCTTGCACATGAGAGATTTGCTTGACCAGATAAGATTGCTTGCTCCATCGGAGAGGAACCCATAAGATGGCTGATATATCCCGGGGAGGCCGAACATCGAACACATAGAAGCGAACATGTTTCGCATTTTCGAATAATTCTTCCGCTCCCCATGTTGTGTCGACGGCCTGAGACCATGGATGTCGGGTCACCAAAGCCATGGCGGACCTGGAACTCTTGGTCTCCTGTTCGCGTGTGCTTTCGAAAAAAGGTTCTCAAAGTGCGCAGTGGATTCAGTTGTCTTTACCATCTAGAGTGGTGGGGCACTCATGCATTCGCGTTGAGTAACCAAAAGGACAGAAACAAAGTTTCATGTCTCCTGATAACCATATAAAAGGCTTTGACAGGGGAAAGACGCTCGGCTGCAAGTACAATTCTTATGCACCTACGCCTAAGTTGCTTCGTCTGCACTTCGAATACGAGCATCATCACGAGAGCGGCCAACCTGCTTACCTTTCTTTTGTTATAACGACCTCAGGCTGCAACCACAGCTTCAAGCACAAACTCGGAATCCTTTGGAAAGATGGATATTTTATCAAAGTGTATTTCGAAGCATTTATCTCGGCGTTTTTGATATAGACAAGTCGGACTTATAGTGAGTGCCAGCCTCAGGTAGGCGTCGTGTAGTGGCGTTCGAAAGAAGATTTGGAATTGTGGTATCGTACAGATGTGAAAGGAGTTTAAGTCAAGGTCTTGTGGTGAGCGTAAGTTTGTCTCTTGCGCTCGTGAACGGGAAGCTCGTTTGCCGGGGTTCCAGGAATGGTCTTCTCCAACTTCTGCACACGAATTGCGGTTAGAAACATAGGTATACAGTCTTGAGTCGTGATTGCAACGCACCAAGTTGTCAAAGACACACTTGTTGAGAGGTCTTTCGTATCTTCTGCACTGCCACAGCTGCTGGTTGTTGTTGTCCAGGCATGACCAGTGTTTTCTGAACTCCTCAAGACAGTGCTTGTCAATGTCGCTCAGACTGTATGACGTTAGAAGATGCGCAGTAATAAATGGCAGGTATTCGACATACACGCTGGAAGCGCATCTGGTGACTTTGCGGCCCTCCTTCAAGCAGTCAAGCTCTCCCTTTCCATTGGCCTCGGCCTTGCACATCATGTAGTCGTCATTGTAGGTCTTGCATCTTGCGCCGATAAAGAACGAGGCCGAGAGGAGGGGAGCGGAACTGGCACCGACTTCTTGGACCTTGGGAATGTCGTCGGGCAGAGGTGTGGTGTCGATCAGCGTGTGCTGGTTGAATCTGCGCGGGTGTCAGGATTGAACAGAGGGCGAAGAATTGAAAGCGGACCTTGGTTGACGGGCCGACATGGTGGATAATGTGCAATTGACGTGAGGCTGGCTCTTGTCGCTGGTATGGGCGTGTGAAGCTGGAAGTCGTCGGTCAGCGCTCGGGAGCATCCGATTGGACCAAAAACGCCCAGCAACCCGCAACCCGCGACGCTGTGAAGCGCTCCTCAGCCAGCAAACAGAAAGCGCGTCGTTCTTTGCTGGAAGCTCCAAGCTTCTTCTCCCTTGCATCAATCCCGCGCCCGCTCGCAACAACCAGCCATGTCGTTATTCGGTAATCTGGGCAACAATGCTCAGCAGCAGTCCTCTGGTACTTCTCTTTTCGGCGGAGCTTCCAACTCCAACAACACCCAATCTTCACAACCCGCCCAGTCGACCTCTTTGTTTGGCCAACCTCAGCCTGCGCAATCGAACTCCACTCCCTCGCTCTTCGGTCAGCAGAACCAGCAACCCCAGCAACAGTCATCGACTCCCTCCCTCTTCGGCGGTGCCACCCAGCAGAACCAGCAACAATCTTCGACCCCTTCCCTTTTCGGCGCATCCGCTCAGCAGCCTCAACAGCAGCAACAACAACAACAGCAGCAGCAGCAGCAGCAGCAGTCCGGCGGCATGTTCGGCTCCACCAACAATGCGCAAACACAGCAGCAGAATACCGGCCTCTTCGGCAAGCCTGTTCAGCAGACGAACAGCCTTTTCGCTCCGAATGCTACTGATCCCAACCAGCAACAGCAGCCTGGCATGTTCGGCGTGAACAATGCAAACTCTTTGGGCGCCTCTTTACTCAGTGCTTCTCTCTCTGCCTTGCCATCGGCTCTTACAAACAAGCCCACCACCATTGGCTTCAACCAACAAGCCATGGCACCTCCCCGCGACAAGACGATCCCTCAGCAAATGGACGCCATCTCCCAAAAGTGGAACCCCGAATCTGCCGAGTGTCTCATGCAACATTACTTCTACGTCGCCGTACCACCGGAAAAGGCCCCCTTTATTACCATGCCTGATAATGCCGACGAACGCGAGTGGGAAAAGGCCCTGCGCAACAAGCCGACTGAGGGATCTGTTCCTGTCATCGCAAGAGGATTTTTGGATTTGGGCACGCGCTTGCAAATGCAGGTCGATGCAGTCAAGCAATTGCAAATGCGCCTCCATGAGATGAACAACAGTCTGGATGCCATGATGCAGAAGCATGAGTTGGTCTTGAGTGTCAGAGCAGCAGAAGCGAAGAGAAAGCATATTGGTCTGAGCCAAAGATGTCTCGCCTTGGCAATCCGTGCGCAAGTGCTCGCGAACAGAGGATTCGTTCTGGACGGCGCAGAGGAGGAGCTCAAGAAGAAGTTGGCGACGTTGGAAAAGGCAGTATTCGACCCAGCATTCTCAGGAAGAGAAGAGGAGATCTGGGCGCGCATGGTGGCCATTCGGGAACGAACCAGATGGCTGCAGGAAGAGAGCGAGAAGCTGGGCCGCCAGGTGTCTGGAGAGAATGGTGGTCTGGACGAGCAGGTGATTGCAAAGACAAAGAAGGTAGGTCGATTGAGACACTAATCACATTCGGGACTGAACTAACATGCTTGACAGATTCTCCACGATTACGATACGCAGATCCAGCACCTGCGCAAAGAGCTGGAACATGTCAAGAAGGAGTATGAGGAGTGGGAGGCCGCTAGCAAGCCTAGCAAATGAAAGGACATTCGCATTTCTCGGACATAAGATAACACATTTCGATACAAACACCCACGACGGGATGATGGCACTAGCGATGTAGCAGTTGCGTGGAGAGACTTTCGGAAGAATGGCCGTGACGCGGTGTAGACCGAAGACGACAGCCAAAAGTACCGAGCCACACATTTGGAGAGCGCCCTTGATTGAAGGAACGAATATACGCAGTGTTCAAGAGGTATCGTTTTGTACAGTATGTTGTTACAAGTGTATCGTGACTAGTAGAAGAATGTATGTGATGCGGCTTTAAACAAGCTTCTGGATGTACTCGACGGCGAAGGGCGCTGCAGATGGATTAGATGGCGGCGACAGCGAAATGTTGAGAGAAGATGCGTACAGAGGTAGAGAAGAACGCAAGTGGCAATGGCCTGCTTGACGGTGACAGATGCGGACTGCTCCTGGGCCTAATAGCCAAAGGTCAGTATGCGCTTGGTTGGATTGCGCGTGGTGACGATTGAATACCTCCATCTCGGCCTTGCTGGGGGGTTGCGGTGCTAGCGATAAGTCAGTACAGTGCCTATAATTTTGCCATATCTCATCACTCACCGAACATTTTGTATATGTGAAGTAACTTGACGTGTTCGTTGTGCCTGAAGTGGTTGGTCGCGAAAGTTCCTAAGAGAGAGAGTCTGCGGTAAAATCCGGAGGAGGCACGACGTCAACTTCAAGGAAGGCGCGACCGGACAGCTCTGAACAAACCAACATCCACCTTCACCACATACTTTTCCACCCTCACTCAGTCATCAGCATTCGGCAATCCTTCCAATATCACCACAACCGAATCGCAGAACCATCTAAATACAAACCGCAAATATGGAAGATCTTCCAGGCGCCGACTCTCCTCCTGTCAACGAGGTTGGCCATGAGCCTGCTGGAAACGACGACCCTCAGGATCCCTTACGCCCTGATGTTGAGGAGGAAGATTCTGCTCGTACTCCACCAATTGCCGATCCTCACCAAGATACTGAGCTCGCCGAAGATGACCAGAACCCACAACTGTCAATTCCTGGAGACGCGGATAATGATGACAATGACGCCGATTCAGACGCTCTGAGTGATGTCGACGAAGCACAATTCCAGGATTTCGACCCGAACGCCATTGCTATTGAGGAGCGCCCGAGAGTTGTTGATGCTAGCGGTGTTGCCTTGTTGGGAAAGCACAAGCGCAAGCGTGACGATGCTGATGGAGAGGGCAAGAAGAAGCGCAGAGAGGGTCGCCGCGAAAAGCCCAAGCGTAGCAAGCGTGGAGGTGATGATGATGGACAGGACTACGATGCTTCCGAAGAGCAAGAGGGACGCAGGAGAAAGACAAAGGGTCCAGGCGAGAAGCGCAAGAAGAGAACACCCAGTCCCGAGGACGACTCCAATTTGTCACCAGAAGAGAGTGAGTATACGCTTGGATTTATGGCTGGAACACTTCATCTAACAAGCACACAGGACGCAAGAAGGAGTTCTCGCGCAAGCTGGATGAAGCACTCAAGAAGCCCAAGACAGCCAGCAGACGTAAGGCTGGTATTGATCTGGAACAGATGGCCGATACCGAGCTCGAGGAGATGCGTCGTCGTATGGCCGAGGCCGCCCAAGCCGACACTCAAGCCCGCGACGATGGAAAGCCTGCTATGCACAAGCTTAAACTCCTCCCTGAGGTTGTCGCCCTTCTGAATCGTAACACTCTGCAAAACGCTCTCGTCGATCCTGACATTAACCTTTTGGAATCCGTTCGCTTCTTCCTCGAGCCCTTGAATGATGGTTCTCTGCCCGCCTACAACATTCAGCGCGAGCTATTTGCCTGCTTAGCCAAACTTCCCATCTCAAAGGATGCTCTTGTCGCCTCAGGTATCGGCAAGGTCACCCACTTCTACACCCGCAGCACCAAGGCCGAACCCCTCATCAGACGTCAAGCCGAGAAGCTGGTTGGTGAATGGACGCGACCCATCTTGAAGCGCACCGACGACTTCCGCAAGCGCGAATTCGTCGAGGCAACCTACGACCCCAGCATAGTTCCCATGCGCAGCACACAACCCGTGGACAAGGCCGTTCGTGCAGCAGCAGCCAGAAAGGCCGCCCTGGCTTACCCCACCACCACCAACCGCGCTCGTGTGGAAGGCGGTCTTGGTACATACACCATTGTACCCAAGAGCGATCTGTCCAGAGCCGCACCCGGTGTGCGCCGCCCGGGCGCTGCTGGTGACGATCTCGCTCGCAAGCTCCAAGCACGCTCCAAGAACAACAGGAGATGAGCATAATATACGAGAAAGGGGATTCTAAAATTAAAGGTCATGATATCAAATTGGGCGAGGGCGTTCTTCACTTACTGTTCTCTTTCTCTGACACACGCATTTGGGATTGCATCTCATGTTGCCCTCCGTCTTT
>ERZ794946.898-NODE-898-length-10650-cov-4.702312_pt1 | contig 10650 bp, 9 predicted proteins | sample MGYA00433072_ERZ794946 | MGnify/ENA primary metagenome ERZ794946 (study PRJEB30137, sample SAMN04331413) | food metagenome | isolation source: Y3 must sample point D1 replicate A | place: Australia: South Australia | collected 2014 ...
GCTCGGCCGAGCGAAGGCTGCGCTGGTATGGTACCCTCGTGTGCTCGTAACGTCAACGTTGTGTTGTAGCCTGTAGCATGTTAGTAGACGTAGATAGATATGTTCCAATTCACAAACCAGAGATGTATTGAGACAAAAACTCGACACCAACGTGATGACCTTCCTCGCCTCCCATTGTCTGCGGGTCCCAGACGGCAGTGACAAGAATATTCGTGTTGACGCCAGGGACGACCTTTATATCTTTGGCGGTAGCGTGTCCAAGCAATGTTCCATTTGTCAGAATGTGGATGTCGACAAACGGTACAGTAGCGCTGTACTCTGTGGGGTTGGTGAAGTTGACCGATGCGGTGAGTGTCAGGGAAGTCTTGCCAGTATCGATAATTTGTAGATTGCCGATCTTGGGCGTGAATGAGCCAACGCCGCCTCGCTTGATGGCTACAAGGGGCCGCACATTAGCTACATGATTCTTTGAGCTGCTCGAACGATGTAGGAATCGATCACGAACGTTTGACAGGCACGGAGCCTTCAGCCGGAATCTTCCTGACAGCCAATTGACCAAGCGCTGTCTCCATCTCGACATCAACCTCCGCCTTGATGCCCAACTCAACTCCCTTGCCGCCAAAGAGGAGGGCGTTCAAGACATCGGTGAATACATCGTCGTCCGTCACAATCAAAGGAGCTTTTTCGATTGCTGATTGTACGGCCAGAAGCGGGCCCTCATCCTTGTTGTCCGAATCGATTCGACTTGAGTTTGCTTTCTGCCATTTATTCAAATCAAGGTACCCAAGCTTGGAGCCGTGGTAAAACACATCTGCATCTGCTCTAACGCGGCCGACGCTGATGTTGAAGTTCATTTCCTCGGGGAGAGCGACCAGCGCCTTGATGTTGGCAGAAATCCTAGGGTTCGACTCGGGGCTGTCTGGCTCGGCAAAAGGATCAGGCAATCCGAAGTGTACATCGGCCAGGGTGAAGTTTCTGATGAGGTGTCCGAAAGTGTGGCCGGGGAAGGGGACCGGCACGGTTACGTCGGACATGAGATCAGTGATCCATCGGGGAGTGTCTAACGAGGGCGAGTCCGATCCTCGTACGTACACAGTGGTATTGTTTCCATGAATATAGCCGCCAAGAAGTATGTCCAGCGGCGACTCATGAGATCCAGGGCAAGCTTGAGTAAAGGCCTGGGGCAGACGTCGAACGAATCCAGAGACGCTGACATTAAGGTTCTCCTTCGGCTTGACGGAAAGGCTTGGTGTGGTAGCATCGGCCAATTGAATAAGAGGTTGCGAAGGATGACAGTTATCAACAAGGATGGCGAAGCCGAGAGGGGGGATCGTAAAGTCCAGAGGATAGTCGTTGCCGAGTTCGACAGAAACGTCTGCTACCATAGCACGCTGTAGGTCGGGTAGTTGAACTTCACGAAAGTTGAGCTTATGGATCTTGTATTCTGGTAAAGTAGGGATGTTGTCGTTCCCAAAAGCCATGGCACGGGAGACAGTCTGCCTTCCAAGATTTATGAGGCCTGATTTGACAGGAACTGAAGCTTCGGCGGAAACACGCAACTCTTGCAGCTTTCCATCAATATAATCTTTAGCCAGATGTCTAATAGCATCCGTGTTACCAGGAGCCAGCTCGGTCAGGAAGTCAATGTGTGTGGTATGACCATTGCGAATGTCAGCTACAATAGAGGGTATTTCTGCGGTTCCAAGGAGCGCATCCTTGTAGTCCGGTAGAGTGACTTGGACGGACGACTGGCCAGTCTCAACCTTTCTGGCAATCCAGGTACCAAAACGACCGAAGCGGCGAACGGAATCGTCCTTGACGTTATCGGCACGCATGGAGAAGTCACCCTGTATCCTGGCTGTGACGCCTGTGGTAGTGAAAGAGTGTATGGACAAACTCGTGGGCTCAAAATGGGCGGCTTGAACAGCATACTCTTGAACCTTGGACGGTGCTAGGAAACCCAGTACCATTATGAGGACAGCAACAATGCAGAGAAGGAACAAGGCCAATAGACTGGACCATCTTGGTGGGCTCTTAGACTGGGGTTGGAAGAGGCGTAGTAATCGTGCGACGGCGGGCGAGTGGGATGACTCGGATGATGATTCGGCTTGTTCTTGTGCTTCAACATTGTGGTTGTTGTTTGAGGATAGTAAGGGAGTATTCTCGTCGTTGTGATCGTGGGTTGCAGAGTGATGCGACGAATGGACCGATTGCGGCCTGGAGGGCGGTTGGGAATTCGTCTCTGGCATGGTTGAACGGGTGGATGGGTTGATTGATACGGTAGTTGATTGGGAGTTGGTGTCAGCGCTGTGCGCCAATGTGTAGATAAGCTAACTAAGTGCGCATCGCAATCGCGATCGTGAAGTGGGTGAAGAGGAAGAGGCGGACGCGAGTCGAATTGGAAGTGGAAGTGGAGGTGTGGAGAGTGATCGCGTCAAGCACCGAAACGTAACCGGGCGGGCGAGCCGAGGCCGCCACGCGCGCTATCTGGGGAAGAGAACAAAGCCCTTATCGATAGCTACCCGCTGATATGGATGGGAATATTTGATTCCGAGGTCGGTGACTCAAGCTCTCCATATCACACACCAACAACAATGACTGTCTTACGAGTGTCCAACCGGGCCTGTAGCCTGCGCAAGGCTCTGACAACTCCTGCCCGCGGCTATGCCACTTCGCCAGCTCAACCGGCAACCTCGCCTTTTGCTCCCCGTCATCTGATGTCAATCGCTGACCTGACACCCGCCGAACTCAGCACTCTTGTCCGCAATGCAGCTTCTCACAAGAATGCTGTCAAGTCTGGTCATGTCCCTGCATCTCTTCAGGGCTCTTTGTTCGGCAAGACTGTTGCCTTGACTTTCAGCAAACGTTCTACCCGCACTCGTGTTTCCACCGAAGGAGCAGTTGCTCTCATGGGAGGCCACCCCATGTTCTTGGGCAAGGATGATATTCAACTCGGTGTCAATGAGTCTTTGTACGATACCTCGGTTGTCATTTCATCTATGGTCTCGTGCATTGTTGCTCGTGTCAATGGCCACGATGATGTTGCCAACTTGGCCAAGCACTCTTCTGTCCCTGTCATCAATGCTCTGAGTGACCTCTACCACCCTCTGCAAACCATTGCCGATTTCTTGACCATCCACGAAGCCTTTCCCTCTTCTCAGACTTCCAATGTTCAGGGGCTCGGTCTCGAGGGCATGAAGATTGCATGGGTCGGCGATGCAAACAACGTGCTGTTTGATTTGGCTATTGGTGCTATGAAGCTCGGTGTTGACATTTCTGTTGCTACTCCCAAAGGCTACGAAATTCCTGCTACCATGCGTCAAATCATCCAAGACGCTGCAAAGACTTCCCCCAAAGCTGGCTCCCTCATCGAGACAACCGTCCCGGAAGAGGCTGTCAAGAACGCAGATATTCTTGTCACAGATACATGGATCTCTATGGGCCAAGAAGCAGAGAAGATTGCTCGTCTGAAGGCTTTCGAGGGCTTCCAAATCACACCTGAGCTGGCTAAGCGTGGTGGTGCCAAAGAGGGATGGCAATTCATGCACTGTCTTCCTCGTCACCCTGAAGAAGTCAGCGATGAGGTCTTCTACAGCCCCAAGAGTCTGGTCTTCCAGGAAGCAGAGAACCGCCTATGGGCTGCCATCTGTAAGTCACCATGTACCCCAAGAGATTGACATGACACTAATTCGCAAAACAGCTGCACTGGAAGCCTTCGTTGTGAACAAGGGCAAGATTGTGTAGAAGGAACAAGAAGGGTCAATAGAAAGCAAGTCTCGTATAAATCGTACATGGCTAAAAGCAAAGATGGTTCTGTTGTAAGCTGCGAGAACTTTGTACACTGCTTTAACCCATCGCTTTAACCGGGAGGAAGGGTGCTGGCGTCAACAACATCTTCGGCTTCCTTCTCCATCTCTTCGCTGGGGCCGTGGAGAGGCGATCTGGGCAGCGCCATGAGACCTGAAATGTTGTTAGTATAGCCACAAGACAAGACGATGATCGCGAATTACCTGTTCGGGCACTTTCGAGAATACCGAAAGGCGCAATGAGCTTCATGAATGAGTCAATTCTGTGGGGCTTGGCCGAGACTTCGACAATGCAGTTGTTAGTTGAGATGTCGAGGACCTTGCCGCCGAATTGGTGGGTGAGATAGGTGATGGTCTCAAGATGCTTGTGCTTGTGTCTCAGAGCCTCGCTAGCAGCAAGGCGACTGGGGTGGAAGTCGCGTCTCAGAGCTTCCTGGTGAGCGCGAGCGTTGGCCTCAAGCTCCTCAGGAGTAAGACCAGCGACCTGAGCCTGAGCCTCGGCATCGGTCATCTCTCTATGATGGGCGAGGAGCTCCTCAAAGTACTCGGGACCCAGGATGCTAACCTTGGCCAGGAGCAGTTCGCGCTGGACAAGGGGAGCAGAGGTGTAGTCAAGGACGGCCCAGACGGGGACCAAGTCCTCAAGTTGACGGCGGGCCTGTTCGATGACGCCGTCCTGGCCTTGGAGAACGATGGTCATGCGAGAAAGATCGGCAACTTCAGTGTTGCAGACGACCAGGGAGTCGATGTTGAAGCCACGGGCAGCGAGAATACCAGAGACACGTGAGAGCACACCAGGCTCGTTCTGGACAAGGCAGTTGAGAACATGACGCTTGGGGGGAGCTTGAGAGGGTAGAGGAGTCTCGTAGAGGATGCTGGAGACGGCAGCGGCGGGCGAGACGGAGGCGGCGGTGGGAACCTGGGGCAGGGGAGAGGTGCGGCGATGCAGGGCCTTGTATGCGATGGCCGAGGTCGACGACGACGAGTTGCGGGAGTTGGACAGGGCGAAAGAGCGCTGGGTGGGAGCGCGGCAGCGGGGAGCCAGCGACTCGAGCGACACGGCGGTCCAGATGCGTTTGGACGCCATTGCGAGAGCGACTGACTTGACGAGGCGGATCACAGAGCGACGAGAGCTCTTGTGAAGGTGATGGTCAAGTGAGTCAAGGTCTTGATAATAATAAAATCGGAAGCTCGTTGTGTTGCCGGCGACTTCGGCGGCCAGCCCTGGACCGACGCCGGGTCCGTGCATCGTCATCGGGACTCGGACTTAATTATTCGCAGTTCGCGTCCTCCAAAAAAGACTCCAGAGTCCAGACGTGCGCTTTAACACGCGGATACAAATCTGTCTCGTCGCAAACAATTCTGCGCCCCATTCTTTCGCCATGTCCGAAGAACCTCGCAAGCGCTCGCGTTTCGATCAGACCGAGTCCGATGCGCGCCCCTCTCGTTTCGACCGCCGCTCGCGTTCACCAAAGAACAGAAACTCGGAGCCTCGCCAACGTACTCGTAGTCCCGTGTCTGGCACCAACAGTCCCGCTTCGAGAGATCCTGCTGCTGCCGCAGCCGCCGCTGCTGCTAAAATCAATGCGCAAATTCAAGCTCGCAAGGGCATCCAACACGTCGATGTTCCGCCAATCCGTTCCGTACGCACCTCTGCCGCTACACTTTCCATACATCCTCAGACCAAGTGCTGACCTGTCATGCGCAGACCGAAAGCCCTTCCGGTGGTGGAAACCAGTCTCCTGGCGGCGGCCTGAATGCTGACATCTACACCCAAGATGGTGATTTCATCAGAGATATCGAAGTCAACGATCTACGCAATCGCTACACCCTCACCAAGGGCTCTACTCAGAAAATGGTAAATCCTCACCGTTGCACTCCACTGATGTTGCAGTTTCCCACACTTCCTCCCCTGTTTTCAAAGGTTTTTGTTTTGGTTATACCATTTGAAGCTTCAGATTGCTCACTTCTAGCCCAACAGCCACTAGGCTCCACCGTTTTGCAAATGCTGACCTCGAGTGTGTGACATCTAGATTAAAGAAAAGACTGGCGCCGGTATGCACCATCCCTATACATTGACGATTTGAACACAAGGCTTATTTGTCCTAAAGATGTCACCACCAGAGGAAGCTATTATCCCGACAAGGCAATGGCCACTGCTGCCGTAAGTTTTTTTGTCCATCGAACAGTTTTACTTGTATCACTGACAGAACCTAGAACCCACCCCTTTACCTCCACGTCACCAGCACCACCAGAGATGGTCTCGAAAAGGCCGTTGCCGAAATTGACGAATTGATGAAGCAGGATCTGCCTAACCTTGTAGACGAAAGACGGTTCCGTCGCAGAGAACCAGAACAAGTCGAAAGAGATTCCATGGGTCGCGTGAGTTCTTGTCTGTGTTGAAGTTGTGTTTCGATGTTTGTCTAACAAGAACGTTCAGCGCAAATGGCCTGAAGAGAAGATTCCTGTGGATCTCGAGCCCATCCCCGGATTCAACCTTCGTGCTCAAGTTGTCGGTCAAGGTGGTTCTTACGTCAAACACATCCAGCAGGAGACACGATGCCGCGTTCAGATCAAGGGTCGTGGATCCGGTTTCATGGAGCACGACACTGGACATGAGAGCGATGAAAGCATGTACCTGCATGTAGCGTAAGTGTGCATCTACGGATTTGCTTTGCTCAAAGACTAATATATTGCAGCGGCCCTGACCCCAACGAGGTAACCCGTGCTAAGGAGCTCTGCCTCGACCTTCTAGCCAACGTTCGCACCCAGTATGAGCAGTTCAAGGAGCGTGGTCCTCGTGGCGGCAGAGGTGGTGGCGATCGCGGCGGAGACGATTACGGCGATCGTGGACACCGTGGCGGCTACGGAGACCGTGATCGCAACAGCAGCTACGGCGGCGGCGGTTACGGAGGCGGAAGAGACGGCGGTAGAGATGGTGGCTACGGAGGAGGCTATGGCGGTTATGGAGGCGCTGCGTCACCAGCAGCCGCTCACACTGGAGCTGCTGCTGCAGCTATGAGCCCTGGCGCCGCAGCCACTCCCGACTATGCTCAAGCCTATGCACAGTACTACCAGCAGAACGGACAACAGGATCCTTATGCTGCATACGGAGGCTACGAAGCCTACACAAGAATGTACTGGCAGTATTACCAGCAGCAGCAAGGCGGCGTACCTGGAGCGGAACAAACCCCTTCTTACGACAACGGTGCTGCACCTCCACCACCTTCATCCGAGGCTCCACCACCGCCCCCAGCAGACGACCAAGCTCCTCCTCCACCCCCTGGAGCAAGCGGTGGCTACAACTCTGTAAGTCTTGTGATATCGATACATCAAGAATAGATGACTGACAGTTGCGCTAGGTACCTCCTCCTCCCGGAATGTGATGTGATAGCTCTATCGAATCTTTGGACAGATTGAATCCTTCAGTCAGTCATCATTGAGTAGACAAACAAGAAGAGACCGGTCACAGGGCTTGGGCAGACCGTCCCATCAAGAAGCGAAACGGGAGGCGGCTCAACGCGCTATTACGAAAGGGCCAACAAGACGCGACTAGTTACTTGGTCGATTACGTTACAAAGTAGAAAAATGTTCAAAGTATTTCTCCGCACTTGTGCCCCCTCGTCTGACTACCCCGCGCTGTGTGGGAACGGTGTGTGGGTTAATATATTGCATAGTGCATCTCCGGGCCGCCACTGAGTACTATTATAGAGCCCGTGCACTCGCTGAGATGGCAGGCTGCACACCATTCGTGCGTGCGGAATCGATCTGTCTAGATACAGCGAGGAGCATCTTCAGCTACGCCAGGCAGAAGCAGTGAATGAGAATGTCCAAAGAGAATAGGACCTCCGTACAGTCGTTCGAGATAGCGATAGGTGGAAACTCAGCGTTTTATCTTTGTATCGTTGTAGAAGAAACGCGAGGAGTCACACTCCTCGGCACGACGAAGGTCGTTTTCTCTGACCTTTGATCGCCCGATCAAGTGGTTTGCAAGCCATTGCTAACTTATCGTGAAAGTAGAGACACCAAGGCCCACCAGGACTAAGGTTCGCAAAGTGGACCATTAAAGGCCGCGATGGTCATAATGGCGGCAAGACCATTTCTTGGAGCGTCTGTCCAGATGTACCCTCCTCCCTACATGACTTTCATCAAGCATCTTGCATCCAGGGATTCATAGACTAGCAATTCTTCAACGAAACATGGTCAGATCGGAAGTAGATGTCTTAAACAGGCGAATTGAGGCTCTCTGCAAAATGGTGAGTAAGGCAGGGGTAAGGCGATGGTCAACGGAAGGACGACGAGAAAAAGACAAAGCAAAATTTCAACCGCAGGCAGCTTGCGCCATGCAGCTGTACCTTACGATGTCGATGCAATGATCAGCGTTAAGGGACGGCCCTCTGTCTTCAGCCACAAGCGAGAAGCCAATGAGAACAATGTTGGGCTGCCACCAAAGCCAAATACCAAGTGTTGATGCCAAACTGCTCGTTAAGCTCAGAAGGGGCATACATTGAGCAGAGGATCAAGTGGTAGCGTTCAAGCGACATACGGCATGGTTCAACAATACCTGGGGGATGGTACCGAACCAATGCACGCAAGATTGTGTACTGCGTACTGTTAAAGCAACGAAGGGCACGAAGGAGCCCTGCAGTCGGAAGGCACATGCGTGATATGCTTGGCAAGGACGAGATCAAAGGGTATTCGCGAGTGCGAAACAGGGATAGAGGGACAGAAGGAAGGAACGACGGCTGAGACAAGGACAAGATAGCAGTTCCCGCGAGAACCCAAGAGCGATGATGACAGGCCTTGGATGTGTCTTATGGGTGGAACGGTTCTCAGATGGAGGCGCATGGACGCTGGAGCTAGCGCTGGATTCTGTCGAGGTGAGTGGGCGATTGGATTGGGATTGGGCTGGTGGTTGGAGGCCGGAGCTCAACGGTCAAGCGAGTTCGGACCACCTCTTCATCGTCATTTGCGCGCGCCCACCACCAACTGCTCCTCCCGCCGCATGCCTTCTGAATTCTGCGAACCGAACTTTTGTTATCATGGCCTGAAGCTCACGCACGCGATCACTCTGAATCTTCCGTCCAGCCCTCGAGTCTGCGCCTACCATCGCCTCGCTATATGCTTTTACGCGGCAAAGGCTCGCATGAGCATCTTCACGACTGACTTCGACATGATCCGCCCTCACCTGTGGTAGCCTTTCCTATCTTCAGCGATTCCGATTCATTTGGTCCAGCAAGCGCGCAATCTTGGCTCGCCCGTCGCTCCCCCTCTGCCACGTCGAGCGTAGACATCCAGTCGCTGGCCAAGCGCGTGCGATACAAGGTCATGGACCAGAACACCCCGAGCCCGAACCCGAGCGATCAGGATGACTCCGACAACACCCCTCGATCCGAGCTCCCTTCCCTCGCCGTCACTCCGACTCCCGCCCGTGAGGATGCTCGACACGCTTCCGAGGATGGTTACTTCGCTCTGAAGCCTACCGTCTCCCGTCCGAACTCGTTGCTATCTCCTGCAGTTGCCGCTATCGCTACTCCGGGCATCCGCCGCACTACCACATACCCCGACACCCCCGACAGGCCTGTTGTTCAAAGAGACCTCTCACATGCTTCAGTCGCTAGTGTCGAAAGCAATCTGAGTACCGTCACCGTGAAGGCATCCGACTCTGGTCACGAGTCATCTAGTCAGGCAACCTCCCCTCTCTATACCCGGCCAAAATACCCTAATCAGGCCTTCTCTGCCTTGCAGCAACAACGATACCCCCCACCGCATCTGCCTCCGACACTGCGTACCAAGACGCTTCACCCGGCTCAGCCTGAAAACTTCCGTCAAGCAATACAAGCTCTGCATAAGACTGGTGCTAAGACCGCTGACAACACTCCTGCTGTGACCCCTGGCTTGTTCACCCCCAAAGCACCCGCTGAGCAATCAAACTTGGGTCCTGATGAACATGGATTTTATGCGTCTCCATTCTTGCACTTCACCCACCGTCAGGCACCCAAGGAAACCCACATTGCTGATGTTGATATTGATCCTATCTCTGGACGAAAGCTCATCAACAACTACGAAATCATTGACGAGCTCGGTAGAGGAACGCATGGCAAGGTTAAGCTGGGTCGCAATCTGGCCACAAACGAATATGTAGCCATCAAAATCGTGGAGCGCTACTCCAAGAAGCGTCGACTTGGCAAGCTGGGCAACGCTGAAGATAAGGTCAAAAAGGAAGTTGCTATCTTGAAGAAGGCCCGACATCCAAATATCGTTGCTCTACTTGAGGTCATTGATGACCCCGCCCGCAAGAAAGTCTACATTGTGTTAGAACGTGTCGAGCTTGGTGAAATTGTATGGCGCGCGAGTGCTCCCAAGGAAGTTGCTTTGGTTGAGTGTCGTCGCTACAACAGAGAGTCGCGTGGTATCTTTGACGACGAGGAAGCCGAGGCTGAAGATCGCGCTATCCTCGACGAGGCCAAGACACGTCGGCTCAAACAGCAGAGGCGTACTTTGAGAAAGCTACGCCGTCAGAGACTGGCTGGAGGTACCGGACCTGGAGCCTGGAGTTTCGAATTCGGCGGCGACACCGACGAAGATGATTCGGATGCAGAACATGCGTCAAGAATTTCCACTTCGACGACCGAAAAGAGTGCGGATCAGGTAGGAATTGATAGTCGTCAACTATCAGCCGTGCTTGCACAGTTCTCGATCGGAGAGAGCGACGGAGCCGATCCTGGGACCCCCGTCAATCCGGTCAACCCTCAGGCCTTCTGGCCAGAAGTCAGCCCAGTGAAACTTTTGGAAGGCACCATGTATGGTTCTTACGAAGAGGAAGTCGCCGACAAAGAAGCAG
>ERZ794946.900-NODE-900-length-10642-cov-3.416360_pt1 | contig 10642 bp, 12 predicted proteins | sample MGYA00433072_ERZ794946 | MGnify/ENA primary metagenome ERZ794946 (study PRJEB30137, sample SAMN04331413) | food metagenome | isolation source: Y3 must sample point D1 replicate A | place: Australia: South Australia | collected 2014 ...
TCCCAATGCTCAATCCCTCCCATATCTCCCATCACTCCCATCCTCTCTCTACCTTCTCTTGTCCGCCCCATTGTATCACCCCTCATCTTGCTCTCACCCAACATATCCTCCTTCTAACTCCAGAGAAGAAGGAAATAGGTCTCAACTCACCAACAGCAGCATGAACAACCTCCAACAATGCCAACGTCTGCGTCCACTTTGCAAACTCCCCAACACCGGGGAAGACATATCTCGTCCCATGCACACCCGCAATCAACAACACTCTTCCTAGAATAGTGCCCCAGAGGATGGTAGAAATGGCATTGTAGAGGACCAAGTATCCGGTTTTGAGAGGGGAAGATTTGCGTTCGGCCGCAGGGCGGACGGGTTGTTGGGGTCGGTCGGCCATGATTGGCGATGTGGAATTGGTGTTGGAGTTGTGTTTTGGACAGAGAGAATGGAAAGCAACACCTTTGAGAGTTTGGGAGCCTCGGGAGATTTGGACCCTGGGGAAGGAGCTCCTTGGTGATCGGCGTTTTGACAGTGGTGAGCTCCGTGGTCACCCTGGTCTGACATCATTCTCTCACTCAAAAACACTTTCTCAGAATATCTTGGTGTTAATGGATCATGAAGCAATCGAAGCATTATTTGTTTGAAAGTCATCTTCCAATATCTGCCATGCTCTCTAATGAGCGCTGCTCTATTTGAGCTAGTGGAAAAGAGTGCTGAAAACCCAGTAGATGCCTGGAAAGATCTTGTCTTCCCTCGTGTCCCCCATTCCCAGAAAAGTTAAGAATAAACGCCGTCGCTATGCATGCTTGAAGACATGATGTGTGGCCACCCGCCCCATAAAGTACATGTCTTTGCGCCCCTGATTTACACTCCGAAAATACAAGACGCCCATCCCTCATATCCATTGTGATGCTCCAAGCACCATAAAAAGAAGGGGTATCGACAAGAAAGCAAAAAGTCGAGAAATTTGAAGTGAAAGGGCCAACCTTGCTTAGAGGAAAATCTGCATCACATCGTTCTTGTGAGAGACTCGGACTGCGCAATTGTCGGCGCGGCAATTGACAAAAGGTTTCGGTAGCATCGGGTCGTCTGCTCGCCCTTTTCCTTTAGCCCCTTTGAGAACCTTTCTCTTACGATTGTTCATGCATGTGCCACAATATACCTGCATATCATGTTAGTCGTGTCCCAAGTTTGTATGAGAAGATCTGACGTACGTGACCGCATCCTTTGACGACCCAGACTTGGCGTTTTTCTTCGCTTTCTCCGACGGCTAATTCCTCTTCGCAGTTTGGACAGACAATCGTGTCTTCCTCTGTTGGATCTCTGGTAAACCCTTCTGGAGCTGGTGGGGGCGGGTCAAATTTAGGAAGAGGTAATTGAATGTCTTCATCCCCAGTTCCGACGTTGAAGGCAACAGTCTCGTAGTTCAGGAATGCCGGCATCATACCAGTAAACAGGCGAGCATCGGGGCGAGAAAAGTCGGTATCTTCGGTGGCTCCAAAAATGGATGGCATTGCACCTCTTCCACGAGCAACGGCGGCCATTGCGGCAGCTCTCAATGTCGGTAGTTCATTCATCAAGTGTGCCAATCTTCCAAGTTGCGGTCTTCTTTGCGCCTCAAACGGCCGTGGTAGATTGACGCCAGTGCGTGAGCCGGCCACAATGACATCGTCTTCGTCGTCAAGGATCAAGTCTGCGACAGGTCGTCTGCGTTCGGGATGCGGATCCAGGAAAGGCGGAGGATTCGGAGGATGTTGGTCGGTGCGGGATAGAGGTCGGCTAGAAACAAACTGCACTTCGGGGCTCGGAGACGTCCTTGCGTGACGAGGATGGGCTGGCCGTACGGGGCTCGTCTCCGCTGACAAGTCTATAATCTCTCTTCCAAATCTCGGCAAGGCCATGGGAGCAGCGGCGAATTGTGGTTGTGGCGTAGGAGCAGTTTCGGGAAGGGCAGAATCGTCGTCGGACGTCAGGTCGATTACGTTATTGGCCGAGGTGGAGGATTGGGCAGCAGAGAGAGGACGGCGATAATCGAAGCCATCACGAGGAAAGTGGGAGCGTATCGAAGGCAGAGCGAGCAGAGGGTGCCGAGGCGGAGTGGCACGGCGTTCTGGGGAATCACTTTCTTGACGGACAAAGAGCGGCGAAGGTGATGAGCGATGGCGTGGATCCATTTGTGTGTAGGAATGCTGCATGCATGGTTCAGTAAAGAGGGGCGAAGGTTGACAGAGTGGGTAGCTTACCTTGTTGCTGTCGGAGCGGTCGAATTGGAAATCAAATGGGGGTCTTCTTCGGCCGCCGTCCATGCTGCGCGGTTGGCAGCGAGTGAGAGCAGAAAGGGCGAAGGTGAAAGATAGTGGCTCCACCAGTCTCTCACGGATCACTAGCAACAGCGGTAGATTCTGGAAACAAGAGTGAAAGAAATGGCGTCCAAGGTTGACGTTGATGGTCAAGTACCGCTGCTGTGGGGAAACGCTGTTCCGGTGACGATTGTCCCTGCCTTTGTTTGGCCTTTTTGCCGCCATCCAAAGCAGGCGCATGCCAATCCCCTTACAACCTTACAACACATCACTCACATGCTCTGCTGCTGACTTTCACCTCTCATCAACATTCGCTTCACCTTCCCCTTTGGCTCCACTTCAATCACAATGTATCATGTTTTGTCTGAGATTCTTTCTTTTTCCTTATTTGGATCTTACTTGCTTTTGAAACATATTGACATCAAATCTGCTTCGACTTCTTTTTTTCCTAAGAAGACAAAACACTGACGCTACCGTCTGTCGCCAATGCGACCAGGCTTTGCGCCTTGGCTCCCCATTTGACGTCCACTGCGTTCAATGCCTTTCTGAACGGCTCTGACCAGCTCTTTGCGCTCTTGGAGTAATGCTCAACTGCAACAAAGCCTTGTCCGCATGCTGCGAGGTACTGTCCAGTGTAATCCCAGCTAACTCCAGTGACGGCCGTGCCCAAGTCGATTGTCTTGATCTCTGCCATCTTGCGCAGATCCCAAACGCTGACACTGGTCTGTCCTTGCACGGCTGATGCGAGCCATGTGCCGTTCTCTGAGAATGATACTGTCTGGAGAGGTGATTGTCCGAAAGTCGAGTCGAAGTTGGCCACATTTTCGGATGTCTTGACGTCGAAAAGCTTGATGGCTCCCTTGCTGCTTCCGGCGGCGAAAAGATGTCCATCAGGGTGGAATGCGGCGGTTGTGAGTTCTAGATATTATTAGCGTGCATTTCTTCTTTCTTATAAGTTTGTTGGACGTACCAGAATCGGTAGAGACCTGAGTAATGGGCTGGAGTGACTGCAAGTCGTAGAGAACGTAGCTCTTGTCGACACCAACCGAAGCAAGGATGTCTCCGCAAGGGTGCAGGGCAAGTGCGTTGGCGGCACCCGCATGGCGGTCGAAGCTGGCAGCCTCGGCTCCGTTATCGAACACCTTGACAGCACCAGTCGAGAGAGCGATCACGGGCTTGTTGCCGGACCAGACGGCATCTGTAACGGAGCCACCACCGCACTTCAATGTCTGAATGACCTGTCCTTGTGATACCGAGTAGACACCAACCACGCCGTCGCTTCCTCCAACAAGAGCAAGGTCGCCAGTTGCGTCGACTGCAATCGAGCGGCCTCCGGGGTATAGTGGTTCCGAGTTCTGAGTAGACTGCATGCTCTGCAGGGAGTCGGGAGTTGCCCAGCCTTCGGGAGTCGGGCGCTTTCGTCGTGTTGATGACAGTCTGTAAGCAGTGTATTAGCAATTGCGAATTGAACACGGCTGTCTCTGGACAAACGTACTCTGCCTGTGTCTGCTCGATCTTTGCGACAATGGCTTCGGGCAAGCCTTGTCCATCCACCTGCATAGCATCTCCGTTGGCGCCGTTCGAGGTCGAGGTAACGGAAATCTTGGCCAAAGCATCTCTAGCCTCATCTCTTTCTTTTTGCAGACGTGCGATAACCTTCTCGGCGGAGTCGCTGTAGTAAAGAGCGGTACTGAGCTCCTGACGGGTCTCGGCTAGCTGCTGCTTGAGCTGGTAGGTCTCGAGGATAAGAGCATCCCACTCGTTCTGGAAAGTCGAAAGAAGGGCGGGGATTGAAGTCAAGGTCGGGGGTCTAGGGCGAACGACGCGGGCCTGCTTGAGCTCGACCAAGTCCTCCACTGTGAGGTCCTCTCCAGTCACGGGATCCGTGCCATTCTCGGAAATGTATGATTCGATCAGTCGCCTCTCGAAAACGTTGCCTGAAGATGGTGTCAGTCTGGGCGCAAACTTGTCGCAAACCGCGTATCATCATACCGCTCTTGCGCGACGCAACTGGCTGCTGGGGAGCCTCTCCAGAGACTGGTCATTTGTCAGCAATCATCCTTGTTCTAATCCATGTACCATCACTTACTTGCACACAACATTTTGAAATGATATGGCGAGGTTTGATGCCAATTGAAATGTCCAAAAGCTCGAAGTCCAGCCCATTCGTTCTTCGGACGCGATTCGTGTTTGCTCTGTTTGACTGCCAAGCTCCGCGATCAACTCCTCTGTCTTCCTGTCCTGTTCGGAACAACATCTCGAACATCATGATCTTCTTTGACAAATCGCATCTCAAAGCACAAGGGTTTTCAAGGATCAGATCACTTCAATTGAAACATGACAATAAAACCTTTTGACACAAATCTCTCATCACTGTACACACCTCACTTTCCATGCCAACACAGATACAACTTCGTCACTTCACAGCCGTCAAAATGCACAATAAACCGAGAGTGTCTAGAGATCCTCAGCCAGTCCGATGTTTCATCGAAAAGTTACTCCGATACCGAGATGCCGTTGTTCATCTTCAAATTCCATCGTCGCAGGCGCGAATTCTTAGAGTCTACGTTCCAGGTATCAAGAAGCCATCTCCTCAGATAAAGCACTACAAGAATCGGCTATACAAGTCCACAGGGAGATTTCGTGTAATTTCTGTGGACGCTTTGAGTTTGTGCATTTTGAAAGGTAAGATTGAGTGTTCGCAGAATACAGGAGTATCCCTCCTCTCTGTGGTGTAGGTTGGACGAGCTCGACTCCTCAACTAGCATGCATACCAACATTGCGATCAATATGCACAGCGGTGCTCGAGAACCAATCTCACCTCGATGAGGGGTCAAGACAGAGACGCTCTCAACGGACAAGTCAGCAAGCTACACTCACTTTGCCATCATCACATCATCAATTCTCCTCATGTCGTTGGAGATCGATCTGAGTATCACTCTGCCTTGATATTGAGTTACAGGACCACGAAGCAACAAAGCCTTTGTTTTCCTGAGTAGTCACTACTCAATCACTTTACTCTCATGTGTCAAGGATTTGTTTTACATTTTTTTGTGATTTTTTGAATGTTATCTGAGTTGAGTGGCTGATTTAGAAGTACATCGTGTGCAGTGGCTAGCATGAAAGAAAAGAAAACTTGAAGTAAAGGGGCCAGGCTCCCTGATGCCGCTATCATCTCTTCTGTGCTCCTAGAAGAGTCTGGAAAAGATGATTAGCTTGGTAGCTCGGGAAGAGCTCGTTGTGTCGTGTGCTTGTTCGTCGTTTCTGTTCTTGTCATTCTCAATGGATCCTCGTTTCGTCTCTTTTGACCTCCTTCCTTCGTTTCCTCGTTTGATCGTCTTGCTTGGAGAAAGTTCTTGTCTCGGTGGTTTCGACCAATCCCGAATTGAGTGTTCGTCGGTCTTGCAGCTTTGCTTACTACGACGCCGATACATTTCAGACATCAAGAGTGGACTCCTCGAGTCTAGCGGCAAGATTGGGCATGACAGTGTAAACTTGACCTCGGGTCTTGGCTCTGATGGTCTTGTCGCCTCCTTCCAGCCAGAGACTGTCTCTTCCGTGCCAGAGATTGCCGAATTCGCATGACTCGAGAGAGGCGGTTCGGAACGTGAACAGGTATGTGAACACCCGTCCCCAGTGACCTAGACTGGTTGAACTCATGACCAAGTGGACATTGCGGAAAGATATATGTTTCAATTGGCTCGAGTGCGAGAGTAACTTTGCCATGAGGGATCCGGATACCTCACAGTCGCTCAAATGGAGTTCTAGGGCAAAGGATGGGAACACAGCAGAAACCGCTCTTTCAATGGAAGGGGTAGTCCGCGAAAGCTCAAGTCGGCGGTGGGACTTAATGAAGGCTACGCGTTTCGATGCTGCGAAGGTGGGTCCACGTGACGACAGCTTTATGTGGAAGGCAGTAACTCCTTTGCTGTAGATACTGTCCGGGTAGAATTTACACCATTCCTCTGTACGCTCACCCACAAGAGGATTCTGTAGATCGGCGATGATGTTTTCAATGGGCATCTGAGCTCTCTTGGCAGCAGACATCATCTTTTCTGAGAACTTACACATTGCAGTTTCAACGCAATATGGCCTGACTTCGAAATTGTGGGCGGTGCGTACGCGGCGAAGTCCGAGAGAGATCTTGTGTCCATAAAGCTTGAGGTTTTGGAATGCTGACTCCATTTTGTCGTGGTATTTTGCTGAGTGATGTTTCCCTCCATGCCCAATGATGACAGTTCTGATGTAAGGCGCAAAGACTGGATGCTCCGTGATCTTGACCAGAGCCTTCAGTCCGGCGGGTGACAGTTCGTAGGCACGATCTTGAAAGAAGACCGTCGCAAAACGTTCAGCTGTGATGTAGTGGAAGACCTTGGCAGCCAGTCGGAGATTGGGAATGCCTGCGTCGTCGACGAAGCCAGCAATACTGCACAAGACCTCGTTAGGTAGCTCGGGGATATGCGCATTGGTAGTTGCTGCAGTACCTTCGGGTGCGGAAGATTGAGGGACTGTCGATGGAGGGTCTGCCATGTTGATGAATAAGTGTTGTGTGATGCAATGTGGAGGAAGATGTTGAGATGGAGAGGATGTGGATGAAGAGGCCCAAAGAACGAAGGCGGAGGAGAGATAGATGAATGTGAGAGCTTGTGGTGAATGGTGATCTATAGGAGGTATGTGAAGGCGGTGGCGCAGATCCTCTGAGGCCGAGTGACGAGAGTTGGAAGCTTCACTTCCTGAATGAATTGTAGGCTATAGCACAGTCTCCCAGAGCGAAATTGATAACTACTTAGGGGTGTAGCGATCAAGATGTCTTTGGAAGGTAGGAAGTGAAAGTGTGTTAGAAATGTGTCTGCTTGCTTGGGGCAAAGTGGGAAAATTGCCAAAGGATGATTGACAGAATTGCCCAGAGAGCGAGTTGACATTGGCGAACTGAAGTCGTGGCGATGTACGACGATACAGAAGGTGGCAGCAGGTAACTAAATAGCAACCTACTCTGAAGTTCCTGATTTTATGGTATTCCCTGGACGTGTGCGTAGCTGCAAAAAGCTCGTGCCGGCTTATAGTATGGCTAACAGGATACAGAAAGTTTGTAGTTGTTAAGCACATATCCACCGATATGCGATACTTCCACGTGCTCTCTCTGGACAACCTACAACCACTTATATCATCTTGTCTTGTGATGACATGTCAGTAGGGCCTGTGAGGGAGAAGAGTTCGGTTTCGGTACGGTTTCTTTTCCCCTGTATCCACTGTACGCCCATGTCTCCATCGGACATCTTGATCGAATCCTTGGAGAGAGAATAGCTAGCAACTCAGCAGCGCAAACCCTGACAGACAATCATATTTCAAGTGACTGGTCCAGCTCCAGACAGGTGACTTACCTCACTTCAAGCGAGACGATGCCCTCGATGGCTGTCTTGATTTCTGGAAAGAAAAAACAGGGGGCATATTCGAGCAATTCGTATGAATACGCCGTCCATAAGACAGAAATCTGATTAGATTCAATGTGAAGTACAAGATTGTGAACATGCCTCCAGAGCCGACTTCGCTTGAAAGAAACATCTAGCCCTGCCGTTTCACCATGATACCACGTACCCTAGCAAATGTTATAGAAGTGCTGGCGTTTTGTCTTACCATTGTGAATTTGCGAGAAAGTGGCCAGGAACAATTACTCGAGCAGAAGTGCTTCCACTGCCAGATCATGGTGGTTCAACCGTCACCTGTTGTCATGCCCTCCAACTGGCACAATCACCGGCCTCGGTGAGACTCACAGGATTTGTAGGTTTCGTGGCATGAGATGGCAATTGAACTGTTGGGAATCGGAGACCCGTGTTTCCAAGCTTGACTTGTCACGGCGTCCAAGCTTGGGCTGTTGCTGAGGGAAAGAAGCTGACCGCTTCTAGGCGTTCTCGAAGCTGGAGAGAGCTCTCAAGGCTCAGAAGACGCGCAATATTTGTATGGTCGAAACGCCCATTTCTCCGGACCTGTGGTAAGTGGCGAGAGCTCATTCGTGCGTTTTTTGTGGCCAGACGGCGCAAGGCAAGAAGTCAAGAGCAAGTCGACTCCGATTTCCTCCGTCGGCGGACCTCGGTGTTACTCCTCTGAAATGCCAAACGTGTGATGCAACCAATTGTGCCCCTCGGGCCCGTGCGGACAGTATGATGCAGTGCCCCGCTAATTGAGTCCTCTTAATCTTCAACTCAACACTCCTCGCTCGACTTCCTCTCATCCTCATCTTTCTTCAATCAATCAAGAAATCAATCCATACACATCCACACAAAATGTCTGCTGCCGAAGTTCTCAAGAAGTCTGGTGTCATCTACGGAGAGGACGTCAAGACCGTAAGTTGTTTGCACAGCACAACAAGCTCGAAAGAATCTTCGCTGACATTGTGGAATACAGCTCTTCAAGTACGCCCAGGAGAAGAAGTTCGCCATCCCTGCCATTGTATGTTGGAATCAATCTTGACATGAATTGAGCTTTTCCTGACTTTTTCCAGAACTGCACTTCTTCCTCCACCGTCGTTGCCTCGCTCGAGGCTGCCCGCGACAACAAGGCTCCCATCATCCTCCAGGTAAGAATCATTGCAACTAAGTGAATTGAGAAGACGGGTGACTAACAAAGTGAATAGGTTTCCCAGGGTGGTGCTGCCTACTTCGCCGGTAAGGGTGTCGACAACAAGAACCAGGAGGCTTCCATCGCCGGTTCCATTGCTGCCGCTCACTACATCCGTGCCGTTGCCCCCGCCTACGGTATCCCCGTTGTTCTTCACACCGACCACTGCGCCAAGAAGCTCCTTCCTTGGCTCGATGGCATGATGGAGGCCGACGAGGCCTTCTTCAAGCAGAACGGCACTCCTCTGTGAGTTCCTTCCCGCGATTCATATCTCTTGTCAATATCTAATATGTCATCAGCTTCTCTTCCCACATGATCGACCTGTCTGAGGAGGAGGTTGACTACAACATCCAGACCACCAAGAAGTACCTTGAGCGTGCTGCCCCCATGAAGCAGTGGCTCGAGATGGAGATCGGTATCACTGGTGGTGAGGAGGACGGTGTCAACAACGAGGATGTTGACAACAACTCCCTCTACACTCAGCCCGAGGACATCTACGAGATCTTCAAGACCCTCTCTGAGGTCTCGCCCTTCTTCTCCATCGCCGCTGGTTTCGGTAACGTCCACGGTGTCTACAAGCCTGGCAACGTCAAGCTCCAGCCCCAGCTCCTCTCCAAGCACCAGAAGTACGTCCAGGAGAAGACTGGCTCCAAGGATGAGAAGCCCGTCTTCCTCGTCTTCCACGGTGGTTCCGGCTCTTCCGTCGAGGAGTTCCAGGAGGCCATCTCCTACGGTGTCTGCAAGGTCAACCTCGACACTGACCTCCAGTACGCCTACACTGAGGGTATCCGCGACTACATGGTCGGCAAGAAGGACTACCTCAGCAGCCAGGTTGGCAACCCCGACGGTGCTGACAAGCCCAACAAGAAGGTAAGCTTCGCTTTTTTTTTCACAACTGATTCACATCGATGCTAACTCGTCGCGCCAAATAGTACTACGACCCTCGCGTGTGGGTCCGTACCGGTGAGGTGACCATGAGCAAGCGTATCGCTACCGCCCTCAAGGACTTCAACACCGCTGGCCAGCTTTAAATCATTTTTTCGGAAGAAAAATGATGGTTTACGAAAACAAACACACTCTGCATATTGGACCGTGATGGAGGTCAATCGCCTTATCATCACGTAGAACAGAATGTCGTTTAATCAAATTTACGGGTTTATGAATGCTACTCCAGGTATCTTTCCACACAAGTAGCTGTAGAAAGACAAAATTTGTTGTACATATTTGTTGTTTATCTTTGTTTCCCTCTTATGCCTTTGTTTCACTACGCCCTCTGTGTCTGTCGAACTTCGAGTCAGCACATTCCAATGTGACAACGATCGGTGATCAGAGGTTGCAAATTCATTTCTTGCTGACCAGATCGACACAACAGAAAAAACAACGGGCATGAAGTCATCTTCGGGCAGGTTTCACGATTTGCGGAGACGCGGGCCGAGAGCCAGATCATGATTCACAAGGATCATGCTAAAATATCATGATGGTGCTTCGTCATGTCGAGTCGATATCATGATATCGATCATGCTGCTCAGACAATCATGTTAATATTTCCTGCTTTCTGCATCTTCATACTCTTATGAGCTCGGTGCGTAGTCCTGTCTGCTAGAAATCCAAGTATCTCCACCACATACATGGCCTTCGGGATATCACATCAAAATGCACAGTTCTTTTTTAGATCGGAGCCTTGTCCATTGAAAGTCCATGAGATCTCTACTCTCAGCGGACAATTCTCAAACTTC
>ERZ794946.901-NODE-901-length-10636-cov-4.071449_pt1 | contig 10636 bp, 7 predicted proteins | sample MGYA00433072_ERZ794946 | MGnify/ENA primary metagenome ERZ794946 (study PRJEB30137, sample SAMN04331413) | food metagenome | isolation source: Y3 must sample point D1 replicate A | place: Australia: South Australia | collected 2014 ...
TGATTGTGATGGTGGTATGAGTTCGATGATCAAGTTCTTTTTGGCAATTACAGTGAAGTCATGTCTGTTGCTTGGGTGACCCTGCTCGAAATATACCATCCTTCCATCCTCACACATTGTTCTCCAACATTGTTCAAGTGTACACTGAGTAAGTTTGGTCTTGAGGTGTATATGGTACGTTCGTCTTGGAAGTCATATCGTCGGTGTTTGTGGTTCTTTCGTCGTCCAAATGCTGTTCCAAATTCTTCTTCACTGATGGCACTTAGACATGGTGATTGATGTCCAAGTGTGTTTTCCAATCGCCGATGATGTCAACATCAATCTCTCCGGTTGACGCAAAGTAGTCTAATTTCTCTCGTAACGCACCATCTCGACTTCGATTTCTTTCTGGCCATTGTGTGGAGTGCTGTCTTGCAAGACAGTTTGGCAACAAAGCTTCACAGGCCATGTCACTTCCACCCAGACCCCTCCTGGCTTTGTGCCGACTAGGAAGCTGGAAGAGGAAGAAACGAATTCCTCGACTCGGAATGTGTAAGGGTAAATGTTCCACAAGAAGATATCTGGATCGCTGCCTTGGCCAGGTGTGATTCTAGGCCAAGATTTTACTGAAAAGACCATGTGAGAAGTTGTCGCACGGAGGATTCGTCCAGAAAGATGCAGACTGTATCAATATCTTGAAGAGTCGCTGGGTTGTGGAACTTTTCGTAGTCGGTAACGTGGGCTCAGCTGAAATGCGACTCGACGTGATGAGCCACAGCAGTTTCGTCTCCTTCAAAGTTACCACAGACAGGGCAAGTAGCCGTAGTCGCAGCTTCCACAACTGGTTCCTCTTCCTCCACTGGTTCTTGCACCTTCGCTCCTCCCTTCTTCTTCTGCTTAGCCGGCTTGACATAAGCAAACAGATCAATCTCCTCCGCCGGCGCCTCACCATCCTCATCCAACCTGATATCCCTCGACTGGAACTTGGAGCGACGGTTATCTCTTTCCCTAGGCGGTCTTGTGTTTCTTGATCCAGAACTTGATACAGAGCTGGGTATTGTTGATGCTTCTTGGGCGGGTATATCGCCAGTGTGCATTCTTTGTACGCGCCCGACTCTACCGTCGCTTAGACGCACTTTGATGCCTCGGGGGTGGTTACCGCTGGTCAGGACATTTTGGACTGTGCCTTGGACTTGACGGCCGGTGGGTTGGTCTGCTTTGAGGACGATGGAGACGGCTGCGCCTGGTACTACTTGGCTGATATTTGGTACCGGCATTATTGTTCTCTCTCGGACGACTTGATTTTTAGATGGTCGTAAATGTCGTAAATGTCACAAAGAGACGAGCTTCTGTGATGGTCATACAGGTGATTTATATTTGACCAGATTTTTAATGTGATGTTGATAGACGAGTTTGTGAAGACTCACCATCTGGCATCTGTGATCGATCAATGCCAAGCCCAGACCATCGTCACTTTTCTCACACTCGAATTCACATTCTCCTTTCACGACCGAACCCATCGCTATACCAACGTTACATACTACCCAAGACCTCAGCAAGCAATTGCCCGATCCGTAAACCCAGTCAATAATTCCTTCTTCCTCCAAACATCCGCCCATAACAACACCAACCTCGTCATCGGAAGCATCCCCCATCCGAAACCGAAGGAAAAAACCTCTCCGGCCATGTCTCGGGGATCAACTCTCCTCCCTACGACGGTGTCCCGCTCCGCTGCTTTCCTCGTCTCCACGCTCTCTCAATCCAAAGATAAACTTTCCACATTTCCAATAAAAACGCACCCGTCACATCGTCACTCTGCTTCTTATGATGACAGCATGAAAAACTGCCATGGTTTAACCAACCAACTTTTTTCTTGCACATGTGCAGCAAGCACCAAGCGAAAGGAATGCCAATAATATGTGGATATGCTATTATGTACCAAATACCAAGAAGACGCTTAGAACCGGCGTCCACTCGGCACGGTTTTGCTTTGTTGAGAAAAACGAGCCTTTAAAAAAACGCATTGGAGGATCGCGATGGGCGCCTGAGTCGTGTGTTAAAAAGTGTTGTTTAATGGTTGCGTGACAAAAGTGGTGTGAAAGTCAGCCAGCCTGCCTCATGATTATTAACAAATTCTTTGACGTGTGTTTTAACGAGGTGGCGATATCGGCAGTTGAATGTGTGCCTCGTCGCTATTCAATGTGTGGAAGCAAGAGTCGAATGCGAATTCCAACGATATTCTTGAGAGATGTCTAGTAGGCCACGAGGTGAGCTGCAAGCGTTAAAAAGATAGTCAGGTACGATCTGGATGCAGGAAACTGCGACAGGGACACCAGATAAGCAACCTGGGGCCCCAGAGATGGCACCGCGACACAGCATGATGCTGACCATTGATGACGAGGTCCTGTAGCTCATAGCACGAGCGAACACATCACTGAACAGGAGAAGGACAAACGATTTTGAGGGGGTGAAAAATGTAGGTAGTGAGCGCAATATGTACAGTATAACCCGGGGCGCATCTATATCATGAAAAACATCATGCAACAAACAAAGTACAAGCCAGTAGAATGCAACATCTAAAGCACGTATCTACAATCCAATGCTTTTTGAAAACCTCTCCCTCCTTGGACCCAATCCGGAAAACAAATCGCTCATCATGATATCAAAAAAAGCACAAAACATGAAAACAGATTAGGAAGATATTAATCCTCATGCGAGTTTGTCGTCATCCTGGACAACATCGGCAGTAGCTGAGGGGTCGTGAATGTTGGCAATGGCGCTTTGCAGAGCACTCGTCAGATCGATGTGGAAGAAGGGTCTGTTGAGGCCGTGCACAACAATCTTCTTCTGGCTGGTTTGCGCGCCATATGCCTTGCTGTTGTGAATAGTCTGGTTGATGTCGCTGGAAGTTTCGCTGCTCTCGCCGGTAATCTCTCTGCTCTGAGAGCGTCCGATCTCGAGATCACGGTGCTTCTTGTGCTCGGCGTGGTTCATGGCATACTCAGCATCGGCGGCAGCACTCGAAGTACCACCAAGCTCAGCGACACTGAAAATGGGCTTCCAGCGCTTGAACTCCTCGGCGTCTTCAGTGGGGTAACCGAAACCAGCAGATGCAAGAGCTCGTCTAGTCCAGCGGTTGTTGATGTGAGCAAAGTGCCATTGAACCTTCTCAGGAGAACTGTAACGATCAAGTTGGTTGCGGACATCGATGAGATGTTGTACTGATGTGACATCAACGTTGTTGACAGAAGAGAAATCGAGAATGACAGCCTTGAGAGTTGGTTTATCGTAGTCAACGTCAACGGTCTTTCCACGGCGCGGGCCAGGGTCATTCCAGGGACGGTCACCAGGTCTGCCATATGCGTTGGGGTTAGTGCGACGAGTCTGCTGGAAGATAGATTGCACCATGTAGTCGAGGTAGTGGTTGGCGTTGGGGTAGTTGTAGCCTTCTGAGAATCTGTAGATGAAGATACCAGGGTAAGGAGACTTTGCATCGATCATAGGGTTTGAACCGTCATTGTGTTCAAGGGGCAAGAAGATGCTACGGTCGGCCTTTTCGTGACCGTAACCGTTCGAAGGCTTATCCTTGTCCTCGAGGAGATGGTCTCCAATGACAGAGTGAACTTGGACCTTTCCGAGGAAGCGACCACGAGCCTTGACAACACGGAAGAGAAGGAGGGCGATCGACACACAGATTGTGGTGTAGATACCGTTCTCAATGGAAGAGAAGACGGTGACGAGCACACCAGCAAAGAAGATGAGGACCTCGATGGGTGAGATCTTCCAGAATTGGTAGACAGTGTTAGGAGGGGTAATGAGATCACCAACAGCGTGGATGATGACAGCCGACAGGACTGAGTTGGGAATGTAGAAGAAGACTGCTGGCAGGGCGTAGATGGCCAGCAGGACGATGACGGCAGTAATGACACCAGCGAAAGGTGTACGCACACCAGCCTTGGATTTGATGGCGGTACGCGAGAAGGAACCGGTGACAGGGTAACCACCAAGGAAGGGACCGAGAAGGTTAGAGACGCCAATGGCTACAAGCTCCTGAGAAGGGTCGATGGCATAGTTGTTGACTCTGCCGAAGGACTTGGCGATAGAAATGTGCTCAATAAGCAAGACAATGACAGAGGCAGGGATCTCGCTGGCAAACACCTTGATGATTTCGGTTGTGATGGTAGGCACGGCAGCGTGCTTGAAACCACGAGGAACGGTTCCCAGAAGCTTGAACTTGGACAAGCTGTTCTTCTTGTGGATTCTTGGGATGTTGCGGTTGACCAACCAACTGATCATGGTGTACAGAAGGATGATGAAGACAGTGCGGAGGGTCGACATGAAGAACAAAAGCTTGCGATGCTTGGGGAACTTGTTTCCAAGGTACTGGAAGCCGAAACGCAAGACGTAAAGGAACACAAGGGCAGTAAGACCCATTGCTGCGTCGAGCTTCGATCTTCCAAGATGTTGCAGAATATGAATGACAACAAGGTATGTCGAGTCGCGGGTCGAGAAACCAGTGATGCCCATCATGGTAGGGATCTGACCAACGCAAATGTTGATGGCAGAGCCAGTCATGAAAGCCGAGATGGAAGTGAGTGAGATGAAGTCGACGATCCAACCGAGACGAGCGAGACCCAAGAAACAGACGATCGCACCGCAAACAATGGCGAGTGCAGATGCAATAACGTGAGCATCGAGTTCAGGGTTGCTCTTCTGAGCCTTAAGAACGACGTTTCCGACGATGGTGGACATGACAGCGACAGGCTACAGCAATGTAAGCATGATATTACTGAGAGTGGGAACCATAAAACTTACACCAATGGTAATATCCTTTGAAGTAGCGAAGAACCAGTAGATCAAGACGCCCATGAAGGAGGAGTAGAGACCATATTCGACAGGAAGCTCAGCCAGTTTGGCATAAGCCATACCCTGAGGAACGACGACAGCACCAATAGTAATACCGGCGACCAGATCTCCAGCAAGCCATTGTAGGTTGTAACGACCGATCCAGCGAGTGAAAGGGAAGAGGTTGCGAGTATAGTTCATCATGTCCGAACGACTCGGAGTGATATCGCTGAACCATTCATAGACAGTAGGTTCGGCTTCGACGAAGGTGTCGGCGCTGGAAACGGAGAAGACTGATTCACCTCTGGTGATCTTCTCGGCTTCCATCTCCTGGCGATAGTCGAGCTTGATACCTAGGACCTTGGCCAGGCCATGACCAAGTTGAGACCCCTTGGAAGGCATCTCGAAGGAGTGTGTAGGTAGTGTTGATCAACACACCAAAGTCCGGGTTGATGGATATGGAATGGGAATATGAACAGTGGAGGGGATTATGAAGAGACAACAAGAGGGTTTATAGACCAGCCGCCTCGCTTGCTTCTGAATCGCCGTTTATTATCCAATTGAGGGCTTGGATGAGCAATCCGGGGTCTGGAAATGATCCTCTCCAAAGAGTGTGGGAGGCGTATTTGGATGAGGCAAGGGCTGCAAGCCAAAGGAAAAGAACTCAACGAGGATTGGTGAACACTCGGGCCAGAACTGGGTGAACGGTTGTAAGCCGAACGGGTTTGGCGAATCACGAAAACAACGAAGGAGTCCGGAAGGGCGATGCTGCACGAGAAAGAAGGAAAGGTGCAGAGATGCGATTGAGAAAAGGCAATTTTGGGACAGAAGTGCGGTAGACACGACGAGGTCATAGAGATCCAGATCTCAACCGGCAGCCATCAAGCTTTGAGTCGACGTCGAGCTTTCGTCGTCGTATGGGCATAGTGGGCCGCCCAGAGTGCATGGGCATGATGTGATTGAGGTGATGCCAGTTTGGGGTTAGTTGTTTCGCTTTTGTACCGATCCCCGCTGATTTTAGACCCAATCATAAACGCCTGTCATGGCGTGCTTTGTTGAGGTTTGACGACATTCCACAAGATCGATATTTCTCACGCTCAAGCACCGCAAAGACAGGGCAAGCCTTGAGAAAAGCTCCCAAGTACTGCCACATGTTGCTGTGAGACGGCGCAGGGGCTTGCAACAAGCAAAATCTAGAAGGCAACCACATGGAAGTACAAGGCTGAGAAACGGCCCTGTGATGGACAGAAGCAGTAGACAAAGCATTGTCGTTATGCTTGACGACCTCGGCGAACGTCAGGACTCAAGAGCCGCACCGGCCAGCAGACCGCGGCGCAAGCGAAGAACAACTATCGTGGAAACTGGGTCCAGGGGGGCAAAAATTCATGCTGGTGGCTCTCTTGTGCTCCTGAAATTGGCAACGCGTAACACGGTGCGAAGACTGTCTCCTAAGCCCTGGACGAAAGCAAGCCTCTTCACGTTTCCACAAGCCTCGAGAAGCAGGTCGGTCTTGTGGTATGTCAGGATGTGGGCTCTCACTCCATGTCCCCACAGGGAGAGGCTTGAGCGCACCGCGGAGACAGACGATGATGCTGTCGAAAAGAGTTCGGTAGACGCAAGCACAAGGAGCCAACGCCACGCCTTCCGGTGCCTGCCCCGGCAGTTTCGGAAGACAAAGCTACGTCACGTGAATTACCAAAGCAGCAGAAGAGCGGGAGCAGCCGCTCTGGAAAGCTTAATCGCGATGCGCGTTGGCGCGGTACAGGCGCAGCAACATTCGTGGATTGGAGAGACGGCGACGACGACTTCTCATTCGTATCAACATGACGAGTCTTGAAACACTCGTTCTCAAGGGGCCCGGGGGTGACGCAGAGGCAGGCTTGGAACAGTTGCGCTACACAGTCTTGTCAGATGGTATAGCCAGCAACAGCGATGGCATGGTGAGGGGTCTCGATGTAAACAAGCCAACACAGCAACGTCTAACAAACAACTGCCATCTAGTCCGAGTTGCGCATGTACGTCTGGCTCATCCTGCTCAACGTACCTCCTCTCCGCACCGATGCCTACCTCGATCTCGTGCGACAGGGTGCTTCACCCGCCTACACCAAGATCCGCAACGACACATTCCGCACCTTGACAACAGATCCTTTGTTCCGCCGTCGCGTCACCGAGAATAGTCTTACCCGTGTTTTGAACGCCATTGCCTGGAAGCTGCACGATGCCCACGAGGCCCGCGTGAACGGATGGATGTCACCACCCACTTTGTCTGTACCCAGGAGCATCGACGGCCAGTCGGATCAAGTCACTTCGCCCACCTCCAGACACCGCGCCTCCATCACTGGCACCGAAGGCTCCGAGGCTGGCGATGGCGCCTCCCAAGTTGGTTATGTTCAGGGCATGAATGTCATGGCCGCTCCTTTCCTGTACGCCGCTCGTAGCGAGGCTGAAGCCTTTGCCGCCTTCGACCGCTTCATCACAGTCGAGTGCCCAGGCTATGTGAGGGGCTCAATGGATGGTGTTCACAGAGGCCTAGCTCTAGTAGACAGAATCCTGGCCATTGTGGACCCCAAGCTCTCTGCCTACCTGGCGAGCAAAGGCATGGAGGCCAGAATCTATGCCTTTGCCAGTGTACTGACCATGTGTGCCTGTACCCCTCCTCTGCCAGAAGTTCTCCAACTGTGGGATTTCTGCTTCGCTTACGGGCCACACTTGAACCTGCTATGCATTGTCGCTCAGTTAGTTCTGATTCGCGACCAGCTCCTGAGCAGTCCAAGGTATGTCGCTTGTCTGTCATGTTGCATGCATCCTGTTGACCATCAAACACGCAGCCCGAACCAGATCCTAAGGTCGTTCCCACCTCTACAGGCATCAAAGATAAAGCCCATGGCTATCAGCTTTGTTCGAAAATTGCCAGAGGACCTTTACCAGCAGGTTGTCGATCATGCAAAGTAACGTCGCACAACCAAGCACCTCACGAATAATGACCAAAAATACGATTTCATGATCCGATGATAGAAGGGACGACGGATGGAATAGAAGGCACGAACTTCCCAGTCACAAACTACACACAAGGTGAATGGCTTTTGTCACCACACTCCGAGTAGCGAAAGCATATCTGCCGTTGTCGTATGGAACGGAGCCTTTAATGTGTAAAACATGATCTCTGATTGAGGCAATGGCGGTCGCATTTGGCAGTAGAGATTCTCTTTTGGCTGAGGTCGCATGAGGAATGTGGACTGCTCTTGCCGAGGTATGATTTCCGGCTTCAAGATCAAAGAACTATTTTCCCATCGTTCAACCCGGAAGCAGGAACTTCCATGATTCTTCTTTGTTTCATGCATCATCATTGTCTCGCGACCTCTTCGAACCTCACATCAACCTGCAATATGTACTTCTTTGTGTCTCAGGCAATTGCCTGCCACTGTTCAGTCTCACCTTGTAGCGCAGGACCTAAACCATGTTCATCGACTCGAAACCGACATCTCTATTCTCAGGTGGCTCACATAGCTCGAGGAGCTCTTTTGCTGAGATGGAACATCCCAAAGCACAGCTGCGGCGGCCACCAGCAGCTTTAAACAATTCATCGTCATCCCTCAATTTGAATGGGTTCGAAAACTCAGTCCCATCATTCCAATCATTCGTGAGGAAGACCCCAACGCCGAATCAAGAGAAACCTCTTCCGCCAGTTCCGATCATCGAGACAGCCGACTCTTCTCCAATATCTACACGTCGCACTTCAAGCATCTATAGTCGCACTGTCTCGCAGTATGCACCGACTCCGGAATCTTGGAGGGACGAAGAACATTTGATGCCAACCTTCTTCCTACAGCCGTCAGTGTATAGTTTGAGCACTCCAGGGCTCACACTGGGAGATACCCCGAAATTAGAGATCCCACCGAGACCGTACGCGCCACTAATTACCAGTCCGTCTCCGAGTCCGAGTCGTACCTCAACACCGTCACCACCTCCGGCCCATTTACGTGAAAGGCTCTTGCCTCCCTCACCGCAAATGTTGCGCATAACGACTCAGCATATCAGAACAGTATCATTAGACAAAGCGAAGGCTGCCCTACGTTCCCCGGGAGTACAACAACTTCTGCCCGAAGAGATGAGAGCATTGGCTGCCACCAAGAAGGCAAACCAACAACACATCATGCGAGTTAGCAGATCTTTCGAGGGTATTGTACCTCTCAGAAGTCCCGTCTTGTCTCCAGTCAATCCTAGTCCAACGCTTCCGTCACCAACTCCTTATGATTGGCCATTGCCAGCAAACACGTATTCTGATAAAAACGGGTCGAAACTGTCTGATGGGTATTTCGGAATGAACAAGGAAAAACGGATGTCAATGTCACCTGTTGAGAAACAGCTGAAGAGCCCGATTGAGATCTCAGTCACTCGTCCGATGGACCCCCCTGCACAAGACTACGAGCCGCGTGGTAGACCTCGTCAACAGTCGAGAACAGGCTCCAGCAGAAGACTCAATGATTATGAGAGCAATGTAATTGACGCATATGAAGACAGGAGTATGGATCCATCCTCAAATGAAAGTCTGATCGACGAAGCCAAGCGACTGGCGAACGAATACCATGCTCTGTTCAAGCAGGATGCTAAGAACCCTGGTTTCCGCAAGCATAGCGCTTCTTCTAATAGTATCAAAGAAAACATGAAGCTTGTGCCACAACCGCTGTTCTTCAACCCAAGGCAAATCTCTAGACAGCGTGAACTAGAGTACCAGAAAGCACGCAACAAGGGCTTCTCACCCGCTGCAAGCAAATCGCCCGACTCACGAGTCGTTACCCGCGAACAGCGGAACGGTCCAAAGACAAAGGAGCGCGCGCTCAACTTTCCATACAAACTTTCTCTCACACCAGAATCTACAGGCTTGAGCCGTCGACGCAGCACAAGTGGTAGCATACCAATTTCACCACCGTTTCCAGGACACGTTCCGGAAGCAACAAAGGCAAAGGAGTTGCCGTCGCCTGTACAAAGAAAACAGAGCATTGACGACTCGGACAGTTTCTCGGCATTCTATCAGCGTATAAATGCGGATGCAGAGCAGCTGGCTAAGGAGTACAACAAGCCTGGCAGCAAAGTCACATTCGAAATGAACACACTTCCCACTATCTTCTCACATCCGTCAGAAGAGACTACCAAATCATCCCAAGAGTCGTCCTTCAATCGAAGGAAGGCGTCTTATGACAGCGGGATCAGCAGCGGTGCCTCTTCAAAAGGCTCACGAGCGCCCCTGAAGTCTTTCACGCATAAGGGGCTCGCAGCCGTGACTTCAGTATTCGGCAACCATGCTCGTAGATCTTCTGTCACATCGATTGAAGGCTTGTCAAATTTAGTCGACAAGTTCAAGCAGCGGAGGCCATCTTTCCCTGTAATCAGTGCACCGCAACCGATATCAGCCGCCGAAGCATATGATCCGGCGAGATTGCAAGCAATGTCTTCTGGACCATCTCATGCGGCAAAGAAGAGACCGAGTATTTTCGCCGGCATCAAAGACCACAAACGTGAGAGCAAGGCCAATAAACGGAGGGAAGATCTCAAGAAGACTATAAAAATGGTTCCGGTCGGAGGTTTCCCTCCGGCGCCGCGCAAAGATGGGGAATGGCTTTAGGGATCGAGCCATTTTGCGCAAAAAAAGTCATGATTACTTTGCGATGTATACATAAATGAACTACTACCTATTCTATGATCATCAATGGGATTGGTCATGAACCTTGTGATGTGCTTTTGTGTTGTGACTACAATGTATACTTGGTCTCATCCCTTTTTACCACCTCACGAACAAGCGCGTAAACACCAA
>ERZ794946.902-NODE-902-length-10617-cov-4.556145_pt1 | contig 10617 bp, 3 predicted proteins | sample MGYA00433072_ERZ794946 | MGnify/ENA primary metagenome ERZ794946 (study PRJEB30137, sample SAMN04331413) | food metagenome | isolation source: Y3 must sample point D1 replicate A | place: Australia: South Australia | collected 2014 ...
CCCCCACTATACAAACCTAGAAAATCAAAACATGACGCAAAACAAAGAGTCTTTGACATAACTCGAACTCAATAATTAAGCTCCCACCGAACCCATCATTCAAATCTGAATCCAATCTTGCATTTTTTACGTGGTGAAAGAGACAGAAAAGATCATCAATTCTGGTTCGTGAAGATGTGTATAAGTGAAGAGGAAAAGAGACACTGATCATACACTCGCTAATAGAAGAACAATAATACAAATCAAGGCTTAGCCATGACATCAACATATCTGCCTCCTCTCTTCTTGCTCTTCGCAGTTCCTCCTTTGCGCGGCCCCGGTGCACCGAGTAAATCATCAATACTACTTGCATTACTCATACTCGTTGCAGGACGACTGGGCGGTGCGGAGCCTGGTGGCCCTCCAAGTCCTCCAAGCGGAGGAGGTGCGGAAGCAGATGGGAAGCCGGTTTGCGGAGCAGCAGGTGAGGCGGCCATGGATGGGGGACCAGAAGGTGGGCCACTGGCAGGAGTCATGACGCGAGAGGGAGGACCAGACATGGGAGGTCCTGCTTGCGGTGCAGCCGTATTACTGACACTTCTTGAGGGGGGTCCCCTAGGTGGCGGTGGTGTAGCAGCGGTAGGTGCAGCAGCCTCCGCGCCTCCTTTCTTGTTGACCCATTTCTTAAGATCTGGATCGTAGTAGAAAGAGCTTTGTTCTCCCAGCTTGGCTCGGATGGGTCCTGGTTGGGCATTCGGATCTTTCTTGCCGAACCAGCCGCCGAACCAACCTTTCTTGTCACCATTCGCGCCAGACTTATCATCGCGTTTCGCGTCCTCCTCTGCAGCTTTGCGGAAAGCTTCATCTGCAGCTTTGTCATCGGCTGCCTTCTTGAGGGCAGCAGCCCGGCGGATGATCTCGTCGTCATCGTCTTCGGTGTCCATGAAATTCTTCTTCTTTGGCTGTGCTTGTGTTTGGTCGTCGCCACCCTCTGGGTCAGGTTCTGGCTCGTAAGGTTGATAGTTGGAGGTTGGAGGCTCGTATCCGGATGAGCCTGTTGGTGGCTCGTAAGAAGAAGGAGGCGCATAGGAGGTCGGAGGCTCGTACGATGGCGGAGCGTAGGATGACGTTTGAGGCTCGTCGGACATCTGAGGCTCATCCGACGGCGGCTCATACGAGGACGGAGTTTCATGTGATGAAGGCGGTTCATACGATGATGTTGGTGCATACGATGATGGTGGATCGTAAGAAGGTGATGGTTCGTAAGATGACGGAGGCTCATATCCGAAGCCAGACGATTCTTGAGGAGCTGTCGGTGTATACACAGAAGACTGAGAATCTTGGACGGGGGTCGGCTCTGACGGTTGGTAAGGTGATTGAGTGTGAGGCTCGTAAGACGAGGATCGCTCAGGTTCAGCTGACTCAGCAATATTGTCTCCATAAATCGGTGACAATGGTGTGTATGAGCTAGGCTGGTAGGGTGAATGTCTCGAAGGTTCAGGCTGATTTCCATACGCCGGCCTGCCCTGGTCGAGGCTCGAACGAGACTCAGAGACACCGGACTGAACAGATTCACGTCTTGAAGGTGGCTGACTGTATTGTACACGGTAGTCTGAGACTGCACGGGATGCTTCAGGTCGAGGGACTCCAAGAGACTGAGATTGTTGGCCTTCTCCAGACTGCTGCGGCAAATACGCTCCGAACGGCGTGCTACTAGCACGCTGGACTGGCGGAGGTGCGGCAGTTGTGGGAGACACGATGCTACTGTAGCCGGTTCCTGGTCTTTCTTGCTCGTAAGAACGAGTTGACTCCATTGAACCTCTGCTTGGAGCATACGCGCTAGGAGCATAGCGTGCAGCCGAAGCGCCGCCAGGCTGAGTAGGAGGTGCATATCTGTTCGGTGCGGCATTACCGGGTGCAGATGACATGCTACCACCCATCGACATTGCTCCGTATAGATCAGTGACTGAAGCTGTTCGGCTGACAGTCGGCGTCTCTCCGGTGATTCCGCCGAAAGGCCCTGCAGGAGCGCCTTCTGAGCCAGTAGAGCCATTTGGCTTCTGGTCGTCATCGTCCCCAGCAACAAAGGTGTTGAAGCGTTTCCACATACTACCCGAAACCTTGTCCATTGATGGTTTGGGGATCCAGCCACCGGAAGAACTAGCCTGAGGTGCTTGAGACAGACATCTGTTCAAGTCATCCACACAGCTCAACAGTGCAGGACTATAGTAAGGCGACAGGCGAGTGGAAGCCTTGAAGGAGGCCATGATCGCATCGCAGTAAGCCTGTGCTTCACTACGCAGACCATGCTCAGTGAGAATTTGAGCATGTTGATACTTGAATGCTTGCAAGTGATGAAGTGTAGGCGAAGTACCGGGAGCGGGTGCAAGAGACACACAGAGCTCGTAGATTTCGGTGAGCATAATTGAATCCAAGTCGGACAGCTCCTGAGATTGATTCTTGTGATCTGCTCCAAGAAGAACAAAGTCAGACTTCTCGTCATCAGCACCGCCGAGGTGAGCGGAAGCTTTGGCAAACAAGAAGCAAGTGTGTGCTGCCTCACTTCGACCATAGCTGGACAGAAGTTTACCAAGAGCAGCGATGGCTTGGACATCGTTGTTACTCCTATTGCTGATGATGAGGCACAGAGTCTCGCGCCATTGATCGAGGCCATCCAGAGGGTTCTTCGCACTCGGTCCAGCCTTGCTGATCATCTGGAATCCAGCACGAGCAGACGGTGGGACAAGCTCGTCAATGCTCTCTTCCCAATTACCAGCAAATACTTCATACAATGCTGCCAGTGACTGCGAGTTGTCACTAGCGTCCTTGACTTGGGAACGAACGAATTCCTGAACGACCTGCTTCCAGATATCGGGACCAGCGACTGATGCAATCAGCAGAGCATGAGACCACATCTTTTGTTCGGCGGCATGCCAGACTGCCTTTTCACGGTCACCTTCGAGAAGGTGTGTGCGAATCTGAGCTATCGCCTTTGCACTGACGGGCTCTGTGGGAATCCTGGATGACGTATCATCGGTGACATTCTCAGATGTTTCATCGGGTTGCGCGAGATTTGGTAGCAAGATCTTGCGAGCGGCCTCTTCTGCGGCAGCATTTCCCTCGATCTTGTTATCGTGTTCAAGCAGAAGCTTGACCATCTTCCACAAGATGACCTTCTCTTCGACACGCTTTTTCGTCTGAACAGACATGGCGAAGTCGTGCATAGTGCTTTCGTTTGTCTTCTCAAGATCCTCAATCTTGCCAGTAATCCAAGCAAGTGTATCCTTCTTCTTGGATTTGCCCTTGTTCAAAGGACCAGGGAATTTAGCATCGCGCTCATCCAAGGGATATGTTGTCTTGGTGTCATGTATGGTGATATGACCAGAAGAACATTTGATGGTTGGGATAGCATGACCAGCGGCATAGAAAGGGGCCTGCTTAGGGAATGTGCTAACCAATGAGCCGCTGGGACCCCATGTGAAGACTGGACAGCCCTTGTATCTTTCCAGTGGATCTTGAGCTCGTTCATCTTGCGGGACAGTGAAGCTAAGATCTGAAGAAAACTGCTGCCTGGCAGGCGGAAGGGCAGCTCTGGCGTCTTGGCGCTGTAACAATGTAGGTGAGGTGATAGCGCCTGCAGCAGAAGTTGGTCGCTCGATTTGTGTCATAGCTCTCAAAGGCCCCTTCATGACAGTTCCTGGTGACTGAGTCTTGGATCTTCTTGGTGGTGAAAAAGTGTCGCTCGGAGTTGGGGCGTCAGCGGCAGGGTATGCCTGAGGGATGCGAGAGTCGGGAGAAGCAGTGAGCGGGGCATATGGGTTAGCCCGAGGTGGTGATGCGTAAGACTGCGAGATGGTCTGGTCTAGAGTATTGCTGTCACGCCTAGGTGGTGTTTCAAAGCCCTCGGCGAGACCGGACATCTGGCGCACAGGAGGTGGGGGCTGGTAGGAAACAGATCTGACAGATGGAGGAGGCATTTCTGCCGCAGCAGGCTTCTCGTGATAAGCCAAGGGACTTGATGTTCTCGGGGCGAAAGGCTGGACAGGTCTCGCAGCAGGGGTCGCAGCAGGCATTGTAGCATACTTATTTTGTGCTTGGTTTTGAGCCTGAGCTTGTGGAGCTGGAGAGTATCGCGATGTTGCGGCAGGCGCAGGTGGCGGCATTGGTGAGAAGCGACCTGTGACTGGAGGAGGTGCTACAGCCGAGGGAGCCTGGGCAGGAGCGGCGGGCGAGTATCTCGAAGAAGCTGGTGGACCAGTAGGTTGGGGAGGCTCCAACTGTTGAGGAGTGGCTTGCACGTCAGGCAACAATGGCAGCTTCTCGGGTTGTCTAAAAGCCGTGACATTGTAGTTCGATGAGCCAGCTGGAGGAGGCATGACGGGACGGGATGGTGGGCGGATTGGGGGACCTTGCGGAGGGGTCTGCAAAGCAGCTCCCATGCCTTGCGGAGGTAATCGAGGAGGAGAAGGCGATGTGATTGCAGGGGTGTATGCTCCAGAAGGCCTTGTCCTTGGCTTGGGCACCATAGGGAGTTCCTCGAAGAAACCAGAAGCAGATCTGTTTGCTCCGCTTGAAGTAGCAGGTTTGGGTGGCAGAGTTGCAACGCTTGGAGATTGATTCATGGGCGGAGATGCTATGGTTGCTGAGGGAGCAGCAGTGGCAGAACGCGACAGAGGTGGGGCAGTAGATTGCATACTGCTACTTCTTGGGGGAGGAGCGGGGCCAACAGACTGATTTGGTATGATGGCAGCTGCAGGACGTCTGCGAGGTTGGACAATGTCTTCAGGCAAATCATATGGGGATGAGTAGCCACCCTTGGACTTGTCGGCAAAGCTCTGAGCGTTGTTCAGAACCGGTCGAACAGGCTGCTGTTGCTGGTTGTACAGAGGTACAGACGGCAGAGTTGGAGCCAAGTATGGATTTTGCTGTTGTGGTGCTGGTGAATAGGGATTTGCAGGAGCGTTGATCTGTTCTTGAGGTCCACCAAGCTTTGTGAAGCCCATGGTGTTTCCTTGGGCGTCATAGACAGGAGCAATCCCGGGACTAGACTGATCGGGACTGAAGACCTGTTGTGCCGGTGCAGGAATTGTGTCAAAGTCATCAAGGAAACCTTCACCATCATCGTCAAAGAAGCCGCTGGGATCAACAGCGTTGTCGTCGAGGAAATCATCATCATCCAGAGCAGCCGACCACATGGCAGCCAGATCTTCCTCACTCTTCTCTTCTTCGACTGGAGCATCGTCCTGTGCTTTCTGCTCTTGCAAGGCCTGGGCCAGAGCGGTGGCTTGGGATGCAACAATTCCACTACCTGCCACGCGGTTGTCTGGGTCGACATTGTTCTCCTCTGCCGGCACATTCCCTACAACAGCTCCGAAATCTTCTGTCTGATCATCATCTCCCCACTCAAAGGCGGCTGATGATTGAGATTGAATCTGGACTGGTTCTTCTATGGGCTCTTCGGCCACCTGGCGTAATGTTTCTTTTGCCTCTTCCAGTGCCGATGAAGCCTCCGGGACTTCAGCTACTCCCGTGTCTTGCTCCTCGATCGCCTGGACGTCTGGGACAGTGTCCTCGGTGGCCTCGTGTGCAGAAGGGGCGTCTCCAGTGGTCATTTCATAAACGTGTTCAGCTGTGGCCACGGCCGAGGGATCGCTATGGAAGGGTTCGAAAGGAACGTCATGGGCGTTGATGGCGGGCCCGTCTGTGGCGAAACCGGGAGTGGGCAGAGTTTCCTCATCCTCCATCAAGGGCGCATCATCACTTTCATCGACAGCGTCATCGGCAGCAGTGGTCTGACCCTGGTACTCGTATTGTTCTCTGGGGTATTCCAACTCTTCTCTATCAAGGCTTCCAAAGGCTTCATCAACAGAAGACTGTTCCGTCTCTCGTGGTGTGACTTGTTGGGGCTCGTCGAATGCCAGAGGCTCGGCATGTTGGACCTCTGGCTCTGGCACATGTGGTGAGTCCTCAAGAGAGTCATGTGTTGGCTCAGGGATCAGGTTTGGCGATTCGATAGGTTGTGACTCCTCGGTGTGTGCATCGTCTGAGGCCTGTTGTGCGATTGGGGCTGACGTGTCGAGGCTCTCGGTCGCGAAGTTGGACTCTTGGACATCGGATTGTGCTACCTCGGCAGGTGAATCTTGAACAGTATCTCCAGACAGTGTCTCTTCGGCGATTGGTTCAGGTTGCTCTTCGGGAATGCGATGGAAGAAGTCGCTATGGTCGTTGGCTGTTGTAGCTTCGGGTCGCGGGGCTAATCGAGGGACCTCATCGGAGCTGTTGTGCATCCTCAAGGCAGGATGCCATGAAGATTGTTGGTTGTCTTCTGCCATGGCAGAGTATTATGTATAACGGTTGCTATGGCCATGTCTCAGTATGCGCCATCATAGTTATTCAGGCGACGTGACCAGAGGGGGTCGGCATGGTAGAAGCGGTCAGGAAGCTTTGTAACCTACCAAAAACAAAATAACAAGGACCAAGGACGAACTCGTCAAGACATCGGACAGGGATTCAGTACAAATAGTTGATCGGCACGAGAGCGTATTCGAATAAGTTGAAAGGAGGTGACAATTGACACTTTACGACATGACGGAGAAGTCGCCAAGCTCCCCGGACTTTGTCGCGGCGTGAGTCGTGCCTCTTCCCCGGGTCAGGGTGACTTGACTCGAGGCTCTCGAATACCTGGCAGCGATTGTTGTAGGCAGCAGGTCACTTTCTTGATATACAACTTCATACAAGACAGATGAGGCATGTCACATCGGCACGGCGACTCGACCGCGTCGGCCTCTTTGATCCCTGATGCCGACTCGGACCTGGATTTGGATCTGGACGAGCTTGATCCACAGACGACCAACACCAACAACCACAACTCGCGCTCGGCGAGTACCGACTTTGGCAAGAACATAGCCTTGAAGAAGCTGCGATATGGAGGAAGAAGAGCTTTCAGAAGGCCCGACCGCTATGCCGACGACGCAGATGCAGACGACCTGGAAGCCTTGGTAGGAAGAGACAGTCAAGGGGACGAGAGAGAGCCCGCGCATACCATCGATCCTCCTCCACCACACACTTCGAGACTACGTCGCCTCTCAGACAAGTCGCATTCTGCCCTTGCCAAGTTCAAGGCACGACTCAATCCCTTCTCTCGCTCAGGCCCAGCAGAGGGTGACGACTCCGAACCCGAGGACGAACACGATCCCGCCTCCAACAGGACCATCGTTGTGGGAGACCGTCAAGATGCCAAATACCCGCCTAATGCTGTCTCCAACGCCAAATATACCCCCGTTTCTTTCCTACCCCGAACACTATACAACGAGTTCTCCTTCTTCTTCAACATGTATTTCCTCCTGGTCGCTTTGTCGCAAATCATCCCTCAGCTTCGTATCGGTTATCTGAGTACATACATCTTTCCTCTGCTCTTCGTTTTGACCATCACTCTCGGAAAAGAGGCCATGGACGACATACACCGCCGGAGGAGAGATCAGGAGGCCAATTCGGAAAGATATACTGTCTTGCAATTCGGGGATAATGATACCTCTTCAAGGAGGAGACAACGGCCTGCGGATCCAGATGCAGATGGCTTGTTAGATACGGATGTGAGGGACGTCTCAAAACCATCGCGATTACTCAAGGTCGGCGATGTCTTGGTCATGACCAAGGACCAGCGCTTTCCCGCAGATGTCGTCATTCTCAAAAGCTTCTCTCAAGAATCTTCTGCTCAGCCAGAGCCACTGCCGGAAAGCGAAGAAGCAAATCTGTTCGAGCCCGAAGCTGCAAAAGTACCTGAACCACCGTTAGCAAACCAGACCACTTCTGAAGATCCGAGCGCTGGTGGTGAAGCCTTCATTCGAACAGATCAACTGGATGGAGAAACCGATTGGAAGCTCCGGTTGGCTTCTCCCCTGACTCAGGATCTCCCTTCTCGTGATTTGACCAGGTTGCGTCTGACGGCTGGAAAGCCAGACAAGCGTGTCAATGACTTTGTTGGTACCCTGGATCTGCTACCCGATGGTCGCCAGGCATATGATCCCTACGAGGCTGAGGCGTCTGCTGCTGAGGTTCCTGGAACAAAATCCATACCGCTCTCCATCGACAACACTGCCTGGGCCAACACAGTGCTTGCCTCGAGCACAACTGTCTATGCGGTGGTCATCTATACCGGTCCAGAGACTCGTGCTGCTCTTTCGACTTCTGCTTCTCGCTCAAAAACGGGCCTTCTCGAAAACGAGATCAACTCTCTGACCAAGATTTTGTGCTTTCTGACTCTGGCTCTATCTTTCATTCTTGTTGCATTGAAAGGCTTCAAAGCTGAGAATGGTCGGGAGTGGTACGTCTCGGTCATGCGTTTCCTCATTCTCTTCTCCACCATTGTACCAATCAGTTTGCGTGTCAACCTGGATATGGGCAAGTCAATGTATGCTTGGTTCATAGAGCGTGATCAAGGTATTCCTGGAACTGTTGTTCGTACCAGTACCATTCCCGAAGATCTTGGCCGCATTGAATATCTGCTCAGCGACAAGACTGGTACTTTGACACAAAACGAGATGGAGCTGAAAAAGATTCATGTCGGTACGGTCTCATATGCCAATGAGGCCATGGATGAGGTATCTGGATACGTCAAAGCCGCTTTTTCTGGTCTCGAGGGCTTCTTCCTGCCTTCGTCCAACGTGACTGGCGGACTTGCCTCAGGCACTCGTTCGCGAAGAGAGATCGGTCTCAGAGTGCGAGACTTGGTCCTTGCATTGGCTCTTTGTCACAATGTCACTCCTACCACCGAAGAAGTTGATGGATCTACAGTAACATCATACCAAGCTTCCTCGCCTGATGAGATTGCCATTGTGGCTTGGACGGAACACGTTGGTCTGCGCTTGCTGCATCGTGACCGTAAGTCGATCACTTTGCAATTCGCAGACGACAACAAGATTGTTGTGCGTGTGCAGGTCCTCCACATCTTCCCTTTCACATCCGACAGCAAGCGCATGGGCATTATCGTCAAGTTTGTGCAAGAAGGAGGTATTGCTGAAAGTGATTCAAGTGAGCTGTACTTCTTTCAGAAGGGCGCGGACACCGTCATGACTTCCATCGTGGCCGCTAATGACTGGCTTGATGAGGAAACTGCAAACATGGCTCGCGAAGGATTGCGTACCTTGGTCATTGGCAGGAAAGCTTTGTCGCTACAACAATACGCCGCCTTCTCTTCAGCACACGCAGAAGCTTCGTTGAGTCTTCATGATCGTGATAACAGCATGGCAAAAGTCGTCAAACAGCATCTTGAGAACAATCTCGAACTCTTGGGCGTCACAGGTGTGGAAGACAAACTCCAAGCACATATCAAACCGTCTCTAGAACTGCTACGCAACGCAGGCATCAAGATCTGGATGTTGACAGGAGACAAAGTTGAGACCGCACGCTGTGTGGCCGTGTCCTCCAAGCTTGTCTCAAGAGGCCAATACATTCACACCATCGCCGGACTGAAACGTAAAGACCTTGCTCTCGATGCACTCTCACTACTGCATTCACGACCCAATGCCGCTCTGCTAATCGATGGCGAGTCTCTATCTCTTTACCTCAACCACCATCGCGAGGCATTCATTACCTTGGCAGTCCGACTCCCAGCCGTAATAGCGTGTCGATGCTCTCCGACACAAAAAGCAGATGTGGCGAAATTGATCCGATCTCACACACGCAAACGCATCGCTTGTATCGGTGACGGCGGCAACGATGTCAGCATGATTCAAGCAGCAGACGTCGGTGTGGGTATTGTAGGAAAAGAAGGCCGTCAAGCTTCTCTGGCTGCCGACTTCAGCATTACCCAGTTCAGCCATCTGACCAAACTTCTCGTCTGGCACGGTCGCAATAGCTACAAGCGATCTGCCAAATTGGCGCAATTCGTCATCCATCGCGGTTTGATCATCAGTGTCTGCCAGACTGTATTTTCCGTCGCTTCCGCCTATCAACCCATAGCTTTATACCGTGATTGGCTTCTCGTCGGCTACGCGACCCTCTACACCATGGCCCCAGTATTCTCCCTCACCCTCGACCGCGATGTGGACGAAAATCTCGCAAACCTATACCCGGAATTATACAAAGAATTGACTTTGGGCAAATCCCTCTCTTACCGCACCTTCTTCATCTGGGTCGCCATCTCAGTCTACCAAGGTATCGTCATCCAAGGCGGTTCTCAACTCCTAGTCCCCAAGTTCGCAGACCACAGCACAGGAAACGCAGACACAGCCGCTGCATTTGCGAGAATGGTTTCCGTCTCTTTCACCGTGTTGGTCATTAATGAATTGATCATGGTAGCCGCCGAGATCACAACATGGCATCCCGCAAACATCATCTCCATCCTTGCAACAGGATGTCTATACTTCGGCAGCATCCCATTCCTCTCTGGCTACTTCGATCTGAAATTCGTGGCCAGTGTTGGTTTCGTATGGAGAGTCGCCGCCATCTCTGCGGTATCTTTGGTGCCTGTTTATGCTGGCAAATTGATCAGACGTGCAGTGAAGCCACCGAGTTATAGAAAAGTACAGGGGGTGTAATGGGTGTGAAAGGGTTAGCCCCAGTCAAGACAGAAGGGTTGATGGGATCTGCTTTTGTCCTTTTTTTTTTTCCTGCACAGCGTAGATTGGCGTTTTCTCC
>ERZ794946.903-NODE-903-length-10591-cov-4.256739_pt1 | contig 10591 bp, 10 predicted proteins | sample MGYA00433072_ERZ794946 | MGnify/ENA primary metagenome ERZ794946 (study PRJEB30137, sample SAMN04331413) | food metagenome | isolation source: Y3 must sample point D1 replicate A | place: Australia: South Australia | collected 2014 ...
TCTGTTGCATTTTGTACCACAGGTCGTTCAGAGATGATGGAGGCGCTGAGAGACGGGGATTCGGCCTTTGTGATTGGTGCAGGCGGATGAGACAATTCTTCGACGCTTGCATTCGGTTGTTCTGGACCTGATGGTATCTCGTAATCCGAGACGGAAATTGAGGGTTTGCGAGCATCTGGAGAAGGCAGAGGCTTGTTAGAGCCCTTTGTTTCGGCGAACATGGATGCATTATCAGGAACATGTATGTCTACAGGTGCTCCCTTACCGGCGAAGTTATCGCCCAGATACTGCTTACGTGTGGCTTCTTTGTCGAAAGTGTGAGCCCACTTCATCGCCGGCGCCGCTTCGCTTGTCAGACCTAGCGTCAGGACACTGTTGGTTTTCATCGAGGAAGCATCATCATGTCGTCCACGGCGTTGTCCACTGGGGGTTTCGTTTGGCTTCACGTTCTGTCGAACGAGAGTTGCAGCAGCAGCTCTGATTCTTGCTTGCTGGTCAGGTGAAATGCTGGTCTTGTTAGGCGTTGTCGATGCTGTTCGTTCCTGCGATTGAGGACTGTCATATGCTTTGGGTGGCAGAGTAGCCGACTTCCTACGGCTCGTCTTGCCTCTACGGCTGAAACCAAAGCGTGATTTCTTCTCCGCGATGTATGCACCCTCTTCCGGCTCGGGAGCAGCGCTTTTGATCTGTTCTTCCAGAAGAATCCAGCGACCACGAAGTATACCAGTCTCAACGAGTGCACATCGACCGAAGACGGCCTTTCTACCGGCAGGCTCTTCACTTGCAAGACTAGTCATCCAGACCCACCAGAAACTGTCATCAAGGTCGAACTTTGTGATACTAGCTAGTTCGCCTGGGTTGACATCTTCTTCTTGGTAACCATTGGAAGATCTTGGAGGACCACCATTGATCGGAGGAAGCACCTTATCAGGTGGCATCAGCATTCGTATGGGTGTTGGGTTGACATCGGTACCCTCATCTACAAAGCCAGAGTTCAGGAAGTCTGCCCAAGAGGGTGTTGTGGGACGTCCGCCGTCGTTGGCACGAGATCGAGGGGCAGATCTCAGACCGGATAGCCTTGGCTCGAGGCTGGGTGAAGATGCGCCGCTCATAGTATCGTTTGCATCGTCGCCGATTGACGAGAAACCAAAGTCCTGGAAATGCGACCACGATTCATCCGGCCTGTTGTTCAGACTGTCCATTCCAATGCTCATGTTGCTCTGAGATCGGACTGCTGTGGACTGATTTGCAGATGTGATACAGTTTAGAACACGTCTGCATTCTTCGGTCAAGGCTTGAGCGGGATCAGAGTATTCGGAGAACATCTGCAAGTCCTCGTCCCGGTATTCGAAGTTGTTGGCTCTTCGGAGCAGGGCGAATGGGCCAGGAGAGACGACATCGACGAGCATTACAACTTTCGGTGTCGGCTTCGACATGAGCAAGGGCGCTTCTGGCGGGTACTCCGTTTGGGCCACTAATGCTTGGATGGATCGAGGGAGTCCATTGATTCCAGTAAATCCATCCAGAGCCTCGGGATTGAGGGATCTAAGGTAGCCGAAGAAGAGATGGCTAGAAGCATCTGCAGCACTGTCTACTGTTAGAAGTCATTTGTACATGCAGACACAAGGATGAAACTTACGCCAACCAAGATCTGTAGCCGCCTTCGAATCCTTTACCATCATCGGAGTGTTCAAATGCCCACCAACCAGCCATACGGGAGAGTTTTCTGCCGCCAAAGCCATTGGTCTTGCCGTGAGCAGCGATTGCCGTCAAGAGATCAAAGAAGTTGTAGATGATGTTCTTTCGAGCGTTCGAGTCGACACTCATGGGGACGAAAGTGTGGAAGGCGTTTCTCGCCATGTTGGAATCTACGCCTGTAGTCAGCTTGCTGTCATGAATCGCCTAAGTGGGTAGTCGCATATACCTCTTTCGCCCAGAGAAAACCCATGATACACTGGCCATGTGACGACGCCGCCGGGCATGCGGCTCCAGCACCATTTGAGAACACTACATAATATCTGCAGGCGTGTCAGCTGATCGCCTAACCTCAAGAATCGAGATTACATACAGCTGGATCGGTAAGGACAAGCTCCCTGCGGAGACTTGAACCAGTATAATGCCTACTCCCCTCGCGATTACCTTTGAAGAAGTTGTTGATGAAGGTCTTTGCGGGTATGGTGTCGGTCTCGGGTCTGAATGGCAAGAGCAAGAACGGTGTGTCGAGTGCTTCAGCTCTTGATTTGAGAATCAGAGTGCATACTTGTATGAGCTCTTCGACCTCCTCCGGGTCAATCTCTCTGCTGTTCCATGTCGACACAAATCTAGGCTTCGCCAGTGGCATGTGCCTTTGGCTGGTGTCGACTTGTTGGACTTTGTGCTTTGTGCCAGCTTTTGACGAATCCTTGCTCTTGAAAACTTTTGAAAGAAACACCATGGCGGCGAGTATGACAGACTGTGAGCGTGCCGATTATGGGTGATTTGGTATAAATAAGCGCCGGGCGGGACGAAGCATGGGTGGGCGTATTCGAGGTAGCTAGCAAGTCAATTGCAGTTGTCAGTCACTGTATACTCAGAGCAGAGAGCAGGCAGCCGTCGCGCTTTTGCGCAAAGTGTTAGAGCGCAAAGGAGAGGAGGAGGAAAAGAAGGAGACAAAGAGGGCGTGTCAGTGAATCATGGAACAGGGTACTGAGGGTAGTACCTTTGGGTAAATATTAAATGACTGAAACCTTGTATGCAAATCTATCCAGTCGCGTCTTGCCGGCGGTCGATCCTGTTTTCCGAGCAGCCACCCGAGCTGAAACTGTATGAACTGCTAAACTCGAGTCGGAGAGGGAGAGTTGGGAAAGATGGACATGGAGCAGCAGGCCTGATGAATGGCCAGATTCACTCTGCAGCCCAGCAGTTATGCTGCAGCAACCTACAGTAGTTGATTCCCACCTCGTGTTAGCCGAAACCACCTTGTTGGTCGGGGTCCCCCTCCATCTTGCTTTAACTGATAACATCGTGCATCACCGACTGACTGATGTCCCTGTTTCCTGTCTTTCCGTTACATCGCCAGCGGTAAGGCCTGACCTGTTACCGGACGCTATAAAGGTTGCCAGCACATCATTGACGATCAGTACAGCCCGCTTGCTTCTACAACCCTCGTCGCGGATGGAGGCCCCTGGTCCCTGGATGCGCTCTCCATCACGAGTCGCGCGCCGCCAGACAAGTGTTTCTGAGACACTTTGCCTGTGTAGCAATTTAACTCGGGCAGCCAAGGGTGCGCTAATCAGGGCTGTTTGTCCATCTCTAACGCCAACGGCCCCTTACCCGCAACTTAGTTGTGAGCAGAGGCCAGGCATGTGAAAGCCAATGCGACTCTGCTCGCTCTGATAGATTGCAATATGCTGTCTTCCAAATTACGTGAAAGAGCGAGCGACCGAGGCAATTGCTTTGCATAACTTTCAAGTATACATATCTATGTACGAGTTCGTGACACTCCAACTGCTACCTTCTGATTGTATTGGAGTGTCCTTTGGAGAGCGCGAAGCTCAATATTGGTGATGTCATTGCTCTTCGATGACGGTGTTGGAATGCGAAACTCGACAGTCACAAAGAGCATTCTTTCTCTTCCATCTCATGTATACCTTTTCCCGACTGTCTCGATCGCCATTGTACCTTCGTCAGTTCTCTAGACATCAACCAATTCGAACGTTCTCAATCTCTACCGTCAAAATGGTACGTATATCGAGCATCCCAAACCCCCAAAGGTCGACATCTGATTTCGCTGGCTGGCATACATGGGATGTTTTGATCGGGCGACCAGCATCTATAGTAATTCGAGAATTACTATGGGAATGCCGTCTGCTGTGGTCGGTCGGACCATCTTTCCTTTCGTCTGCTTCAATCGAAATTCTGATGCGTGCGGAGTGTCCTAAGCAGACCTCTTCCTAGTCAACAGCTAGGATGCTGGTGTCTCTGGTGGTCGACTCGTTACAATCTAGCGCTATACCCTCTCAAGACCCATGCTGACTGTATCTTCAGGTCAAAGACAACGACACAGTCATCAAGTGAGTACATAGTTTCTGGCACAAGAGAGGTCGGTTTGAGGACAACCGGACTGATGTAATCATAGGGAGTTCAATGAGCTCGTCAACATGAGCCCGGATCAATTGAAGGAATGGCTCGGCGGCGAGGATTCTGCCGGCGCAGGTTGGTCCAAGGACGATGGCTCTGGCGAGACGATTGGCCATGAGAGGTAAGGACGTGAAGATACAGTTGGCTTATAGACTCGGTGAGATCTGAACTAACGTCTTATAGCGGCCGTAAGATCATCGAGATCTTGGAGAAGAACCCAAACAAAGACCCAAGCAAGTACGAAGAGGACGACATTAGCCACATGCGCAAGGTTGTGGCGTACAACAAGCGCCACTTAGCTCAAGAAGGAAAGGCGAAGCAGGACCCGGAAAGCAAGAGTGCTAAGTCTTTGAAGAACTGGGGCCATGACCCTCAGCAGGCTTGAGTGTATTCAGGCAAGCTAGACTTTGATGCATAACCTGGTATACATACGAATGAATGAACACGTTAATCTGCCTCGGTACCGAGCGGAAGCAACATGGGCGTAGAGGTATGGAAATCGTCCACCAGGGTCGATGTCGAGTCTGAGCCGGAACGAGGCGTCTCACTAGAAGCCGTCAAAGGGCATAATGGGTTTGATCTTGATGTGATTGTCCTGTTAGATCACCAGTGAGTGCCCCTCTCAGTAGACGTGTGTCTCTCTGTCTGATCATCAAGAGCCGAATCGATTATATTGCGTGGCATAAAAGCAGAACACCCTAAGCAGTGTAGAGTTTCGGAGTTGGCTAGTCGATGTGTTTGATGTCCGGCATGTCGAAGTTAGAGAGGCTTCGTGTGCGGAATGTGAAGAACAGAGCTCGCCAGACTCCAGAGAGCAACAACGTGTGCGCAAGTGCCAATAGACACGCATAGACAAAGGGTGATGAATGTCCCCGGCTCGCACATGGTGCAGCGGTACCTGCTCCAGCCTCCAGGCGAGGAAAGCGCGGTCAGTTCTGACAGCACACTAGACGCCAAGGGGGTACAGAGGCGGGAAGCGGCATGGTGGGTAGGCGGATTCAGCAAGACGATGGCTGGATTAGGTAGCGGATATTGAGGACATATCTGTTGGCCAGGCTGTGCCACGAGGAGCGTTTCATGAAAGTGGCCCGAGTGGAAGGGATCAACTTCTGGCGGTGCCCACAACGGTTTCCAAATATAGGTAGTTGGGTTCCGCCTGCATGGCTCAAGCTGACGGTTCTGCCTTTTTCGCATTTGATCTGACGCAGGACACCACTCTTATCACGCGTTGACTCGCAGCTGCTCAGGGTAGAGTTACGAGAAGCTCAAGCAAGACGACACGTCCTGCCGATACTGCATATCCAGCAGGCGGTAACGAGACGCTATCGAGCAACGCAAAAGCAAAAGCCAAGGCGTCAGACAGCCATCCATTTTGCGCGTCCAGATTCACCAGATCCACCGTCGCATGAAACTGCTGCGTCCTTGTACCTTTTCCCTTCTCGCTGTCCACGCCCTCGACGCGTGCAAAGACCCATCCCACTTCAACAATGGGTCGCAGAAAGATCGAGATCCGTCCTATCAAGGACGATAGGAATCGCTCCGTGTATGAAGCGCCGCCTTTCTTCTATTTTTGTCCTGTCAATGCTAACGGCTTTTTTGTGGCAGCACCTTCTTGAAGCGTAAAGGCGGCTTGTTCAAGAAGGCATACGAGTTGAGCGTCCTCTGCTCCGTCGACGTCGCTGTCATCATCTTTGGCAACAACAAGAAGCTCTATGAGTTTTCGTCCGGCGACATCAACGAGACCGTCGGTCGCTTCCAATATGTATGCGCTGATCTTCCACCCACAAATTTGTCGACGACCAAGCGCTAACTTGATGATAGTATGGCGGCGCGCACGAACACAAGGGACCAGCCGACTTCCAGGGTAAAGGCGGTGCCGCTGGTGATGATGACGAGGAGGGAGACGAGGACCCGGCCGAACAGCACGAATCGCACTCGCCGCCAGAGGCAGCCATGATCCAACATCCTCTGCATAACCAACCCGGCCTCCAGCACATGAGAAACGTCACGCCATCCGCATCACCTCCCATCCCCAATGGCTCAATGCCTGCCTTCCCTCAGCGCATGGCAACTCCCCAGCCGCCGAATGGCTCCCGCCCTGCTTCTCGCGTCTCGCACTTCCGCCGTACCAGCTCAAATCTCGTGCCTCAACACATGGGCACCCCGTCGCAAGCCCCTCCGCCCCAGCCTACATACGCATATTCGCCCAACCCGCCATACCACCCTCCTCCTCCGAATGCCGTCATGCAGCGACCTACCCCGCAAGGATTCGCCGTTCAACCTCCGGGATACTATGCCGCATACCCTCCTCCAACTCAACAACAGATGCAGGTCGCTGCTCAACAGGCATATCTGCAAGAACAAAGAAGACAATCATCCGTACCTCCACACTTTATGAGCCAGGTCCATCCGGGCGCACAGCAACACATACCACCACCTCAACAACAGCAGCAGCAGCATTACCAACAGAACCAGGCACACAGCGCCCAGCCTTCTCCCCAACCCGACCAGAACACTTTCCAAAGTCCACCGCTCCCTCAACCAAGGCCCTTGCCAGCCCATGCCAGATCACACAGCATATTCACCCCGATCGATGATAGCCGTTCACTTCTTGCGCAGCACTGGGGTGGCAGCAGTTCGAACTACAGAGAACCAGTCATTAAAACCGAACCTCCCCGCTCGCATTCTGTTGATGTGTCGTTTGCGTCGCGACAAAGGCCCAATGGAACATCTCCAAAGCCGGCAGAAACAGCGCCACTACCAGTCACGTCTAACCCTACCATGCAAGCGCCGCCTCCAGGACCTCCTCAACGTACGGCATCTATATCGTCAATTCCAGGACCCGTACGTCCAGGTGGCGCGGCAGCTGAAGCGAAACGACCGAGGTTGAAAGTACAGATTCCCAGCGAACAGTCGGATGGTGGCAGCGCGACTGCAGATTCGTCGCCCAAGGATGGTGGGACAGCATCGGCTACTCCTCTGCGCGTAGGTCAAGGGGTAGTTCTGCCACCCCCTTCGCCATCTACCAATGCAGTCCTTTCTGCTGGAGCGTCTGGACCACCTAATCCATTTGCGCGACCGGCACCGCCGATCAGTACGAATCCGCATGTAAATCGTGAGCGAGACCACATCGAAACACCACTATCTGCATTGCCGAGCCGGGTCATGGACGGCAATCACCTCTTACCTAGTCCATCATCATTCTGGCCAGATGCATGGTTCGGAAGAGATAACAACATGATGCCGAGTCCCCTCAACTTCCAGACACCGGTTGTATTGAGTGGGCCAGGGTTCAGAGAAGAGGACGAAAAGAAGCGAAAAGCCGAAGAGGAAGCAGGAGGCGGTGGGAAAAGGCCGAAGGAGTAGAGGATTGATTGCTTATTAATGATTATATTCTGGGTCAGGTGAAGCAAGTGGGCGTTAATTAGGACAGCGAATGTCGTGAGGATATCTGAGCAATAGCAAAAAGAAGTGGCTGGTAGGAAACGTCGATCAAGCGGAGAGTTATTGGGCGGATGATCGAATAGTGTCAGCATTTGTAACCCAGCATTTTAGGATCCGTATGAAGCTTAATAACAAGCATGTCAAAGAATCAAAGAAGAAGCAAGACAATTCAGATGCAGATAGGCATACGCAATACGGGGATAATACGGCAGTAACGGTATATGACGAGTCATGGTCTTGGTGGGGCAGTTGTAATAAGGGAAAGGGAATCGAGCTACTCGACCCTTGGCTGCTGCGCAGCTCAGCCATGGCAGACGAGGATTACTTGATGCGCATGACGGCCGCCTTTCTTACTCCTCCTTCACCCGATTGACATCGACGCGACACAATCATGGCATATAATCGAGGATATTCGGGCAACCCCGACGCCCTTCCAGCGTATGAAAGCATTCATTTACACGCAGCGCCATGACGACCCGGCTGATCACACCCTCTCTAGACACGCCGAACCCGAGCAGGCAGCGGCCATGCTGTCGCAACATCCTCAGAGACAATCCTCTACAGCCAGCTACCACAACAAGCCTCAGCCACCGCCGCCTCAGCAGCAGCAATCATACTCTCGCCCACCTGGCCATCAGTCTCCCGCCATGGGCTCCGCTCCGCAACGCTACGACAACTATCCCCCGCCTCAGCAGCCGCCGCAACAACATCAGCGATACGGCAGTGGATACGGCCCATCTCCCTCTGCTCCCAGCGGCGCTCCTCCTCCGCGCCAAACCCTCACCTCGCCCCCACCACCGGCAAACTATGGTCAGGGCCCTCGACCTTCGGGTTACCACAACCGTCCTCCGATTCCTCAAGCTCAACGTCCGCCTACTGTTGCGCCGCCGCAAAACCCTGACCCTAACAGTCGTGAGGCATTGTGGCCGCTATTTGTGGCCGTCGACAAGGAGCGCAATGGTCAGCTGAGCGAGTCTTCGCTGCGCAATGCTCTGGTGAACGGCGACTACACAGCCTTCGACGCACACACTGTGCGCATGATGATCCGCATGTTTGACACAGACCGTAGCGGTACCATCAACTTTGACGAGTTTTGTGGCCTATGGGGATTCCTGGCTGCCTGGCGCAACCTGTTTGATCGTTTCGACGTGGATCGCTCAGGTAACATCAGCTTCCAGGAGTTTGCTGATGCTCTCGTCGCATTTGGCTATCGCTTGAGTCCTCAATTCATCCAGCTACTGTTCAACACATTCGCGAGAACGACGCGCGGCCGTGGCGATGATTCGTACAGCGGCGGACGCGAGAAGACGCTCAGCTTCGACCTGTTCGTGCAGGCATGTATCAGTCTGAAGCGCATGACGGACGTCTTCAAGAAATACGACGACGACCGTGATGGATACATTACTCTTTCGTTGTAAGTGTTCGCTTTCAACCCACATGGTCAGGCTTCGGGCTAACATTCTTGTAGCGAGGAGTTCCTCACAGGTGCGCAAAGCCTTTTCCTCTTCAACTCCATATCCCCCGTAACCGATAATGGCCTGTACTGAACCTTTTGGAAGAAATCTTACGACAGCGATGATGCTTTTCTATACTTTTGACCGACTCTCCAGCTGGTTGGAAACGGTCGAGCGACAGGATGGGACATGTCAAATGTCGACATGGCGGAGAGACGAGCAGTGGGGATTTCTTTTTTGATCAGGTAGTATATTATGATACCCCTATACCTTGCCAATCAAGTTTCGAGAACCAGATATGTCCTACAAGAAAGACATGGGTGATGGAGATGAAAGTGAAATGGTGCTGGACCCTGCTTTCATGTGATTGAGAGTCGAGGCAAACAAATCAAACAAGGCGGACTTTGGGCGAAAAAGTCGCCGCAGCTTTGGGAAATTCTCAAAAGTTCAGAGCAGTCAACTTTTCGACAAAACAAGACCACTGTCGACAGCAACCATGGATACAAGCATAGCGTCAATTCTGCCAGGCCTCACAAGTTCGCTGGAATCAGCCATTCCTGCACTTCCCACCAGCGACTCGATTCTCCCTCCGGCAAACGGCATCACCCTTCTGGACGCAAAGAATGAGCTCTTCCTCTCATACCTTCAGACTCTGGCTTTGCGCAACCTGGCCGTCATCCGCAGTGCCAAACATGGAAAGACCAATGCCGGCGACCTCGACGCACAACTCGTGAAGGATCTGGTCAAGCACCGTGTATACCTCGAGAAAGGTGTTCGCCCTCTGGAGGACAGACTCAAGTACCAAATCGACAAGGTCGTCCGCGCAGCCGAAGATGAAGCCCGCGGTGCCGTCCAAAAAGCCGCCATCGCCAAACAAGCCACCTCTGCCCCCAAGAACAACGAAGACTCCGACGACGACGACGACTCAGCCTCCGACTCAGGCTCCGAGGCCAACTCCGACGACGGTCTCGCTTTCCGCCCCAACCCAGGCAACCTCACCCGCCCCACCGACTCCACCGAAGCACCCACCTCTTCCAGAGGAGCAGAAGCAACCAACGACGGCATCTACAGACCCCCCCGCATAAACGCAACAACCATGCCCGCACCGCCCTCCCCGCGCCGCGAAAAGGGCGACCGCAAACCCATGCGCAGCAACACAATCGACGAATACGTCGCCGACGAACTCTCCGGCGCCCCCACCGCCCAACCCTCCATCGGCAGCACCATCACCGCGGGCGGCCGCCGCGACAAATCCGCCCGCGAACGCAGGGAAGAAGCCGAACGCACCGCATACGAAGAAAGCAATCTCGTGCGTTTGCCCAAAGAGTCCAAAAAGGAAAGAGCGAAGAAGGACGGCAGAAACAACAGGGGTGGATTCGGTGGTGAGGAGTTTGATCTGCTGGGGCAGGGAATTTCGAGAATTGAGAGATTGACCAAGAAGGGAGAGAGGAGTGGAGCTGGTGGTGTGGGTGGTGCTCTGGAGAGAAGTAGGAAGAGAAAAGTTGACGATAACGATGGTGTTAGGGGTGGTGCCGGTGGTGATATCGGTAGAGAGTTTGAGCGTAGGAAGAAGA
>ERZ794946.904-NODE-904-length-10587-cov-4.659419_pt1 | contig 10587 bp, 7 predicted proteins | sample MGYA00433072_ERZ794946 | MGnify/ENA primary metagenome ERZ794946 (study PRJEB30137, sample SAMN04331413) | food metagenome | isolation source: Y3 must sample point D1 replicate A | place: Australia: South Australia | collected 2014 ...
CAAAGCCCTCGGATTGCATGATCTAGAAACCCTGGTTGACGCATTCCGACCACACGTACTGCATGGACAGAACATATGGTTGCGTTCTTGCCATAAAGTACGACAAGCAGAGACTCGGTCAAGATCATTGTAACCAATCGTCAGACCCTGATGCAGCATCGCCAGACAGAACATAAGCCATGCATTTTGCGACCTTTATCATGCTAAGAAGTGAAAAGAGCTTTTGACGACAAAGCGGGTCTCGAGATTTGCTTTGGGTCAACTCCCAGCATCGCAGCTGTTCAAACGTCACTCGCTCACCGCTGGCACGAGCATACCATGCTGCCAATCAACCTTGGCAAACTGCAAGCCGGACTTTCCACCACGTGTTTTGGACCCGCCAAGCTCGAATTGTTTGGTGCGAGAAAGACAGCCATTGATTATTCGAATCCGAAGCTGGTCGTCGAAAGTGTTCGTCGTAGGAGAGTCACTGTTTCCCTGGCGCTCGTGGTAAACAACCGCAGGTAATCCTCCCTCTTCTCCCTTCCATATCGACATGTTTTTTGACAATATTAGATACCGATCCGATGAGCCCGTCGGCGATCCGACCTCGTGCGCAAAGTCGCGTGCCGGACACGTGCATACGATTCGACTTGACGGATGAGGCCATCTCTATGATCAAGATCGCGATAGAGTCGCAGACATCTAGACCAGATACCTTCATGCCAGAAAGCTCTACGCCATCGATCTTCGCCCAAGAGACATCTCTGTCACAAGCCTTCACCTCGTTGACGCTCGCGCCATCAACATCCACGGAACAATTCTATTCGGTGTTCAGGTTCTTGCACCTACCAGCTGAAGTGCGCAACCAAATCTACGACCTCGCCGTCGAGGACCTACCATGCAAAAATGATCCAGGATGCAACAAGGACCCGCCCTTGAATCTCTACAACTTTCACATGCCAATGCCCGGACTGGGCTTTACGTGCAAGCAAATGTTCAGAGAAGTCCTAAGTATTCAACTTTCGGGACATGAGTCCAAATTTCGCTGGGCAGGTCATGAATCTGGCGGCGCGCTCGACTTCTCCATCATCCAGACTCCCATGCTCTCACAACGTGCATGTCGCTGGGCGAAGCTATGTGCCGCAGCAGGTGTCGTGATCAGCCTGAGGCATTTCAACTTTTGCGCATCATTCTCCCACGGAACAGATCCGTCACACAAGCAACGCCTTTATTGGAACATCGAGGCGTCCGAAGGCGTAGTCAGTGTCGAGGCCGCTATGGGCTCCATGGAGGTGCCAGAGACAACCGATTGCATGGAGATCTGGCGCAGCAACATGGAGAGAGGATTGAAGGAGATCTTGCACCAGCATGGCACCAAGGTGCTGGGTATCGCTGAGCTTGGAGCATTCCGTCTCCTGCTCCAACGCTTCTCGCTGCTCTCTCACTTCCGCGGTCGAAACATAAGCCCGCAGGCACTCAGATCTGATGATCCAAAGATGATCAAGTTGAAGGCCGAGTATCTTGGTTGCCATCTTGAAACCCACCCCTGGGGTTTTTACCAGCAGACCATGACTTGAGGCAGAAGCTTGTAAGAACAAACGATAGCATCGACGGAGTCACATTTTGCTTTCTAGGGGTGACAGATAAATGAAGGAATTTGTATCAGCCCAGAACTATCAACTATCCTTCCCATATCCAGTGAGGCTTCCATCTCGACTATGGGTATTAATCCATAATCGACTCGTGTGTTTGAGATGATTGCATGTACTGGTGAGCCGCGTGACTGAGATATAGAAAGAAGGCGTCGAGACCGCATGGCCGGATATGGCCTACGGTGAGCCTCAACCAACAATAACGATGATGTAGTTCAGAGACCTTCCTTCCCACTCATCGAGTACATAAAGCCTCGATCCTGCCTCGACTCAAAAAGGCCATCACGAAAAAGAACGAACGACTTTCTCAAACTACGAAATCGCAACCAAAAATATCGAAAGTGACATCACCGAAAATGGTCAAAGCACGACCCGCCGATCGCAGCACAATTTCAGAGGAGCCGCAGACCGCAGACTCACAGCAGCAAGAAGCCGTCGCAAACGACATCATCACCTCTGTTCCTCGCCCAGACTCTCCCATCTCGGTCGCAAGCACATCCTCCACCCTCTCAACACCCAAAAAGAAGAAAAATCGCAGGGCCAAAGGACAACAAACCCCTCCTTCCCGTGTTGATACCCCACTGGCAGCAACATCCACAACACAAGACGACGACGAGATGACCTCTCTACCACTGCTGATCTGCAGCTTGGGTAACCCGGGCGCCGCATACGCCAATACCCTCCACTCAGCCGGCCACAACGTCGTCGCCGCACTAGCCACACTGCTCCAAACTTCACAATTCACAAAAGACCGTTCCTATGGAAATGGCTCCCTCACGCGCTCCTACTCTCCAGAAACACCTTGGACGTTATGGCAATCGCCTACGTATATGAATGAGTCGGGCAAGGGTGTCAGTTCAGCATACCGTACATGGATACGAGAGAATCCTCAAGGACGTCTGGTTGTCGTCCACGATGAATTGGAAAAACCATTGGGCTCGGTGACGGTGAGGGATAAAGAGGGGCTTTCGGCCAGAGGACACAATGGGCTCAAGAGTTGTTTGGCGAGTTTGGGAGGTGTAAAGTTTGTGAGGGTGGGTGTGGGGATTGGTAGACCTGTGAGCAGGGCGCCGGATGATGTTGCGAGATATGTGCTCAAGAAGATGACGCCGGTGGAGAGGCAGAAGGTTGAAGGCTCGGCGGAGGATGTTATCAATAAGTTGCTGGCGGTCAGGGGTTGAAGAGAAAGAGAAGATCTTAGATAACACACTTTGAGGAGAAAGGATGTGAACATGCTCGAGAGGACGTTTGGCTGGTCTACACGTCCGCCTCAGAGTTTGCTCCTCTGCTGCCCGGTCTTCGAGACACAGCGTAGCCACCAACATGGTTCGAGATGTCATGCCTGAGAACTACCTACGGTCCAGGCACATACGAGGAAACCCTCAAAGCATGCTGCAACTGGACCTCACACTCTGGTCAAGGAAGGGCACAACAGATAGTTGCGGTAACACAAAAGTAGAGATTCATTCCTCGACTACGGACGGAAACAAAAGTACCATGCCATCTATACCCAGCAAACCCCGCTCGCTCTTAAAGACCAACATCATAATAAACGCAATTGCCAGTCCTGAAGTTGAAGATGCAAGCCTCTCTGGTCGCTCCTTCCTCCTGTGCTTCCCACTTCTTTCTCATGTCGAGTAACAACTCATGCACCTGCGCCAGGTATTGTCTCTCAGCCAAAGGCGTGCTTTGAATCAGCTTACGCCACGAATCAGGATCAGACAGACGAGTGTCATCGCGTATGCTCTCGATGATTCCTTCACGACCTTCGATGGCGAGGATGGGTGCGGTCTTCCATTCATCTATGCGCTGGGCCCAGCGTGATTGGGCGGCTTCGACGATGTGGTATTTGTTGCTCTTCTTGCCACGGTGCTGGGCCATGAGGACTTGCACGTTGTTTTTAGCTCGCTCGGTGGTGCTGTTGCCTTCGTTATGGTGGGAAGAGTGGCGGAGGAGTGAAGGATGGTGGCGAGATTTGTGGTTACCTGCTTCTCTAGACTCGCGTTCACGGAGTTCGGAGCGCATGTGGGAGATGAGATTCGTGCTTGCGACTTCGGTCTCGGTGTCTGTGGTGCTGTTGCGGACTTTAAAGGTCGAGGAAGCTTCGTGCTTGACCATTACTATCCACGGGTGCGAGGCGTCGCGCTGTTTGCTAAGAACATCGTCGATGGTGCGGGCGTCGGTGGCCAGTTCAGCGCTGAAGTCGTTGGCCCACAGGCTAGCGAGGACTTTGATACCAATGGAGCGGAGGACGGTAGGATCGCCAGAGGCTACCAGGATGTCGCAGCGTTTGGCGTTCCATGCCGGACTGAGTAGTTCTTCATGTCCCTTCTTGAGGTATGCACTGCTGATTGAATTCTTCCTGTGTCTGATGATTGCGGCGATGAGACCGTCCCAGCCGATGCTGACGCCGACAGCGTGGCACGCTTCGCTTGTGGCATGGGCGCGAGAGCGATGGGCGTCAATGAGTCGGTCGTACCTTCCACCGGCTGCGAAGACGTTCCTGTTCTTCTTGTCATAGATGCACTGAAAAAGTACACTTCCTGTGTAGAACTTTTCGTTGAAACTGCTCAAAGGGCAGATATAGATCTTGCGACGAATACCGAACAGCTTCATAGCCTCGATCACACGCTTAATGTGTTCCATAGGTCTTCTGATTCTGCTGATATGAGTACTGCCCTCAAGGATGTCTTGCAATTTCTTCAAAGCCTTCTCGGGCGTGTCGCGGAAGTCAAACTGTGCCAGGTCATCCAAGGACGTAGAGTGGATACCGATCAAGGGCGAGCGCAATTCGGCACGGATTTTGGACCAACCAAACTGATGAATGTTCAGTTTGCTGAGTGTTTCCTTGACGACGGGCCTTTGGGACTTGTCGATGCGGCAGAAGTCAAGAATGAGTTCAAGTAGATCAGAATGATTCAGGTGGAAGCACATTGGCTGAGAAGACAGTGCAGGAATTTCATCAACGATTTCGTCAATAACTTTCAAAACTTCGGCTTCCTGCAGCACAAGGTCATCGCTCTCTTTTGTGACAATGTCAAAGTCGACCTCCTTGATGTTTCTGGGAGGGCCTCCACTTAATGTGTCGCGGTAGACATTACCAAATACGAATGTCCTTTCAACTGCCGGTTCGTGCTTTGCGAGACGTCTGGCATGTGGGAGTACCAGATCGTAAGGGAGTTGCAAGAGATTTCCAGTGCCGTCCAGGAGCTGAACAATGTTCGGCGCGGTGTAGTAGCTAGAACGAGGAAGCAGTAGTGGACGCTGGGTTTCCTCAGCTCCGTGTCTACGGAAGATTGAACAGAGAGCGTTCCTAGCAATGTCTCTCACACGAAGGTCGTCAGCTGTTGGTGGCTGCTTGCTCAACTTTGCATCCCAAGCGAAGTCTTTGACTCGTTGATCAGATGTTTGGGTGAACAGAGCGGTCATCATCTTCTGATAGTACTGTGATCCCGGATCTGTCAAACTTTGCAATGTTTGCCGAATAGTCTCATCCTCGATCTGTACGGGCAGCTTTCCACTTCTGAGGAGTTCCATACTGCTTGGGCGGTCGCCAGGTGAGTGACTGATCAGATCCATGATTACGTTTCCTTGAAGCACTTTTTCGGGAGCCTGGAACTCTGGTGGCAAGACATGCTCCTTTTCTCGCATCTTCAGCAACACCTCATGGCGTTCCATAGCGGTCTTAAGCGGATGACACATCTCAAAGAAGATGATTCCCAGAGAATACATGTCGACTTTGTCATTGTAGTTTACACCAGAACCTGACTTAATCTCTGGCGCAACGTACATTGCAGTCCCGACACTTCTGGTCATTTCAGCGCCTGTGTTGGTGACGGGCGTTGTCTTGTTGGGGTTGGCGTACTGGCTCGTGGTGGCCAGTCCAAAATCACCAATGCGAGGATTGCCAGCTGCGTCGATGAAAACGTTGTCAGGCTTGAGATCACGGTGTATAATTCCGTGGTTGTGGATGTGAGCGAGACCCTCGAGAACTTGTCGAAGCATCTGCCAACCTTCTTCAGGTCTGGTATACATGCCCTTCCTGATTAAGTCCCGAAGAGTGTGCCTCTCACAATACTCCATCTGGATATAGAGTGTAGATCGCATGAAACGGCGAGAAGAGGCACGATGCGTTCTTTGAGGGCGTGAATCAGTGTCTTCGCCATCACTAATGGCGCTTTCTGATTGTGCTTCACGATGGAAGATAGGACGTCCATTAGCAACACGGCCATTCGTCTCGGTTCCGGAAGCTGAGCTGTCATCGTCCAAGTCGTCGTCTCCCTCGTCGTCTTCTTCGGTGTCATCACCGCTGTCCTCACCAAACACGATGTCGTCTCCAAGTCCACTAGAGCTGACGAAATCTAGGCCACGACTGCTCATACCGAATTGAATTCCGTCACCTGACGAGGTTGTCATATCTTCTGCAAAGGATACAGATTCTTGGTCTAGTTCCACCATGCCAGACAAGTCATCTTCGACCCAGGCAGAATAGTATCGAACAACATAAGCGTGATTAAGCCTATGCAGCAACATGACTTCGGACAGGACGTGCTCGAGCTGTGCTGCTGAGTCTTGCTTGACCTTTTTGATGGCATAAACTCCACCATCGAGCTTGTTGCGGGCTTTGACAACTTCACCAAAGCCACCTTTGCCTAGACGGCCGAGCTCAGTGAAGTCCTTGACATAACGTGAGAACGAAGGACCTTCTCCAACGCTTAAGGAGTTTTGCCTGGAGCGTCTAGCTATAGGGCTTTTGAAGTCTCCAGAAAATCCCATGGAAGATGACTGTCTTCGACGGCTTGTGGAGTGATCAATGTTGATGATTGGTAGGTCGCTGCGGAAGAATTCACTAGGGATTGCTTCGAAAGCCCCAGGTCTGTTTTTCGGCTCTTTGCTGAACAACCTGCGTAGCACGTCGCTGAGCGGATCAGAAAGATCCAAAGACTCAAGCATGGCCATCGGACCATTGTACTTGCGAGTAACTGCTGTGCCGAATAACATCTGAACGAGCAGAACGCCAAAATCCCAAACATCGCTTTTTGAAGTGAAGGCAGGGTTTTCTCCAGAACATTCGGGTGCAAGCCAAGCTGCCATCTTCTTGCCTTTCTCTAGAGTACTAGCTCGGCCTTGTAATCTGAGCAGTCTGTCTTCGTAAGCAGCATCTGCAAGCTTCGGTGCAGTCACTCCTGTGTCTGATCGGAAGAGCAACACATTCGCGCTATGAATGCGCTTATGAACAATACCGTGGCGGTGGTAGTATTCCAGGGCTTCGAGCAGATCTAAAGCCCACTGTTTTGCTCTTGCAGGTGGTATAGTCTGGCCGTCCTCGAGCATTTCGGCGAGACTCCCTCTGTTAGCGAGATCTGTCAGAACCGAAACGTCCCAATCCTGGTTTGAGCCCCCATCTTTGCCATCGTTCTTCTCGACCTTGAAGGCATAGACGTTGACGATGTTGGGTTGTCGAAGGACCTTGAGCTGTTCTAGCTCATCCTCCAGGACCAGCAGATGATTCTTGGTAGCAGCGTCTCCGTGCACTATCTTCAAAGACAAACGACGAACTGCAAGCAGGGTTTGGGTCATGACGGAGTTTCTTGCAAATTTAGGCTGAGCGGCGAATATGCCCATTTGTCCTTTGGAGGCGAGAGATGATATCAGGGTGACACTGCTGAAAGGTGCAATCTCTACTCCAGGCGAAAGCGCAATGTCTTGATCAAAGTTGACAATGTTGTTACTGTTGTCATTGTCGTCGGCCATTGGGTCAGAGTGAGACTTAGCCCGGGTACGAGAAGATCGGTCGCGTTGTTTGGCCGCACGACGTTCAAGTTCGTCCGAAACCATTCGATCCATGGTGCGCTTTTCTTCGTCTTGGGCAGCTTGTAACTTCTTGGCCTCGTCTTCCTGGGCTTCCTTGGCCTGGTCAAAAGCAGCGGCTTCCTGGTTCATACGTTCGTCTTCAAGGCTGGGTAGAACACCTGTTTCTCTTGCGACTACTGCATCTTCCAGTGCATCCTGGATGTCTTCGGCAATGGGGTACATCATGACTTCACCTGCCATCTCGACCGGCTTGGTTTTGATGACTTTTTGAATGCGCTTCTTGGTGTGGGCTTGTAATCTATCCAGACCTTCGACTTGAAGAACAGGCGCAGATTTGGGGTAGGTCGCGGTCAATTTTGCGGAGAGAATGATGAATGTAGAATCGTCGGAAGGAGCTTTCAACTTGAGCTTGAAGGCTCGATCGGAGCTCTTGCTCCAAGCAGACTTGACCTCTACTTCTTCATAATCTTCCATGTAGATGGCTTGAAGGACGGCAATCTCGTCCGCTTGAACTTCGGCATAGTCGACATGAGGGCCGTCTGCCGGGTTCTGAGGGGTTTTGGGAGGGGCATCATTATTCTTTCGATTCTTTGTAGACGTCTTTCCAGGCGGTTTGGGTGCCATCCTTTCAGGTGGTCATGAGCGTGTGTGGTAAATGTGCCAGAAGACACAACCAAGATTATAGAAGAAGGTGCAGCCGAAGCTACACTTCTTTACGCTGTGGCCGACATTATTTCTCTGATTTGTTTACGGTATTGGAAAGGAAAGGTGTGGTTATAGAAGAAACATACAGTTGGATGATAGAGCCGTTGGAATTGACAATCGGGCGGTGAGTGGAAGGCGGTGAACGAGATGGCAGAATAATTAGGGTTGGTGTGTGGAGTTGGGTGTAAACAAAGGCTGTCTTGTTTTTGGCGCAAACGCGATTACACGACGACGACATCATTCCGCAAAATGCTATCCTGGATTACGGGCTCCAAGGGCACCGAAGAGATCGAAGGTATTATTTCTGTCCCCCATCCATGCACCTGAGTCTAACCCATGACCAGATCCCTTCCCTGAAGCGCCAGAAACACCAGCCCATGTCTTTGCAGCACGCGCATTCAAGCATGCCATCTTTGGCACTCCTGCTCCTCCGACCGAGGCCAACTACATACAAGATACTATCATCAAACAATCTATTGAGGTCGACTCGAAGCCACGTACTGTAGCTGTGGAGATGCCAACTCGTTCGCAAGACGACATGAACGCAATCGCATTGCCCTCAGCACCTGGGATGTCACCTACCAAACCGAATGGCATTCTCATGACCCCTGGAACAACCAGACGAAACAAGACTGTCTCTTTTGGTGCCCAAGTTGTCGACAACGAAGCCAAAAACCAAGCTAGAAGCGGCCTTCCAAATGCCTTCCCTGGAAAGTTCCCAAGTCCGTGGACATCAAAGGACACCGATGACCTTGGTCAATCAGCCTCGGCTTCGAGTAGAGCGCGAACTAAGCTCACTGCTCAACTGCAGGAAGTTCGCGACTCGGCGCAGAAGGGGAAAACAACCCAAATTCAGAGAGCCAAAGACGACACCGACCTGACCATGGACTATATGGAGCCCCGGTCACAATCAGGAAAGTACTGGAAGAGAGAGTACGAGTCGTATGCCGAGAACACTCAGCGAGAGATGAAGAAGCTAGTCATCAAGCAAAAGGCCGCAAAGGACTACGCAAAGGAAAAGGAGGAAGAAGTCACGGATTTACAAGCAAAGCTACGTCAAGAGAGGCTCAAGGTCGAGAAGCTCGAGGCCAAGACGAAGGAGCTGGCTGCACAGATGAAGGAGTTTGAGAAGAAGATTTCGGGTCAGACAGGTCAGGATACACAAAGCGACATTGCCAGATTCAAGGCAGAGAACGAACACCTTCGCCATGATCTTGACCAGGTCTTGGGAAAGAAAGGTGGTCTCTCAAACAGCCCGAAGCGCAAGACACCGAAAGCCGCTTCAGCAGGTGATCTCTGGGCCAACGCTGCCTTCTCAAGTCCGTTCGTGGATGACGCCGCGGATAAGGATCAGTCGCCTCTACGAGCAAGAGACAACAACATTCAAAGCCAAGCGCCGAAGTTCGGAAAGCCCAAGGTGACCAAGAGCACACATACAAAACGTCTCAGCGAAGACACTTTTGACATGTCGGCCCTTCCGCAGCCATCGCCCGAGCCACTACCTCGCACAACTCCTCGCAGCAGCAGAAAGACTACAGCGGATATGACCATCGACGAACTGGTTGAGAAGTACTCGCCAGAAAAGCCACAGTTCGATCGCCTTGCGCTGCCTCTAGGCATCGGTACCACTTTGAACTTTGGGTCGAGCAAACCTGAGATCAAGCCTCCGACCACTTCTCGAGATCTTGAGAGCGGCAAACCTCAAGTAGTTCAGTCAAAGATTTCGAGTCTGAGTGATGAGAGGAAAGCCAAAGCCCAAGCACGCATCGAGGCAAGAAGGCTGTCGAAGCTGGCTGCAGCATGAGCGGCTTCTGGTGGATGGTTACACGAATTGTGCATTGCTGGCGATTTTATATTCTGTTGATACACGTTAATTGATACCCCATTTGATTGTTCACACTTCTCTCTGATTGTTCTGTAGTTCAACAATGCTGCAACAACTATTGAGGTATTCCATACTCGTGCCAAGACATCGCAGGCCAAATGGATTTCATGACGCAGCTCGATGTTCAGGAAATCGTGAAGCTCAAGCGCAACCAACAAGACAACTTCGAAACACTCTACTCATTGAACACCACTTTACACCCGTACCAACCCTCAAATCACACACCTATATCACAATGGACTCCCTCGGCAGCGGCAACATCGACGTCTCCAAGATGTCAGACGCCGAAAAGCAAGACCTTCAACAATTCGTCGTCAACGAGACACAAAAGGCGCGCATCCAACAATGTACGAATACACCATACGCTTTCCCTCCCTCATCTCTTCTCTTCCTATTGCTCTCTGCCCACCCTCGAAGTGTTGGCACAACAATGCGACATTTGCTGATCAAAGTCATAGCCATCCACTCCCTCACAGACGTCTGCTTCCGCAAGTGCATCACAGGCAAGATTTCCGCAGGCAAGCTGGACAGAAGCGAAGAGCCCTGCAT
>ERZ794946.905-NODE-905-length-10579-cov-6.839795_pt1 | contig 10579 bp, 10 predicted proteins | sample MGYA00433072_ERZ794946 | MGnify/ENA primary metagenome ERZ794946 (study PRJEB30137, sample SAMN04331413) | food metagenome | isolation source: Y3 must sample point D1 replicate A | place: Australia: South Australia | collected 2014 ...
CGAAGGTTCGATATGTGGTGAGGGTTGAAAGGATCCCAGTACTTGTAAGAGCGCAGGGTAGCAACCTCGAAGCAGATCTTGGCGAGAATCTCGTTGGGCAAGGACAGCAAGTCCAGCTTGGACTGTGGTATGGTCGACATGCTAAGTGAACGTCAGCAAAGGATCCAGCAGAATGAACCTCTTGATATCTTACATCTCGAAGCGCTCAGCAAGATATGAGGATGACATGATGTATTTGTTCCGATTGACGGAGCAGTCCGCTTGAGATGCGCAGGCGCAGCAAGCGAGTGAAGAAGACGCGGATTGTGTTGCTGTGGTAGTGTGTAAAAAAGGCAGCGGTGCCAGTGACTGCGCAAAGACTAGGCGCGGACAGTAAACAATCTATCTGGCGGCGATTGATGAGATTCGGAGGCGACTGGTTGATAGACTGTGTAACTGTTCCTTTTGAAGGAGGAAAACAATCGAAGGCGCAGACCGAAACCGACTCGTGCCGGCGATCCGTCAGTAGAACAGATAGCGGTGTCGGCTGGGAAGCAGAGATGAGGCGCAATAAGAGAATGACGAGCCTCTGCAAAGGCGGATCGGGACTGTATGTTGGATGTTGATAAAGACCAGAAAGCGTTTGGCAAAGAAAGCGCGCTTTTCGAAGTGACAGTAAGTTGGAGTCACAACAGATGGGCAGACGCGTATAGATGAAATACAAGCTTTCGAGTCCACTCCATCGCGGTTTGCATGAGACTGACATTGAACTTGGTACTACGTATCTAGATATTGCTATCCTCCATACTCAGTCCGGTCTGGAGCTTCCTGGCTGCTTCCTCGGCTAATCGTGTCCTTTTTCTTGAGCTACAATACCACTGCGTTCTTCTTAACCTTTCAAAGGAGAAGATAGGCCCCTCTTTTCGTCTAGAAATGGGATGCTTATTGCTTCAGCTCTTCATTCCTCTTAATGAACTGAGACAGCATGGCTTCCTACGTCGGTTTTCCTGTAGCAGCCCAACAAGGGCGTGGTTAAGCTTAACGAGCATAACCCTTCAACGTTAGAGCCGGTCCCTAGCACTATTCAGAGCAAAGATGGAAGTCCTCTGCTACTGGTTCAGCAGTCATTGCCCGTACCATACAGCTTCCTGTTAAGGATATATGGGATGTCGTAGCTCCTAATGTCAAGTTCAGGATCCAATTCTCCAGATTCGACGATTGGTTCGGCCTTTAGTATGACAGAAACGCCCAAGAGATTGATCCTCAAGTTCCGCTCTACCCTTGTCATACAGTCCGTCATGCCCAAGGGTTCCTAGATGCTACTAGGGCCCTAGTCTACGATTATGCTCGCATCGATGAGTACTAGCATGAAACTCACTACGAGTTTTGCATCGAGCCCCGTATCATCCGTAAGCATCCCCCCTTGCAACTATTCTTGCTTCGACTATTTATAGTAAAGATATCCTCAACTCGGCACGTGCCCATCTCAAGACGGTCATGGCCCCATAGCTCTAGAAGAAGCTCAATGGGTTGATGAGAGCCAACTGTATGTGCAAAGATTAGCCAAACAAGATCTGGAACACGCCGTGTTCATTGTGAACGACCTTTGCATCGAGACGTTTGCAATCTTCGAGCCATAAGTTCATGCAGGCCTCCTGGTTCAGAGGGGTTTTGAGCGCAACTTCAAGTTTCAAGGAAGTGCGAAGATCAAGTCTACTAACCGCAGCTTCGCTCAGAGAGACTGGTTCATCGACGACCTTCTCTACTGGAGCGTAAGTACCCTTGGATTTGACGGGGAGCGTCCCTTCACCATGGATCCTGCCTTCAACTTCGCCGTCATTGATCGTCTCTGCCGTACTGATCTCAAAGAGGCCGGTCGAATCAGTCAAACAATGCTCGATAAACTCAGCGACATGTCCATTCTGGCTGAGATCATCATGTCCGTTCGCTCAGATACGACTCGCGATCGTGCCGCCTTCACGCAAGTTGGAGAAGTATTCAAAACCCATACTACGTCTCCGGCCGACTGGATCAGAAAGATCAATGCGAACCACTGCCCAGCGTTGGGAGACACTTTGGCCCTGATATGCAGCAATTGTACCAGGAGTTTCCGTGGCCTCGTGGTAAGCAAGATCTGAGATGGCTTGACGAGGCCAATGCGGCGCGTGCCTGCTTGAACAATTTTTGGGAGCATTTTGAAGAGCTGTGGGTTCTACAGCTTGTCCAAGCCAAAGTCAGCCAGAGGCTGATTGATGAGGACGTCGAAGTGCTTTCCGCCGCGTTGAACCCACGTCATCTGGAAGAACTCGAGCAGGAGAAGTAAGTCATCCTGAAACTTGTTTCCCAGAATGCTGAAGCCACCAGATTTGACAATCAGGTGGAGGTGCAGACTGTCTGGGGCAAGGAAAATCACCGCCCTGCAGCTCTTCCAACCAGATCAAAGCATAGGATTACTTTCTCTTCGGACACAACCTTCCCTACCAATGCTTCGCGGCACCATATTGTCCTTCAGTCCTCGCCCGCCAAGACCGCCGTTCTGCTGTCATTTCAACACGTCAAGTCCGAAAGCCTTGTTCTTTTTCATCACATGTTTCCCATCAGAGGCGCCGAATCTCAACGCAGCTTTTCCTGGCAGGACTTCTTAGGCGCCATGGTTGACGCTGGCTTCAGTATCCTTCAGAGCCAAGGCTCGGCCATCACCCTGAAGCTGGATCGTTATACAGGCAGTGGGGTCGAAACCATCGTGCTGCACCGTCCTCACCCATCGTCCACCGTCAAGTCGATCATGCTGAGAGGGATTGCAAAGAGAATGGAGAAGTGGTTCGGATGGCATAGAGAGATGTTTGTCGAGAGACCGAAGTGAGTGGTAGTAGAGTACCGGCTGAAACGGCGGTTCTGTAAGGATGGATCATTCCGTTGCGGTGACACATGCACACGTTGCCGACACGAGATCTGATCTTTTAATCGTAGCCATCGGCAGTATAAGATATTAGATGCTTGCGTGGAATGGGAAAGATGCTTTCTGTCTGACCAAGACGGATAGCTTCGCAAACGATAGCTTCTCTCGCTAGACAGGTGTTAATGAACAATGGCTCTCACACGTATCCCTGAACAAACTTGAAAATTCATGATGGGAGATAGGACCAGTGATCGTAAAACCGTAGATGCCGATCTTCTTGATTTTGGCTAAGACGGTTGCGGTGCGGAGGAAGTCCTAGGGGAGGGTGTTACTCTTTAGCATGTGGACTGCACAATCGAAGAGAGTGACATCTACAACGCCATTTTGGGGCTAAATGTCACCGGACGTACGAGTGTAGGGTCGGACAGATTTTATCGGCAATTTGAAACCTTTCGAGACACTTGTCGGCAGTTGCTTCCTGTATCTACGAAAGACATCGTCAACTATTCCTCTGTCCTTCCTCATACATAGTCACCAACAGAGCAGACCTGGATGTAATTAAAGTCGTTGTCGTCAAGTAGCCCTTGCTTGCTTATCCTAGTAATTACCAGCGCTCGTGCTACCAATAATGTGGTCGTAGTAGGAAACTTCACGAAAAGGCACGTACTATGATGAAGATGGTCAGAATGAATACTAAGTCACAGACAGGAGGTAGGGTAGCTTCACGTACCATTTCAAAGAGCTAGCAGGGTCATCCGTCTAACCGAGCAGCGACATTGCTGTTGTCGTCTGCGTCAAGCCGCTGAGACTGACGTAGCGATCTTCAGGTAAGGATCTACTTGCTGTGCAGTTGATAAGAGTAAAAACTTGTCATCTCTTCAACGCTCTCTGTCAAGTGTGGCTTGCACCTCCATATTACTGCTATTAGACATAATCTTTTACAGAAAGAGTTCGACCCGACCTGTAATCATCTGTCGCATCTGGGGAGGAGAAGGAATTTCTACCATTGCTACTCTCAAAAGGTGACGATGGCCTGATATCATGTACGAGGAGCGGCGGTGATGAGAGCGAGTAAGTCATCGGGGTCGGTGGCAGAGATCGTGTCGAGTTCGTGAATGCGACTGTTACTTCCGTTGCGTAGGACGTTGGTCAAAACACCATTGATGTTGAGCTCTCAGACCCCCAACCCCCCACCCCCGTATCGTCAAGACGGGTGTGATTGGGAGTCAGGACACCCCTGGACGAATCATCGTCGCTCATCGTCTCACTGACAAATTAGTAAGGCTGAAGGTGAGAGCCTCAATGTAGCTATCAGCTGTTGAGCCTTGCTTTGCGGCCTTTACATCGCGCTTCGTAACAATGAGATCCGAGGTCTCATGGATTGATATTGCTCCCATACATGGCACGGAGGCACGTATATCCTTGGCGACGAGCTGACTTTTGGAGGTCGCGCGTACCACTGAGTTTAATGGTTGATTGAACGGAGCTCTTGGGAACGCCGAATAACGTCGACACGCGCCCGTACGAATTACCGAGTCTTTTGGCTATGACGAGGGCCGCGCGCGCGGTAGGTTGATACTCCTGGTTACGGCGACGGTTGTGTGAGATTATCGAGAGAGGACATTCACCACCGTGTGAGAAGTCATTGCAGCCCCATCAAAGGCCGAGCCGCTCAACGCTCGATTGCCGATACCATGAATGCAACCACTCCGTCCTTTAAACCAGTGCCATGGGAGGGGTCGTTATCCTCCTGTTAGATAGGCCTGTTACCCTTCTTCTTCTTCTTTCCTAAGAGATCTGGGACGTGGTAAGGCTTCAAAAACCATTCCAGATAGTTGAGTTGTGTCATGGAATTATTCATGTTTTTGGCCTCTGATTGAGGCTGGCGTGCCTCCCATTCACGGTGCTTCTTCCAAGAGCGTTTAAGAGGCTCTGGATCATTTGGATTAGGTGGTGGAGGGGGTGGTTTGGTCTCATAGAACACCAATTCCCCTCTATCCTCGTATGAAATCCAGGAACCGAAGTGTATAAGAGAACCAGCCTTTGGAACACCCTCCTTTGTGTTTTTAGGGTTTGTACGCGTACCCTCCTCCCCTAGAATGTATGAGGAACCAAAGTCAGATGGATCTATATGGCCTTCATCGCTGAAATGGACCCTCTGCCAGAAAAACGCCGGTTGAGGGCCATATGTAAGGTCATACTCTTGACGTGGCCTAAAGAAGTTCTCGCTGAGCTTTCTCATGATCGGTTCCTTGAATTTACCGGCCTTCTTGTGTCCCCATCTCTTCTTATGCTCACGTAAAAGCTTGATTGTTGTGCGACGCGAGACCCGGTATCCGTAGTGGGCGATCTGCCATTCGTACTTCTGTTCTCGCATCCATGATGGTCCATTGAGCATCTTAGACACCTGTTCGGCTGACAGGGCAGCCGGCCAGATCTATGTTGTCCTGTACGTTCGAAGGGATTCGTTGTGTTGCGATGGCCGTGTTCAAATTCAGACTTCCATTTGAACCACGTACGTTCAGAAACACCGAGTCTTGAACACACATCTGCGACCGTGGACCCTTCTAGCTTGTCTTCCATTGCTTGAAACACGCGCCCCTTGAAGAATTCGCTGTATTCGTGTCGATGTTTCTCGGGTTGGTTGGGCTCGTGTCACACGAGCGCGACGTCGCGGTTGTTCGTCGCATCGGGATTCTGTTCGCCCAGGGGTGTTCGCAGACGTCCTCTTCGTTGACGTGTCAAATGAGGCGGCGCCATGATGCGTGGTTGTTGTACAATGGTCGAAAAGGTGGTTGAAATCGTGGTTGAGATGGGTCGGCTATTGACGGTGGAGCGGCTCGGCGACTGTAATGACTTCCTGCACGTTGGTGACATTGACGTTTTATGGTATTGAAGAGGGAGGGGGGACGCGTTAGGAGGTAGAGACACGGGGTTCGTACGAAGACTTTTCACCAAGACTGTATGCAAACGTCGCGCGAGACACGCCAGTACATTATTAGGAATCGCCACGTGACCATCCTTACAGATTGGCCACCGAACTAGCCTAATCTCAATACCACAAAGAACGTATGGGCATTAATGAAACAACACGCACATGCGTTGCGGCACAAGCCACACAGCCGCGAGGCGACGAAGGCAACGATACGACAAGAATGGACCAATCTCAGTGTGCTCGAACTCAGTTCCCTCGTCGCATCGAGGCGTATATCGAAGCTAGAGGAGGCCATACGAAGTGGTGAGATCGAGCGGCCGTGGCGACGGCGAGGCTGGCGTTGTGTGTATCCTTGTGTTCCACCTCTTGAACTGGTCTTGTTTCGTACGCAGGAGTTCGTTGGGTTCGGCGATCGTTGGTCGGGCGCGCGCATCGTGATTTCATCGAGAAACGAAGGACACCCGTTGGCGACGACATCTGTGTCCAGAGCTTGTCGCGTGATCGTGAGGTGATAGCAAGCTTGAGAAGTGTTCGAGGGAGCTCGCGAGGTAGAGCTGCAGTCGATGAGCGAGCACGTCAAGGATGAGCTATCCGAGTCCTACCTATCGGGTTCTCTTGGCAAGCTATTGCTAAGGGTTCAGACTGGGCCCAGACAGGAGTACTGTACCTAACCATCGGGTGATCGGATGCAGACCCCCCCTGTAGGCTGTAGCTGCCCGATTGCTTGGCATCTCACGCCATGACGCGTCTGCGCGTCTGCGCGTCGCGCCAGAAAAACATAAACAGGCGTCCCGCCCGCACTTTCGAGTTAACTTCCTTCCCCACGCTCCACATTTGATTCCGACTTCTATACCTTCGCACAGGACTCTCCATTTACTCTTGATCAGGTTTCCAAGTCACGAAAGCGAAGCGCCTCACCCTTGGCCACGGCTGTCCGCTTCTGTCCTACCTCTACTACCTCCGCCACCTGGTTGTCCTGGTCAGCAGTTTTGCCATTCCTGTGTTTTCATAGGACTCTCCATCTTCTCGTGTTGATTTTGGATTGGGCTTGTACTGGTGAGCAGGTTTCTAAGTAACGAAAGTGTAGTGTGTAGCTTCAGAGAGTGCGCTGCATTGGTTCGATTCTTCTTTGTTATCTGCTCCTATCTTCTTGTTTCTTCTACTGCGAGCCAGGGCTGCTCATTCTCGACACAAAGCCCGGGTGGGAGGGTTCCTCGATTTTTTTCGAGGGGTCTTCTGTCTCATCTAACTTTTTGATACGATGGCACAAGAGGCGCAGTGGAGGTTGGCCAGGAAAGCTGTCTTGGTCCATGCTCCAGACCTCGACAACGCCGGCTGTCTTGCTCATGTGAATGTTAGCTACAACAAGATGCAGCAGGAAGGTTATATTGCCATCAAAGTCCACCTCAGAGTTTCCGGTTCTATCAACGAACATCAGACGATCCATTTAAACATTCTTCCTGGAACGGTCAATGCATGTTCGGTGACCCCAGTCAGCTACAAGAACCTGCTTCCGAACAAGTTGTTGACTAAGCTACACGGCGTGAAGGAAGCATCCGACGTCACTACCTTGTCATTAAACCTCAAGGAACCCGGTATCATTCTCGTTCCACCCGGACTGACTCAGTTCATCAGTCCCGCCGATCCGAGCGATGGTGACTTCCGTGCTATGTCGCAGATATGCCGGGCAACAAGTATTCGTCTTCATTACATCAGGCAGGATCTTCCTGAGGACGGCAAGCTTCGCCTCCAAACCTTTGCCTCCGCGTTGACCAAGGACGCATTAGGCGCGCCAGCTATGGATTATAATCATCTTAATGCAGGCATTGGCGCGCATGAGAAGAGTTGGACTATATTCGACCAGCCGGCCCCACTACCCACCTACAATCAAGTCATGCTACCTAGTGCCATTCTTGGAAAGCGTTTACGAGGTGAAGACGCAGCACCTGACATGACCTTACGTACTCTTTGCTCTTCCCCACCACCGTGGTCTCCAACGGAAGTTTGCTCTTCCTTCGAAGTCGATGTGCCTACTGAAGCGGGTATTCCTGCAGGTGCCAGCACTGGCCCGGCAATTGAGACGCCAATGAAAGTCAGACAACTCACCCGTCACGACATGCCTACCGGAAGCGAGCTCCACGAGACCCAATCAACATCAACCATCTTGTCACCAGCCAGGTCCGTCGAGAGTCGACACACCCAAAGCTTGTCACCCTTGAACATTGTACCGACGGTATTTCACAGAGGGTGTTCTAAGCCTGACGTCGTCGACATACCTCCTCGATACCAGAAGAGACGCTCAAAACAGGTTCCGTATGTGAAGGAGACGTTCGACGTTGACGATAACGCTTTGATTGACAAAGCCACCGCTCGTGAGATCATACAAGATGTTGTGGAAAAGGAAAAGCAGTCAATCCTGACAGAACATCAAGAGATGTGTGATGAGGCTGAGTTTCAGATTGCAGAAGCAATCGATGATGGAAGACTGTCAATCATCGAGAAGACAGACGAGTGCTGCGATGAGATTTGTCAGAAGATTCAGGAAGCATGTGAGGAGTCTTGCGAGATGCTACAGACCGATGTGGCGTGCTTGTACGAAGCGTCGACAATACTGAAGAAGACCTTGGCGAAACTTTCGAGCGCTTCTGATACAGCAGCTTTGACTTCCGAACGGCTCGATTGTCGACTGACCCATCCGTCGACGCTGGCGGCACAAATCATTAAAGATGAATTTGAAGACCTCGCTATCCCCGACAAGGTAACTATGCTGACAAAAGTTGCAGATACAGGTTTTGCGAACGTCTTCTTAGCGGTCAATCATGAGATGCGGAAAGAATTGGTCTCTGCATGGACGAATCCCAAGATAGAGAACTAGAGTTATGTGTTATTATCAAAGTCATGTGATTGTCGCAAGTGTCACAGAGAAATCATAGTGCGCGCCTACAAATGATCGACACCGATCTTCGGCTCCTTCCAGCAAAATGCGACGATCTATCTCCGTATCGTGTGGGAGAAGACCCTAAACGGCGACGAGTTAGCTCCCATCATTATGTATGGATGGAACAGGTATTAGACATGTTTTCAAGGCGCTTACACTCTTATAGCAGAGTCGTTGAACGGACTGACCTTCGGCGTCGTCGGACACGCGGAAATAGTAAAATATGCCGCTTGAATGATGAGCTACTTGAGTGTATACTGCTAACAAAGACCCGATTGAAAAGTATCCTCTCGTCCCTACTTTCGCACACTGGCGGTCTTGATCACCTCGACACCGGCGTTGAAAAGATGATGAGCTGACTTCTTGTCTGCCTGCTTGCACGCTTCATACGAGTCCCGAGTTCTGCGTTAGCGCGATTTGTGCATACATACCTAAGAGCGCAGTTACGTGAACCACGTTCATAATCCATGGCACGGTTGAGACAATCTTCGTCACACCGAGATCTAAAGAACCCGAACCTGGCGACGTACAGACACATAAGGATGTCTCAAAGTACGGTTTCTTCCAGTATTCTTTGGCATAACCATGCGATTTTTGTGAAGCTTGATCCAATCTTCTGGCTTCGCTCGCCACGTTGTCGATAGACAGAAGCGAAGACATCTGGAGGAATGACAAACTTCTTTTTTCCTCCAGATGTGGGAATGCAGGCAGAGCGATTAGACTTCCACGCTTCCCGGTTCCCGTCGCACTCAGTTGTGAACAAGCAAGGTTTCCTGGTAGACTTTCGAGGGATTCCAATATAGCTTGGTTCTCACGAGACGGAAGGGTTTTGTTGATGTAGAGACCTTGCAGTTCGTAGCGCTTTGTCGGCTTCTTGGACTTGACCGGGTTCACGTGCGACGTGGTGATTAATGCCTGGACCGGACGGAAGGCGTGCAGACTTGTCGAACCGCTCGATACGCTCTTCGTCCACGACCTTAGGATATTTGACAGCCTGTACCCTGCGACTTCGGTTCCAGCTCGGGTCGACGACCTCGCCCGTGTCCAGATTGCGCTTGCCGAGCACTTGCTTCAATTTGCCCTTGGGATAACTACGCGACGATTTCGAGATGCATATCGATACCTGGTCGATGGTGACATTTCTCTCTGGCCGGTAGGCCGGATGCGTGGCCACGGGGACAGTCGCTAATCTCCCAGTCCAATTTCAGGGCCTCGGCGCCACTATTCGCTAGCAGACGTAGAGGTGTAATTGTTAGAGGCTTAGACACTTCATCGAGAGGAGTTCTTTTGACACGTACACGCATGGCCCTTTCGTGAGCCATCCTAGCACCGGCAGAGGGCCCGCGGACGCTAGGTGCAGGAACTAAGTTGTACGACCCGGGACCAGACTTGCGCCGCAACGATCTAGGCGGTATGTTGACTGGGAATTTTGTGTCCCTTCCTTTCTCGTTGGACGCTCACGGCCCTTCTCCATCTTCGCCAAGGCCCACCTCGCTGCGGCATTGCCAGTGGCCGTGGGAAGAGCATCCCCCCTCGTCGCCGTCTCTACGAGTGCCCTACTTCATTACCTTTGCCACTGGCCCTTCCAGCGGTCGCCGCAAGATCCTCCCTCTCAGATCCTACGGTGATATTGGCATCAATTTATCCTTCCAATTACACGTAAACAATCACATAAGGAACACGGTGCTGCAAAGCCGAGAAGAATTCATTGCACGAGTAGAACCCTTCATATCGAAGAGCCCTATCAGTAGACCTCAGTAGAGTCTTCCGAACCGCCGTCCCTGTCCTTTATGATAATTTCGCACGCTCAAATCTCCTCCTCATAGCC
>ERZ794946.906-NODE-906-length-10578-cov-3.935380_pt1 | contig 10578 bp, 13 predicted proteins | sample MGYA00433072_ERZ794946 | MGnify/ENA primary metagenome ERZ794946 (study PRJEB30137, sample SAMN04331413) | food metagenome | isolation source: Y3 must sample point D1 replicate A | place: Australia: South Australia | collected 2014 ...
AGCACGTGCCATGCTCAATTGAGATACTGCCAGAGACGACATCATCAGGATGAATCGATGAAAACAGATCTCTCACATCACTTCAGGACCCAAAATCCCTTCACTTCTCTTCCAACCTTCATATACCCACTGGCAAGAAATTCTGTCACTCACCCCGAGGGAACATGGCCACGAAAACTATTTAGTCTAGTTGGTTTCCTGTCGTTCATCATGATGCGTTCAACACAACAGTGAGACTCGGGGTGTAGGGACTGGGTTCGAGCCCCTGCGTCGCCAACCTTTCCTTTAATTCGCAACGCGCTGGATTCGGACGACAACACCTGGATGCCTGGATATCTGGGCAATTCGCCCAGATCTGGATCTGGATCTGGATCAAAAAGCAAACCAGGCCATCCGGCTGAGTTTAGTTCTTCACCTACGTAGTAGGTGAAGTTTGTTTTGCTCAATGATGATGGAGAATTGTTTTTGTTTTGCTTCTTGTTTTTGATATTGAGACGAGCGGAAGGAGGAGATGGTATTGCAGAACTCACAGCTTACCAGTCAATATGCACGCGGTAGAGAGTTAACGTGACAAGCTGAATGATGCTGAATTTAGGAACGAGCATACCTCATCGATGTATGTGATTTGTCTAATCACTAAGTAACCACTCTGGCTCGGCATCGTCATCCTCCGGATCATGCGATAACAAGGATCCGCGATCTTCATCCTCTTCTTCCTCTTGTCTGTGAACGCGCGTTGAGTCTTCTCGGGGTAGGCCTCTAGTCTCGACCTCCATTTCGTCAGGATCGAAGGTATCGTCTGCTTCATCGGGGTCGAAAGTGTCGTTCGCCTGATTTTCGACAACAGCTTTCCGACTGTGATCTTGTTGCTCGTTGCACTCTTGCGCATCCTCGGATGCTGATAGATTGACCGGTTGACTTTCATGTGCCTCTTCTTCTGGCATAAATCCACCTCCAATCCCTCCATCATCAGCCTCAGGCAGGAAGCCGCCGCCAGATTCAAGAGTCGTATCGTCGCCCTCGGGCATGAACCCACCGCCGGAGTCAGAAGTAGACTCCATGTTGGAGGTTTCAGGCACAGGTCCACCACTGGGTTGATCGACTGCTTGAGCGCTGTCATCCTCAGGCACAAACCCACCTGCAGATTCGTCTCCGTCTGCATCTGGTAGGAAGCCTCCTCCGTCGTCCGTGTTATCTTGGTTATCCTTCGGCATGAAACCGCCTCCGCCTTGATCGGTTGGGTCGTAATGTTCGTTGTCGGAGACAGGTGGACTCTCGCTCACCATGCGGCGACGTCGGACAGGTTGCTTGCGAGGTGATGGTTTGTATTCCTCCTCGCTCTGTTCATCACTTTCCGGGTCACTCTCGACCATGGCTTTTCTTTGTCGTCGGAGTCGAGGCGCTTGTTCAGCAACATCGTGTTCTTGATCAGATGTGTTCGACTCAGATGCTTTGAATCGATGGGCAGTCGGTGCAGTGGTTTCGCCTGCGTCAGGGAAGAAGCCGCCGGCCTCGACCGAATCTTCTTCAGCTTCCTCTGCTTCATCCATTCTTGCTTTGACTGTTTCTAGCTTGACAGTCTTGGGTCCAGAGGTAGTGTATTCGCTTAGTCGTTCCTTGATACGCAGACCAGCCAAGAAGCGTCGCCACATCTTCAAGCATTCCAAGCTGTACATTCGTGCTTGTTCGTTCTCTTGATCGTATTGGAAGCCTTCGATGACGGCTTCGACAGCTTCGCGGTATTCTTGTGCGACGATAACGCCAGATGTGACCGCTGTACCGTGACGACCTTTGAATTGAAACCCAGTGACTGCGTCTGCATAGTCAACTCCGATGAGACGAGCAGCATTCTTGGCCAATGTATGTTTGACGTGGTAGCCACCAGGGGGAACCATGGACGGCACGTAGATGTCAAGGTTCCCAAAGGCGTTCTTCGGTATTCGGCCATGTACCACTGGAGGTGGGACGTACAACGATGTTTGAGAGAAGGCGTAGAGAGCAGTGGCCGGCGGTTCGTCCATGTCAACATCGTCCAGATCTTGAGCTCGGCCTTTTGGTACTCTCGCAGGTACATGCTTGAGTGGATGTTCATTCGGCTAAAAGTAGTGTTAGTCAAAACCAACTCGACAAAGGAGCAGGCAACATACCTTGATCTCACGACCAAATCTGTACCACTTGTCGGCGCTGCGCACGATATGAACGTCGCCTCGTCGATAGACAGGCTCAAGAGCACCCTTTCCGACGGTGACTTTACCGCTCGCTCTCTTCGGCCAGATAACCTCATGTCGCTTCAGGTGTCGTTCCAAAGCATAGTAAGGATGATCTTTGAAGTCTTGCACGTTGTTCGGCAACCCCTCGGTTGCATCCTTCTTTGCAAGCTCGGCATCCTCAACTTGATCACGATCGCGATAAGAGGTTCTCTTAAAGACCTTGAGCGCTTTACGCCACCATTCTTCTCCTCTTTCTGTGATTTCCACTCTCAGTTTGCGAGTTTTGGCATTGTAGGCCTTAGTGTAGCGACGTGTCACGTCTCTTGCGATGCCGTCATCTTCGAAACCCACCACGTAGGTCATGGAATTTGCCTCATAGGAAGCAGGTGGCTCCAGCTTGCCTGGCTTTGCGACTGTACCTGTCACGGCTGCATCGACAGGAACCCATTTCTGGTAGGCTCCATTGAAGGCTTCTACCCAATACACAGGATAACTTAGCGTGCGAACCGGCCGCTTCTTCTTTTTGACTGTATTACAATTAGCTGAGGAGTTGACCCTACAACTTTTGGGTTCTTACCAGGGGTCGTCGACTTAGGAGTGGGAGGTCCTGAGTTCAGATTGGGCTTGCCGAATCGGCGAATGCGTCCAGGAGCAATGATCCTGCGTCGAGACGAGGTAGATCCTTCTGATGCAGAGCCTGCGGATGTTTCTCCTGCACTAGTGTTGTCCTTGTCGCTTTCTGCATATACCGTAGTCTTACCTTTGACAGGTGTGGCAGACTTGGTTGCAGATGTGCCAAAAGGCAGTGGTTGTAACGAGCAGACCAGCCGAGCTTCAACACCAACACACCTGAGAAGAGCACAGAAGAGCTGTGCACTGATGTCTTGGGATCCAGAAAGAGTTGTTGCTGCCTTCACAAAATCCTGCTTCTCGACAGGAGCAAACTCATCCTCTATTGCCCTGATTTGCTGAGAAGCATGTCAGCGTTTTGTAAATCGTTGTACTGGGCCAACAATTCATACTTCTCTGATACCTTCCGGTCCGTCAGCCCAGTTGGGCCTGCGTATACCCGAGGCAGTAACGTTGAACTTGTGTCTCCATACAAAGACCGCCTTCTCGAGTCCGGTCATAAACTGCTGTGATTGGCCGAATTGGATTAGTGATTGATCAGGATGGAGTAGTGACACGATGTCTGGCATTAGCAGCGTTTTGAGTTTGTTCTGTGAACCGTCAGCACACTGAAGACAGCCACCATGAGAAGAAATGCCAGACCCGAACCTCTGCCAGGTTGCACCAAGCATTGCGGACATGAACGTGGAAGAGCAGGAACAATAGGTGAGCTTCATGAGCTTCCAATCGGAGTAACTTCTCGGCAGTGGTGGCAGGCTTCCGTTTTACAATTGCCCTCTTCTGTGCCTGTTTTGTACTGATTTTTAACGACACGTCCCCAATCTCATTGTCATTTTGGATAGCAGATGGTTTGGACTCGACATGATCCAAACCGACCTGCTCCCAATCCATATCATCGTCTTCGGACTCATCGGAGTCGATGATTGTTTGCTGGGGTCTAGCTTCATCTTCGGAAGTTTGACCTTGCAGTGCCTGTTTGTCACGTCCAGTTGGCTTTCCGGATGCTTGACGCGGTTCGACAGCAGGATTATGGGCAGCATCTGGCTGTTGAATTTGTCGCTGTCTTCCAAGTCGAGGTTTCTTGAGTGGTCTCTCGACAGCTTCCGGGACTGATGCCTCAGATATCAGGCTGCGATACACGTCGCGGTCGTCATCGGGAGCCGGGGCGTTGCGCTTCGATCTTGTTCTGGCCGTACCATGAACTGCAGCGATTCTATCCTGAGCTCTAGTCTGCGCCTTGCTTTGCGCTGTAGAAGGAGCCATTGCGCTAACGATGCGAGCAGTATGAATGTACCCAATGAAGCGGTTCCAACTTGAGTAGCATTTCAACGCGCTATCAACCTTTCATGCAGACTCGTCGGTCGCCACACTGTGAAATCGAACTTCGAAGTACTTTCATCCAATTGTTCGTTTGTAGGGAACGGTATGCGAACGCTCGAAAGTGAAAGCGTGAAAGACAGCGCGTTTCTCTGTTCGATGACGTACGAAATTCCTAATCGCAACGCGTTGGCTACACGTTCAACCTGAGTTCATCCAGACTCTGACGACCTTCCTAGTTCTGTCACCGCAACTTGTGTTTGGAAACGACTGTTCTTCTCTATCTGCAGTGCTTGTATCAGGTATACGTATCCCTCGGCCACTCTTACTGGTCAAGAAGGGGACCCCCAGGGCGCGCGATCACGACAGCGACGATCGAAATCGCGTTCAACGGAGTCGGACTCGGACCCTTTCAAGATCCGACTCAATCTAATCTGTACTATCAGTCCAATCGGGCATTCGCGTCCTGAACGTGTCAGTCTGAACATCGTAGCACACAGGACTTTTTCGAGACAGACGCATAACACAGCAGATAGACCAGCATCCACGGCCAATCCGACAACCGCGGTGCAAGTTATGGTCTTTGATCGGGCTCTTTATGAAAGAAACGGGGCGACGGTCTCAGTCATACAAAGATCGAGACGTCAAATATAAGCTTGTAAGAAGCACAGGCCGCGTGCTTCCAACAAAAAACGGTCCAAGCAAAGCCACGGCGCTGAACAAAGACTCCCACCTGAAAATGGTTGGCTATCGATGACTAATGACATCCGATGCCTGCGATGCGATCCATGACGGGCCTGGTACTAGTGTGTGCCAGGAGCAGATCGGGACGATAGACAATCTAGACGCTGGGGTAACTACTGTGGAATGTCTTCCGTACGCATCCTCCAGGTGCTCCTCTTCTTCCTGGCCTTCACATGCAAGAGTACCGCCTAGCGATACATACAAGTAGTCCTCGTCAACACTCTGGAGCCCCACACCCTTACACCCTCTTAATCGCAGCATATCCCGCTCACACCACTCTTGTTCACCCCAGATTCTGTGTCAACCGGCAAGGATATCTTGGACACTTTGCTCGTCTCAATCAACATGCACACCTCTTCTTCTCCCAGGCCCTGCAAGCGCCAACGTATGACGATCACTCCTCCGTCCACCATCCATGATCCAGAGTCAATGTCCATTCTCGACCGTGCTACTCGAGTTCTGTCCATTGAAGCAACTGCCTTATCTCATGTCACCAGATTGTACCAGACAGACCCACATGCCAGAGAGGGGCTCCTTGGAGCGGTCGAGTGCATCACCAAGTCCCAGGCAGAAGGAGGAAAGGTGATTGTCTGTGGTGTCGGCAAGAGCGGTCTTGTTGGCAGGAAGACAGTCGCAACGCTGAAGAGCTTGAGCATCGCGGCCAGTTTCATGCATGCTGCCGAGGCCGCCCATGGCGACCTTGGTGACATCCGAGAGGTAGGCTCATCTTTCTCACTTTCGCGACACAGCATACTGACAACACTGTCTAGCACGACGTCCTGTTCTTCATCTCGTACAGCGGCAAGACCCCCGAACTGATCAACCTTCTCCCTCACCTACCTCGCAAACTCCAGATTGTCGCTCTTACCTCCCAATCGAAGGCGTCCGAATGCCCACTTCTGAAAGAGCATGAGAATGGCGTCTTACTTCCTGCGCCTCTATTCGAGTTGGAAGAAGTCTCATTCGGTGTTTCAGCACCGACAACATCAACTACGGTACAAATTGCCATCGGTGACATGCTGGCCCTCACCGTGGCCGACCAGTTGCATGAGAACAAGGGCAAGACATTCAAGAAGAACCATCCTGGAGGAGCCATCGGTGCTGTGACCAAGGCGTCGGCAGAGGCCATTGCCGACGCTTACCAGCAACCAATTACAACTCTCGACATTGTTCCTCTCGAGTTGCCATCTCCGAGCATTTCCGCACAGAGCGACAGCTGAAAGAGTCCTGTTGTATTGGCGAGCGATGCCACAGTAGCAGTACGCACCACCACCTCACTCTTTCAGAGTTTCCAGTCTCAATGCCTGGATTGCCATTTCTGATGCTGGTCATCGAAATCAGCACTTCAGGACTCGCAGGCAATGCCTCGGGCCACAATCGTTAAAGTTGCCAACGAGCGCACCAAACATGACGCACGACCTATCGAGGTCATCAGACGTTTTCGGTGAACGTCTTGTTTCTCCGGATCGGAACTCGAACTGTTTCATACACTCCCCTCTGTTGTTAGGCGATTTGTTGTAGGAAGGTGACGGACACCGGATAGCGCAGCGGATTCTGTAGCCATGTCCAGTGTCTTGGAAAGAAAGCGAGAGAATACAGGTGGCTGAAACAGACCCTTGGTAGTCACTGGACGACTGAGAAGTCGTAGAGAATCCGCTTGGTCTCTCGAAAGGGAATACCTGAAGTGTCGTAGCATGTGGGATGTCCACCAGAATTGAAACACTTGAACAGCGACGCGGCTGTTCCACCACCAGACTTTTCTAGAAAGCCATTCCCAAGCTGCTTGTTTGTGAAAAAGGCCGACAAGATGTCACATTTGTGTAAGCGAGCAAGAGCACATCCTTGTACTCCGGTTCGAGGAGTCGGTGTCCAGGGCTGCCTGCATCGGGCAACGACGCCGGCTGATCTTTTGGACGATTGGCCGTGCGAAGCCTCGACACCCGCCTTCCTCTCCCAAAACTTGTTCTGTGACGACATCTCACACTACACCATGCCAGTCTTGCCTAGAAGATAGGCGTTTCGCAGCACAAGACCTCCTATTCCTCTTCGATACCCTCACGTCACAGTGCGGATGTCTCCAATCTATTTTCCGCCTCGGTAGCGACTCGCGCAAATCGGCCCCTGCCTTATATCTGGTTTATATTGTTTTGTACCTTCAGCCGCACATCAATGGCGCTGTGACGTGTGATCTTCAGCTGTCATGCAATGTTATTACTGGGAGGAATCAACTTCCACCTTGTCCTGTAATTTTGTGCTCCCAAACCGTATGACTTGAACATCCATCTCGACAGACTACGATCGGTCTTGTCAGCATAGCAGATCAACTCCTTAACAAGAATCGCCCTTCTGCTCTTAGCACCAGCTGGCTATCTAACATTTGCGGATATGCGATCAGACTCGGACATCAAGAAGAATGAAGCAAACGAAAGAGATGGACAGCAACGGCCTTCCACAACGATAGATTCGACAAACCGACCGAGCAACCGATACCTCGCCAAACTAGGCGCTGTCGCTCTCATCGTCGCAGCCACACTCCCGTTCATACGACAACCAACTCCAACAGGAAGCGATGCTGCACCTAGTATCGGCGTTGACAGTCGAGCTGTGCCGCGCGAGAGAAAGATGGTCCTAGAAACTCGAGCAGATAGCCCCACTGACGTCTGTACACGATGGTCGCACCAATCTGCCGTGATCAATGGCACGCTCTACGTCTATGGTGGACAAGCTACCACTGAACCCGGACAGACCGAGAACAAGTGGAGTAAGAGGATTGCACCAAAACTGTATGACCAGTAACTAACCAGCACTCCTAGACAACGACTTCCTGTCCATGGATCTGACCAAGAGCTGGCAGATTTCTACCCCTTTACTGACTGGCCTGCCTCAACCGTCTGGTCCGCCTAATGTTTCCAACGGCTTTCTCTGGAACGATCACGAGTCTTTGTATCTCTACGGTGGCGAGTTCTCGGATAGCCCCATCAGTCCACCCGCGGCCTTTTCTTTGTGGGAGTACAACGCAGTGAACTCTCAGTGGTACGAGCATAGCGACCCGACAACTTCGTCTGGTGAGAATGCCCAATCTGGAGACCAATCAGTACAACGTGCTGCCGAGGGCGCTGGCGCCTCAGTACCAGGACTGGGTCGCGGTTTCTACTTTGGTGGCCATGAAGATACACACACGACTCAAGGATGGTCCAACCAGGTGGCGCGCATTTACATCAAGTCGTTGATCGAGTTCACTTTCCCTGGATACCAGAACAGTCAAGTCGCTTCGCTTTCGGACAACAAAGCTGCAGGCAATGATGGCGCATGGCGGAATGTCACGGATGGAGGTGCTCAAGATAGCGCTGGTTTCCCTGAACGTGCAGATGGGCTGCTTGTATACATTCCTGGATTCGGCGCAGAGGGCATCCTCCTCGGTTTGGCTGGAGGAACTGAAGACACATTCGTAAGCCAATCAAGACCGCGCGCTTTTCAAATCTGACCGAACTTTACAGACACAAATGAACGTTATAGATGTTTACGACATCGCCACGTCCAACTGGTATAAACAAGCGACAAGCGGACCAACGCCAAAGATTCGCGTAAACCCATGCGCTGCAGTCGCAGCTGCCTCTGATGGCAGCTCATATCAAGTCCACATGTTCGGTGGTCAAAATCTCATTCCGGCTGGTAACCAAACTCAGTATGATGACCTTTGGATTCTCACCGTTCCGTCATTCACCTGGATTCAAGTTGACCAAAAGTCGCAATCAGTACCGCCTGGTAGAGCCGGTCATTCGTGCCATATGTGGGACGGGCAGATGGTTCTGGTCGGCGGATATGTTGGAGATCAGCTCAGCTGTGACAGTCCTGGTATTTACGTGCTGAACGCGAGTAGCTTGGAATGGGGAACTGGATTCACCGCACTTAGTGGTGGCTCTGATTCTGGTTCTGCTGGATCTTCTGATACTTCTGGTGGCTCGTCTGGCACAGCCGCAGCCTCGGGATCTGGCGCATCTGCAACAGCAGACGCAGCATCCCCTACAGGATCCAATGCCGCAAATTGGGTCTCAAATGCTCGTACCAATCCTTTCAACCAACAGCCAGCTCAGTTGGCCAACGGTAGCAGTTCAGGCGGTCTCGAGGGCTCCTACGGCTACCAGGTTCCTGACGTAGTCATCTCTGTCATTGGTGGTAATGCTCAAGGCGGAGCTACTGTCACAGCACCTGCTCAAACACCACAAGAAGGTCCCTTAAAGACGGGCAGCCCAATCATCTACAGCACCATAACTTCCAGCTCAACAGCAACATCAACAGGTAGCCCTGGTGGCAACAACAACTCGGGCTCAGGAAGCGGTAGCGGTGGGCCCAACATCGCAGCCATCGTCGCCGGTGTGATCGCCGGCGTCCTCTTCATAATCGTCTGCTACCTCGCCTTCTGCGCCTGGCTCTACCGCAAACGCCTTCAACTCTACAAACGCCACGTCGAAATGTCCCAACAAGCCGCATTGAACGAAAAGAACCACCCCACGATCCCTGGCCTACTTCCCACGGGTGCAGGCTCCTCTAGTGGAGGTTCCAATGACCGTCGTCCTTTTGCTGCTTCCAGCGAAGATGCAAGTGGTAGAGGAAGTTCGAAGCGAAACGAAAATAATGATTGGGGGTACAATGAAGCTTATAGGACTGATACTGTGGGCCAGGGGAGTGTGGATGGATTCTTGCTGGGGAGGAGGAGTGATGATAGTGGTGCGCCTGAGGATCTTTTGGCGGGAAATACGCCGTCGTTTTGGGGGACCGTGTTGGCTCCTCGACGCAGTTTGCGTGTTGTCAATAGGGACTAGATTGGTTGGTCCTGATTGACGTTGGTTATCTATGGTCTATGGAGGATGCAAGTTGTTTAATGTATGGTTAGAACTGTATTGATTTATGATATCCCAATTTGTTCTGTCGTGCCTTTTCTCTCGTGTCTTCTGACAGCACATTCTTTCGGGAGGTCGATCCCATCGCTTGATGCGTGGTTCGCACAGTCGTCTTTGACAGTTCAAACATCCGACAGAATGCACGATCATCAGGACTAAAAGACACGGAAAGGGAAATAAAGGACAGAATAATCAACACATCAACGTAATTTTGTCATTTCATTTCTCAATACAGGTAACGACCGTGTCATTGATTCAAGCTCGAAGCTTGAACCACATCTCAAAGCATGCCACACCTTTAGTAAAAGGCAGCACACTCCTTCTGACGCTGCTCAAAGATAGCAACCGCCTCCTCAGCAGCCTTGACACCGCTGAGCGCCATGGCACCAAAAGTGGGTCCCATGCGGTTAGCACCGTCGACCTCGGACAACTCCATACCGCCGACGATGAGGCCCGGGGTGATTTCGCGGGTGCCCTTGACGATGGCGTCTTCGGCGCTGTTCATGTCGAGGCCGCGCATGCCGCCGAGGGCTTTGATGGCTTGCATGCTGACGAGGCGCTTGACGCTGAAGGCGCCGAAGGGGCCGTCGTGGCCGGTGGTGGAGATTATGACGGGGGCGTTGATGGTGTTGGGGTCCATGCAGGATTGGTCGTCGTGGTGCATGCTGACCTGTGAGATGAGAGTGGTTAGTGAATGACCACTGACAAGGCTTTGGAAGTTGCTACTTACCAAAGTCCAGTTGGTGACAACACCGGCGATCTGGATGGTGCCGTCC
>ERZ794946.907-NODE-907-length-10576-cov-2.904477_pt1 | contig 10576 bp, 10 predicted proteins | sample MGYA00433072_ERZ794946 | MGnify/ENA primary metagenome ERZ794946 (study PRJEB30137, sample SAMN04331413) | food metagenome | isolation source: Y3 must sample point D1 replicate A | place: Australia: South Australia | collected 2014 ...
GGGCCGCATGTCTGAAGGGTTCGGCGAAGATACTCTGCTGACCTCCCGGATGGGACAGGCGATGGTGACCGCGATGCAGGGAAAAAGCCCGGCCGATCGTTACTCGCTGATGACCACGGTTAAACATTTTGCACTCTATGGTGCCGTGGAGGGGGGGCGGGAATATAACTCGGTGGATATGAGCCCTCAGCGTATGTTTCAGGAGTATCTGCCACCCTATAAAGCTGCTCTGGATGCCGGGAGTGGCGGGGAACTCGATAAACGGAGTCCCCGCCACGGCCGATGCCTGGTTATTAAAAGATGTATTACGCCGGCAATGGAAATTCAAAGGGATCACTATCAGTGACCATGGCGCCATTAAAGAGTTAATTCAGCACGGGGTCGCCAGTGACCCTCAGGATGCGGTACGTATCGCCATTACCTCAGGTATTGATATGAGCATGAGCGATCAGTATTACAGCGAGTATCTGCCGGGACTGGTCAAAAGCGGTGCGGTGACCATGGCTGAGATAGACGATGCCACCCGCCATGTTCTAAATGTGAAATACGATATGGGGCTATTCAGTGACCCTTACCGGCATCTGGGGCCCGCCAAAGATGACCCGGCAGATACCAATGCAGAAAGTCGCCTTCATCGTCGCGAAGCCCGGGATGTTGCGGCAGAAACGCTGGTGTTACTGAAAAACCGCCTGGATGTACTGCCTTTGAAAAAGCAGGGCACGATTGCCCTGGTCGGACCGCTGGCGGACAGTCAGCGGGATATTATGGGGAGCTGGTCTGCCGCCGGGGTGGCAACGCAGTCGGTGACCTTACGTCAGGGGATGGAGGATGCCCTGCGGGGGAAGGCAACGTTACTTTATGCCAAAGGCGCCAATATTACCGACAACCCGCAGGTACAAAAATTTCTGAACAGTTATGAACCTGCGGTGACGGTCGATAAACAATCACCGCAGCAACTGATAGACCAGGCGGTCGATATGGCGCGTAAAGCCGATGTAGTGGTGGCCGCGGTCGGAGAGTCACAGGGGATGGCACATGAAGCGTCCAGCCGTAGTGATATCCGTATTCCACAGGCGCAGCGCAGGCTGCTGGATGCGTTAAAAGCCACGGGAAAACCGCTGGTGATCGTTCTGATGAATGGCCGGCCACTGGATATCAGCCACCAGGCGGAGCAGGCGAATGCGATTCTGGAGACCTGGTTCAGTGGGACGGAAGGAGGTCATGCCATTGCTGATGTGCTGTTTGGCGATATCAACCCCTCCGGAAAATTACCGGTGAGCTTCCCGCGCTCTGTCGGGCAACTGCCGGTGTATTATAACCATCTGCCAACCGGCAGGCCGTATAACTATCTGCATCCCGATAAGTATACCTCTCACTACTACGATGCGATCAATGGCCCACTCTATCCGTTTGGTTATGGCCTGAGCTATACCACCTTTACCGTCTCCCCGGTCACACTTTCAGCACCGGCACTCAGTGCCGGAGGCAGCCTGCAGGCGAGTGTGACGGTCACCAACACGGGTAAACGGTCCGGGGCAACCGTGGTTCAGATGTACCTGAATGACCCGGTTGCCAGCCTGAGCCGTCCGGTGGAAGAATTAAAAGATTTTCGCAGGATCCAGCTGGCCCCCGGGCAGTCGGAACGTGTCAGTTTTACTGTTACCACAGATGAACTTAAATTTTGGGACCCGCAGATGCACTATGTGGCTGAACCCGGGAAGTTTAACCTGATGATAGGGCTGGATTCGGTCAGGACGCAGAAAACGGTCTTTACCTTGCGTTAACCCGGACTGCCGGCCCGATGCCGGCGGTCTTTTTTTCCGGCATGAGAGACCATGATAAGTATGATCCGCAACAAAATTTCCCGACAGGTGTCACGGCTTAACGGTTTGTCACTGAATGAGTTTGATCTCACTCAGCCGCCAGGCGATCCGGGCTTATTCGGCCCGGGGAGTATGGTCTGGGAAGTTCATGGCGATTTCCCTTCTATGCTATGTGGCGGGATAGCGGCACTGCTTTTGCAGATGCAGCATCCGCTGGCATTGGCTGGCGTCCGGGATCACTCGGACTTTCGCAGAGATATGTTCGGGCGTTTACGCAGGACCAGCCAGTTCATTGCGGTTACCAGTTTTGGCAACTGCCGTGATGCCAGCACGCTGATAGAGAAAGTGAAGAAAATTCATCTGCATGTCACCGGTGAAGACCACCTGGGGCGGAAGTACCGGGCTTATGATCCGGCGTTGCTGACCTGGGTTCATGTCGCCGAAACTTACTGTTTTCTTGCCGCTCACCTGCGCTACAAAAACCCGGCACTGAGCCGTGACGAACAGAACCGTTATTACAGAGAGGCAGCACTGACCGGTCAGGCACTGGGAGCCACGAATATTCCGGTGACAGTCACTGAGGTGGAAGCGTATCTGCAGGCGATGCGGCCTCAACTCTGTATTGATGAACGGACCTGCGAAGTCAGCCGGTTATTGTATTCGGCACCGGCACCCTCGGCCGCCGCCCGTCCCGTGATGAATATTATGCTGCGTGCCGGAGGCGATCTGCTGCCTGAATGGACGTCGGTACCGGGTCTGCCACGCCGAAGTCGTTTACAGCGATGGATGACCCGTCACAGCATGCAGGGTGTGGCGGCCCTCTTGCGCTGGTCAGTGACCGACGGCGCACGCGCCAAAGCGATGCGCAGAGCCGCCTCACCGGCTGAGGGGGAGTGATTCACTGTGCGCTGGCAGCAGTGTATAATCACTGAAGATTTTTTAAGGAATTCTTATGTCAGAGATCGAAGTTATTCTTGTCGATAAAAATGATATCCCGACAGGAAAAATGGAAAAACTGGAAGTACATGAAAAAGGGCTACTACACCGGGCCGTTACTGTGTATGTCTTTAACCGGAAAGGTGAGTTTCTGCTCCAGCGCCGGGCGGCCAGCAAATACCATTGCGGGGGGTTGTGGAGCAATACCTGTTGCGGACATCCTTTTCCTGGCGAAGGGACACAACAGGCGGCAGAACGTCGTTTGCGTGAAGAAATGGGGCTGAGCGTCTCTCTGCAGCCGGTTTTCGAAATAAGTTACAATATGCCGCTGAACAATGGTCTGACGGAACATGAATACGGGCATGTTTTTTTCGGCATCACCGACGAACCGCCGGTACTCAATATTGAGGAAGCCGATGCGTGGCGATATAGCCATGTGGGTGAATTACAACGTGAAATGGCCGCCGATCCCGACAGGTTTACTCCCTGGTTTCTTTATACGCTGTCACAGGCTATTGCCCATCATCCCGCTTTTATAGCAGCGGAGTAGCGCCGTGTTACTCCGCAAAGGGTGGGTCAGGACCTGAGGATAATGGTATAGCCCACCAGCATCAGGCCGCCCATCCCCCCGACAGCCAGTAGCAGGAAAAGAAAGGTAATGCCGATTTTTTGCCAGTTCATGTCCATGCTGCTCCGTTAACAGGGAAAGGTTCTTCAGGATCAGGATGACCGTTCTGCAATCTTATCCCGTAAGGGGGATGAGGAAGACGCTGACCTGTGAAGTGCTTCAATCTTATAACCACTCTCTTGCCATTCTGCCAGCTGATTTTGTTGTACCCGCGTTAATGGATTATCGGTCCATAAAAAAATTTGTGTGTGGGGTAACAGGTGCGGATCCGTCAGTTTTAGTGGCTCAGCCAGTACGGTAACACGCCAGTTTTTTTCCGTTAAACGCCAGCTTTCCAGCCACAAGCGGAGGCGGTCACGGGAGGACCAGCCGATCAGCAGTGCATCTTCCCCGGCACGTTTACGTGTGGCTGCCAGTGAAAAGCTGACATAATCGATCAGAATACCGTCCAGCAAACTGCTCATATAGGCGGCCGTGTGTTGATTCAGCATCAGCCTCTGACGAACCGGAAGAAATACCTGATCTATCAGTACGCCCGCCGGATTATCTTTCCCGAGAGAATAAATCCACTGACGTAACCGTGCCGGTTGATTATCCCGCAGAACAGACAGCAGTTCATCCTGGCGTAAAACCCATTCACTGCGGGTCTCGGTGGCTTCGCCATCCAGCAGGGCTTTAACTTTAGCCGGCGGTAAACCGCTTTCGATCCAGCGTTTAATTTCCAGTATCTTTTGCCGGTCCGCTTCGCTGTACAGGCGGTGCCCGCCGGGCGTCCGGTGCGGCGTGATCAGCCCGTAACGCCGTTGCCAGGCGCGTAAAGTGACCGGGTTGATGGAACAATCCCTTGAAATATCACCGATTGTGTAAAACCCAGACTGGGACATATCGTAGTTATCCTGACACAGATCCGATAGCTATTATAATCTAACATGCGTTATCAAAAAACTATTCTGTCAGTCTCAGCAGAACAATGGCACCGGACGACACAATGAATTGCGGGCTAATTTGCTTTCAGGACTGCCGTCGGCCGCCATACTGTGTAAAAATACAGTCTGATTCTTCAGGCAGATGGTCGTTATGGTTCTGACTCCCGCATTAAAATTACAAATCGGCGAATGGTATAAGCTGTTACAGACACAGGTCGCCGATTTTATCCCCCGTCTGCCGCAACGTCAGATGATTGCTGAAGTGGCAAAAACGCTGGCAGGGGAAGATGATCGTCATCTGGTGATTGAAGCCCCGACCGGTGTCGGTAAAACCCTTTCGTACCTGATCCCGGGGATCGCGGTTGCCCGATCGGCAGAAAAGAAACTGGTGATCAGTACCGCCAACGTTGCCCTGCAGGATCAGATTTTTGATAAAGATCTGCCGCTGTTAAAAAAGTTTATTCCGGACCTGACGTTTACGGCGGCCTTCGGGCGCCGCCGGTATGTCTGTCCCCGCAACCTGGCATTTACCACCGCTGAACCGGACACGCAGGGGGATTTATTCCTCTACCTGGAAGAGTCGGCAGGAACCCGGCCAGCCATTTCCGGCGAACAGCAGCAACGTGAACAGAAAGTCTGTACCCGGCTGGAGAGTTCACTGAAATCCGGCGCCTGGGACGGGCTCCGGGATCATTGTGATGAACAGATCGACGATTCGTTATGGTTGCGGCTGTCGACCGATAAAAACAGTTGTCTGGCTCACCATTGTCAGTGGTACAAAGAGTGCCCGTTCTTCCTGGCTCGCCGGGAAATAGAGCAGGCTGAAGTGGTTGTCGCCAACCATGCACTGGTGATGGCGGCACTGGAAAGTGATGCGGTTCTGCCCCCGGCGAAAGAGATGTTGCTGGTCGTTGATGAAGGACATCATCTTCCTGAAGTGGCGCGGGATGCGCTGGAAATGAGCAGTGATATTTCACCCGCCGGTAGCGCCTTGCAGCTGGATCTGTTTATTAAATTTATTGGTACCCTGCGCAGCTGGTTTACCTTTAAATCACCGCCGCCGCTGGCAAGCCCCGGTCGTCTGGAAGAACATTGCGGTGTTGTCCGGCAGTTAATGCAGGAAATGGCGGCAGAATTTATGCCGTTACTGACGGAAGATCCGCAGGGGAAGGCGGAATACCGTTTTATTCTGGGGGAATTACCGGAAGAAGCCACTGCACGCTGTCAGCAGTTATTTAAACTCTGTGACGGGCTACGCGGGTTATGTGAATATCTGATCAATGCACTGGGTGAGATGACTGGCAAACAGGATATGGTCAGGATCCATCGTGGATTATTACAGCTGAACCGTTTTCAGGGCTGGTTTGAATCATTGAGCAAATTATGGTGGCTGGCGGGTCTTAACCAGTTATCCGGGGCACCGGTATCAAAATGGCTGACAGCAGAATGGCAGGAAGATAAGTGTCATCTTTTTTTCCATTGCGCCGGAATCCGGGTCAGTGAGCAACTTGAAAAACTGTTATGGCGCAAAGTCCCTCATGTTATCGTGACCTCTGCGACATTACGTTCACTGAATAGCTTTCGCCGTTTCAGCGAAATGTCGGGCCTGAAAGAGTCTGCCGGGGACCGCTTTGTCACACTGGATTCCCCGTTCAATCATGTCAGCCAGGGAAAATTAGTGATCCCTGAAATGCAGTATGAACCCAGGCTTGCAGAGGAGGCGCTGCATATTGCTGAAATGGCGCGTTACTTCCGCCAACAGGTAAAAGAGAAAAAACACACCGGCAGCCTGGTATTGTTCTCCAGTGGCCGGGCAATGCAGCAGTTTCTGGCCCATGTGACCGATTTACGTCTGATGCTTCTGGTGCAGGGCGACCAGCCACGTTCCCGTCTGATAGCGCTACATCGGCAGCGGGTCACTGAGGGGCAGCAAAGCGTTCTGGTCGGGTTACAGTCTTTTTCAGAAGGTCTGGATTTGAAGGGAGAACTGCTGACTCAGGTACATATTCATAAGATAGCGTTTCCGCCCATCGATAGTCCGGTGATCCTGACAGAAGGAGAATGGCTGAAAAGTCAGCAACGTTATCCGTTTGAAATCCAAAGTCTGCCCGGCGCGTCCTTTACCCTGATACAGCAGGTAGGCAGACTTATCCGAAGCCATCAATGCTTTGGCGAGGTGGTGATTTATGACCGGCGGCTATTAACAAAGGCCTACGGAAGCCGTTTGCTGGCGGCTTTACCGGTGTTTGCTATCGAACAACCGGAAATTCCGCCCCCGGAAACGGGACAGACAGTGAACCGTCGCGGAAAATCCTCCGCGGCACCGCGTAAAAAGACGACGACCCGTCGTCAGAAGCGTTAAATCGAACAGATAATGACCCTCAGTGACTACAGGCAGGAAAACAGGATGGATATCACCCGTATAGTCAAAGAAATCGGGCGGGGTAAAAATCACGCCCGCGATCTGGATGAGCCAACCGCCTATCAGCTCTATCAGGCGATGCTGAATGACCAGTTGGATCCGCTGGTCCTTGGAGCAGTGTTAATTGCACTGAGGATCAAAGGGGAGAGTGAAGAAGAGATGCGGGGCTTTTACCAGGCACTGCAGGAGAAGCTTCCCCGGTTACAGCCGCCGAAAAACAGACCCATACCCGTGGTCATACCGAGTTATAACGGTGCCCGCCGGCAGGGAAATCTGACACCGCTGCTGGCCTTATTACTGGAAAAAACAGGTTTTCCGGTTTTTGTGCATGGTATCAGTAACGATCCCACGCGGATCACCAGCGAAGCTGTCTTTGCTGAGCTGGGCATTCTTCCGGCCGGAAGTCCGGCAGAAGCGCAATCATTGCTCGACCAGGGCAAAGTTGCCTTTATGACCATTGACGGATGGTGCCCGGCGTTAGCCGGTCAGTTGGCATTACGATGGCAACTGGGGTTACGTAACAGCGCCCATACGCTGGCAAAACTGGCCACGCCTTTTGCCCCTGCTGAAGGGCTGCGTATTTCCGCTGTTTCGCATCCGGAATATATTCCGAAAGTGGCTGCATTTTTCCATCAGTCAGACGCACCGGCATTATTACTTAATGGTTGCGAGGGTGAAGTCTATGCTAACCCGCAACGCGGTCCGGCACTGTATTCGGTGGATGGTAAACATCCGGCACCGAAATTACTGACCGAACGACAGCCAGAGGCCAGTGTTTCTCTGCCATTATCTAAATCTGCAGCAGAGACGGCCCGCTGGATCTCTGCAGTGCTGGCCGGGGAAATCCCCGTCCCGCAGCCTCTGCGCTTACAGGTGGCGTGCTGTCTGATGCTCAGCGGACAATGCGCCGATGTGGATGAAGGGCTGGCCAGGTTACAAGCCTGCGGATACTGACCCGGGTGAACCGGGGACCTCCGGTCAGGCGATGGCTCTCTTCATCTGAGCTAATGAAGTCACGCAATAATTAATGAAACGGTATGATTAAAAAAAACAAAAAAGCTACGCTGCATCCCCGAAACCGCTATCAGGGAAAATATGATTTATCCCTGTTGTGCGAAATTAACCCGCAGCTTAGTCAGTGGCTGATTACGACACCGGCGGGAACACTCTCAGTTAACTTTTCCGAGCCGGAGGCCGTAAAAGCGCTGAATCAGGCTCTGCTGAAGCAGTACTATGATATTAACTGGCAGTTGCCTGAGGGTTTCCTCTGCCCGCCGGTGCCCGGAAGAGCGGATTACCTGCATTTTCTGGCTGATTTATTAGCCTCTGACCTGCAGGGTACGCTGCCAGCCACCGCCGATGTTCTGGATATCGGCTGCGGGGCGAACTGTATCTATCCCCTGATTGGGGCAGCAGAATACGGATGGCGCTTCACCGGTTCGGAAATTAATCCGCAATCGTTGCGTGCCGCGAACAGTCTCATTGCTGCCAACCCGGGGTTACAGCGCCTTATCCGTCTGCGGCGACAGAAGAATGCCGGAGTGATTTTCGGCGGGATTATTCAGAAAAACGATTTCTTTCATCTGACTCTTTGTAATCCGCCGTTCCATCGTTCGGCGGAAGAATCGTTGCAGGGAAGCGAACGTAAACTGAAGAATCTCGGAATAGATGAGGAAAAAGGGCTGAATTTTGCAGGTCAGCATCATGAACTGTGGTGTGAGGGGGGGGAGCGTGGCTTTATCGGAAATATGATCCGCGAAAGTCAGCGATTCTCATCTCAGGTTATCTGGTTCAGTACCCTGGTTTCAAAGCAGGAAAATATAAAACCGCTGAGCGGGCTGTTACGGGATGCCGGCGTGGAAGACTACAGAGTTATTGAGATGGGGCAGGGGCAGAAGCAGAGCCGTTTACTGGCATGGAGCTATCTGTCCCCTGAGAAGCGGGCGAAACGCTTACGTCACCGTCCCGCCTGATGCTGAACGGATATCACTTTCAAACGTGATATCCGTTATTTTCCGGAGCTATTATTCGATATTTGCTTCGATGAACCACAGGAACTTATCCAGGTCACGGGAAGCGGCAGTGAAAATATCAGCAGTATCTTCATCCGGGACTTCACTGATGGCTTTACGCACATCATTGGCGACTACGGAATAACGTTCTGCCAGTGCATGCAGATGCTCCTGAACACTGTGAGCGTTCAGCGGATAGCTTTTCAGCGGGGTTTTATCGGCCACGACCTGAGGCGTTCCCAGAGCAACGCCCCCTAACTGCACAATTCGTTCTGCCACGATGTCCTGATGATCGGTGATAGCCGTGCGGAAACCATCCAGCATTTCATGGACACCAATAAAGTTAGCCCCACGCATGTTCCAGTGTGCTTGTTTAGTGATCAGAGACAGATCAATTAGCTCAATGACTACGCGGCTCAGGACGTTGATAGTAGCAAGTTTGTCTTTTTCGCTGACATCATTACGGGTATAGATTAGATCAGAAGCCTCAGTTTTGACCAGTTTTGCGGTACTCATAGTATGATTTCCTCTCTTAGTCGATGTTGCCAGTGCGATATTGAATGTGCGGATAAGTATAGCAACCGCTGACGACTTTGCACGATGGCCTGACCAATCGCTGTTATCGTCCTGAGCAATGGCGAAAAAGAGAGGGGAGTCTGCTCATCAGGATTTAGCTGATTTCACCCGGACCCGACGCAGGCGATTTTTCGCAGGTTGCATCGTCAGAGTCGACCCTGCAGAGGCAATAATAATAGCGGTTAATCCCAGCCATTGCGGAAGGTTTAACTCTTCTCCGAGGAAAATCAATCCCGACATTGCCGCAACAACCGGCTCAAGGCTCATCAGCGTACCAAAGAGTCTGGCAGGCAGACGGGTCAGTGCCATCATTTCCAGGGAATAAGGAATGGCATTAGAAAGCAGGGCGAGAAGCAGTGCCAGCGGGAGGATTTCCCAGTGCCACAATCCACTGGCCGCGAAGGTCAGCCCGGCGGGGACATAAATGACGGAAGCAATCAGTGATCCCGCAGCTACGGTGGCCGCACCGTGTTCGATACCGGCTTTCCGGCCGAAGACAATATAAATTGCCCAGCAGGCTCCGGCACAAATCGCCAGCAGGGCGCCTAAGGGGTCGATATCGGAAACGCCGTGTTCCAGCGGCAGAAGAAAACCGAGTCCGGTCACGGCTATCACTATCCAGAAAAAATCTGTCGGCCGCCGGGAATTGGCCAGCGCCAGGGTCAGGGGGCCGAGAAATTCAAGCGCCACACCGATTCCTAACGGGATGGTGCGTAAGGCGAGATAGAACAACATATTCATTCCCCCCAACGCCAGACCATAAAAGACCAGCGGGCGACGCTGTTCTTTCTTAAAGCGCAGACGCCAGGGTTTAAAAATAGCCCATAACATAAGGGTGGATAACCCCAGGCGGAGTGCCGCGACACCGGGCGCTCCGGCAATCGGAAACAGATACTTTGCCAGCGAGGCAGCCCCCTGTAATGACATCATGGCAATTAATAACAGGGCAATCGGAAAAAGCAGGCTGGTATTCTTTTTATTGTCGTGCGGGGACATCGGGAGAAATCCTGTGAAAAAGTAACGAAAGGTGATCCGGCGGGGAAGTTTATCTGAATTATCCGAAAACGCACACTGAAGTCCCGGAAAAATACCGTCATTATTGATTGATTTTTAAGCGATCGTGGCCGCCGATATAGAAAACCTGCACATTAATTTTAGGAATATCCTGAAAATCCCCGGTAAGCACAAAATAATTGCGCCGGCAGTAAACCTTCAAAACAGCCTAAAATCATAGGATTATAGATAACTGGTAA
>ERZ794946.908-NODE-908-length-10574-cov-3.827360_pt1 | contig 10574 bp, 9 predicted proteins | sample MGYA00433072_ERZ794946 | MGnify/ENA primary metagenome ERZ794946 (study PRJEB30137, sample SAMN04331413) | food metagenome | isolation source: Y3 must sample point D1 replicate A | place: Australia: South Australia | collected 2014 ...
TTATAACTTGCTGGACCGAACCTCTCAATTCGGAAAGCCTCGGCTGAGAGCCACTTGCAGAAAGCAGAGGATAACGATTGATGAAGCTAAGTATGCCGGAAGGACAGACGAGAACGGAAGATGGTGTGTCCCAATCATACCTGGATGGAAGGGTGTACCATCACAGCAAGGCCATTATCAGTCTGCCCAATTTGTCTATCGTTACTACAATCCAACGCTCATTAAAGAAAGCCATGCTGCTTTCATCCGAAACACGTTCCAACAGCTCTCTCCAATGTACCTGTAGATGTGGCACTTCATTCTTCTTTGAAGGTGAGTCACTTGTTATCAACCGAGAATCTCCTTGCTTGATTACCAACCATCGCACAACGAAAAGGTATGTACTGTGGTCCCTGACCGATATATCAGACCATAAGGGATGATCGAAGTCCGATGAGTGATGGCCGGTGGCGCCTAAAGGTAGATACGATTTTCCCTCCATGTGGCAATGTCAAACATGTAATGGTGTTTGGATTTCAGAATCCATTGCGAGACAGTTGGACGCCTTTAAGACAGAGACATATGTGAGACTTCACGCGGTGAACGATTCTTTCTGGGTGAAATTGCAGAATCGAACACTGACTTTGTCTCTGATGACAGAACATTGAAAGTTCCAACCTGTGAATACAAAGTCCCCATCGTCACTTCCAAACTCGGAAACTCCGTACACTTCCTTTGGACTTCATTCGGTTTTCTTCACGAGTGTCGAGATTCAACTATTCTCTGCGCACAACTGAATCGCGTATTACCTGGTTAACCCCCAGACCATACAACTCACTGTAAATGACACTTCCTTTGATGGCGCGCGTCAAACATTACTGACACATAGACAGACTGCGATTGCTCGGTCGTCCTTGGGCCTTCCACTTCACATCTCTCGCTCTCGTCCCGCTTGCAATTGAACGTCAGCAACAAACCACCATGGACGCACTACCGCTTGAAATCAAGCAGAACATCTGCAGTTTCTTGAGCCCCAACCACTTGAAGCCGCTGCGTCTGGTTTCCAAAGAGTTCGCATCTGCCGCTATTCCACACTTCATTCCCAGGATCTTCCTCTTCAATCATCACGACAGCTGCCTTGAAGTCAACAAGATCCTCAGACATCCGGAGATTCCCAAGTACATCAACACTCTCATCGTCGACCCTACCTTCGTTCAATCGTTCGACAACTTTGATGACTGGCTCCGAAGTTACGATCCTCACAAGAACAAATACTCCAAAACAGAGCGTGAAGATAAATGGAAAACCTACTATACACTGCATATCAACCAAGCAAACGGGGAGATTGACAGATGCATGGTCTCAGTGGTTCGCACTGCCTTCAGCAATTGCCGTAACCTGAAGAACTTCATCCTTGCGTCGTTTCATCCCCCTGACGTTCTTCGCAAGCGTGATGGGATCTTTCATGGACTTCCGCTAGAACATTCGCTGCACCCCCCTGTGACCGCAGCGGCATCACGTTTGCGCTCATGCGAAGGTGTGGCCGAGTCTTTGCAGACCATAACCATCAAGAGCGTTGAACTCAATCAGTGGAATGGTGGCACCTCAAGAAACTTACGACACCTACGTGTCTCCCTGAGAAGTTGCCAGAGCAGACCCAGTCCACGATTCGATGCAATGATCCACTCGGCGATACATCTCGAGACCTTGTGGATTGAGTTCCCATGGATACACGACGGTCTCTACAGTCTCGACAGCTTGCTTCGAGGCATACGATTGGAGAAGCTTCATGAGTGCCTGCTGTTCTCCGTCTCGGTCAGCGAAGATGAGCTTGTGGACTTCCTGCTTCACCACACGCAATCACTACGCACCTTCGGCATAGGTGGAACGCGTCTCCATGAAGGAAGCTGGCCATCCTTGTTCCGTCGTCTATCGTGCCAAATGGCGGTTCTAAAGCAACTTGCGATAGATAGCCAACTGCTCGCCTACGGACCTGAGTACACAGGAAGCTACATGGCCGCAGTTACGAAGTTCGTGTTACGTGGAGGTCCAGAACCTGTCGAGACGTTTCTGGAGGACTCTCCGCATGACTACGAGAATCGCCCGCGCATCATCCAGGATGTGCAAGATGGTCTTTGGAAGGACTACGATTGCATGATCAACCGATTCTGCTAGTCGCCGCTGGCAAGAAGATAGGAAGCTCGTTGCTAGTGTATCCCTGATATCAGCGTTGTCGAGTCACTGGAGAGAGCGGGAGGGTAACAAATATGGCTGGATGATGACACTGACCTGAAGGCTGGAGGTCATTAGATCCATCGAAGCATGGCACAAACGCTATACCAACCACTGACCGATAATCCGGCATTGCTCCGAACACAGACTGGAAGGAACATTTCAAGCCAGCACCACAAAGGCAGTGGAAGCTGATCAGACGCAGAAAGGGGCACCTCGAGGGCTGGAGGTACGGAGGAGAAGAATAACTCAAAACTAGTTACGAAAAGATGAATGACCCGAAACGACATCTTCTCGCAAGTAGAGAGCCACATGGAAGAAAAAACAAAAATTATCATTAGCTCATATTCGGTATGCAAAGACTTCTGATCCGCCACAAGATCCAACTATATCCAACAATGCCTTACTAATAGAAAAGACCCTTCTGCCACCAAGCGCATCTAGCACTGGCAGCAGGATCTCTCATCGGCCCAATATTTCTGGGTCCCAGAGCCAGCACGGTGGCATTGCTTCCATACATGGGGAAGAAAGGAGCACCTCTCAAATTAGGGTTACCGGTCTTTGCAAACTCGGTGATGTACTCTTGCATGGCGATGGCGACGGGGACATTGGTTACGGTAGAGCTTGCTGAGCCGTTACCGTTGTAGTACGTGTATGCGATATCCTGACCGTGGATTGAAGGGGGTACGTTGAATAAATAGGCGTGAGTTTCATTGTTGTAGGCCTTGTTCAGCCAGACAGCATTGCAAGTGAAGCTGACCTCGGACAATATGGCCTCTGAACGGCCGATTTGGTTTGTGTAGTTTTGAGCTTGGCTGCCGTCGAAAACTGGGGGGTAGAGAGTTTCGGTGATGTAGTTGAGTGTTGATGGCATGTAGCTGAGAGCCGGGAAGCTCATGGTCAGGAAGTCTCTAAGTGCTGCATCGCTGTTGATGAAGGGAGAGGTGAATAGCAGGCCTTCGGCTGCGTTGTGACCGGTCATGATGGAGACGTTCTTGTCGAATTGGCCACGAGCGAGTAATTGGCCGGGCAGTGCAGGTACGAAATCGCCATCTACAGCGGGTCCGTAGACGAATTGGCCATAGGATGCTGCGACGACTTGTTTTGCGTTTGCAGCAATAATGGCAGACGAAGGCAATCGGCGTGCTTCAGCCAAGGTGGATACGTTTAGCAGGGCGAGGAAATCGTTATACACACCCTCCTGTGTTGCTGGAGAGACAACAGGGAAAAAGCCAGGTGATTGAGTTACTGCGCCTGCAAAAGGGACCGGACCTTTGTTTCCACCGTAAGCCTGTATGATGGTCAATTTCGTGAAGATGGTCTAGATCAGCAAAAGTGGATACTTACAGTGATCTGATGCATGATTGAACCTCCTCCCGCACTTTCACCAAACACGGTCACATTTTTCGGGTCACCTGTTTCAAAATCAGACAAGAATTTTCAAAAGACCAATTTCAGCAACCCACCTCCAAATAGATGGATGTTCTCCTGCACCCAGTCCAGAGCAAATCTCTGATCGTGCAGACCAGCGTTTGCTGTAGCGTTCTCCTGGAAAGTGGGACCCGAGAGCCAACCCATAGCGCCGAGACGGTAGTTCATGGACACATAGATGACGCCGCTAGAGTTGTCCGCTTGAGAACGCTCGAGCAATCCAGCGGGGTTACCAGATCCAGCCTTGGACCCGGCAGTGTATCCACCTCCGTAGATCCAGACCAAAACGGGATGCTGCTCGTTTGAGTTGAAAATGCCTTCCGGGACCATGACATCGAGGAAAAGACAATCCTCGTTCTCTCTGGGGTCTCTCGCTGGGGCTGCAGTTGTGTTGCTGGAGGTGGTCAGGTTGAAGTCAGACATAGTAAAGTTTGTCTGCCCTAGCAAGTATGCTGGGATGAACTGTGCAGCAATGGCATTCCAGGCTGGGTTTGCTTGAGGACAGATACGGCTGATGCTACCGGTTTGGACTTGGGTTCTGTTTACAGCAGGAGCTTGAGGCGCTGCAAAACGGAGGTCGCCAATGGGAGGGGCAGCATAACGGATGTTGGAAAAGTTGTAGTAGCCTCCAGTTACCTACATATGGTTAATGATTTGTCTCTGTAAAAGGAAGGAGCATTGAACTCACATTGAATGATGAAGCCTGCTGACGAGCATATCCAAGGTCGACAATAGGTAGAGCAGCAGACGAGCTCGAGTTCTGGGCAGTTACGACTACTGATAGTCCAAGCACTGCTGCTGCAGTCAAGTGGGAGAATGCACCCATACTGATTGTCTCTTGACGATTCAAAGCACAATTGACGCGAGCGAAAGACTGCGACCGCGAGAGAAGAATAAAGAAGCGGGCATGGGAGCAAGCTCTTATATGGCGCTTACCCGAGCACTCCGGAGCTGTCAATGGCTAACTTAAAATGATGAGCTCATGGGCGACTACGAGCTAAGACGGGCACTTCTGGATACGATTTACGAGACTACGAAGCGACTCAGTGAGGCTTGGTCCGTCCCTCGGCATCTCTCGATATGAAGCCATGTATGTATACCCCTCACGTTGGCCGAGGGAAAAGAAGGAAATAGTTACAAGCCATTGTGCTTAGCAATGCATCTCATGAAGTCCTTGCTGGCGAAGTTCTGGCCAACGAAGGCTGGTGGTGAAACATGAACATGTGACAAGATGGATATGGCTTTCAACATCCTTCTTGGCCTCAATTGGAAAGGTCTCAGTATGATTCACGTCCGAGCATTTCAAAGAACACGGCAGTGATCAGATCCGGATCAACGTCCTCGATGTCCAGCGGGCTGAACTGACACGGCAAGCCAAGTGCGGGGATGAATATTGTCAGCAAGAGCGGTCGATTTTCCAAGTCAAAGCAGGATGCGACGCGTCAGCGGCTTTAACAAGCTTCGAGACCAACAAGCGACAGGGCGATCAAAAGGCGATCCAAAGAGGAAGGTTCTTCGACCGCAACTTCACAGAGACGAAAAGGACCCTGGATACGTTTGTGCTCTGCATCGCGCTTGTCGCGGCAAGTTCGCGCTTCGTGGAGAGGGCTGCCATGTCTTGGCGGTCGCCGAGGCTTTGGAGATTTTGGGAAATTTTGGAAGCGTGACCATCTAGGTAGATCGCAACTTCTCGAAATATATCCATTGCAAGGATCCAACAAGAATATACAATGAGTGTGACCAACGAATCAGGCGTGTCGCAGGGCCAAAAACGCAAGAGAGAAGAGAAGGATGTGAACAACAAGAAGACACCAGGCGATAAACCAATCTACAAGAACTTGCAGCTCGCCGAATCACAAAAGGACGCTCCGAAGAAATCGATATACAAGAACATACAAATTGCCGACACGCTAAAGGCACAATCCAAAACAAAGAAGCAGCGCCTCGACAAGTCGCAAAAGCCACAGCCCAAGTTCAAGAACCTGCAAATCGCCGAGTCGCAAAAGACAGAGTCAAGAGGAGCGCAGAGCGAGAAGGCACAGAAGAATGAGTCGCAAAGGGATCACACAAGAGACAACAGAACACACAACCCACTTGCGGCGCGACAGAACAAGCTACTGCAAGTGCGCCAACAACTCCCCATCTGGCCAGAAGCCACAAACATCCGCAATGCACTTCTCGAAAACCACGTCTTGATCCTTGCTGGTGAGACTGGTAGTGGTAAATCAACCCAGGTCCCGCAGTTCCTCGAGACTTCTGTATGGTGTACTGGACGCATCGCCGTCACCCAGCCTCGTCGTGTCGCTGCTGTCTCGCTTGCTCGCCGTGTCGCCGATGAGATGGGCACACCACTTGGAAAAAGCCCGCAATCTTTGGTTGGTTACAATGTGCGTTTCGATGACAATGTCGGCAAGAACAACAGAATCAAGTTCCTGACCGAGGGAATGTTGTTGCAAGAGATGTTGAGAGATCCTGCCTTGACTGAATACAGTTGCGTCGTTGTCGATGAAGTTCACGAGCGAAGTGTCAACGTAGACTTGCTTCTCGGTTTCCTGAGAGGTCTTGTAACTGGTACAAGTGAAGCGGTCAAGAAGCGAAAAGGCAAGCCTCTCAAGGTTGTTGTCATGAGTGCTACAGCCGATACCGAGAGATTGAAGGATTTCTTCGGCGAGGGCTTCGAACAGGTGCCAGCCAAAGGCAGCATAACTACTTTTGGCGATGAGCCAACGAGCTCGACAAAGGATGAGACACTGGTGGATAAATCGCAAGAACTCTCCACTCCAGCCTCAGGCAAGATTTCAACATGTTTCGTCGAAGGCAGAATGTATCCCGTACAAACAGAATATCTTTCTGAGCCGACACGAGACTTTTCAGAAGCAGCCTTGTTACAGATCTTCCAGATCCACCGCAAGGAGCCCATGCCTGGAGACATTCTGGTTTTCTTGACTGGACAAGATGTTGTCACCGATCTACAACAAGCCATCGAAGACATGATTCCAAACGTCATCACCAGGGACTCTGGTTTGCCTAAACTTGTTGTCCTACCGCTTTTCGCCGCTCTTCCTCAGGCTCAGCAACAAGCTATCTTCGCACCCGCCCCTCCAAACACACGAAAAGTCATCTTGGCAACCAACATCGCTGAGACATCCATTACTGTACCTGGTGTTCGCTTCGTCGTTGATAGTGGAAAGGCCAAGGTCAAGCAGTTCCGTGTTGGTCTTGGTCTTGACTCGCTCCTCGTCAAGGACATCTCAAAGTCATCCGCAATCCAACGTCAAGGTCGTGCAGGAAGAGAAGCAGCCGGTAAATGTTTCCGCCTCTACACGAAGTCCAACTTCGAAGCTCTGGAGAAGGACGCCATCCCGGAGATCTTACGATGTGACTTGAGTTCTGCCGTGCTCACAATGAAAGCGAGAGGCATTCAGGATGTCATGAACTTCCCTCTTTTGACACGCCCGACAAGAGAAGCGATGGAGCGCGCATTGCTACATCTCCTTCAACTCGACACATTGAAGCCCGAAGACGGAGACATCAGCGATCTGGGTCGCAAAATCGCAAGACTGCCCCTGACGCCAGCTCTAGGTAGAACAATCATCGCAGCCGCCAACCCCGAAATGGGCTGTCTTCTCCCAGTCATCGACATCGTAGCCTGCTTCAGTGTCGAAAACATCTTCCTCGAAGTCAAAGACCAAGACGCCAACGACGAAGCCAGAGAAGCACGGAAAGCGCTTTTCCGCCGTCAAGGAGATCACTTGACCCTCCTCACCGCCGTCCAAGCCTACGCCTCCGAACGCACCGATCGCAAAGCATGGGCCCAAAAACACCTCGTCTCCCACCGCGCCATGCAATCCGTAATGGACGTCCGCAAACAACTCCGCGCCCAATGCCAACAAGCCAAACTCCTCAGCCCCTCGGATCTCGCCAACGCCGAAGACGAACTCGACACCATCTCCGAATCCACCGCCGACAATATTCTAAAATGCTTTTTACGTGGTTTCCCGTCCAATGTGGCCAGACCGATCCCAGATGGAAGTTACAGGACCATTGAGGGACATGTGGCTGTGGCTATTCATCCCAGCAGTGTGCTGTATGGTAGGAAGTTGGAGGCGATCTTGTATAACGAGTTTGTTTATACTAATAGGACTTATGCGAGGGGTGTCAGTGCTGTGCAGATGAATTGGTTGGAGGAGATTTATGCTGCGCCTGCGTAGATTGTGTGGGGGGGAAGTATAAACATAGATCATAGAGTAAATGCTCGTTGTCATGGACTTTATTTCTGACACTTTGGTCTCGACTACTTTGTTTTGGTTGTTTTGTGATGCTTGAAGAGATTTGGTTATGAAGCCTTCGATGCCTTCGTCACTTCCGATACCTTCATTACCTTCGACACTGACCTGGAAGCCATCGTTGTTGCTGATCCGTGCGTATCTGCCAGGGTGATACCACAAACAAGCATTGCCAGCATCGACAATGAGATTGTGAAGCAACTACACATCTTATAACACTTTTAATGAGCTTAACAAATACTTTAGGCCGTGAAATAATGTCTGTGATTGCGGTCTAGCCATCTGTCCATTATTGCGGCTTCTACGTCAGTATATCTATGTTCGAAACACCTTGTTTAGAATACTGGCATAATTATTGCGCAAAGCATGTAGCATCTTCGGCATGGGCGTATAACACGCCGGCGATAGTCGGAACGTATTTGAGAGGTCTAGCAATAGCGTAAAAGCAATATGAGAGGTAGAAGAGAGGCCCGAAAGAGTATTTAGTAATGCACTACTCGAGTGAAACGATTAATATGTGTGAGAATATTCTAGACAGGGTTGCCTCATTATCCAAAAGTACTTGGTCTAATCCACATCATCTTGAACGTCACCCTGTACACCCGAAGATGCTTGAGCCTCTTCGCGCTGCGCCTTCCTCCTCAACTTGCGTTTCTTATTCTTGTCCTTGTTGTTTCTCTTCTTCCTGGCCTTATTCGATGATGGGTCCGCGGTCATGCCGTCGTCAAAGATACCTTTCATATACGCAGTTGCTTCGGCGAGGGTGGTAGTCTTCTTGTACTTGACCATTTGTGCGGGTGTAAGTTTGGCTTCCATCTCCAGGATCTTGCCAATGCCACCGTAGAGACTATTGCCGCTTGCGTTGGCTCCCTGGCCTTGTGCGGAGTCGATCATGGTTCGTGAGTCCTTGGGCAACCTGGATTTTGGTCCTAGTTTTTGTAAGCAATGACTCTCTCGTCGATGTCTTTATCGGTGAAGTGTCCAGGGGATTCCCTATCGGCTGCGCGTTTGAGGAGTAGTCATTCCAGGCTGTTCATCAAGGCTGCAGTCTCAAAGGAACTTCTGCCGGCAGAGGCAGTTGATCTCCTGCCTGTGGTGTTCGAAGACCCTCTGTTGGGTCTGAACGGATCAGCTTGAAAGGCATGAAAGATATGAAGTAATGACATCGACGGGTGTCGGCGAAGGGTGTCATAGTATACTAGTACATTATTTGAGTAGAGTTTTGAGCTACCGTATGCTCCTCACATGCTCTCGAACACAGGATCGAAATCCATTGAACCCCAGCCGTATCCATTATTCAGTGTCAAGTCGTCTGTGAAAGACTGCCAATTGAACCAGGAGCCTTGTAGAGGATCGAGCGGTGCGGGATTCCATCCCTGATTGATGTCGACAGTCGAATTCATAGCCATGAGGCCCATTGCCGATGTCGTGTACGCAGACAAGTCGTCCAAACCGTTGCCTGTTGGCCCTGGTAACGTCGTAGTAGGCGGCACCAATCTCTCCTGACGTTTCTTCTGCGCAATCCGCATCAATTTCTTTATCGGCCTCCAAAGCGGACCTTGGACTCCTTCCGCGATTTGGCCAGAGAGTTCGTCAAAAGAGACGAGTGCGATATTCCACGCTCTCTCTAAGCTCTGCGCGTCATATTGATCCGGATTGCATAGCTCTGCAAGCAGAACGGCCAAGCCATGCCAATCCACGAATCCCTTGATGACCCAATGCCATGGCTCGGTGGTTTCGCTCAACAACCCGCGCTTGACCTCAAGTGCCTCCACAGCAAGAAGCAAGATGTTCAAATGCTCAGGAGGAGGCAGTGTCAGATCAGGGTGTCGTTGAAGTGGTCGTACGGCATACAATTGCGCGCATCTGATGAGGACCTTGGTAAAGCTGATGCACGCGAAGCGGAAGACATCATGTCCTTGGATATGTGAGAGAATGTCTTCGTCCAAGGTGCGCTCAAGACTAGTTATTGCCTCTTGTCTTGCACTCCACGAGCTCTGAATTGGTGTGGCCGGTCTCTCCGCCTCTCCTGGAAGTATCCAGTTGAGCTTGCGTAAGAGCCAATTGCTGTGACAGTGAATTGCGTAGAATACCATGCTGGTACAAGGCCCACTACTTGGTGGAGGTGGGGGGGCATCGAGTGCAAAGTCTGAGTCGATACAATTGGTAGGAACCTTCGTCGTCCAGCCGTCTCCTACAATGGCCAGATCGCTTCCTCGGTCCATGGCGGCTTGGTAGTCCAGTGCTTTTAACGTAAACCAAGTGCGTCGACGTAGTTCAGCTCGGCCCCAAGGTAGTGAATTGTAGGACTCTTCCCGATGCAACTGCAAAGAGTGCGCTGTTCTCACCGCTAGAGATATTAGCATCCAACTTTGCTGATCGTCTTGATGCGATCTCAATGCCGCCTACCTTAAGTTAGCGAGGAACATGCTCATGGTGCGATTTATCAACTTACGATATAGAGCAATAATGCTTGAAGGGACACCAAGCTGGGAGTCTTGACGATCTCGACTTTTGCTAGATACTGAAAGGTGGTCTGTTGCCATTCGGTTCTCAAGACTTCCTTTGTCTTGTTGAAGGCAAGCAGGCAATGTGAGTTACTGATACTGCATATGCAGGCATAGAAAGCGCTCGCCATGAGGGCTT
>ERZ794946.909-NODE-909-length-10571-cov-4.832731_pt1 | contig 10571 bp, 3 predicted proteins | sample MGYA00433072_ERZ794946 | MGnify/ENA primary metagenome ERZ794946 (study PRJEB30137, sample SAMN04331413) | food metagenome | isolation source: Y3 must sample point D1 replicate A | place: Australia: South Australia | collected 2014 ...
GTCTACTTAGTATCTTTGTTGGTATACCTAGATATGGTAGAAGAGATGCAGTATATCAACTTTGATCAGAATCGCTATTCGGATATAACAAGTAGAGGGACCCTTGATCGGCTCTGTGTTTAGTGTTTGGGTAACTTTGGTTTCGGGGTGCGGGTGGGTTTGTTGACACCAAGCAAAACAACAAAGTCGAGCTTTTCGGCCCATCACTCACCTGCATACATCACGCCAGCCTGCTGCTCTGTCCAGCGCCAACTTATTTTTCGAGGCTGAGAAGATTCTTGTCTGCTAAGACAGAACGGTCGTTTCAAGTGTTTGCGAGTGTAGCGCCGCAAGCGAAATCAAGAACGGGTGTTGCAACGGGCGTGTTTACGGGGACAAGAGCGTTGCAAAGCAATCGATTTCTGCCCTGCTATGCGGTCTGGTGTGGACTACGCCCTTTTCCTTGTCTGCTGCTTATACTCTCATTGCTAATAGCAGTGTCTGCGGGCGACATTGCCGCTCCATCTCGACAACCGAACCTCGCCGTCCCTCTGCTGTGCGTGTGACGCAGGGACATCGAAAAGCCGGAAAACACACGCCTATCCTATTCATCTAGGATCGCTCCTTCCCTAAGACGAAATGGCATATTTACAACAAAAGCGCGGGCAAGCGCCGGCATCTCCGTCAGTGCCTGGCAGCCCGCTACGCCATGCAACAAGCGTATCGACAAACCATTTACACCACAAACGCGGACTCAGCGAGGCCACTGGGTCGCCAAAGGCAAAGGGGTTCTGGGAAGCAAAAGAAGCAAATGTCGCTCCAGTCACACCTGAGCAGTTCCGCACTGCTCTAAGGCCATTGCAACAGGCTCCGGGCACATCGCCTGCTCAGCCTTCGCCGCATTCGCTATCACACACGCAATCACACTCTCGTTCCAAGAGTCTGCACGACTCTAGAATGGATCCATTCCACAACAGCACACCCACATCCGAGTCTGCCTCGCCGATGCCCACATCACCACCGCTGAAATCTCGACCACATTCGCTCGCAATCTCACGGTCCGACTCTGTACGAGCCCCTACTCACGACCGCGGCAACCGCAATTCCGTACATGTCCACTTCGCCTCGCCGAGTCACATCGAGAAATCAGAGCTACAAGGCTTGCAAAGGTCAGCTACGAAACACCTACGAACTCTCTCGAAATTCGCCCAAAATGCCGATGACGACGACTTTTCAATAAAGTCTCCTGAACAAGAGGTGGTTGGTCTACATGGCCGCAGGAGGTTACAACGTACCATGACAACAAAAGACAAGAAGGGCTCGGAAAGCAGCAGCAAGTTTGCAAGCAGTTGGGAAGCCAGCAAATGGATGGATCGCCAACGTCAATTCTTGCAAGCTTACGAGTACCTGTGTCATATCGGTGAAGCAAAGGAGTGGATCGAAGACATTATCCACAAACAGATTCCCGAGATTGTCCAGATGGAAGAGGCTCTCAGGGATGGTGTCACTCTGGCCGAAGTCGTCCAAGCCATTCATCCTGATCGACCAATTCGCATCTTCAAGCATGAACGCCTACAATTCCGCCACTCCGACAACATTGCTCTATTCTTCCGCTTCCTCGCAGAAATGGAGCTGCCAGAGCTCTTCCGTTTCGAACTGGTCGATCTGTACGAGAAAAAGAACATACCCAAGGTCATTTACTGTATCCACGCCTTGTCATGGCTTCTTTTCCGCAAAGGAGTTGTCGACTTCCGCATTGGCAATCTTGTCGGTCAATTGCAATTCGAAGACCATGAACTCGAAGCCATGCAAAAGGGTCTTGACAAAGCTGGCATTAGTATGCCCAACTTCTCAGGCATGGGCGCCAACTTTGGCGAACCAGAGCCGGAGCCGGAACCGGAACCTGTCGAAACCGAGGAAGAGCGTATTCAAAGAGAGCTCTCTGAACATGAAGACATGGTCGAAGACTTGCAATCTCAGATACGTGGAGCCATGGTCAGACTACAACTCGGGGACACTATGAATCAGCTTTGGGATGCCGAAGAAGCCCTTGTCGACCTGCAATCAAGAATCCGCGGAGATTTTGCTCGTCAAATTTCTGATTATCGTATGGACATGAAACGATTTGCTGTTCAGCTTCAGAGCGCTGCTAGAGGCTTCCTCATTCGTAAGCGTCGCAGTAACCGTGAACAGACCTGGAAAAGCCAAGAGAAGCAAGTCACAACTATTCAATCGCTCTTCAGGGCTCGCAAGGCAAGAACGGAAGTGAAGAAGATACGCTCTCATATGCAGAAGCAGGACATGGGCATTCGAAATCTTCAGGCTGCTATCCGTGGTGCCCTCGGCAGATGGAATGTCAGCGATCAATACGAGGCTACTCGTGAAGCTGAAGAGCCTGTCCGCTGGCTACAAGCGGCGATTAGAGGAGCTATCAAGAGAAAACAGGTCGAGCGCCAGATTGAGGAGGGACATGCTTCTGAAGAGCAAGTCATCTCTCTCCAGGCCGCCATTCGTGGAGCTCTCCAAAGAAACCAGGTCGAACGTCAACTTGAGGACAGTAAGGCATCCGAGCAAGATGTTGTCGCCATGCAAGCCGCCATTCGAGGTATGCTCGAAAGAAAAGGTCACGCCGCGAACGCCGACTTGCTTAGGAAGCATTCGAGATCTGTCGCAACACTTCAACACGCCATGGCAGGTTTCATTCAACGCAGAAAACTTGAGCATACACGAGTATCCCTGGACACAGAAACTCCTGCTTGGCTTGAACTCCAATCTGCTGCGCGTGGTCAAAAGGCAAGACGTGCATTCGGGCAACTCAAGTCAGACCTGCAAAAACAATCACCCTCAATCACCGCATTGCAATCTGCATACCGCGCAGGTTGTAGCCGCAAGGATGTGAACGCCATCAGAGATGCGCTCAGCTACCGTGAGAACTCGATCTTGGCTTTCCAAAGTTCTGCTCGTGGTCATATGTTCCGCAGCAAGCACCATGCCGATATCGCCGCGCTCCATGCTCTGAAGCCAGCCATCAAAGAACTCCAGTCTCTCTCAAGAGCCTATCTTGAGCGTCAAAAAGTGTTTGATGTCCTGTGTCAACTCAATGAGGAAGAGGAACAGATTGTCGAGCTCCAAAGTCTTGCGCGCGCTCTTCTTGGCCGCCGCGACATTGGTGTCCTCCTGGGTGAGCTCGAGGAAGATGAAGACGCTGTCATGGATCTTCAATCTGCAATCAGAGGATCACTTGTCAGGAAAGACTTTGCTGAGAAGCAACGTTTCTACAGGGAGAACATGGAGAAGGTCATCAAAGTGCAGAGTTTCATTCGTGCTCGCCAGCAAGGCCAGGCTTACAAGAGTTTGACAAGTGGAAAGAACCCTCCTGTCGGTACTGTCAAGAACTTTGTTCATCTTCTTAACGACAGCGACTTTGATTTCGATGAAGAACTCGAGTTTGAAAGACTGCGCAAGACTGTTGTCCAGCGAGTACGACAGAACGAAATGGCCGAGCAATACATCGACCAACTTGACATCAAGATTGCTCTGCTCGTCAAGAACAAGATTACCCTGGACGAGGTCGTCAAGCATCAACGTCACTTTGGTGGTCACGTCGGCAGCCTTCTGAACAATACCGAGATTTCCTCCAAAGATCCTTTCGATCTCAAAGCCTTGAACAAGAACTCGAGAAGGAAGCTTGAGCACTATCAGGAGCTGTTTTTCCTTCTGCAGACTCAACCGCAATATCTTGCTCGTCTCTTCCACAAGTTGAAGGAGCAGGGCATGCCAGAGCAGGAGGGCAAGAGAGTCGAATTACTCATGATGGGTCTCTTTGGTTTCGCCCAGAAGCGCAGAGAAGAGTACTACCTCTTGAAGCTAGTCACACGTTCTATTCAGGAAGAAGCAGAACACAGCGGCTCTCTCCAAGAATATCTCCGTGGCACTTTCTTCTGGAGCAGACTACTCGCTGCCTATGTGAGAAGCCCTCGTGATCGCAAATACATGCGCGATCTCTTCGGACCGCTCGTCAGAGAAAGCATCTTTGAAAACCCGGACTTGGACCTTGAGAGCGACCCGATGCAGATTTACCGTGCTTCTATCAACAACGAAGAGCTTTCTACAGGACAACGCAGTCGCAGAAATCCCGACATCTCTCGTGAAGAGGCCATTCGCGACCCAGAGACTAGAGAACTCTTCATTTCACATTTGCAAGATCTCCGCGATATCTGCGATCACTTCTTTGTTCTTCTCGAGGAGACTCTACCACGCATGCCCTACGGATTGAGGTTCATTGCTCAACAGACTTTCAACACATTGGTCGCCACATTCCCTGGAGAGAGCCAGCAACATCTTCTCCAAGTCGTTGGTCATTGGCTCTGGAAGGCTTACTTGATCCCTGCATTGACCCAACCTGAGATGTGGGGTGTGATCGACAGAGGTCTAAGTCCTCTGCACAAGCGCAACCTAGGAGAGGTTGGTAAAGTTTTGGGTCAAGTCTTTGCTGGCAGATTGTTCGGTGGCGATCATATCTACTTGCAGCCTTTGAACACTTGGGTTGGTGAGGCTATTGAAAGAATGGAGGAGCTACTCACATCTCGTAAGTCTTTGATTGTCCCTCCCTCGTAATTTACTAACATAATCCAGTGATCGACATTCGCGACCCCGAGCAGCAGTTCGACATTGACGAGTTCAACGACCTCTTCGCTCGTGTCAAGCCAACTCTTTACATTAAGATGGCAGATATCTTCGCCATTCATCATCTTGTGACAAACGAATTGTCGCATCTTTCCGACGCTGACGATGTTCTTCGTGAGATCATTCGCGAACTCGGCAGTGCCCAGAGCAACGAGAACGAGATGATGAGTGTAGGCTCAAATGAGATCAGCCTGCAATTGACGCCCAAGTTCCACGACAAGCAAGATCCAGAAGCTGATCTCAAGCAACTCTTCATGGAAACCAAGCGTCTGGTCCTGTTCATCATCAGAATTCAAGCTGGTGCTAATCTGCTTGACATCCTCGTCCGTCCCATCACACCGGAAGACGACGACAAGTGGTTCTCGTTGTTGGATGAAGAAGCTATGCATCAAAAGCGCAACCCGAGGGCACCTTCAGCATACTCTGGCATGATGGAAGATGAGCCAACATCAACGCTTCTGGACATCACTTCAATGTCATATGCTGAGGTCAAGAGTGCAGCTCTCGAGAATATCCTTCTTCTTGAGCAACATGGAAAGGTCAACAGACACAACCAGTACCAAGATCTGCTCAACGCCATTGCTATCGACATCAGAACAAAGCATCGTCGTCGTGTACAAAGAACTAGAGAGTTGGAAGGTGTTCGTGCTACACTTACACAACTTGACTCGAAGGCATCCTACTTGGACGAGCAATTGCAGAGTTACAACGACTACATTGAACAAGCCATGATCACGCTGCAAAACAAGAAGGGCAAGAAAAGATTTTTGTTACCTTTCACAAAGCAATACAATCACGAGCGTGAACTGGCTCGTTCTGGTCGTACACCCAAGTTCGGCTCCTACAAGTACTCCGCGCGTTCTCTTGCCGAGAAGGGTGTGCTTGTGAGCTGGGACGGCTACGACGCAACTCAATGGAACCGCATCAACGTCACTCTCTCCTCAGATGAAGTCGGTGTCTTCCACATTGAGGGTAGCATGGGTAGTCTGATGATCCCTGGAGCGAGCGCTTCCGTGCCTCTTGACGATCTCCTTCAAGCACAATTCGACAACCATCAATTCATGAACCTGTTCCGCGGTACTGGCGGTGAAGGTGGTCTGAAATTGAACGTCAACCTCTTCTTGCATTTGGTCTTCAAGAAGTTCTACAGAGAAGAGTAGAGGATGGATCAAATCCTCCTTGAAGACCACTATAACGTCGATATGACTACTTTCGTGTTTCCTTGTCTCATTTATCTTACTCCTTTTCTTTTACTCTCAAAGACGTCTGGTCTTCCTCTTCTGTTTATATAATACGACCTCCCTCTGGAATCCTCATGGCATACACGAAAAAGGGTGAATTGAGACGAATTTAGGACTTCCCTATATGGCGTTTTCTTTCGGTGTGTTTGAGAAGAGTCAAGGTCGAGTTTTTTGCAATGGCGGGAAGGCTGTTGAGTATAGAATACCCCTCTTGATGTTAATGTTACATTTCTGATATTTCCAATGCTTGATTGCTTGATTCGAAGTGACAAGTACTTTTATGCAATCGCTTGTTGCTAACACGTGGATTCTGATTGCTCTGATTTCGAGGTTGCGTTGAGAACAGCCTCAATGCATAATATCGGAAGAGGGGCTTGTGCACACCTATCCATTCTTGGCAATCAGCTCAACCGTGAAACGCCGACGTCCTTCGTGACTTCCAGCATTATCTCGGTGTCTACACGTGCTAGTTCAGATGCAATTGCCCAACACACGTCCGAATGCGGTTCATCACGACCGATAATTACGCACCGAACAAACACAATCAATGGTCGCGTCTATCGCGTTCAGATGACCGCTAGCTCACACCCATCAGGATGTCACAAATTGATCACCTGCCCTCATGAATCCTGAACAGCCGCGAAGAGCGGCAACTGTACCTTTGCCTGTGCCTCAAAGTCATCAAAACCCGCCACCAGCTCCACCTCTGCCACCACAACAACGAGCTCGTAATGCCCTGAACAGATTTTTAGGATTCCCAGCCAGAGCTGCTGATGCAGATGGCGATGGACGTGATGGCAATGGTGCAGGTCTCAAGGATGTTCAGAGACTTCCTAGCTTGTCAGCATACAATGCCAGCGCCAGCCACAAAACTGGGCTAGAAATCAATTCCTTATCTATCAACGATGAAGGAAGTCATGCAATTCTTGCTGGACGAGATATTCTCAAAACCATTCGCGTTGATGAAGGAAGCTGTACTGAAGATATCAACATCCGAGCTGCTATTCGCAATTACAGCGCTCATACTTCTGGAAGATCCAAGGACAACATCAATATATCAGACGTTGCTTGGGGAAAAGGCAACTTTGGCAATTACATTGCTGCTGCAAATGCCAATGGACCCATAACTTTGTACGACCTCAATCATCCTGGTATCGAGGTTGCTCAATTAAAGGAACACCGTCGGCAAATTCACAGAGTTACATTCAACCCCCATGCTGGTCAGCATTTCCTCTCCGCTAGTCAAGACGGAACTGTGCGACTTTGGGATCTTCGTGACGTTAGGCGAGATGCCAACACTTTCCCAAGCAGATTTACAACAAGCGGTCAGAATGAGGGTGTTCGAGATGTCAAGTGGTCTCCAACTGATATCTTCGAATTGGCAATGTGTACAGACGGTGGCTTTGTGCAAAGATGGGATACACGCAAGCTCAAAAGTCCTTTGACACGCATTGCAGCACATACCGGGCCCTGTGCGACGATCGACTGGCATCCTGATGGTAAACACCTGCTCAGTGCCAGTTCAGACAAGACAGTGAAGGTCTGGAATATCTCCGCCGAAGGAAGAAGACACAAGGCTGTTTATGAGATCAAGACTCCATATCCTCTACGCCATGCTAGATGGAGACCATCCTGTCAGTCGTCTTGGCCTACAGGTCGTGGTACCAGACAGTGTACACAAATTGTCACATCATACGAGCGTGATCATCCTATCGTTCATATCTGGGACTTCCGAAGACCGTGGTTGCCGTTCCGCGAGATGGAAGGTTATCAGACTGCGCCGACAGATCTTCTATGGCATTCTCAAGACCTACTTTGGACAGTCAACAGGGAGGGTATGTTTCTCCAACACGACATCAAGTATGCTCGCAAAGTCATGGACAAGCGCAACATGCAAGCTTTTGCCATTTCTCCGCTTGGAGAATTCAGTCTGGTGACTCAGAAGAGAGCTACCCGTCTCAGGCCAGGGCTCAACCGTGACGATAGTGAGGCATTCATTCGTCAACGACGTTCTGGCCTTTCTCCCGCAGAAACGATCGGACAAGGACATAGCTCCAGTCGAGGATCGCATGACGATACTCTGGATGACACCTTTCTGAGCAGCTCTTATGGCAAGCGTCATACAAGATCTCCCAGTGCAAGGCTTGGAAAGACAGCGAATGGATCCCCGCCAGCATACGATGTCAGTTCAACTCGGACGGTCAGTCTTGAAGATGTATTGAAAGCAGGCCGAGCATATAAGCCAGGTCAGAGTGCAGCAAGAGGTCGTCTACCTGGTAGTCCGAACCTCCTGCTGCTTCAGTACTTCGCCAAGCAGTACAAAACACGATCACTCCCAGAACCTCCTACGGTCGAAGCATTTCTCAGTATACATGAGATCTTCGAGCATAATGCTACGCATGCACAAAAGGCGTCATTATATCGTATGGCTCAATCATGGAGGATGATGGGTCGAGCTGTGATGACAGAGCTGCTGAATAGGGCTAACCATCATCGAGGATTGAGAGCCAAGAACGATTCAGGTCCTCGCAAGAGTCTTTTGGACGAATCACCTTTCGCCAGGAGGACACGAAGATGGCTCGGGTCTAATGAACGCAGACTGAGCTCTAAACCGGGCACACCATTAACGCGACCATTGAGAGCAATGGAGTCGCTTTCGACTGTCCAGCCTGACAGTACATCAAACGTTCCTACGCCAATCGCGCGACCTGTGAAAGATCGGCCAGAGTCTGAGCGACCTCCCCTCAAAGAGATTGAAAAAGACGAGAGCCTCACTCTGCCTCCTTCCCTGCTGACTCCTTCAGAGATTCGCGAGAATATCGAGGGTCAAAATCGAGCTACACTACAAGCAGTTGACCATCGAGCTATCGAACATCGTAATTCATGGTACGGCTCAGTCCAGAACTACCAAGAGAAGCGGGAAGCTATCAGTAATTGGAGACAACCTTTGAAAGAGCCGCTCACACTAGAAGACGGGCATCAAGAAAGACCCAAGCCAACGAGATACAATTCTGATGATAGCTTCGGCATGTTTCCATCCTTATCTTCTCGAGATGCTTCGGGGCCTGCGTCGTCGGTTGCTAGTAGTAGATCAAATCTCATGGACGCTGTGCAAGAGAATCTCCGATCAGCAGGTTCGTACGGTTCGATGAATCTAGGAAGCAGTTCATCTTCTGAGCCCATCATCGGTCGAAGCTATCAAGCCAGACAAGACGTTCAAGAGGAAGAACGCAGAGAGAGTGTGGTCATATCATCCTCGGGAAGTGATCATGAACATACCATGATGGTCCCTGCGCCAAGACAGAATGCAGATGCACCAGCAAGAGATATTCCTCGAGACATGCAAACACTGGCTATGAACAACCAGCAGAGTTTCACGTCAGATGTCGACATACTCCCTAGACAGCGAAAGCTTTCGGATGATGTCGGTGACATGGAAGCTAGTGGCACCATCATTCCCAATCGACACTCGAGGCAACTGGGAAGATCGAGGGAAGGATCCATCACGAAGCCCACAGCTCTCGTCCATAACACGGAAAGTGCGCCCGCTGTAGTGCCTTCCAAAAACGCTCTCGTTGACAGCACAAAAACGCCATTCATCACAGCCGACTTCTTGGCATCTGACTACAACATTGATGCTGAGAAGGACAAGCCTTTCCGTATCATCAACATGCTCAACCATCTTCTCGACTACCATACTGTCAAAGTGCCTGACGCACAGGCAGCGACCAATCTCATCTTCATGTTGACGCCACTGTTGCCAGAGACTCACGCGCTACCTCAAGCAAATATCGACGCTACCATCACCGTATACAGCGAGTACTTTACAGCCATGGGCTACAGCGACATGGAGATTTACAGCCTATTCTCAACATCATTCGAACATCTCATCAAAGCAGGATTACAACCTTTACAGGCAGAAAGCATCATCAGCACATACCACAGTCAACTTCAACACCTTGGACTGTTCAGTCATGCGGCATATCTACGTCGTGTCAGTTACCCAATGTATCCATCCGTCTATGAGGGTGGTCTCAAAGACACGCAAATGAGCTTCATGTGTGGTACTTGTAAGAAACCCATCAACACTCCTAACAAGATGCGTTGTGAGAATTGCACCCAACGTCAAGATCCTTGTCCGATTTGTTGGTGCGACACCAGTCCTTTCGAAGGGTCTGCAAAGATCAAAACACATGCGGGAGGTAATCGCACCTCTGTAGTCGAACCTCTTATTCGACCAAGAACTGCTGGAGACGATAGTGATGAAGAAACTCAACAGCATGAAGAGGTAGTGGGCGTGCAGAAGAATGCTCTATACTCTACTTGCCTGCTCTGCAATCATTCAGCTCATGCAGCTTGTTTACGAACCTGGCACTCTCCATCTCACACAGATCTTTCTCCAACATCCGCATCAACGTCCGAAGGCGCTTGTCCAACTCCAGGATGTCTTTGCGCATGCACACCAGGACCTCGACGTAATGAACTGCTAAATAATGTCGAGAAAAGGGAGCGAGAAAAGAGTGTCCGTGATGACGATTGGGTGGTAGCAGAATCCAGAGCCGCACAAACAGCTGCTACATTGGCTGGTGGGAGAAAGCAGAGTGGATTGAGTGTTACTACACCGACTGAGGAGGTTAGCAATAGTAGAAGAGAAAGAAGAAGTGT